>Ga0207718_100030_pt1 | contig 181730 bp, 182 predicted proteins | sample A23M2SouthBayCA_FD_187749 | JGI IMG/M metagenome (GOLD analysis project Ga0207718, IMG submission 187749) | Aerobic enrichment media microbial communities from Eden Landing Ponds, California, USA - A23 M2 (SPAdes) | ecosystem: Environmental > Aquatic > Marine > Unclassified | place: Emeryville...
CTCTCGGAACAAGCACGCGTAGCGCGCGTGGATCGAAAGATCGGAGATCTTTCGTCATCACGAAAGAGCCTGCGGCTCTTTCGGTCGACAGCGAGTCGCGGGATTCTCGTGAACGGAGTGAACGAGAACTCGATAGACGAGCGAAGCGAAGTCTATCGGTGCCGCAACTACACGAGGGCTTTCGGTGTCTCCAAGTCGGTGACTGGAATTCCTTATCTGAACACGACGCCTACAACCGCTTGCTCACGTAGGGGCCGTCCTGCTTGTAGTCGAGCTTCTCGCGGTAGTACTGCCGGACGCCAATGCCCGAGATGACCGCGAGCTTGTCGTAGCCGGCGTCGGCGGCCAGTTCCTCGGCCGTCGCGAGCAGGCGGCGGCCGTACCCTTTGTGCTGGTGCTGGTCGTCCTCGCTCGCGCTGCCGAGGCCGACCTGGCTGCCGTAGACGTGGAGTTCGCGCACGAGCGCGGCGTCTTCCAGTTCCCGCCGCACCGGGTCGTCGGGGAATCGCAGGCGACAGAAGCCCACGAGCAGGTCCTTGTCGGGGTCCTCGAAGCTGATGAAGTGCTCGGTACCCCCGGCTGCTTCGTAGGTCAACACGTCCTTCTCGATCCGTTCGGGGTCTTCGTCGTTCATCCCGACCTCGCGACAGCGGATGCAGTCGCAGGTCCAGCCGTGCTCGTCCATGCGCTGGCGGGCCAGTTGCCGGAGGTTGGACTTCCAGACGCCGCCCTCGATGAAGTCCGCGGGGATGTCCCGCTGGACCCGCTGGAGACGTGTGTACTTGGGGATCATCGACTTGATCTCGGCGACGAGTTCCGCGGCTTCCTCGTTTTCGAGGGGCTGGAACTCGTCCTTGCGGTACCAGTCGTAGGTGACGGTGCCCTCGACGACGAGGGTGGGGTAAATTTTGAGATAGTCCGGCCGCCACTTGCTGTCCTCGAAGATGCGCCGGAAGTCTTCGAGACACATCTCCTTGCTCATCCCGGGCTGGCCGGGCATCATGTGGAAGCCGACCTTGAACGCCGAGTCCCGAAGCCGGCGATTGGCGTCGATGCTGGCCTGCACGCCGTGGCCGCGGTGCATCTCGCGGTTGATCCGCTCGTAGGTGGTCTGGACGCCGACCTCGACTTTCGTCCCCCCAAGCCGGAGCATCCGGTCGATCTGCTCGGGATCGCACCAGTCGGGCTTGGTCTCGAACGTGGTGGCGATGTTGCGCACGTCGGCGGTCTCGTTCTCGGCGATCACGTCCTCCAGATAGCGGAAGTCGTACTCGTCGGGGTCCTCGGCAAAACTCACGTCCTCCGCTGGCTGGGGTTGGGCGTCCACGTCGAAGTCGTTCATCGCCTCGATGGCACGCTTGACGAACCACTCCTGGTAGTCGTGGCTCCGGGCGGTCATCGTCCCGCCCATCAGGATCAGTTCGGCCTTGTCGACGGGGTGGCCGATCTCGCGCAACTGATTCAGTCGCAGGGTCACCTGTCCGTAGGGGTCGTAGTCGTTCTGGACCCCGCGGGCGGCCGCGGGCTCGTGGCCGGTGTAGGACTGCGAGGAGGAGAACTCCGAGTCGGGGCCGCCGGGGCAGTAGAGGCACTTCCCGTGTGGACACCGATGGGGCGAGGTCATGATCGCGACGGGCGAAACGCCCGACGCGGTGCGGACCGGCTTGCGCTGGAGGACCTCCTCCAGTTCCTCGCGCCGTTCGAGTGGCGCGTAGTCGAGAATCTCGGAGTTCTTGGGGACCTTCGGCGAGGAGTACTTCGAGCACACCTTCATCTTGGCGCTCTCGACGTCGTCGCGTTCGAGGTCGCCCGCGAGGATGCGGTCGACTAGCTCCTCGCAGACCTGCTCGAACGCTTCCGTCTCCGTGGGGTCCGTCGACTCCGTGCTCATCGCGGTGTTGCTGTGAAATGGTCGACTCGACCGAATAAGGGTGTCGCTCCCCACCGGCCGCCGCGAGCGCCGGCGGCGAACTGGCGCAGTGACGGCCCGCGTGTCACTCGTCGTCCCAGTAGGGCACTTCGGCGTCCAGATCGAGATACTTCGAGAGTCGTCGCCGGCTCTTGTCCCCGCCCGGCGGCGCGCCGGCGAAGACGCCGACGGCGTCGTTGTCGGGATAGACGGTGATGTCGGGGTCGTTCATCGTCGACATGGCGAGATAGCGGAGTCCGTCCTCGCCGGCTTCGAGTTCGTGCTGGCCGTCCTCGCCCCGCGGGAAGACGGCGAAGTCGCCCGCGTAGAGGTCGCGCTCCTCGCGGTCGCCGCCGAGCCACAGCGTCCCGGACCCCTCGAGGACGAACATCGCTTCCTCGTTGCCCTCGTGGTAATGTGCGGGCCAGCCGCGTTTGCCCGGTTCGATCTCGTAGAGGCTACATCCGAGTTCGCTGGCGGCGCTCGCCCGGGTGAACCGCTTCCCGCGGAAGGCGCGCTCGCCGTGTTCGTGTACGTCCCAGTCGAGGGTGTCGGTGTCGACGACGCGGTCGTCCATACTGGCCGTTCAGCCAAGGGCTGCAAGAACGTTCTGGTGGTCTGTGAACAGCCTACAGGGAGACCGTCGCGCCGGGATCGGTGCGCCGGAGACGCCAACTGTAGTAGAGCAGCCCCATCCCTGCGATCGAGGCCACGACGACGACCGCGCTCACGAGGACCTGACCGACTCCGGCCATCGGCGACCCGGACTGCGTCACCGTGGTCGTCAGCGACGCGACCACGGTAAGCCAGACGCCGGCGATCATCGGGAGCTTCCAGCGCGCCACACCGCCTCGCCAGCGTGCGACGACGATCAGCAGGAGCGGCAGGACCACTACCGCCGACGCGAGTACGGGGAGGGATGAAGGGAGGGCCATGTCCGGTGAATCACTCCGACAGCACAAATAGACTGTGTCCGCTCGGTCCGCGAACCCGGCGGTGGTCGCGGCTCAGAACCGTTCGCCGACGACCGCAAGCGTCGCGTCGATCACGGCGTCGCGCTCGCCCGAGAGGAAGCGAATCGACTGTTCGCGGGCGCTGCGAGTTCGGACGCCGGCTTCGGGGGCGCGCTCGGCCACGGCGTCGGCGATGTCGTGCACGTCGACCGGTTCCCCGGCACGGACGTACAGCGTGTCGTCGGCGACGCCGACGAGGGCGTCCGTGTCGTCGTCGGCCTGCCGGAACAGTTCGTCGAGCAGGATCGTCGACGGCGGGAAGTCGAAGCGGTGAGTGAAGGCGTCGGTGTCGAGCACGTCGACCGTCGCGTCGTCGACGGACTCCGTTTCGAGGTTCGCGGTCGCGGTGTCGACCTCCGTCGCGAGTTTCTCACGGAACTGCTCGGCGACGTTGCCGGCCAGCCCGGTCACGTCGTCGTCCTCGTCGCCAAAGAGCAGGTCCGTGATGAGTTCGCGCTTGTCCTCGTAGGACTGGTAGTACGCTTCGAGCGCGACGGCGTCACGGATCTCGGTGACGGCTTCGGGACTGTAGCCGGCCTCGGCGGCCGCGTCGAGGTAGGGCTCGGGCGTGTCGTCCCAGAAGCTGACGGCGGGCAGGTGGACGAGGTCGTCGCGAACGTGTTCGTCGACGTGGGCGGCGACGTTGGCCGCCAGCGCAGTCGCGGTCGTCGCCGGCGCGTCGGCCAGCGACGGGCTGACGATGGTGTCGACGGCGTCGACGACAGATTCGTCGGCCGCTGCGTCGTCGATGACGACGCGCGGTGCGCCGTACACGTCGAGCAGGTCGAAGCCGTCGAGGCTCTCGCGCGTGCCGCCGGCGGCGACGAAGACGAACAGCGGGAGTTTCTCGTCGTGGCGCTCACGGTTCTCCAGCATGTTCGTCACGTCCTTCGTGGCGTCCTCCATGTCGTAGACGCCACCCTCCAGCGGTCGGCGGTCGAAGTAGTGGTACTGGGCGTCGGCCTGTCGGTGTTCCTCCGCGACCAGCGGGAGCGTCGCGCGTTCGAGGGCGACGCCGGCGACGTAGCCGTCGGCAGTCGCGGAGTGGCGAACGATCACGGGGCGGTCGGTGATGACCGCGCGCCGGATCGCCGTCGCGGCGTCGACGAGGTCCTCGGCGAGCGCGTCGACGGCCGAATCGGGTGCGATGGCGTCGACTGCTGCCGGACGGGCGCGCTCGTCGAGCGCATCGGCCATCCGGTCCTCGACGGTCTGGCGTTCCTCGTCTTCGAGGACGACGAGGTCCTCGGTCTCGACCTGGATCTCGCCGCGGCGGCGGCGCACGTCGCCGTCGAGGCGAACGATGTCTTCCTCGACGACCTCGGGGTACGCACGGACGCCGGCCTCGACGAACGCGGCACAGTCGACGGTGCCGGTCTCGTCGCGGAGTTCGAACACCGTCGGGCCGCTGGTCTGGCGCACGTCGACGATCTCGCCTTCGAGGCGCACGTCCTCGCCCTCACTGTCCGCGAGCGCGTCGACGGTGACGAGCGCTCGCTCGCGCTCTCTCACGACAGCGCCGCCCGCGGCGGGCTCGGATTCGGTCGCGTCGTCGGCCGTCGTCGCCTCGCTTGTAGCGTTCTCGGCCGCCGCCTCGCTGGCGGGGCTCTCGGCCTCCGCGTCCTCGCTGTTGGTGCCCTGCCCGACGACGCCCGCACTCCGCTCGGCACGGTCGCTGTCGGCCTGACTGACCTGTCCGTCGGACTGCTGAACCGGTTCGGACTGCTGGTCCCCGGCGTCGTCTTCGTCGCTCGATGCCTGCTCGCTACGCCCGTTTCCCGACTCGTCCCCCGCGTCGTCGACTTCCTCGGCGAGTTTCTCGTGGTCGAACTCGGGGTCGTCGACGAGGACGCCCCGGAACTCGCGTTCGGACTGGCGGATCGACCAGCCCAGATCGATGTTGCCGTTGTCGCGGACGTTCTTGACTTTCACGAAGACGGTGTCGCCCGGTTCCCAGTCCAGCGAGTCGAGTCGCCGGTCTAGCTCGCTTCGGTGGAGCAGACCGGTGACGCGGTCGCCGATGTCGACGAAGACGCCGAACTCGGCGAAGCCGTCGACGGAGCCGCGGTAGTAGCGGCTGGTGGTCAGTTGATTCGGGTGGTCGCCTCGGAACTCGAACAGTACGTCCTCCTCGTGGAGGTCACAGATGTGACCGTCGACGGAGGTACCGCAGATGATACACGAACCCATTGACCGGTGAAAGTATGTCGGCACTAAAACGGTTGTCGAAATCCTCGCCGGCGAGTGATGGGTTCGAATCCCATCGACGGGTGCCGTTTTCCGGCGTTTTGGCCTATTCGAACACGCGACTCTCCGATTCGAGCATCTCGATGCCGCGCGCGACCTCCGTGGCCTGCTCGGGTGCCAGCGCGATTTCGACCTCGCTGCCCTCGGCGTCCTCGAATGCCAGTTTGACGCGCTCGTCGCCGAACTCCCGCACGTCGAGGCCCTCGATGTCGTACAGCTTCACCGTCGCAGACCGGTTGGAGGGGCCGACGTGCTTGATCGCGCCGTCTTTGAGTTCGAACATGAAGTCGTCAAGGTCGAGCGTGAGCATACCGGAACGCCGGCCGGTAGCCACCTAAAACTGTCCGAACTGGGTACCGACGCGGTCACGGCGGCAGTTCGGCAGCGATCACAGCAGCAGTTCGGCAGCGGGGACCGCCCGGAACCCGTAGCCAAAGAGGATCGTGGCCGGCAGTGCCGCCGCGAGGACGGCACGCGGGACCGAGAGGTTGTGGATCGCGTGGAGGCCGTAGACGTACAGCCCCGCTCCCCACAGGCCACAGACGACCCTGACCTCCGGGACGGGGACGCCGACGAACACGCAGGGTGCGGTCGCGTAGGCGATCACCTGCACCGTCTCGCTGATTCCGCCCCGGTCCGGTGCCAGCGTCGCCAGCACGAGCGTCTGGAGCGCCGCGGTGAGGTGGAGGACTGCCGGCGCGACGAAGACGACGATGGCTACCAGCGTCAACAGCGCCACCAGCGGATCGAGGTCGCCGATGACGGGGTAACTGTAGGGGGCAAGCGAGAGTCGCCCGCGCTGGGCGAGTTCGACGACCGCGAAGCGAGTCCCCTCTTCGAGCAGGACGACCACACCGATGAAGACCAGTCCCGGTGCCTGATCGCCCGGCGCGATTCCAGTTTCGAAGAACCGTCCCGGTCGAAAGAGAACCTCCAGCCACGCCCGCACGAGCGCGACCGGGCCGCGGTCGCGCCCGCCCGTCGGATTCTCGACCCACTGTGTCACGAGTGCCGCTAGTCGGTGAGACGCTTAGTCAGTTTCCTTCCGTCGCGCCTCTGGGTGAACACCGATCGAATCAGTCCCGCTCCAGTGAACAGATCCTGTCGCGCTGGTCACGGCGGCACTCCCCTCGTTACGATGGATCGTACTGCTCGCTGGTGACGGGCGTCTCCCGGTCTTCCCAGATACTCTCTCCTTCGGGGACAGCGTCCATACCGACGAGACGCGCGAACACGCTCGGGTCTTCGAGTGAGTCCATTCGGTAGAGGTGCCACGGCGGATCCTCCTCGTACGCCGTGCGAATCGCGGTCGAAACGAACTCTTGCTCTGGTGGGACAGTGTCTGGACGCTCTCCGATGGGTTGACCGTTCTCGTCGACCAGGCGACGGACGAACTCGCCGTTGTGTGCCTCCCAGAGCTTGTCACCCTCGCGACGAACGGAAAGCACGTGACAGTTGGTCTCTCGGTCGGGCAGCTCGGGAAAGCGAGCGTAGTCCAACGTGGCCCACTCGAATGGAGCGTGTGCCTCGCACAGCACCGGATCGGTGGCTAGCTCGCCGTCTTCGAGTTCCTGAAACGGGTCGACGAACCGCTGACGGTCTTCCGGGGAGTGCCCTTCGAACAGGTGTTTTTCGGGCGAGCCGGACGGCCCCTCGTCGAGTGGCTGTTTCACGACGATCTTGTCCCGCGTTCGAACGAGCACACTCCCGGTGTCTAGCGCTCTCGTCTCGTACACTGGTGCGTTCAAGACCGCTTTCGGACTGCCGATGTGGTCGAACCACTCCTCGCCGAAGACGACGGCGAACGGGAGTTTCTCCAGGCCGTGGTCTGGCGGGTGGTCTGATGGTATCTTGTACCCGCCGGGCATCATGGCGAGGACCGCGATCCACGGATCGACCGTTTCGGCTATGGCTTCGAACACCTCGACCAGTGCATCGATCTGCGCCTGGACATCGTGATCCTGTTTCGTGTGATCTAACCACGATCCCGGCCCTCTGATCGACACTGGTGCGAAATCCGTTGTCGGGTCTCCGAGACGGAAATCTACGGTGTACGTGTGTCTCGAATGCGGGTGCCCGTCGCTCTCGTCGTACCACGCTTCGAAGCTCCAGTCTACCGGTCCGTCGGGACTACGATCCGTGACTGTCTCGGGCGACTGCTCTTGCCCGACATCTGTCGTGAAGCCGTTCTCCCGAAAGCAACGGATCACGTCTTCCACGAGCCCACCGGGCACGTCGTCGAAACAGAACATGCCGAGCAGGTAATCACTCATCGTCGGTCAGTCGTCGGCACCTTTGTTCTCACAGCTTTCGAAACTCTTGGGATCGGGTTCGATGTTCGCGTACTCGACGGCTTCCCGGCCCAGCGTCTCGACGCGGTCGCGGATCGCGTCGTCGACGAGTTCGCCGCCCTCGAATGCACTCGACGCGCGCGGGATCGCGGCCTGATGTGGGATCACCCAGCAGTCCAGCGAGCGCCCGACCGAACGGAGGTGTTCGAGCGCCGTCACCGGAAAGCTGCCGCCGGCAACACAGAGCAGGCCGACGGTCTTCTTCTCGAACTCGTCGAACCCGCAGTAGTCGAGCGCGTTCTTGATCGGCGTCGAAAAGGAGCCGTGATACACCGGCGTCCCCAGCAGGATCGAATCGGCATCACGGACGCGCTGGCGGAACGCCTCGGCGTCGCCGGCGTCCTCGTGGTCAGGGTCGAAAACCGGCAGGTTCCACTCCCTAAGGTCGAGCAGTTCGGTGTCCGCGCCGGCGCGTTCGGCCGCGTCGAGGGCGATTCGCAGTCCCTTTCGCGAGTGGCTCCCGTCTCGCAGACTGCCACAGATCGCGATCACGTCGGTCGCTGTCATTGCTCGGCCATCGCAGCGCTCCCCTATATTGCTGATCCATCGGGGCGACACCGCCGGGGTCCGTACTCTCTGGACGATACATTGACTGTCGGCTCAACGGAGGATGAACCGTGTACCGACGAGACGCACTTCGGACCGTCGCCGCGTTCAGTACGCTCTCGCTCGCGGGCTGTTGGGGGTCGGCTGTCTCAGGCGCAGTCGCGGACAACGAGACACCGCTGACGATCGACCACGAGTACACGATCCGTTCGAGTGGCTACGGGACGACGGTGGTCGTCGACGTGACCGCGACCAACGAGCGCGAGGCGTCGATCGACGGGCCGAAACCGGTTCTCGACGCGACGTGTCGGTTCCTCGACGGCGATGGTCAGCGGCTCCACGGCTCGACGCGACGGATCGAGCCCCCGCTCGGGCCGGGGTGGCAGCGGTCGATGCAGTTCAAACTCGGGGGTAGCGCCACCGACGCCGACCGGTACGAACTGCTCTTTCGCTGGGACGACACCGAGTGATCAGAGCACGTCGTCGGGGTCGTGGCGCTGACCCATCCGCTCGGCCTCGGCAGCGTACCGCTCACGCAGGTCGGGATCGTCGACCGTGCCGAGGTTCTCCGGGTCGGCGTCGACGGCCGCTGTCGTGTCCCGCGTATCGCTGAAGGAGGTCAGCGCTCGCTCCTTCCGGAAGTACTGTCGCCCGTCGGGCGTCGCGTACGTGAGGATGATGAGGTTCTGCTCGTCGTCGGAGTACGTGCGCTCGACCAGCCAGACGCGGGCCGTCTCGGTAGTGGCTGTCATACCTGATGGTTCGTCGCCCTCGGCCAAGTAGCACGGGGACCGTTCTCACTCGCTGAGACCGACGAGGACGTCGTCCCCCCGCTCCTGTGTCGTCAGGAGGCCGTCGTCGGCCAGATCACCGACGAGGTCCCGGAGCCACTCGCGGCCGTGTTCGCCGTCGGGGGCGTAGTCCACTCGCACGCGTGGCCCGAGTTCATCCAGCCCGAGTTCGTCGTACTCGCCGAGGACGTTGATCACGCGCCCGCGCATCTGCCGACGGCTCCCCTCGAAATCGGGCTGGGTCGGCACGTCCGGCGCGGTGAAATCGCCCGTGTCGTAGGCGTGACACCACTCGCGCCACGGACACTCGGCGGCATCGCAGGCGGGCGTCTTCTCGCAGGCCACACCGCCCAGTTCCATGATCGCGTTGTTCCAGACGCGGGACTCGCCGTCGGGCATGAGCGCTCCGGCGACTTCCTCGAAGGCCGCGTCGTCGTCGGGCACGTCGAAGGCCCGATACAGGACGCGCTTGACGTTCGTGTCGACCACGGCGTTCCCGTTGTTGAACGCGAAGGAGGCGACGGCGTTGGCAGTGTATGGGCCGACGCCGTGGAGTTCCTGTAGTTCGTCGGGCGTCTCCGGGAACTCGCCGCCCCATTCGTCGAGGACCTGATTGGCCGCCGTGTGGAGGTACTTCGCGCGGTTGTTGTACCCCAGCGAGTGACTCGTCCAGAACCCCACCACGTCGGACTGGTCGGCCGCCGCCAGCGCCTCGGCGTCGGGCCAGCGGTCGAGAAATTCGTGCCAGGCGTCGACGACACGGCCCAGCTGGGTCTGCTGGCTCATCACCTCCGAGACCAGAATCTCGTAGGCGTCGTCGGTCTCGCGCCACGGGAAGGACCGGTGGTCGGCCTCGTACCACGACACGAGGGCCTGCTGGACGGCCTCGCGATCCTCGGGCACAGCGCCCGGCAACTCCGTCATGTCCCGGTGTTACGATCGGTGGCGCTTGTGTATGACGGTCTGCGATCCAGCCGAAAGACGTTTTCCGGCGCTGGCCCTCGGCCCGGGTATGACACTCGACGACCTCTCCGACGACGTGCAAGCCCAGTATTCTGATCTCGGTGACGAACTCGCGGTCTCGCTGGACACGGAGACCCGGAACGAACTGGCGATGCTCACCAGCGCGCTCGACCCCGACGACCCCGACGAACTGGTCCGTCGGGCCGTTCACATGCTCTTTCAGCGCACCGTCGAGATGGGGAACCTCGACTTTCACCTTCGTTCGGGTTACGACTGCACCTACGACGAGTACCTCTCGGGGATGACCTTCGACGAGATGACCGGGGCCGACCAGTTCCCGCAGGCACAGGACAACGACGACCGCCGCTACCAGTTCTAGGGACCGTCCGACCTCCAGCTGCCACCGCTGCTATCTCGCTCGCGTTCGCAGGAGTGCAAGCGACCCGCCGCCGACCGTCATCGTCAGGAAGAACCCGCCGAGCCGATGGATGACGACCGCGGCGGCGACGACGGCTGCGGGGGTGGCGGTCATCGTCGTCAGCAGCACCACGTGGACCGACTCGATGCTGCCGAGACCGCCCGGCGTCGGGCCGACGCTGGCCATCGTCCCGACCGGGATGACGAAAAACGGGACGTAGACGGGGATGGGCGTGCCCAGCGCGACGAACACGACCCACATCGCGGTCGCCTGACAGACCAGGCCCAGTGTCGAGAATCCGAGCGCTTTGGCCAGTCGTCGCCGATCAGTGGCGATTCGCTCGATCGAGCCGAAGAACTGCTCGAACCCCTGCTGGACGCGCTCGGGCGTGGGGACCGAGAGCCGGGGCACGAGGCGGGCGATCAGGCGCAGCGGCGGCGTCGCGAGTCGGACGACGACCGCCTCGACGGTCTCCCGTCGCTTCCAGCCCGCGAGAGCGAGCGCGGCGGTCGTCGCGCCGAACGCGAGGACGATCCAGACGACCGAGCGCAGGCGCGGGCTGACGGTGCTGAGGACGGCGTAGGTGGCGCTACCGACGAGCGCCAGCCCCGTCGAGGGGACGAAGTTGAGCGCGTCGGCACCGGCGATGGCCGCCAGCGCGTTCTCGTAGTCGGCGTCGGACACGTCCGTCGTCAGCAGCGCGGCGATCGGTTCGCCGCCGGCCTGCCCGAACGGTGTGACGTTGTTCGCGAAGGCCGTGCCGGCGAAGACGAGCACGGCCGAGCGCAGCGGGACGGTGATATCGAGAATCCGCCAGACGACCCACAACGCGGCCCCCTGGACGGCGATCCAGGCGAGCATCAGCCCACCGGCGACGGCGACCAGCGGGAGGTCGGCCCGGCCCAGCGCCGCCGCGATCTCGTCGACGCCGATGTACCAGAACAGCACCGCGAACACGAGCGCGGCGACGGCGAACCCGACGAGCGTCGACCAGTGTCGCGACAGCCCGCTCATCGTCGATGGGACTCCAATACCGGCTGCTGGGACGGCCTGGTCGATCGGGCGGAGTGTCGCGGGCCGGTGTGGCGGGTCCGGGCAGTCGGGCGAGCGGCGTCGGTCACGGTAGGAATTGATGAGAGACTCCGGGGCCGGCCACCTACGTCTTTTCGTTCGTCGCCGTGCCGGGCCCAGAGTCGGCCATCTGCTTACTGCCCGCCAGCGGCCGCCGAAACGGCGTCGGCGAGCACCCCGGTCCCCAGTTCGATCTCCCGAGCCGTCGAGTCCATCGGCGGGAGGAGTCGGAGCGTCTTCTGTCCACAGCCAAGCGTCAGGAGGCCCCGTCGGAGGGCCCCTTCGACGACGGCCTCACGCCGGTCCTTGCTGTCGAACTCGACGGCGAGCATCAGTCCCTTGCCCCGAACGTCCTCGACCGCATCGACGCCCGTGGTGGCGTCCCGGAACCGCTCTTCGAACGCTCGACCGCGCTCGACGGCGTTGGCCATGAGGTCGTACTCGTCGATGGCGTCGATCGTGAGCGCTCCCTGTGCGACGGCGAGTACGTCACCGGCCCCCCAGGTCGAGGAGAGTCGGCTCTTCTCCTCGGGGAACACGTCCGAACGCGAGATGGTCGCGCCCACACGCAGCCCTTTCGCGCTGGCGATCACGTCGGGTTCGAACGGGTAGTGGTCCGCGGCCCACCACTCGCCCGTGCGTCCGAGACCGGACTGGACCTCGTCGACGACGATCGGGATGTCGTGGCGCTCAGTGACCGCGGCAATCTCGTCGGCGAACGCGTCGCTGGGGAAGCGATAGCCGCCCTCGCCCTGGATCGGTTCGAGGATCAGATAGGAGACCTCCTCTGGGTTGACGTGGCCCGACGGCCCGAGCATCCGTTCGAGGGCGGAGGTGTCCCCGGCGAAGAAGCCACAGTCGCAGGTGTCGGGCGTGCAGTGGCGGTCATCGCAAAAGGGCGCGTCGTGGATCGACGGGATCTCTGGGAAGTGACGCCGGTAGACCTCCTTCGAGCGGTTGAGCGAGAGCGCGCCCAGCGTCCGTCCATGGAAGGCTCCCTCGAACGTGATACCGTACTTGCCCCGGCGGTGATCGTAGCTGATCTTGATGGCGTTCTCGACGGCCTCCGCGCCGCTGTTCGAGAGGAAGACAGTGTCCATGTCGTACTGGCCGGAGATTCCGGTGAGCCGATCCATCAGGTCGGCCGCACCGGGGAGGTCGCTCTCGCCGGCGGTGGCGTAGAAGTCCTGTCCGGCGATCTTGGTGGGGTCGACGAGGTCGAACTCGGCGAGCGGATCGAGTATCTTGGGGTTGTTGTACCCCAGGGGCATCGCCCCGACGTGGCCGGTCCAGTCCATGAGGACGTTGCCGTCGGCGTCCGTACAGAACGGGCCGATCGCCGGCGCGTCGTGGTCCCAGACGAAGTCGTAGACGTAGGTGCTCGGTGCCGCGTGTTCGTGGTGGGAGTCGACCCGCTCTCTCGCGCGCTCGCCGGGAAACTCGTCGACCGACGGCTCGACGCTCTCACGATCCATGCTAGCACGTGATACGAGGTCGGCCTTAATAAAAGAACGCGCCACGGGACGGCGTTCACATCGTCGCGACGACCGTCACGGCGGTCGCGCCCACGAGCAGGACCGAACTCCAGAGCGCGACCCGCATTGCGAACCCCCGTTCGGGACTGGCCATCGTTAGCGCGGCCTTGACGACGATGCTGGACGCGGTCGCCAGCAAGATTGCGACCGTCGCCGCCGTCCCGTCGACGACGCCGCCCCGATACAGCAACACCGCGGAGGTCGTCGCCGCCCCGCTTGAAGCCAGTCCCGAGAGCAGCGCCGTCACGTAGAGGCCCCCGGTCCCGAACTGGGCCTTCCCGAGCGCGCTGGCGGCCAGCACGAGCAGAAAGATCGCACCGAACCCGAGTGCGTTGCGCAGCGAGAAGGGGCTCTCCAGTTCGATCTCGACCGATTCGCGCCAGTCGGCAGTGTAGGCCGCGACGGCGACGCTCCCCAGCACGACCGCGCCCAGCGGGACGACCGCCTGCAACAGAATTCCCCGCTCGAAGGTGAACGCGACCGCGATGACGAGGTTACGAAGCGCCATCGCGGCGTCGGCAAGCAGGATCGCGGCGATGGCGTAACTGGCGGCCTGCGGGCGCTGGCGGACGTGATCGAGCATCGTCCCGACGACCGCCGTCGAGGAGGCGAGGCCGCCGAAAAAGCCCGTCACAGCGATCCCTCGGCCGCCGTAGGTCTGGACGATGGCGTAGTTCGCGATGCCGATGCCCGCGACCGTCACGACGAGCAGCCACGCCACTCGCAGTTCGAGTTCCAGCGCGAGATCGGCGACCGAGATAGCGACCGGTTCGGGCGGCAACAGTGGGTAGACGACGAACGCGAGGATCGCGAACTCCGACGCAGAGCGCAGTTCCTCCCGTTCCAGTCCCCACGCGAAACTGTGGAGTTCCCGCTTCAGCACCAGCAACAGCGACGAGAGGATGGCGACGGTGACGCCTTCGAGGATGTACTCTTGCATCACGAGCGCACCGACGCCGTAGGCGACCAGCATCGAGACCGAGGTGGTCAACGACAGCCCCTCGTCCTCGTCGCGAAAGCCCGCCACGGCCAGCAAAATTCCCTGCACGATGACGAGGAGCCCCCCGATGACGAGCAGGATCTCCGACTCGACCAGCGTAAACACCGCGCCGAGCAGGCTGATGAGCGCGAACGTTCGGATCCCGGCGGCCTTCTGGGACCACTCGCGTTCGAGCCCCAGGAACATCCCGAGCGCACCGGCCAGCACGATCCTGAGGACCTCACCGCCAAGCGGCGTCAAGCCCAGTTGCACGAGCGTCGTCACTCGATTCCCTACTCGCGCTGGCTATATAGAGACTCGTGTGGCCAGCGTCTGGACGGCCGCCGACTCGACGGCGATCATTTCTCCGAGACCACCCCGAATCTTTTGTTCGGGTGCGTCGAAGGAGCGCTATGGTCCAGTTCGAAGTCGATATCGACTGGCCCCGGACAATCTGGCTCGTCGTCGGCCTGATCCTCGGGGCTGCCCTCCTCTACGTCGCCTACCGGTTCGTCGGGACGTTCGTGTTCGGTCTGTTCATCTACTACGCGACACGGCGGCTCTACCGGCGTGTCCGGCGATACGTCGATCAGCCGTCGATCGCGGCCGGGATCTCGATCGTCGGTCTCGCGCTCCCGGCGCTCGCGTTGCTGGCGTACACGCTCGTGGTCGGACTTCGCCAACTCAACCGGTTCGTCCAGACGCTCAACGGATTCGGATCCGACTCACAGATCAATCAGCTACTGGAGATGGTCCAGCCGTATCTGGATCTGCCGACGATCCTGAATGATCCGACGGCGATCCTCGACAACGTCGGCGGGATGGAGACGATCACGGCGACGCTCGAATCGCTGCTGGGCTATCTGGGCGTCGTCGGTACCGGCCTCCTCCACCTGTTCGTGATGTTCGCGCTGGCGTTCTATATGCTCCGTGACGGTCCGCGATTCGCCGACTGGGCCAGCCATCTCACGACCGAGCGCAGCGTCTTCGAGGAGTTCGTCGCCGAGGTCGACGAGAGCTTCGACAAGGTGTTCTACGGCAACATCCTGAACGCGATCATCACGGCGATCATCGGCGCTATCGTGTTCTCGCTCCTCAATCAGTTCGCGCCGGGGCCGGTGTTCGTCCCGTATCCCGCGCTCACCGGACTGCTCGCAGGTGCCGCGAGTCTCATCCCGATCGTCGGGATGAAGCTCGTCTACGTTCCGATGACCGGCTATCTCGCCGTCCTCGCGGGGACCAACGGTGAGGGGTGGTGGTTCGTCGTCGTCTTCGCCGCCGTCAGTTTCGTCATCGTCGACGTCATCCCCGACCTGATGGTTCGACCCTACGTCTCCGGCGGGAAGCTTCACACGGGGGCGCTCATGTTCGCGTACATCCTCGGCCCGCTGATCTTCGGCTGGTACGGCATCTTCCTCGGTCCGGTCATCCTCGTGTTCGTCTCGCACTTCGCACGGATCATCCTCCCCGAACTGCTGCGCAACGAACCGATTCGACCGGATTCACTGGACCCGGCTACGATCGACAGCGAGCAGGCCCAGCAGGTACCAGACAGCGACACCGACCCTGACGACGGTGCCCAGAGCAGCGCGTGAACTCGCTGCCCAGCGATGTCACTCTCCGTTCGACAGCACACACACCGTCGATCTCATGCAGAAAGACCGAATCAGACGTCGACGTACTCGTCTTCCCAGTCGCGACGCGCTTCGATCTCTCGGCGGCCGCGCCGGGTGAGGCTGTAGAAGTTCGTCCGCCGGTCGCGCTGCCCCTTCTCGACGAGTCCCTTGTCGACCAGCGTGTCGAGATTCGGGTACAATCGACCGTGGTGGATCTCCTTTTCGTAGTAGTTTTCGAGTTCTTCCTTGATCGCGAGTCCGTGGGGTTCCTCCTTTCCAGCGATGACGTAGAGGAGGTCACGCTGAAAACCTGTCAGGTCGTACATCGGTAAAGTCCACTTCCCAATTATTGTCGGAATCTAATAAGTGTATCGGATCCGACTGGAGGTCCCGGTCTGTTCTCGGCATAGTCGGAACACTCGGCGGACTGTCCCGCTCTTGAACATCCACTGCTTCGGATTAAATGGTTCTATCGTTGAGTGTATCCACACCACTCGATGTGTTATGACCAAAACATAACTGTCGTCCGTGTAGGAAATCGCGACCCGGCGCTCGCGGAGCTGCTGTCGGACGCTCGACGAGTGAACTCCGATCAGCGCACCCGCTCAGAAGTCGAGTAACGGAAAGTGGAAAGCGAACCAGGCGGAAGGCCCGGTTCGCTTGCCGCCCTGAATTGGTCCCCGCTGACGCTTCGGCCCTCCAAAGCGAAGCGTCACTTGCCACTGGGTCACTCAGCATTATAAAAGTATCGCCAGCGGCTGACTCTCCCGCTTCGGTTGATAACTTTCGCGTGCTACATGTGTTCTTCTTCGAGGGCCCACCCGAGCGCGCGGCGGTAGTGTGTCAGCATCATCCGAACGCGGTCGTGGGTCATCTCCTCGCTGTCCAACTGCTCGCAGAGGAACTCGTACTGCTCTCTAATCTCCGCTTCCGAGCGCATACCCCTCCTTCGGTACGGTGACGGAAGGAACTTGAGGCCGCCGCGTCGACTGTGTGGTATGAAGATCCGTGGCGACCGTGAGTGTAAGGACTGTGGGACCCGCTGGTCCTACTACGAGACGGCGAGCGTCGAGTGCCCGGACTGTGGGAGCCTTCGGAGCGTTGGCGTCGACGAGCGAACCCGCCACACCGACGCTCCCGCCGAGTTCGACCTCACGCCGGTTCGTGCGGCCATCGACGAGGAGCCACTGCGACGGATCGCGGAGGACGCCGCGGAACGGGCGGCCGAGTACGTCCGCAAGCGTGGGTTCGTCGACGCGGGCGAACTGCTGGTCCTCGACGAGACGTTCGTCGCCGCGACCGAACTCAGACACGTCGCCAGCGCACTGGCGCGCGAACTCCAGACCGGCGACGCCGAGGAGCTATACTTCCTCGAACTCCTGCGCGGGGCCGACGCGGGCGAGCGACCGTCCGCCGAAGAAGTTCCCGACAGTCTCCGCTCGCCCCACGGCCTCGCGATGGCCAGCGCTGTCGAGGCCTACCAGCGGGACCTGCGCGAATACCTCTCCGACAACCCCGACAACGAGGCCAGCACGCTCTCGGGTCGGATCAGAGATCAGAAAAAACGGATGGAGGCGCTGGATGGCGACGTGTCTCCGAAGGACGCCGAGCGACTCCTCCGGGCGACCAGAGACCTCGGGAAGTACCTGCAACGGGGCGAGGACAGCGCGCTCGTCACCGCCGACAACTGGCTCAACGGGATCGGCGACTGATCGGAATCGGCGATTGATCAGGCCGAGTCGAGCAGTGCCGCGAGCACGCGCCGGTCGATGGTCGCCGACGGCAGTTCCTCGAACCACTCGACGCCGCTGACCGACGCACGCCCGGGTTCGATCTCGTCGGGCGACCCGGTCGGCGTCGCACCGTAGATCACGAACGACAGCGTCGCCTCGCGCTCGCCGTCGGTCAGGGTCACCTCGTTGACGGCCACCGGATCGTCGACCGTGACCGCCAGTCCCGTGGCGGCCTCGACCGCCCCCGCCACCGTCTTTTCGGGCGTCTGCTCGTCCCCTATCTCCCCGCCGGGCAACGACCAGCGCCCGTCCTCACAGACGAGCAACAGGCGGCCGTCGCCGTCGGTGACGAACGCCTCGACGCCCGTGTCGAACCCCCCGTCGACGCGGGATTTGGCGTGATTGAACGCGTCGGGGTCGAGTCGCTGGGTCGTCTCGAAACGTCGGATATCTGCCGGCAGGTCGGCAACGATGTCGCTGTCGTCACCGTGGCTGCCGTCGTCACGGTCGTCGTCGTTCTCCACGCCGTCGACCATCTCAGGGGAGATCCACGTCGATGTCGTGCTGTTCGGCCGTCGCCTTGACGGTGTTGTACAGCAACATCGCCCGCGTCATCGGGCCGACGCCGCCGGGGACCGGCGTGATCGCGCTGGCCTTCTCTTTGGCGCTGTCGAAGTCCACGTCGCCGACCAGTTCGTACCCCTTCTCGTTGTCGGCGTCGACGCGGTTGACGCCCACGTCGATGACGGTCGTGCCCTCGGTGAGCATGTCGCCGTCGATCAGTTCGGGGACGCCCGCGGCCGCGATGACGATGTCGGCCTCGCGAGTCTTGGCCGCCATGTCGTCGGTTCGGGAGTGACAGACGGTCACGGTCGCGTTGCCGCCCTCGGCCTTCTGGATGAGGAGGTTCGCCATCGGCTTGCCGACGATTTCCGAGCGACCGACCACCACGGCGTCCTTGCCCTCGGGGTCGACGCCGGCGGCTTCCAGCAGCTTCTGGACGCCGTGGGGCGTGCAGGGCTTGAAGCGCGCGTTGCCGGCGACGAGTCGACCGACGTTCTCCGGGTGGAAGCCGTCAACGTCCTTCGCGGGGTCGATGTCGCGCAGCACCTGTCGGTCGTCGACCTGCTCGGGCACGGGCATCTGAACGAGGATGCCGTTGACGGCGTCGTCGGCGTTGAGTTCCTCGATGGTGTCGTACAACTCAGCGGCGTCGGCGTCGGGGCTGATCTCGATGTCCAGCGCCTCGATGCCGACCTCCTCGCAGTCCTCTTGCTTCATCGAGACGTACGTCTCGCTGGCCGGATCGTCGCTCATCAGCACCGTCGCGAGCGCGGGCGTGACGCCCTCGTCTTCGAGCGTCGCAATCGCGTCGCCGAGGTCGTCCCGAATCGACTGGGCGACCGCGTTGCCGTCGATAATCTCTGTCATCACCTGAAGCGGGTAGCTCACGGGACAAAAGGGTCACTATGACAGTGTCGACACAGTGGACAGGTGACCCCTGTCACGGGCAGGATTCGTCTGTTACCGACCGTCGGTACCGTACTCACACCCGAAACTCAACTGCTATTGCATACCGTTGGTACTCTCTCCCCCGGCCCTCACCGATCCGGTAACGCTATCTCTGACAGATGGTATTTTTTCTGGTAGTATATAGAAGGAAATATGAAATGTGGAATTAATAACTGTCTATGGACCAGACACGACGACAGTTACTGACCCTCGTCGGGGGGTCCGTTTCGCTCCCTCTCGCTGGATGTGGGGCGTTCATCGACCCTGCGACAGAGACCGACGTTTCCGAGTCGGACGACCCTACGGATTCCGAGATGGCGACGGCCTCCTCTCCGACACCCACTGCGACCCTCGAACCGGTGGCTTCGACGACGACGGTAACTGCAACTCCGAAGCCGACCACACCGTCCCGGGATTCGACGCCCACACCGGATACGCCCACGCCGACGGTGACCGAACAGTTCGAGGCCGTGTCGACACCGACCAGAATCGCAGCGGCGGACGGCGATGCGGGAGATCAGTTCGGAAACGGGGAACTGTCTGCAGACGGGACGACTGCCGTGATCGGTGCCCCTACTGACGAGGATCCGAACGGCGACGACGCTGGTGCTGCGTACGTCTTCGAACGGGAGACGGACGGCTGGACACAGCAGGCCAAAATCGCCGCCGATACGGGCTGGGCACCCGCATTGTTCGGACTCTCTGCCGGCCTCTCGGCCGATGGGTCGAGAATCGTGGTCGGTGCGCCGCTTCGTTCGAGTCGGGGTACTGTCGGGGGCGGGGGTGCGTACGTCTTTGGGCGCTCCAGTGAGACGTGGGGACAGGAAGCCGCAATCAGGCCAGATTCCGTCGAGGGGGGCGACTTTTTCGGCGCGGTGGTTCGGATGACTGACGACGGCGAGACCGTCTTGATCGGTGCACCGAGAGAGCAAACACCCAGCGGGGAGGCGTCTGGATCGGCGTACGTCTTCACGAGAGGGCGATCCGGGTGGGAACAACAGACGAAACTCACAGCCTCCGACGGGGATGCGAGGGACCAGTTCGGTTCTTCGATGGCGCTCTCCGCGTCCGGCGATCACGCGGTCGTCGGGGCGTTTCACGACGAGGACCCGAACGGGGACCGAGCGGGTTCGATGTACGTGTTCGAACGCGGGGACAGTGCTTGGCAACAGCGCGCAAAGCTCGCGCCCGACGGCGGGCAGCGCGGTGAAGAGTTTCCGACGGCGCTTTCGATATCAAACGACGGGAGCACGATTCTCGCGAGTCGCATGAACGACGATCCCAACGGTACTGATTCCGGTTCGGTAGTGGTGTTCTCGACTGCCTCCCCGTCTCATCGGTGGACACAGACGGCGACACTCACACCGGACGACAGCGATGCGGGGGACTCCTTTGGCACGGCTCTCGCGCTATCTGCCGACGGGACACAGGCAGTCGTGGGAGCCTCTCGTGATGAAGACCCAAACGGCGACAACGGAGGATCGGCATACCGGTTCGAGCACGTCGATGGGGAGTGGGTCCAGCAAGCGAAACTCGCACCGGCCGTCTGCGACGACGGTGACCGGTTCGGCAGCCACACGTCGATGGCCGCTGGTGGAACGCCGATACTCGTCGGCTCGATGCACGACGAAGACCCAAACGGGACGAATGCGGGCTCGTGTTACGTTTACGAGTAACCGGAGTTTGCCTGTGTTCTGCCACGGATCACTGCTCGGTTGCAAGCTGTGTCGCTGCGCTCAGACCACGCCTTACTCGTACACGAGGCCTTCGCTGTCCTCGCCGTAGAGGTCGAACTCGTCGGTGAGTTCGTCGACGCGCTCGCTGACTTCGGCGATCACGTCCTCGTCGCCGGGTGCCTCGACGACTTCGTAGATCAGATCGGCGACTTCCTCGCACGCCGCTTCGTCGAAGCCACGCGTCGTGAGGCCGGGCGTGCCAGCGCGGATGCCCGAGGGGTTGAACGCCGACCGGGTCTCGCCGGGGACGGTGTTGGCGTTGAGGACGATGCCCGCTTCTTCGAGGGCTTCCTCGACTTCCTTGCCCGTCGTGTCCGGGTGCGAGGGCCGGAGGTCGATCAGGACGAGGTGGTTGTCCGTGCCGTCGGAGACGAGATCGAGGCCATGCTCCTGGAGGCGGTCGCCCAGTGCCTTCGCGTTGTCGACGGTCGCCTGTGCGTACTCCTCGAACTCCGGTTCGAGGGCCTCGCCGAAGCCGACGGCCTTGCCGGCGATGTTGTGCATCAGGGGGCCGCCCTGCATCCCCGGGAAGACGGCGGAGTCGATGTCGTCGGCGTACTCCTCGTCGCACATGATGATGCCGCCGCGACCGGCGCGGATGGTCTTGTGGGTCGAGCCAGTGACGAAGTCGGCGACGCCGACCGGCGAGGGGTGGACGCCGGCGGCGACCAGACCCGTGATGTGGGCGATGTCCGCGAGGTGGTAGGCGTCGGCGGCGTCGGCCGCATCCTGGATCTGCTCCCATTCGACCGTCCGGGGGTACGCGGAGTAGCCCGAGACGACGATGTCGGGGTCGAACTCCTCGGCCTGCTCCTTGAGGTCGTCGTAGTCGATGCGGCCCGTCTCGGCGTCGACCTCGTACTGCTCGACCTCGTACATCTGCCCGGCGAAGTTGGCCGGGTGGCCGTGGCTCAGGTGGCCGCCGTGGGTCAGGTCAAGCGAGAGAATCTTGTCGCCAGGGTCCAGTACTGCGAGGTAGACGCCCATGTTGGCCTGGGAACCGGAGTGGGGCTGGACGTTGACGTGATCCGCGCCGTACAGCTCCTGGGCGCGGTCGATGGCCAGCTGTTCGACCTCGTCGGCGTACTCACAGCCGCCGTAGTAGCGTTCGCCGGGGTAGCCCTCGGCGTACTTGTTGGTCAGTTCCGAGCCCTGGGCTTCGAGGACGGCTTCACTGACGTGGTTCTCGGAGGCGATCATCGCGAGCGTGTCGTTCTGCCGGTCGACTTCGCCCGACAGGGCCGCGGCCACGTCGGGATCCGTCGACTCCAGATGGTCGAAGTGCATACACGGACCGTACGGGCCGGCTGTCAATAATCTATCTTTCCGCAGTCCGCCTGTCACTCTGTGACACTCCCGGCCGAACGTGTCACTGCAGCTGACGACCAGCAACCATTATGTATGGAAAGCACACATACCCTGCTGTATGTCTACCTGGGGGGTGACATACGCAGGGACCCAGCCGTCGGACTCGAAGGGGGAGTTCGAGGACGCGATGGCGGCTGGACTCCCGGCGTTGTGTGCCCAGCTGAATCGGCCCGTCGAGACGACGCGCGATGCGATTCCGAGAGATATCGACGAGTGCTTCACGGGGGAGGCGGATCGGCTCACGGTACCCTGTACCGACGTGACGGTGACTGCGCTCGACCTCGACGCGCAGTACCGTGTCACCACCCCGACGGAACTGCCCGACGGCGAGTACCTCCTCCGATGCCGGGGCTCGGCTGCCTCGTCTGGATCGAGCCCGATCAGCTACGTGCGGTTCCCGGGGCCGGCCTCGGTCAAGCCCGACGGCGACCGCTACGTCGTCTCGTTCTGGCAAACGACGGCCGTCACGGTCGGTGGCTCTGCGGGGGATCGCACGGGTGTCGGCTCGATCACGATCGAACCGACGCCGGCGGGGCTGGCGACCGGCCTGACACACCTCTCGGCGGCCCACCACACCACCGCACCGGTTCGATCGCACCCGAGCTTTCGCGAGCATCCGCCGTTGCTGGAGATCGGTTCCGAGACGAGTGTGCCGTCGGCCGTCGCTACAGGCACCCCGGAGACAGGTATCGAGTTCCAGGTGCCAGCAGACTTGGACAAACTGTTCGTCGCCGCACCGCTGGCGTACTACCTCGGTGCGACGGTGCGGGTCACCGACTGCGAGTCGCCGATCCTCCGCGTCGAGGACCGCTCGATCCGCCACGAGTTCGACGGGCTACCTGGCTTCCAGCACCAGTGTGCGCAGTTGCTCCGCCGGGCCTTCTTCCTCGACTGTCAGGCCCGGCGCGTCGCGCCAGACAAGACGTGTCGTGACGAACTCGATCAGCTACCGATCGACCTCGAATCGCTGTGCCAACTCGGCCCTGCGGGCCGTCTCGAACAGTGCCTGTCACTGTCGGCTCGGGACCTCGACCCGCTGTTGCCGGATTGGCACCTCTCGACGTACGCGAAGCCGACGACGGATCGCATCTCCTGTCTCCCCTACCTGCTCGACCGGCTCAGCCTCGTCTATCTCCCGCGCGCGACGGAACTCGACAGGGACGAACTGCTCGACCAGACGCTTTCTGACGCGTATCCCACCCGGGGCCAGCCCTGCTCGTCGGGCGTGCTGAAGCCGGAACTGCAGGCCGGGCAGCTACACGCGTGGCTCGCGCCCGGGACCCCCATCGACGCGTTCAAGCCGGTGCCACAGGCCTACCGAAATCGGTCGAAGTACCAGCGCCGCGAGAGCGACTGTCTGCAGGTCTCTGTCGTGCTCAACGACGACCGCATGTGTCACGAACACGAGACGGTGTCGGACATCTACGAGGAACGGGCGGCCGACTTACCCATCGACGTGACGATTCAGTCCTGTCTGGATCGGTCGACGCTCGCGGACGTGTTCGAGGCTAACAACGACTTCGTCCACTACATCGGCCACTGCGACGAGGGGGGACTCCGCTGTCCCGACGGCAACCTCGACACCGCCGACATCGAGGAGTCGAACACGCGGACGTTCTTCCTCAACGCCTGTGGCTCCTACGAGCAGGGGCTCTCCTTGGTCGAACGCGGTTCGATCGCGGGTGGCGTGACGTTCAAGAAGGTACTGGACAAACAGGCTGCGAAAGTCGGGACGGCCTTCGCCCGCCTGCTCGTCCACGGCTTCAGCATCGAGCGCGCGCTCCAGCTAGCGCGGTGTCGGATCATGATGGGCAAGGACTACGCCGTCGTCGGCGACGGCACCTACGCGCTCTTGCCGAGTCCCAAACAGCCCGCCGTCGTCCGCGTTCGCGAGGCCGAGACGGGCTACGACGTTCGCTGCGAGATGTTGACCGCTCAGTCGAACGGCGACCGCTACGACCTCCCGTTCGACGGCTGTGAAATCCTCAACGGCGATTCACTGGAGACGACCGTCCCGGCGGGAGAACTGAAGGCGGTACTCGGCTCGATGTCGCTCCCGGTGATCTACGGCGGTGACTTCCACTGGTCGGAGGAACTCGTTGCGACACTGTAGCACGGTTTCCACTGTTTAGCGAACGTGTCGTGTGGACAGTCTCCACAGCTGACGCTCCGTTCGATCTTCCGGTCCTATCGACGGTGCTCTGGCGTTTTCAGTCCTATTCCACCTCTCTCGACCTGTAACTACGGTTCCGTTAGATGCGGCAATATTTCTGTCTTGACGGCGTGGCAGTATTATCTCTGATTACGAATTCAATCGAAGCTGGCCAGTAAAATTAAATATGACAAAATCGTAGATGGCTAACAGAACAATGCGCACCAACTTGCTCGAAGACGATATCAGAACAGTTCTATCGGAAGCGCTCGACAGCGAAAGCGAGTCGCTGACAGTCGTCAATCCGTCCCGCGAGACGCTCTCGGAACTCGTTTCGGTCCTCGACGGTCACGAGGACCCGCCGTCCGTGCGACTCCTCGCGGAGAATCGCGCGCTGAAAGACGAGATGGACGACTTCATCGTCGCCAGTACCGCTGCAGACCTCATCGCGGACGACGTGCTCGAACTGAAGATCCTGTCAGATGTTCCGAACCACTCGCTGCTTATCGGATCTGAAAGCGTCGTTTCGCTCATCGACGCCGGTGACGCGGTCGCCGGCTTGACGACAGACGAGGACGCCTTCCTCGACGACATCGCGTCGTTCTACGACGAGCAGTGGGAGCGCGCCGACAGTTACTCGCTGCGCACGCCCGCGATGTCCCGGGTCATGACGACGCTCGAATCCGACATCGGGCCGGAGACCGCCGACGACTTCGATGGCGTCCTCGCCTCGCTCCAGACCGCTCGGGGCGACGGCGACGGCCTCGACGAAGTGACGATCAGTCTGCTCGTGGCGGCCAAGAACGGCGAACTCCTCTACGACATCAGCAAGTGGGGCGAGGACATCGGCCTCGCCAGCAAAGCAACCTTCTCCCGCACCAAGACCACGCTGGAGGACATGGGCCTGATCGACACCGAGAAGGTCCCGATCGACGTGGGCCGTCCGCGGTTGCGTCTGATGCTGGGTGACGAACGGCTCCAGTCGGCAGACAGCGACGAGCTCGCGAGCGTCGCGCAGGGTATCCTCGCCTCCTAGCCTTTTTTACACCCCACCACCGTTACCCCCTCTCATGGGAACGGTAGTGGAAGTTGTGGGGAGTGGACCAGCGACGGAAGTGATTCTCGCGACACTCGAAGATATCGACGTGAGTGTCGACCAGCAGGAGACGCCGGGGATCGGATCCGCGGACTTCGCGATCGTCGTCGGCGACGCCGGTGACCAGATTTTCGGGACCGCGAACGAGCAGGCACTCGACGGTGGGACCGAGTGGCTGGCGGTCGAAATCGGTGGCATCGGCGGCTACGAGCTCACGCCGGCGGCGATCACGGGCTTCGACCCCGAGCGGGAGTGTTATCACTGCTTGCAGGGTCGCGTCGACGCCAACACGACGCCGACCGCCGACACCGTCGATGCGCCCGGGCCCGCGACCCAGCGGGTGGCCGGTGCCGTGGCCGGGGAGGCCGCCGTCGAGTACCTGACCGAGGACGAGCCCGACGACGAGGAGCGGCCCGATCCGGGGCCGTCGGTGCTGGGCCACACCATCGAACTGCCCTACGAGCAGCGGCGGTTCTTCCCGCTCCCGGGCTGTTCCTGCGGCGAGGGTCGTGACACGGGCGTCGAGCGTTCACACATCGCGGTCAACACCGAGCAGGCGCTCGGTCGCGCCGAACTGGCGCTGGACGACCGGGTCGGCATCGTCCAGCAGGTCGGCGAGGCTGAATCCTTCCCGGCCCCGTACTACCTCGCACAGCTAACCGACACCTCGGGCTTCAGCGAGGTGACGGCACCGCGACAGGCCGCCGGCGTCGCGGCTGGCTGGGACGAGGCGTTCATGAAGGCGCTGGGCGAGTCCTACGAGCGCTATGCCGCCGGCGTCTACGCCGACTCGGACCTGACGACTGGCACCGCGGCCGACCTCGACGGTGCCGTCGCGCCGGATGCGTTCGTCGCGCCCGAGTCGACGGACGCCGACGCCGGGACGGAACTGGACTGGATCGAAGCCGAGAACCTCGCGACCGACGAGGCGGCGATGGTGCCCGCGGAACTGGTCTTCCACCCGCCGACCGACTCGAACGTCCGCGCGCCCCTGACCACCGGCCTCGGACTCGGGTCGTCGGGCTGTGAGGCGCTGCTCTCGGGGCTGTACGAGGTGATCGAGCGCGACGCCGCGATGCTAGCGTGGTACTCGACGTACGAACCGCTGGGCCTGACCGTCGACGACGACGTGTTCGGGACGCTGTACGCCCGTGCCGAGTCCGAGGGCTTGACCGTGACGCCGCTGCTCCTGACCCAGGACGTCGACGTACCGGTCGTCGCCGTCGCCGTCCACCGCGAGGAGTGGCCCAGTTTCGCCGTGGGCTCCTGTGCCCACCTCGACCCCGAGCAGGCCGCGCTGGGTGCGCTGGAAGAAGCGCTCCAGAACTGGATGGAACTGCGCAGCATGGGCCCCGAACAGGCCGACGAGGCCAGCGGTGCTATCGGCGAGTACGCCGAGATGCCCGAGCAAGCGGTCGAGCTGCTGGACTACAGCCAGACCATCCCGGCCGAGGCCGTCGGCCCGGACCGCATGTACGGCGGCGAGGACGCCCTCTCCTACCTGATCGAGAAGGTGGACGAGGCGGGTCTGACGCCCTACGCCACCCGGACGACGACCCGAGACCTCGACGAACTCGGCTTCGAGGGCGTCCGCGTGCTGGCACCCGAAGCACAGCCACTGTTCCTCGGCGAGGCCTTCTTCGGTGAACGCGCCGAGCGGGTCCCCGAAGAACTGGGCTTCGAGCCGAGACTCGACCGCCCGCACCACCCGTTCCCGTAGGGGCTGCTCGCCGGCTTTCGCGGTGCCGACCGGATCAGTACAACTGTGCTTTGACCGTCCACCCCTTTCTTGAGCGCGTCGGTCGTGGCACCAGATATGGTCCGCCGCCTCCCAGCCCTCGCCGCACTCGTCGGTCTCGCCCTCCTCCTCGTGACGAGTGTCGTCGCCCCTGTCGCGGGTGCACCGCCGCCCCGACCACTCTGTGACGCCTGTAGCGAGACGTTCGAGGAGACTGCCGACGAGCACGGCGTCGACGTGGTCGTCACAGGCAGTACGGCGACTGTCAGGGTCACCGAGAACGGGACCGCCGTCTGGACGGTGCGCAACGAACTCCAGCAGTCGGGCGGGGCCGAGCGATTGCGGGCAAACGAGACTCTCAGAACCGAAATCGCGGACCGTGCGATGTGGGACACGGAGCTACTGGGGTCGAACGTCTCCATCGATGGGACTCTGACGATGCGCTACCGCGAGTCGGACTTCGCAGCCCCCGCCGTCGGTGGAACGCTCCGGTCCGGCGCGTTCACGGAGTCATACGGCTACCGGAACCTCGACGGCCTCGGCGCGGAACGGCTCACCGTCGTCGCACCCGACGGGATGGCGGTCGACCGAGCCCTGCCGGGCGCGAACGTCTCGGCCGACCGCTCGCGGATGACGCTGACCGACCTCGACACCGGGTTCGTCACGTTCGTCTCCGAGGATGACGCCCTCGGGCCACTGTGGAGCGTCCTCGCGGTCGTGACGCTGCTTGGCCCGGTCGCCGTCTCGAACCTCGTCGTGGGAATCGGCCTGCCGACGGCGGTATTCGGCGTCTTCGTGGTCGCGCTCTCGGGTACCGTCTCGTGGCTCGACCCCGACTTCGAGACGGTCACTGACCGCCCGGGCGTGGCCCTCGCTGGCCTCGGTATCGCCGTCGTCGTCGGGTCGATGGCGGGCACGGCGCTGTCGCTGCTCGGGACCGCGAACGCACCGATCCTCGGTGCCGGTGTCGGGATCGCCGCCGTCGGCGCAGCTCTCTCCGTCCAGTCGATCCGTGAAGCACTCTCCTACCGCCTGCTCGTGGGCCTCGCCGGCCTCGGCATCGTCGTCTCAGTGGGAGCGACCGTGGCCGCACTTCCCCTGTTCCAGTCGGTCGGCCTGCTCCGCTCGCAGGTCGTCGCTCTCGCCTTCGTCGTCCCGCTGTTCGCGTTCCTGCCGGCCGGGTACGCGCTGGCTGCCGGTCGCCGCGGTCTGGCCGTCGGTACCACTGCGGTCGGGTTCGCGATCGCGGTGGCCCAGCAGGTCCCGCTCCTCGCACCCGGTAGTGGGACCGTCGTCGGGACCCTGATCGCCAGCGTCTCAGCAGTGACGCTCGTGGTCTGTGGCGTGCCGCTGATCGTCGTCGGCTACGGTCTGGAAAAGACGACGGTCGGACGACGGCTGACGAGTGACGCTTAGATCCCGAACGTGACCCGCAGCATGTCGCGGGTCCCCGGTCCGAGGCCGACGGCCGTCACTGCAACGAGCAAGAGCAGGGCGTAGCGCTGGCTGTCCTCGACGAACTCCTCGGTGAACAGCCAGAGGACGAGCGAGGCGACGATCATCTTGACGACGAGGAAGGGCCACGAGGTGCCGATGGTGGCCGACAGCCCCGCGGGCTGGATCGCCTCGGTCACGTCGATGATGATGCGGTTCGCGGGGTGCTTGGCGAAGTACTCGCCGGGGATACCCAGCGCGTCGAGCCAGTCTCCGGTGATGACGTTGGCGATGCCGTCGATGGCGTGGCCCCAGAGGACGAAAAAGCCGATATAGGCCGTCGCGTCGCGCATCTCCGACCAGATCGCCTCGATGCCCTTCCAGTTGAGGTAGGCCAGTACGGTCGCGCCGACGACGACGATGGTCACCATCTGGGGGTACAGCGTGACGTACTCCTTCGTCACTGAGAGGCCGAGCAAGTAGACGAGTGTCAGCCCGAGGAAGCCAGAGCCGAGTATCCCCAGCGCCCGGTTCCCGTCTTCGATCTGGCCGTTCCGCTCGAACCGCCGAACGACGACCAGCGAGCCAAGCGTCAACAGGAACAGCGTGAAGTAGATGATCGGGCTCACCAGCAGCGTGTTGAGCGGGTAGCCGATCGACGGATCGACGCCAGCCCGGACGGCGGCGTCGGTGGCGTCCTCGATGACTCGCAGCGAGCCACCCAGCAGCATGAAGGGGACGAGCGGATAGTAGAGGTCGATATCCGTCACCAGATCGTACCGCTGGAGCACGAGATAGACGCCGACCAGCATGTATACGAGCACGACCATGTAGCCGATCTCGGAGGTGATCGTGTACCCCGGTTCGGCGTAGATCGCTTCCCCGGCCGCCTGCGCCTGTGTACAGGCGCTACTGCTGTACAGCAGTTCGACGCTGCTGCCGTCCCTGAGCGCACAGCGGGCGGCCTGCGCGTCGGCGGCGATGGGCCCCCAGAAGTACTGCCAGATGAACCGGTTCCAGACCGCCTCGGTCGCGACCACCGCCGCCCCGGCGATCAACGCCACGATACCCACCAGCGACGCGAGCCAGAGCCGCAGCGGATCGCGGCCGTCGAGTCTCGATTCCAGTCGAGCCTCCAGTTCCATGTGTGTCCCGGCGTGAGGTGGCTCTTTTAGCGTTCCGGTCCTGTGCGTCGCCCGCGGACACCGCCTACGCCTCGCGTGTGGCTTCGACCGCGGCCAGCACGGCGTCGTGGGCACGGCCGTTCGTCGCGACCATCCCCTCGCTGTCGGCGTGCCAGCGGTCGCCCTCGATGTCGGTGACCGTCCCACCGGCTTCCCGGACCATGTGGACGCCGGCGACGGTGTCCCACGCGTTCGCTTCCTGCGTACACACCGCCGCGTCGAAGCCGCCGTCGGCGAGCATCGCGAGCGTCGCCTGGAACGATCCCAGTCGGCGGATGTCGCCGAGGTGCTGGTCGGCCGCCCGGCACATCGCGCCGAAGGCGTCGGCGTCGGTCCAGCGGTTGACGACGGCGACGAGGAACGCTTCGGGATCGGCCTCCTCGCTGACACGCATCGTCTTCCCGTCCCGGTCGACGCTCTCGGGACCGGCCGCGTAGAGGTCGCCCATCGCGGGCATGTAGTTCGCGGAGCCGACCGGCTCGCCGTCGACCAGCGCCGTTACGCTCGTCGCCCACACACGACTCCCGCGGACGAAGTTCGTCGTCCCGTCGATGGGGTCGACGATCCACGACGCGCCCGTCTCGGGCACGTCGTCGACCAGTGACGGCTCGGTCTCGCCGCTCTCGGGACCGGAGAGCTGTGGACTGTCCTCCTCACAGACGAAGTCGTCGCTGGGGAACTCCTCCCTGATCGTCGCGACGACCTGCTGCTGGGCCTCGCGGTCGGCGACAGTCACCAGATCGGTCTTGTCGTCCTTGGTCTCGACGTCCAGGTTCCCGCGGAACTGCTCTCTGGCCACGACCCCCCCGGCCCGAGCGGCACGCTCGGCGATCGCTGCTCTGTGATGGGCGTCCGTCATGCTGCGGGCTGGGTCGCCCTGCTAAAAAGCCCCGTCGCTTCCGGCCGCTGGTCCCCCCGCTACTGCTCCGGTGCTTCGTCGGCCGCTTCGAGGATAGACGCCGCGATGTCGCGGGCCTCCTCGGGCGTGTACAGCACTTGATTCCCAAGGGACTGTTCGATTCGGACGTAGCCGTCGTCGGTCTCGATCGAGAAGAACGCCGTGTTCTCCAGTGGCGTCACGTCCAGGCCCGTCGGCTCTCGCTGGTCCATTGCCATGTCGTGACATACCACGTCAACAGTCTTAAATCTACGCCCGAAGGGGTGGTTCCCGGAAGCACCGACTCGCTCACGGCTTCGCCGTTCGCTATCGCGGTTCTCACTCCGTTCAAACCGCGCACCGCTCGCCTTCCGAGCAATCGCTCGCTTCGCTCGCGACGACCCTACGGGACCGGATCTTGCGTCCGCCGCTGTTTCCAAGCTTAGCTGGTCGATCATTTGGCCGCAGAATGTTTGCGAGGGAAGATCACTCCGTCGTGGATCTTCCTGCACTGCTTGCGAGGGACCGCGGTAGTCCGATGCCCGACCGCTCTCACGTGTCGGGCGACCGAGTCGCCCGACGGCGACAGCGGTCGGTCACAGTGCGAGGGAAGGGATTTGAACTACCGTCGGACTTCGTCCGACGTTGTTCAATCCTTTCACCCCATCTTGCTCGGCCCGTTCGAGGGCCTCGCTTCGATGCGGAGAAGGGATTTGAACCACGGGAAGACGGTCGGGCTCACTGCGTTCGCCCGCTGCGACTTCCCTGCTTCAAACCTTCCGTGTGCACTTTGCTCGGCGCGTGCGTGCGCCTCGCTGCAGTGCGAGGGAAGGGATTTGAACCCTTGGACCCCTACGGGAGCGGATCTTGAGTCCGCCGCCGTTTCCAGGCTTGGCTACCCTCGCACGCTTGCGTTCGAGAGGTACGGGGGCAGGTATTTAGGCGGTACGGAAAGCCGTGGCCACCGAACCGCTTTTTCGGACTCGTGCGGAAGGGCCAGATATGCCCGCCCAGCCCGATTACTGTCCCTTCTGTGGCGCTCGCCTGTCGATGGACGAGTCGCTCGACGACCACTGCGAGGAGTACGAGGAGTGCGGTGCGTCGTTCGCCGAGTGGAACGGCGGTCGGTCGTCCGGGTCGGCCGCGTCACCCTCCGCTGGGCCGAGTCAGGCACAGCAGGCCGTCGCGTGGGTCCTGATCGCTGCGATCATGCTGTACGCGCTGGTGATACAGGGGTCGATCCTGCTGGGCGTCATCGCCAGCGGAGTCGTCTTCGTCGCCAGCCGGATCGACTGGGCGAGCGTCGCCTGACCAGGGGTCGCGAGCGGTGGGATTAGGGCAGTCGCTCCCGATGGTGGCCGTATGGACGAGCACACCCGAGACGACTCTGTCGGTCCGCCGACCGAGGGCGATCCGTCGGGGTGGAGCGCCGACCGGGGGCCGTCGAACGGCTGGAAGCACGGGACGCTCCGGCGGGCCGTGATCCACGGCGTCCGACTGTACAACTCGGGGGCGTACCACGAGTCACACGACTGTTTCGAGGACGAGTGGTACAACTACGGTCGCGGGCGCGTCGAGAGCAAATTTCTGCACGCGATGGTGCAGGTCGCCGCGGGCGCGTACAAGCACTACGAGTTCGAGAGCCCGGAGCAACGCGAGACGGGGAATCCGAACGGGGAGCCCCCGAAGGGAGACGACGAGGGGATGCGCTCGCTGTTTCGTACCTCGCTGCAGTACTTCCAGGGCGTGCCTGCGGACTTCTACGGCGTCGACGTGCTGGACGTGCGGACGACGCTGACCAACGCGCTCGACGACCCCACGGTGCTGGACGGCTGGCAGATCCGACTCGACGGGGGCCATCCGACGGCCATCGACGCCGACTTCGAGTACGTCGAGCGACTGGAGTGAGAGGGATTGTCGCAGTAGTTCATAGATTCTCTCTGGGGAGAATCGACCACCTCGACCGGTCGAGCGGCCTGCTCTCTCCGACCGGCTACGATACTCCCTCTGAGTAACTCGGCCACCGTTTTCGGCTAAAGCTTTTACTGTCACCTGGTCGATAGCGTGCCTGAATGGCCGATAACGAGGATTCACGATCACGCCGCGGCTATCTTCGAGCGGTACTGGGCACTGGTGTGGTGTCGGGACTCGCGGGGTGTGGCGCGCTCACTGGCGGCGAGACCACCGACACGACCGAGGAGCAGGCAGCGACCGACACCGGCACGTCGACGACCACCACGGCGTCGGGGGCGACCGAAAACGGGACGGCGACGGAGGACGCGGGCGACACCGAGACGGCGACCGATCCGCCGGCGTCGTTCCCGGTGTTATCGTCCGCGGAGCCGACTTACCGTCGGTGGCAGCCCGGCACCGGCGATCTGGCGGGGACGCTGACAGCGGCCCACAACATCGGTCGTTACCGCGACAAGCGGGCGGCGCTGCCCGCGGCGGAGTACGAATCGGGCACTAGCTGGGCGATGTTCGGTGGCTACGTCGGCGTCGAGTACGAGGAACTCGGCGGCGTCCTGATCGGTCTCACGGCACCGGGACCGATCCTGACTGGCTCCTTCGCCCGCGCCGATGTCGAGTCCCGTCTCCGAGCGATGCCCTACGAGCAGTACACCAGCCGTGACGGCGTCACTTACTACCGGTGGGACGGTGGCTCCTCCTCGCGGTTCGTCGGCGTGAGCGGGGCGGGTGTGATCCACGGGGCCGGCCGCCGAGACGCCGACGATCCGGCCGCACAGTTCGCCGACCGCTGCGTGCCCTTCTTCGAGACGGCCAGGGGCGACCGGCCGGCACTCCACGAGGAAAACGATCAGTACCGCCAGTACACGGACGCCATCGGCTGGCCGCTGGTCGCCTCGGCGAGTCTTCCCCGCCCCCTCGATGGCCCCGGATCGGCGGGTGGGCTGCACCCGGTCGGCGATGTCGTCTCCGAGTCGGTCGCTGCCAGCCTCCGGATGGGCTACGGGGTGTATCTCGCCGACGGATCGCTCGTCAGTCGCTACTGGCTGCGGACCAGCGACGACGCGTCGGTGAGTACCGAGGAAGCGCTGGCGGCCTACCGGGACGGCGAGGCGCGGTCGGGGCTGGCCAACGAGGGCGAGTCGGTCGCGGTCCGGCGTGACGGACGCGTCGTCGATGTCGGCGTCCTCGACCCGGTCCAGCAGGCCGGGGGCGGCGTGGACCCGGTGCCGGTCGCGCTCGACGTGGCTCGTGAGGGACGAACCGTGACCGTCGAACACGTCGCCGGCGCTGCGCTTCCCCTCTCACGGGTCACCGTCCTCGCCGGGGCGGACCCGGTCGGGAGCCTCGGAGACGGCACGCTCTCGCCCGGCGACTCCGTCAGCGTCGAGGTGCCCGAGGGGACCGAACGTGTTCGACTGCTGTACTCGACACCGAACAGCGAGGGCCGGACCGTCATCGCCGAGGCCGAGTGACTGGGCCACTCCCAAGCGTGTGACTCTTTTCGGTCGAGACCGTTCGCTGGCCTGTGTACGTCGAACAACTGGGAACGGGTGAACCGGAAGTCGCGGTCGTGGGTGGGATCCACGGTGACGAACCCTGTGGCGTCAACGCCGTCGAGACGCTACTGGAGGATCCGCCGGCGGTCGAGCGACCGGTCGCGTTCGTGATCGCGAACGAGGCGGCAATCGACCGCGGCGTCCGCTACGTCGACACGGACCTGAACCGCTCGTTTCCGGGCGATCCCGAATCGGCGGCCCACGAGGAGCGACTCGCGGCCCGACTCGTCGACGAGATCGGCGACTGTACGACGCTGGCGTTGCACTCCACCCAGTCCTACGAAGGTATGTTTGCACTGGTCGACACGGTCGACGACCTCGCGCGGGAAGTGTGCCCGCAACTCCCCATCGACGCGGTCATCGAGACCAGCGCGGCCAACGAGGGGCGGATCTTCGCCGGCATTCCGGCGACGATCGAGGTCGAGTGTGGGTATCAGGGATCGCCCCAGGCCGCCGACAACGCCGTGAGGATCACGCGGGCGTTCCTGCGAGCCGTCGACGTGCTCCCGGGTGAGCCGGCGGCCACCGGCGACGACCTCCCGGTGTTCGATCTGGGCGGCCCGATCCCCAAGGCGATGGGCGAGGTGTACGAGGTGTACGCGGAGAACTTCCAGGAGGTGCGCGTCGGTGAGCGATTCGCGGCCACCGACGGCGAACCAGTCGTGGCCGAGGAGGACTTCTATCCCGTCTTGCTCTCGCCCGAGGGGTACGAAGACGTGTTCGGCTACACCGCGGAACGCGTCGGCTTCCTCTAAGCTCTCTTTGCTCGACGACGCCGATCAGTCTTCCTCGGGTGCGGCGAACTCGACGAGCGTCAGGTCCCGGTCGAGACCGCAGTAGTCGTGGGGCGGTTCGCCGATGACCTCGTCGATACGATACTCCGCGTCGAACGACGCGCCCGCGGGTTCGCAGTACTCGTGGCTCGGACAGCCGGTGTACGGGCAGGGGCCGTCGAGCGTGGCGCTGCTGCCGGCGTACGCGCCTTTGGAAGCGACGTTGGCCTTGATTTTAGCCGGTTCGACCTCCACGGCCTTGACGCCCTCGTCGTGGACGGCGCAGTCGAGCAACTGGCCGGATTCTCGGACCGACGTGATCCGATAGCGCCGCCCTTCCGTGAGGTTGAGACACTGGTCGCGATACGGACACCCCTCACACCCGCTCGCTTCCCCCCGGTAGACGAACTCCTCGCCTGCCGTCGCGAGGCGGGAGCCGATCAGCGTGACAGTGGTCATGGGCGTTCCTACACGGGCGGCCCATTATAGCGTGTCGGCTGTCAGTATGGTCGGGCAGTGTGGCCACGCCACGCAGTACCGCTCAGTCCCGGCCGGTCAGTTCGTCGAGGCGGTCGAAGTAGTCCTCACGGGGAACCTGATACTCGCCGCGGTAGTCGATCTGACCGGTGGCGAACGCCTCGGCGAGGTCGACGGCGGCGTCGACGGCCTCCTCGCGGCGCTCGTAGCGCTCCGTGCCACAGTCCACGTCCGGTTCGAGGTACAGCGTCACGAACCAGTCCGCGCCCACCCGTTCGCCGCCGGGGCGACGGTCACGTCGACCACGGGTAACGTAGATGGTCGGCATGCACGGGGCCGGCAGTTCCTCGCCGTCGAACACGTCCGGCCGATATGCGAGCACGATGCGCGCGTCCTCCTCGTTCCAGACGACCCACGCCGACCCCAGCGCGTCGAGTGCCATACTCCCGCTCCGGGACCGACCGAAAAGAGTCCGGCGGTCGGCCCGCCGCCGGACACGTACTTAAATACCCGTGTCGAAGTGCTACGAGGTAGCACTGGACTACCGACTTACGCAACCGTACTTTCTCACACTCTCACATTGGAATTAATGGCCGGTGAGCGGGGGGTCGAAGAAAGTGTTATACGCTCACAACACTCATACAATAAATAGTATCGGAAACAGTTCCGGTCAGCGGTATGGTACCAACTCACACAACGGCGTCCCCGCGACGGTAGTTGGTACGTATAAACATGGCATGCACCCATCGAACGACGCGCGCACTCTTCACCCGGTCGACAGAGCCGGTCGTGATGCGTCGTCGTACTGCTGAGTCGAACGGTTCCCGAGACAGGCGCACCAGCGAAACAGAGCACGTTGTCAGCGCCCGATACGTTGTGATAGCATGACAGGCACCAAAGAATCACTCGAAGAACTGAGCAGAGAGTACCGGGATTCGATTCCAGCGGACTTGCGGACGACCCACTCGTTCGACTGGTACCTCGACGAACTGTACGAGCACCCGAAGATCGCCCGCAACGCCCACCAGCGCGTCGCGGACATGTTCGACTACTACGGCACCGAGTACGACGAGGACGCCGGTGTCGTCGAGTACAAACTGGCCTCCGAAGACCCGCTGAACGACGGCGAGAACACCTTCTACGGCCGTGTCGTCCACGAAGCGATGCACGAGTTTGTCAACAAAGTGAAATCCGGGGCTCGCGGACTCGGCCCCGAGAAGCGCATCAAACTGATGCTCGGCCCGGTCGGCTCCGGGAAGTCCGACTTCGACCGGCAGGTCCGGCGCTACTTCGAGGACTACACCTTGCTGGACGACGGCCGGATGTACACCTTCCGCTGGACCAACCTCTGTGACGTGATCGGCGATCAGGACCCGGCCGACGACGTGGTCCGGTCGCCGATGAATCAGGACCCGATCGTCCTCCTGCCCCAGAAGCAACGCGACCGGGTCATCGAAGACATCAACGAAGTGCTCGACGCCCCCTACACCATCCGCAACGAGCAGTCGCTGGACCCGGCCAGCGAGTTCTACATGGACCGCTTGCTGGCTCACTACGACGACGATCTGCAGGCGGTGCTGGAGAACCACGTCGAGATCATCCGCTTTATCGCCGACGAGAACCAGCGTCAGGGGATCGAGACGTTCGAACCCAAGGACAAGAAAAACCAGGACGAGACCGAGCTCACGGGCGACGTGAACTACTCGAAGATCGCCATCTACGGCGAGAGCGACCCCAGAGCCTTCGACTACTCGGGGGCGTTCTGTAACGCCAACCGTGGCATCTTCTCGGGTGAGGAACTGCTGAAGCTCCAGCGGGAGTTCCTCTACGACTTCCTGCACGCGACCCAGGAACAGACGATCAAGCCCAAGAACAACCCCCGGATCGACATCGACCAGGTGATCGTCGGGCGGACGAACATGCCCGAGTACCGGGACAAGAAGGGCGACGAGAAGATGGAGGCCTTTAACGACCGGACCAAGCGCATCGACTTCCCGTACGTGCTTGGCTACGACGACGAGGCCAAGATCTACCGGAAGATGCTGCGCAACGCCGACCTGCCCGACATTCAGGTCGAACCACACACGCTGGAGATGGCCGGCCTGTTCGGTGTCCTCACCCGGATCGAGGAGCCCGACGCCGAGAAGGTCGACATGCTCCAGAAGGCCAAGGCCTACAACGGCGAGATCGGCGAGGCCGAGGACGTGGACGTGAAGAAACTCCGCGAGGAAGCGGCCGAATCGGCGGACATCGGCGAGGGGATGGACGGCGTCTCGCCCCGATTCATCGGCGACGAAATCGCGGAAGCGATCATGGACTCGATGCACCGCGACCGGCAGTTCCTCTCGCCGCTGACGACGTTCAATCACCTCGAAGGGAACCTCGAAAATCACGGGTCGATCCCCGAGGAGATGTTCTCGACGTACTACCGCTACCTCGAACTCGTCCGCGAGGAGTACAAGGAGCGGGCCATCGAGGACGTGCGCCACGCGCTGGCCTACGACATCGACGAGATCCAGCGTCAGGGCGAGAAGTACATGGACCACGTGATGGCCTACATCGACGACGACACCGTCGAGGACGACCTCACCGGCCGCGAGCAGGAGCCAGACGAGCAGTTCCTCCGCTCGGTCGAGGAGAAACTCGACCTGCCCGAGGACCGCAAGGACGACTTCCGACAGGAAGTGAGCAACTGGGTCTCCCGGCGCGCACGCGAGGGCGACACGTTCAATCCGCAGGACAACGACCGCCTGCGCCGCGCCCTCGAACGGAAGCTCTGGGAGGACAAGAAACACAACATCAACTTCTCCGCGCTGGTCTCCAGCGGCGAGATGGACGACGACGAGCGCAACGAGTGGATCGATGCGCTGATCGAGCAGGGCTACTCCGAGGAAGGAGCCAAGGAGGTGCTGGAGTTCGCCGGCGCAGAGGTCGCCAAAAGCGAGATGGAAGAGTGATGAGTGGCGAGGACTTCATCGGTCGTGCGGACGAGGCCCTTGATCAGACCTACCAGGAGCCGATGAGCCTCTCGGCCTACGTCGACCGCCTGTTCGAACACCCCGAACTGGCCTCTCACGCCTCGAAGTACCTGCTGGACGCCATCGAGGACGCCGGCACGAGAAGCGTCATCGAGGAAGGCGAGCGCAAGGAGCGGTACCGCTTCTTCGACGACCCACACAACGACGGCGAGCACGCCATCCTTGGCAACACCGAGGTGCTGAACAAACTCGTCGACGACCTCCGATCCATCGCAGCGGGTCGGGGTAAGGACGAGAAGATCATCTGGCTGGAAGGCCCGACGGCCACCGGGAAATCGGAACTCAAGCGCTGTCTCATCAACGGCCTGCGGGAGTACTCGCGGACCGACGACGGGCGGCGGTACACCGTCGAGTGGAACGTCTCGGGTGCCGGCGGCAGCGACAGCGCGCTGACCTACGGCGACACCCCCGTTGAGGACGAGGACGACTGGTACGCCAGCCCCGTGCAGGTCAACCCCCTCACGGTGTTCCCGATGGACGTGCGCCGAGACCTGCTGGCCCAGTTGAACGGACGGCTGGACGACCACGTCAGCCTGCAGGCAAACGGGAAACTCGATCCGTTCTCGCGAGAGGCCTACGAGTTCCTCGAAGAGCAGTACCGCCGTGAAGGCGTCGAAGACCTGTTCTCGGCGGTCACCGATCCCAAACACCTGCGGATCAAGAACTTCGTCGTCGACGTTGGCGACGGCATCGGCGTGCTCCACTCCGAGGACGAGGGGTCGCCCAAGGAGCGACTGGTCGGCTCGTGGATGCACGGCATGCTCCGCGAACTCGACTCACGGGGACGCAAGAACCCGCAGGCATTTTCTTACGACGGCGTGCTCTCGCAGGGCAACGGCTTGCTGACCATCGTCGAGGACGCCGCCCAGCACGCCGACCTCCTCCAGAAACTACTGAACGTCCCCGACGAGGGCCACGTCAAGCTAGACAAGGGGATCGGGATGGATATCGACACGCAGCTCATCATCATCTCGAACCCCGACCTCGAAGCACGGCTCAATCAGCACTCCGAGCGCGAGGGACAGGACCCGCTGAAGGCGCTCAAACGGCGGCTGGACAAACACGAGTTCACCTACCTGACGAACCTCTCGCTGGAGGCCGAACTGTTGCGCCGGGAACTCACAAACGAGACGACCGTCTGGGACGCCGACTCGTGGGACGAACTCGAAGACTGGATTCAGGAACCGCTGACCGTCGCGGTGCGGGACAGTTCCAGCACCGTGACCGACGTGGAACTGGCTCCCCACACCATCGAGGCGGCGGGGATGTTCGCGGTCGTCTCGCGACTCGACGAGACGGACCTGCCCGGCGGCCTCGACCTCGTCGACAAGGCGTTGCTGTTCGATCGGGGCTACCTGCAGGAGGGCGACGAGCGCATCGAGGTCGAGGACTTCGACCTGGGCGAGCACGCCGACGACGGGGAGGGCGGCATTCCCGTCACCTTCACCCGCGACGTGATCGCCGACCTGCTCCACGAGGAACAGGACCGCCACCACGCCGACCTCCCCGTCGAGCGGGTCATCATGCCCCGCGACGTGCTCAACCGGATGGCCGAGAAGCTCGGGACCGCACCCGTGTTCTCGCCGACGGAGGCCAGCGAGTTCGAGGAGCGGGTCGTCCCCGTGAAGAACCACGTGTTCACCGAGCAAGAGCGGGACGTGCTCGACGCGATCATGCGGGACAAGCGCGTCGACCAGCGGACGGTCGAGGAGTACATCGAGCACGTCTACGCCTGGGAGGCGGGCGAACAGATCGAGAACGAGCGCGGGGAGTACGAGGAGCCCGATCCGCTGAAGATGAAAGTGTTCGAGATCGAGCACCTCGGGCGCTTCGACGAGAACAATTACGACGGCAACGACCCCGACGACGCCGTTCGGGGATTCCGGACCGAGAAGATCATCACGGCGCTGAACCGCCACGCCTGGCAGTCACGCGACGACGAGTTCCGCGTCAGCGACGTGAACCCCAAGGAGATTCCCGTGATCCAGACCGTCCTCGGGAGTCACGACTGGGCCGACGTGCAGCGGACCTACGAGGACTTCGACCCCCGGCAGTGGGACAACCCACCGAGCGGGACCGAGACGGCCGATCTGAAGGCCGAGACCATCGAGAACATGCAGGAGCTGTTCGGTTACAGCGAGGCATCCGCCGAACTGACGAGCCGTCACGTCATGAGCCAGGTGAGTTACAAATGGGACTGAAAGACGACCTCGAACGGTATCGTGAAGTCGGCGAGGAGCGCCGACAGGATCTCGCCGACTTCATCCAGTACGGCGATCTGGGCCAGAGCCGACAGGATTCGGTGCAGATCCCGATCAAGATCGTCGACTTGCCCGCCTTCGAATACGACCAGCGCGACATGGGCGGCGTCGGGCAGGGTCAGGGCGGCCAGCCCCAGCCTGGCGACCCAGTGGGCCAGCCCCAGCCAGATCAGGACGGCGACGAGGACGGCGACCCCGGCGAGGAGGGGGGCGACCACGAGTACTACGAGATGGACCCCGAGGAGTTCGCCCAGGAACTCGACGAGCAACTCGGCCTCGACCTCGAACCGAAGGGCAAGCAAGTCATCGAGGAGGTCGAGGGCGACTTCACTGATATCACCCGGTCCGGTCCGTCCTCGACGCTGGACTTCGAGACGCTGTTCAAGAAGGGCCTCAAGCGAAAGCTGGCGATGGACTTCGACGAGGCGTTCGTCCGCGAGGCGTTGAAAGTCGACGGCTGGGGGCCCGCGACCGTCTTCGAGTGGGCGCGCGAGGAGAACATCCCCGTCTCGAAGGCGTGGATCGACGACGCCTACGACGAACTGGCCGCCGACGAGAAAGCGACGTGGGCGAGCATCGACGAGATGGTCGAGAACGTCGAGCGCGAGGACACGGCCGACCGCATCCGCCGGGAAGGGGTCGACGAGATCCCCTTCCGCCGCGAGGACGAGCGCTACCGCTACCCCGAGATCGAGGAGGAACGCGAGAAGAACGTCGTCGTCGTCAACATCCGCGACGTGTCCGGGTCGATGCGCCAGAAGAAGCGTGAACTGGTCGAGCGCACCTTCACGCCGCTCGACTGGTACCTGCAGGGCAAGTACGACCACGCCGAGTTCGTCTACATCGCCCACGACGCAGACGCGTGGGAAGTCGATCGCGACGAGTTCTTCGGCATCCGCTCGGGGGGTGGCACCCGCATCTCCAGTGCCTACGAGGTCGCGCTGAATCGCCTGGAGGAGGAGTACCCGTGGAGCGACTGGAACCGCTACGTGTTCGCCGCCGGCGACTCCGAGAACTCCTCGAACGACACCGAGGAACACGTGATCCCGCTGATGGAGGAGATTCCGGCGAACCTCCACGCCTACGTCGAGACCCAGCCATCGGGCAACGCGATCAACGCGACCCACGCCGAGGAGGTCGAGCGCCACTTCCGCGGCGAGAACGGCGTGGCCGTCGCCTACGTCTCAAGCCCGGAGGACGTGATTGACGCCATCTACGAGATCCTGAGTACGGAGGACGACCAATGACGACAAACGACCACTTCCGCAAACAGCGCGTCGCCGACGACCTCGAAGAACCCGTCACTGAGGCGGCCAACCTCGCGAATAAACTCGGGCTGACGCCGTACCCGGTCAACTACTGGATCGTCGACTACGACGAGATGAACGAGCTGATCGCTTACGGCGGCTTCCAGCAGCGCTACCCCCACTGGCGATGGGGGATGCAGTACGACCGCCAGCAGAAGCAAGGGCAGTTCCTCGGCGGGAAGGCCTTCGAGATCGTCAACAACGACAAGCCGGCCCACGCGTTCCTGCAGGAGTCGAACGAACTGGCCGACCAGAAGGCCGTCATCACCCACGTCGAGGCCCACGCAGACTTCTTCGCGAACAACGAGTGGTTCGGCCTGTTTGCCGATGATCCAGATGCCTCGGCGATGCTGGCCCGCCACGCCGAGACGATTCAGGAGTACATGCAGGACCCCGAGATCGACCGGGCCGAGGTCGAGAAGTGGATCGACCACGTCCTCTGTCTGGAGGACAACATCGACCAGCACCAGCCCTACTCTCCCGTCGGCAGCCACGACCGGCCAGACGACGTGGACCTAGAGGAGGTCGCCGACCAGTTAGACGACCTCGAACTCTCCGAGGAGGTCCGTCGGCAGGTCTTCACCGAGGAGTGGCTCGACGCCCAGTCCGACGACGACGAGCCGATCACCTTCCCCGAGGAGCCCCAGAAGGACGTCCTCGCGTTCCTGCGCCAGCACGGGATGCAGTACGACGGCGAGAGCGGACAGGCCGTCGAGATGGAAGACTGGCAACTCGACATCCTCGGCATCCTCCGGCGAGAAGCGTACTACTTCGCCCCTCAGAAAATGACGAAGGTGATGAACGAAGGGTGGGCCGCCTACTGGGAGTCGATGATGATGGGCGAAGAGTTGTTTGCCGGCGACGACGAGTTCGTCCTCTACGCCGACCACCAGGCTCGGGTGCTCGGGTCGCCCGGCCTGAACCCCTACAAACTCGGCAAGGAACTGTGGGAGTACCTCGAAAACAGCGAGAACCGCCGCGAGGTCGTCGAGCGCCTGCTCCGCGTCGAGGACGTGACGTGGCGGAACTTCCACGACGTGATCGACTTCACCGAGGTCCAGTCGCTGATCGCGCCCGACCCGATCCTCGAAGACGTGCCGGGCAACCTCGACGCGTTCGACCCCGACGACCCGCGGATCGACGCCGAGGCGCTCGAAGTGGCTAGGGACGGCGCGGTCGATGTCGACGCCTACCCGTGGAAGGTGCTGACCTACGAGGGACTGGCAGAACGCCACTACTCGCTGGTCAAGCCCCAGTACCGCGGGTTCGTCTCCCGGATCGCCCAGTCGGACCTCGAACGGATCTCGCGGTACATGTTCGACGACGCCCGGTACGACAGCGTCGAGGAGGCAATCGCCGACGTGGAGTACGCCCGCGGCTGGGACCGGATGCGCGAGGTCCGCGAGAGCCACAACGACGTGACCTTCTTAGACGAGTTCCTCACCCAGGAGTTCGTCGACGAGCACAACTACTTCACCTACGAGTACACCCACTCGTCGGGCGACTTCCGCGCGACCTCGACGGCCGCCGAGGACGTGAAAAAGAAGCTCATGCTCCAGTTCACGAACTTCGGCAAGCCGACGATCACCGTCGAGGACGGGAACTACCGGAACCGCAACGAACTCCTCCTGACCCACCAGTACAACGGCGTCGTACTGGACATCGGGCAGGCCCGAGAGACGCTGAAGCGCGTGTTCGAACTGTGGGGTCGCCCGGTCAATCTACTGACCATCGACAAGCAGTTCGACGAACACGACGTGGAGGTCGCTCGCCGCCGGGACCGCGAACCCGAACCGGAGGAGGTCGGCCGGCGCATCCGCTACGACGGCGAGGAGGTCACGATCCAGGAGGTCGACTGGTCCGAGGTCGAACATCTCGACGCCGACGACATCGACTACGACACCAAGCCCGAGGAGTGGGTGTCGTAGTCTCCCCGTTTCGGGAACGGATTGCTAACTGGTTAGGCCCTGGTTCCTTGCCGATATCTAGCTATCTAGCCATATGGCGACCGTCGAAGAACACTACCAAATCGAGGCCGACCGGACGAACAATCGACTGTATCTGACACTGCAGGGGACTCTCGAATCAGACCAGATCGTGGCGGCGGCCGACGAAGCCGTCAGCGAGGCCGAGAAACTCCGCGAGGGGTTCGACATCGTCAACGACATCTCGCGGTTCCGACCGCCGAGTCCCGAAGCCGCGGAGCCGATCAAGGAGGCCCAGGGAAAGCTATTGGAGATGGGCGTCGAGCGAGTGGTTCGTGTCGCCGACGACGAGACGAGTCAGGTCGTCGTCAACGCCTTCAGCCGCCGCTCACAGCAGGTCGGCTACGAGGCGATGACCGCCGAGAGCGTCGCCGAGGCCGAGCGAAAGCTCTCGTAGGGGAAAGCTACAATCCCCGCTCGGTCCGTAGTTCTCCCATGGCTCGTTTCACCGTCAGTACCGACGATCACCTGTCGGTCGTCGACATCACTGACGAAGTCCGACAGCGAGTGCCCGACGACGCCGCCGGCACCGCGACCGTGTTCGTCCGCCACACCACGGCCGCGGTGACCGTCAACGAGGGCGAAGCCCGGTTGCTGGGCGACTTCGAGACGGCGCTGGGCGACCTCGTGCCCGACGAGGGCTGGGCCCACGACGACCTCGACGGCAATGCCGACTCGCACGTCCGCTCTCTCTTGATCGGCCCCAGCGTGACCGTCCCGGTCAGCGACGGGGACCTCGACATGGGAACGTGGCAGTCGGTCCTGCTCGTCGAATGCGACGGCCCGCGCGAGCGGGCGGTCGACGTGCGAGTGTGACGCTCACCCCTCGGACCGGTCGATCAAACGCGATTTGTAGCATCCACGAAGCCCATTATATCACCGTCCCCACCTCGCACTGTCGACAGATGCCCTGTCGACGGTCCACGATGACGACTCCCTCCACCGACACCGACCCCGACGACACCGCGGACAGTATCAGAGCACAGCGAGAGCGCCAGCACGAAGCGTGGCGTCGCGACTGGCGAAACTGCTCGGAATAGCCGATCGTCACACCACCACCTCCCTTTCTCGTTCCCCCTCGCCGTCAGACCAGTCCCACACCTACGCTGTTATCCATCGGATACTCACCCGCGGCGGTCCACTTGTTTCTATGAACAGGATCGTCGTCTGGTTTCGCCGTGATCTGCGACTCCACGACAACCCGACACTCCGACGAGCGGTGACAGACGCCGACGAAGTGGTCCCGCTGTACTGCCTGCCCGACCGGCTCACGAGCGGGGGGATGTTCGGCCTCGACAAGGTCGGTCCCCATCGCGCCCGATTCCTGATCGAGAGTCTCGACGACCTCCGGGGGTCGCTGCGGTCGCGCGACGGCGAGCTATTCGTCCGGCACGGCAACCCCGGCGAAGTCGTCCCGGCGGTCGCCGACGCGTTCGACGCCGACGCCGTGTACTGGCAGGAGTTGCCCGGCACAGAGGAGCGCGACGAGGCCGGGGCGGTCCGTGCCGCACTGGCCGACGACGGCGTCGCGCACCGCACGTTCTGGACGCACACGCTGTACCACCGCGACGACCTCCCCCGCCCGGTCGACGAGATCGAGGACACGTTCACGCCGTGGAAAGACCGGACCGAGGCCAAGTCGAGCGTTCGCGATCCAGTGCCGTCGCCCGAAACGATCCCGACGCCGGACGGTGACGCTGGCCCGCTGCCAACGCTGTCGACCTTCGGCTTCGACGTTGAGGACGCCGTCGTCGACGAGCGAGGCGTCGTCGACTGGACCGGCGGCGAGTCGGCCGGCCTGGACCGGGTCGAAACGTACGTCTGGGAGCGCGACTGCCTCCGAGAGTACCGCGAGACGCGCAACGGGCTGCTGGGTGCGGACTACTCCTCGAAGTTCTCGCCGTGGCTCGCGCTCGGGTGTCTCTCGCCGCGGCGCATCCACGACGAAGTCGAGCGCTACGAGACAGAACGCGTCGAGAACGACTCGACGTACTGGCTCGTCTTCGAACTCACGTGGCGGGACTTCTTCCAGTTCCAGCTCGAAAAGTACGGCGCGAAGTGGTTCCAGCCCGGCGGGATCAGGGAGCGCGACGACATCGAGTGGCAGCGGAATCGAGAGCAGTTCGAGCGCTGGGCGGCCGGCGAGACGGGCATCCCGTTCGTCGACGCCAACATGCGGGAACTGAACGCGACGGGCTACATGAGCAATCGCGGCCGCCAGAACGTCGCCTCCTTCCTCGCGAACAACCTCCGCATCGACTGGCGGATGGGCGCGGCCTACTTCGAGGCCCGCCTCGTCGACTACGACGTGGCGTCGAACTGGTGCAACTGGGCCTACCAGTCACAGGTGGGCAACGACTCGCGAGACAGTTACTTCGACATCCTGTGGCAGGCCGATCGGTACGACCCCGACGCCGACTACGTCTCCCACTGGTGCCCCGAACTCGACGGGCTCCCTGCCGAGTACGCCCACGCGCCGTGGACGATGACCGAGCGCGAGCAAGCGGAATACGGGGTCGAACTCGGAATCGACTACCCCGAGCCGATGGTCGATCTGGAGGCGTCCTACGAGAAACTGGAGTGAGCGACCGCTTCGAGGCGAATCGTCCGGGAGATCAGTCGTCGGCCGCGGCCCGTTCCTCGTAGATATCGTCGAGGCGCTCCTCGAAGGCCTGCTCGATGTTGCGGCGTTTCTTCTTCATCGAGGGGGTCAGGAGGTCGTTCTCGGCGGTCCACTCTCGGGGGACGAGCTGGAACGCTTTGATCTTCTCTATCTTCTCCAGATCCTCGTTGACGGCGTCGACCTCCTCCTGGACCCACTCGTGGACGCGCTCGTCGTTGCACATCTCGGCCTCCGTCTCGGGGAGATCGATCCCCTCGCGGTCGGCCCAGCGACGCAGTTGCTCGAAGTTCGGGACGAACAGCGCGGCGATGAACTTCTGGTCGTCGCCGACGACCATCGCCTGTGCGATGCGGTCGCTGGTCGCGAACTCGTCTTCGATGGGCTGGGGTGCGACGTTTTTCCCCGTCGAGAGGACGATCACCTCCTTGAGCCGGTCGTGATAGAGCAGGAAGTCATCCTCGGTCTGTTCGACGATGTCGCCGGTGCGGAACCAGCCGTCCTCGTCGAACGACTGGGCGGTCTCTTTCTCTCGGTTCCAGTAGCCCTTGGCGACGTTCGGGCCCCGGACGAGTAGCTCGCCGACCTCACGGCGGGTCTCGAAGTCGTCCTGATCGACGACGTGAGCGTCGAGTTTCACCTCCTCGTCGACGACCGGAACCCCGAGCGTTCCGGGGCGAACGTCCTCCGGTGGGTTCACCGTCACGACCGGCGCAGTCTCGGTGAGGCCGTACCCCTCGACGATCTGGAAGTCCATCCCGAGGAACGTCTCACAGAGCTCTTTCGAGAGGCTGCCCCCGCCACTGACCATGAAGTCGATGTTGCCCCCGAGGTTCTCCTTGAGCTGACTGTACACCAGTCGGTCGCCGATGGCGTGTTTCAGTTTGAGTGTCGCGCCGGGGTTGTCGGTGGTCGCCCACTCGCGGGCCACGTCGACCGACCACTCGAAGATGCGCTGCTTGACCGACGATTCGCTGGCCTGCTGGCGCATTCGGTCGAAGATCCGCTCGTACACGCGGGGCACGCTCGCGCCCGTATCCGGTCGAATGAGCTTGATGTCGTCGGCCATCGTGTCCGGGTCCTCGACGTAGCCGACGCTCGCACCGACGCCGAACATCACGAAGTGACCCGAGAGGCGTTCGAAGACGTGTGCCAGTGGCAGGAACGCCATCGAGGTGGTCTCGGGCGTGAGTGTCGGCAGGTCGGGGTCTTTGTCGGGCCGGGGAGCCAGTCGCTTGTACACCTGATTGACGTTCGATCTGAAGTTCCGGTGTGTCAGCTTGACGCCCTTGGGCTGGCCCGTCGTGCCCGAGGTGTAGATCAGACTGGCCAGATCCTCGGGCGAGCGTTCTTCGAGCCACGACTGGTAGGTCGCGTCGTCGTAGACGCGGGCCCCGAGTTCGTGGAGTTGTGCGAGTGTGTAGATATCCTCGCGGTCGGTGTCGTACTCGTCCATCACGATGATGAAAGAGAGGTCCAGCCGATCCTCGACTTCGAGGACGCGATCCAGTAGCTCGGCGTTCTCGACGACGACCCCGTCGGCACCGGGGTCGCTGAGGAGGTACTGGACCTGTCGGGGCGAGGACTCTGTGTACACCGTCGTGACGATCGCACCCGCCGCGAGCGCGGCGAAATCGCACTGGGCCCACTCCATTCGGGTACTGGAGAAGATGCCGACGCGCGTGTCGTGATCGACACCGAGTTCGCGGAAGCCAGCCGCCAGGTGGCGAACGATCGACCGCATCTCGTCGTAGGTGATCGACGCGTAGTCGCCGTCCGGTGCGGCCGGCACCACGTCCGGCGCGAGCGAGCGGTCGCACACTCCACCCTTGTACAGTTGTGCGGTCCTGTTCGCGTTCCGATCGGCACTCGATTCGAACAGTTCCGGGATCGTCGTGTCCCCGACGACCTCGTCAGTGTACTCTCGCTCCGCCTCGCGCCACGCCGGCACCGTTCGAGACTCTGCCATGTGACAGATGTACACGGTCGACCATCATATAAATAGGGGGGTGTAACGGCGTTAGCGTTTCCGTGCGTTCCCGTTGTCTCGTGTTTATTTCCCTCGAAGAAAACACCCCCCCGGCCGCGGTGATCACTCGATGTCGATCCGGTGGCCATCGTCGGCGGACTCGTCTTCGACGGGCAGCGTCACTTCGAGGACGCCGTTCCGATAGCTGGCGGTGATCTCCTCGACCAGTACGTCACTCGGGACGCGCACCGATTCGCGGACGGTTCGGCTCCGGGCGCTGTGGCCGTCAGTGACCTCGTGGGTCCCCGCGATCGAGAGCACGCCGTCGTCGAAGGTGAGTTCGATCTCTTCTCTCTCGAAGCCGGGGAGGTCCGCGAGGACCGCGAAGCCGTCGTCGATCCGGTTGACTCTCAGTGCGTGGTCGCTGTGGCCCTGTCCGGCCGGCCTGACCTCGCTGCCGGCGTCCGTCAGTGTGGGCCGCCCCGCACCGAACTGTGCGTCGTCGGAGCCCTCGAAGCCCGTCCAGAGGTTCCGTCGCATCTGTGCTAACATCCGGTCCATCTGCTCGAAGGGGTCGATGCGATCTCGCATAACACTCTATAATTGTCTCTGCGAGTATATAAGTATAGTAAGATGTTTGCTAACAGCCGTCCGCAGTCGTGACCGCGTCTTTTAACGCGGCGGCCCTGCAAGCACGCCTATGACTGACGGGTGGTTCGCCGGACTGGAGCCCGACGACCTCGACGGTGCGGTCGCCGCGATCCGCGATGGGAGCGCCGAACGGGCCGACGACTGGCCCGAGATCGGCGTCGAAGACGGCTTCGCGGCCGACACCGGGGAGTACTACGACCGACTGCACGAGGCGACGATGGCCGCCACCGAGCGCGCCGTCGAAGCACGGGAGGGTGCCGACGACCGCCAGCTCGTCCACGCCGTCCGCGCGATGGCCGACTGTGAACGGACGGCCAACGAACTGGCCGAACGCGTCGCAGAGTGGGGCGAGAGTCGGTCGGCCGACGCCGGCAGCGGCGTCGAGTACGCTCGCGAACTGGCGACGGCCGAGGGAGACGACGCCGCAGGGGAGGGGCTCCAGTCGCTCGCCCAGCGGGTCGTCGACCTGGACGAGGAGGCCACGCGACTGCGGGCCTACATCGACCGCACTGCACCGGAGGTCGCGCCGAACCTCGCTGCACTCGCCGGGCCAGTGCTGGCGGCCCGACTCCTCTCGCTGGCGGGCGGGCTCGAATCGCTCGCCAGGAAGCCGAGCGGCACCGTGCAGGTGCTTGGCGCTGAGGACGCACTGTTCGCTCACCTCCGTGGGAACGCGCCATCACCGAAACACGGCGTCATCTTCACCCACGAAGCAGTTCGGGGAACGCACCCCGACAACCGCGGTTCCGCGGCGCGCGCACTCGCCGGAAAGCTCACCATCGCCGCCAGGATCGACTACTACAGCGGCGACCTGCGACCGGACCTGCAGGAGGAACTCGACGAGCGCATCGAGACGATTCAGGCCCGTACGGAGGGCGAGCAATGACACTGCCAGACGGCGTCGAGCGCCACGACTTCGACGGCGAGACCGGACTCGCGACCACGGGCGAACCGGTCTACGGCGAGGCGACTGATGGCGACTGGCGACGCTGGGACCCCCACCGCTCCAAGCTCGGCGCGATGCTCGAAGGCGGGATGGACACTGATCTCTCGGGCGGCGAGACCGTCCTCTATCTCGGTGCCGCCGCCGGAACGACGGTGAGTCACGTCGCTGACTTCGCCGGCCCGACCTACGCCGTCGAGTTCGCGCCTCGACCGGTCCGCGACCTGCTCGACGCGGCCGAACCCCGGGGCAATCTCTTTCCGCTCCTGAAAGACGCCCGCAAGCCCGACACCTATGCCCACGTCGTCGAACCGGTCGACGTACTCGTGCAGGACGTTGCCACACGCGGGCAGGCGCTCGTCGCCAATCGAAACGCTCAGTTCCTCCGCGAGGACGGTCGCCTCTTGCTCGCGATCAAGGCCCGTAGCGAGGACGTGACGGCCGACCCCGAATCGGTCTTCGAGGACGTGCTGGCCGAACTGGACGACGAGTACGAGGTCCTGGAGACCGAACCGCTGGGGCCGTACCACGACGACCACCTCGGCGTCGTCGCCCGGCCACGGTAAGTCTCGTCGACGGGGCTCCGGCGTGACGGAACGTTTTAACGCTTCGCAACCGACGACTCGACCGATGGAGGAGACGGGTTCCGCGGCAGCGTTCGACCGGATGGGTTCCCTCGGGATCGAAGAGGAGTTCTACGTCGTCGACGAGCACGGCCGCCCGACTTCGGGGTCCGACGAACTGGTCTACGAGAGCGAGCCGCCAGAGATTCTCGACGGCCGTCTCGACCACGAACTGTTCAAAACGGTCGTCGAGACCCAGACCCCGACGCTCGACGGCCTCGACGATGCGCGGCACGCACTTACCGACGTTCGGAACGCGCTGGTCGACTACGCCGACGCGAACGGTTTTCAGATCGCCGCCGCGGGACTGCATCCACTGGCGAAGTGGCGCGAACTCGAACACGCCGAGAAGCCCCGCTATCGGGCGCAACTGGACCGGATTCAGTACCCCCAGCACCGCAACACGACCGCGGGCCTGCACGTCCACGTCGGCGTCGACGACGCCGACAAGGCCGTCTGGATCGCCAACGAACTCCGCTGGCACCTACCGCTGATGCTCGCGCTGTCTGCTAATTCGCCGTACTGGAACGGCTTCGACACCGGCCTGGCGTCCGCTCGGGCCAAGATATTCGAGGGGCTGCCCAACACGGGCATGCCGACGACGTTCGACTCCTACGACGCCTTCGAGCGATTCGAGCGGCGGATGGTCGCGACGGACAGTATCGACGACCGCGGCGAACTCTGGTTCGACGTTCGGCCACACTCGGGCCACGGCACCGTCGAGGTGCGGTCGCCCGACGGCCAGCGAGACCCGGAGTACGTCCTCGCGTTCGTGGAGTACGTCCACGCGCTGGTCGAGTCGATGGCCGACCGATACGAGGACGGCGAGGCGAACACGGCAATGCGCCGCGAGTACCTCGACGAGAACAAGTGGCGTGCGATTCGTCACGGGCACGACGCCTCGCTACTGACTCGTGGGGGCGGGACCGCGACGCTCGGCGAACTCGTCGACAGGGAGTGTGAACGACTCGGAATCGACGGGCTCGCGACGATCTACGACGCCGAGAGCGGCGCGACGAGACAGCGACGACTCCGGCGTGAAGACGGGGTCGCTGCGCTGGCTGACGATCTGATACTGCAAACAACGTAGGGTCCCACCCCCACTCCACACCCGCCGTCTGCGCCCATCGTGGGCATCCCGGTGCCGGCTAGATCACCAGTCCAGCCGGATATACCACATGCGGTGTACCATCCCATGCCACACCGCTACGCCTACATAGCGAAGATACTGATAAATAGTTACCGAGCCGTCTCACCCGCGATAATCGAAGGGTATTTTCGGGCTTCTTTAACTGTAGTGTTGTGATAGACGATCCGCGTTCCACCGGGAGGCAAGGGTTTTAGTGCGGCAAAGACTTCCGTCCTTCTAGAAAGGACATGACTGACAACGAGAGCGACGACAGCTCGGACACCACGACCGGAGACGACGCGTTCGGCGAGGACCCCTTCGGTGACGACCCGTTCGACGACGCCGAGGCCGGCGACGACGCGGACGTTCGTGAGCGGCTCGAAGAGGAGGCCGACCGCGCAGTCGAGTCGTTCGACGAGGGGATCGTCGATCTCCTCTCGTGGGTACTCGACACGGAGACACGGGCCCGAATTTACGTCCACCTCCGGCAAGCGCCCGACAGCACGAGCGACGAGATCGCGGACGGGACCGGTCTGTACCCGAGTACAGTGCGCGAGGCGCTCGCGGAACTGCACGACGAGGGTACGGTCACTCGCAGGAAACGCGAGAACAGCGGTGCTGGCAACAACCCCTACGAGTACGCCGCCATCGCGCCGAGCGAACTGGTCGGGGATGTCGTCGACGAGGTCCAGTCGGAACTGAACACCGTGTTCAATCTCGATCGCTATCTCGGCGACCGCGAAACCGAGGCCGGACCCGAAGCCGATCCCGTCACGATCAGTGTCAGTGAGGAGACCGACGAAACCACGGACGGGGACGATGACGACGAGGCTACCGGCTCGGACGACGGCGAGACTGACGAAACTGACGAGTGACGGGGTTTCGCTGTCGAACGTGAACACTTCGCAGGACTGCCGGAGTCGAAGCCCATAAACCCGGAGACGTTCTGCCCCGTTGTATGAAGGTCGCGCTGGGCGGGACGTTCGATCCGATTCACGATGGGCATCGTGCGTTGTTCGAGCGTGCGTTCGAACTCGGTGACGTGACGGTGGGACTGACCAGCGACGATCTCGCACGGAACACCCGCCACTCGGATCGACGCATCAGGTCTTTCACTGAACGGCGCGACGATCTCGCCGACGAACTATCGGGGTTCGCGACCGAGTACGACCGCGACTACGAGGTCCGCGAACTCACCGAGCCGACGGGGATCGCGACCGAATCACAGTTCGACGTGCTCGTCGTCTCGCCGGAGACCGAAACCGGCGGGAAGCGTATCAACGAGATACGGACGGAGCGGGGCGACGAACCACTCGAAATCGAGGTCGTTCCCCACGTCAAAGCCGACGACGGCGACATCATATCGAGCACGCGGATCGTCCGCGGCGAGATCGACGAACACGGCACGCTCACGCCCGACCGCGACGGCCGCGCGGAGCGATAAGTCACCAATCGGGCGCGTCGAGACCCGCTTCTTCGAGCAGCGGTTTCCACCGTTGCTGGATCGTCAGCCGTGACACGTCCGCCGCCTCGGCCACGGCACGCTGTGACCGCTCCTGTCCGCTCACCAGCGCACCGACGTAGAGACTCGCCCCCATCACTGCCCGCTTGGATCGTTCTTCTTCGACCGGCATCGACGAGAGAAAGAGGTCGATCGCTCGCGACCTGGCCGTGCTCCCCAGATCCAGCCCGTCGGCCGCCCCTTCGAGTTCCTCCAGCCACTCCTCGTGCTCTCGCCGGTCGCTCGCGCGATACATGAACAGGGCTTGTTCGCCATCGAACTTAAACACTCGTCGGGGCAGCTATGCCGTCGGCGACCGAACGGGGAGTATGCCCACTGTCACCCAGCTATGGACCGCTCCCGAAGGTGGTGCGCCGATGGCGGGCCACGACCGGATCGAGGCGGTCGCCGACGCCGGCCTCGCCGGCGACCGCTACGCCACTGGCACCGGTCACTACGCGCCCTACGACGTGTGTCAGGTCACGCTCGTCTCGCGCTCCGCGCTCGAACACGTGCGCAGCGAGTTCGATATCGACCTGTTCGACGGCCGCCATCGGCGCAACGTCGTCGTCGACGGTCTCGACGTGGTCGACCTGATCGACACTCGCTTTCGCATCGGCGAAGCCGTCTTCGAGGGGACGCGCCGACGCCCGCCCTGCGCTCACGTCGAGGAAGTCGCCGACGAGGAGGGCGTCGCCCGCGCCCTCCGCGACGAACGCGGCGGCATCTGTGCGGACGTGGTCGAGGGCGGGACACTCGAGGTGGGTGACGACCTCACCGTGGTCGAGCGACTCGACGACCCCGACGGGCTTGCCGACGCGATCAGGGACCGCGTCGGAGAGCGATAAGTACTTGAAGCGGTCGGGAATACGAACGTCCGGGCGCGGGTAGCCAAGCCAGGAAAAGGCGTAGCGCTTAGGACGCTATCCCGTAGGGGTCCGCCGGTTCAAATCCGGTCCCGCGCACTGACTGAGTTTTTCGAGCGAAGCGAGAAAACGAAGAAGGGAGCAGGACCGGATTTGTAACCCCAGAAGACGAGCGGAGCGAGTCTTCTTCCGGTTCAAATCCGGTCCCGCGCATTGCTGCTGCGAGCAAACCCGCGAGCAGCAGCAATCGGACAGAGCGGCTTTGAACCCTGCAAGTCGCAGCGGCCGAGCGAAGCGAGGCCGACCGTCTGGGTCCGGTTCAAATCCGGTCCCGCACAAACACTTCGAGTGCTACCGTCGGATTCGGGTATCGGCGGTCCCCGAGCGGTCGGGATAGACAGTTACAGTGAAGGTATCGCTGATCCGAGTGCCGTCGTCGTCGGCGACGACGGTGACGGAGTATCTGCCGGGGTCGTCGAACGTGTTCGAGACGAGCCAGCCACTCGCGGTGGTGCCGTCGTCGAAGTCCCATCCGAAGTGGGTCCCGGTCGTGTTCTCGAGTGTCGCCTGGAACGTCACCCGTTCCCCGACTGTCGTCGTTGTCGGTGCCGACGTGGCGATACTCGACGGGCGGTCGAGTGCCGCTGCGGGGCCGACCAGTGCGGCGACGAGAAGGACGCTGCAAAGGACCGTAGCGCTGGACCGATTCATGGCTCTCGACCCCTTCGCAGTCCGTTCTGTCGGGGGTCCCCTGCCCCCGGGTAGTGTACTCGCCCCAGCCGCATGACTACTGGTCACACATGCATAGCCGATTGATATAACTGTACCGAACTGCAGTATTACTCTCGGTTCAGGGCTTGTGCGTGAACAACACGACGTTGTCGTCGTGAATCGCCGTACAGAGGTCCAGTTCCATGTCGAGGTTCAGCGACGTGTGTTCGTTCTTGCAGACGACCATGTCGTCGAAGGGCTGTTCGCAGGCCGGGCAGGCGACGGCCGTCGTGTTCTGGTACGACGAAATAGCTTCGTTGTCTTCCCGTGGCGTGAGCGACGAGACGAGTTCGTCGAAGTCCTCCATACTCGTGGAGGGGGGTGGGCCGGCAATAAATGGTGGGGCGCAGAGGGCGATCGTATTTCGTCGAGAGCATTGTGCCAGCGGGGGAAGGCCTGAAGCCGTGATTCGGCTGTTTCATGTCCGACGCGGCTGAAAGGGTTCGAAAACGACGAGATTCGACGATTGCGACAAACCATTTATGCCGGCAGTACATCGGGCAATTCAATGGCCGAAACGAGACGATTCCTCGCAGTCTTCCTGATCGGGCTGCTGGTGGGCGTTGCCGTCACGACGGCTGCTGGACTGGGGTTTCAGCGCGGGCTCGGCGTCTCGGTGCCGTCGACGTCGGTGACAAGCGGGTGCGGTGAGCCGACCGACGCGACCGGCTGGGCCGCCCAGGTCCCCAATCAGGGGTACGAGACGGTGCTGCTAAATCGCAGCATCGACGGTCCCATCGCCAACACGACCCTCTCTGGCGAGGGCGACTACCGGCTGTCGATCATGACCGAACGGACCGAACCGGGCTGCCACTATCAGGCGGCCGTGACGCTCCCGGAGGTGTTCGACTCGCTGACGGTCGTCCACGACGACCGGGAGGTCCTGACCGTTCGAAACACCGACGGCTCGGGGGCGCGGTTCTGGACGATCAACGACTCGGGGTGAGGGTCGTGTTCGGAGACGTACGGTCTCCGTCTCCCACCGATGCCACCACTCTGGTGCCCTCTCTGAGCGCTGCCGAGTGAGCGGGCACAGCGATTAGTGACCCCCGGCCGTTGAGCCGGTATGCACTTCCATCACGCCGGTATCGCCACCGACGACGCCGAGGGGCTGGCGACGCTGTACAGCGATCTGTTCGACGCACCGGTCGTCCACGAGGAGACCGTCGACAGCCTCGCCGTGACCTTTCTCGACCTCGACGGCGGCTACTTCGAGTTGTTGGAACCGCTGCCCGACGCCGACGGTGCAATCGCCCGCTATCTCGACAACCACGGTCCCGGCATCCACCACCTCGCGGTCGCGACCGACGACATCGAAGCGGCACTCGACACCGCCCGCGCGGCCGGTGTCGACCTGATCGACGAGGAACCGCGACCCGGTGCGTGGGGCCACGACGTGGCCTTCCTCCACCCACGCTCGACCGGCGGCGTGTTGCTGGAGTTCGTCGAACACTGACCCCGACGGGGTGCTCACTCCGACCGGAGATCTAGCTGGAACCCGGTCTTGGCCTCGCGGTCGAAGCCGCAGTCCTCGTAGAAGTCGAGTTTCCACTCCTGGTCGGTGCCAGTCAGCAACATGACCTTGTAGCAGTCGCGTGCCTCGGCCATCTTGACCGCTCGCTCGATACACTGGGTCCCGAATCCCTCGCCTCGGTAGTCCTCGTGGGTGACGACGTTCTCGATCACGGCGAAGGGCCGCCCAGCCCGCGTGAGGTTCCGCGTAACCGATAGCAGGCAGGTGGCGACGAGTCGGCCGCCGTGTTCGACGACGACGGTGGTCTGGGTGTCGTCGGTCAGCATTGCCGTCCACTGCTCGCGCAGTTCCTCCGGGCTGAGCGCCGGATCGTCGGGATTGAGTTGCCGGTACAGTTCCAGTAGCTCGTCGAGTTCGTCGGCGCGGATCGCTCTCGCTGTCGCCATCTGGCCGTCGATCGGTCCCTATCCCGCAAGACAGTTTCCACTTTCCGGCGAGCGACGAGAACAAAAAGGACTTACTGTCTGCCCGGGACCGTGCTGGTATGAAGGCTGTCGTCCTCGCAGGCGGGTACGCGACACGACTCTGGCCGGTGACGAAGCACCGACCGAAGATGATGCTCCCGGTCGGCGAGACTACCGTCATCGACCGTATCCTGGGGGAACTCGAAACCGACGACCGGATCTCGGAGGTGTTCGTCAGCACCAACGAACGGTTCGCAACGGATTTCGAGACGCATCTCTCCGAGTCGGGCTTCGAGAAGCCCAAGCTCACCGTCGAGGAGACGACGGAAGAAGACGAGAAGTTCGGCGTCGTCGGCGCGCTCGCGCAACTGGTCGACCGCGAGGGCATCGCCGACGAGGACCTGCTCGTCATCGCCGGCGACAACCTCATCAGCTTCGACGTGGCGGAGTTCATCGACTTCTTCGAGACGAAGGGGACGCCGACGATCGCAGCCTACGACGTGGGATCACGCGAGAAGGCCAAATCGTACGGGCTGGTCGAACTCGACGGCGACCAGGTCGTCGACTTCCAGGAGAAGCCCGAGGACCCCAACAGCACGCTCGTCTCGATCGCTTGCTACGCGTTCCCGGCGGACTCGGTCCGCTTCGAGGAGTACCTCTCGGGTGGCAACAACCCCGACGAGCCCGGTTGGTTCATCCAGTGGCTCGTCGAGACCGACGCCGTCTCGGCGTTTACCTTCGACGGCGCGTGGTACGACATCGGGACCCCCGAGAGCTACCTCGACGCCGTGGCGTGGGAACTCGATGGCGAGAACCGGGTCGCCGAATCGGCGACCGTCGAGAACACGACGATCGGTGAGAACGTCCACGTCCTGGAGGGAGCCGAGATCGTCAACTCCAGTCTGGACCGGGCGGTCGTCTTCCCCAACGCGACGATCCGCGACGGGGACGTGCGCGAGTCGATCATCGACCGCGAGACCCACATCGAGGACCTCGACCTGGCGGGCGCGCTGATCGGCGCGCACACCACGATCACGAACGGCAAGTAGTCACTCGCTTCTTCTGCCGTCGCAGTCTCGCGACCCCTGTCACTCCGCGTCGCCCAGCCACGCGTCCTCGACCCGGATCGACCCGCGAGACCCCTCCCACTCGGTCTCGAAGTCGAGTCGGATCGGTCGGTCCATGTGGGGGCCGTCAGTGACGAGCGTCTCGAACTCGCCGCCCTCCCCGAGGATGTGGACGCCGTACTCCTCGTTGAGCCGTTCCAGTTCGGCCAGTGCGTCCTCGTCGATGGTGCGCCCGAGCCACGACTCGTCGAGGCCGTAGGCGGCGACCTGGATGATCCTGATCTCGAAGCCCGCGTCGAGCATGGCGTCGGCCAGTTCGCGGGGGTCTTCCTGCCAGAGTGGGGCGTACAGCTCCGCGTCGAGGCGGTCACACATCGCCTGGATCCGACTCGTCTGGTACTCGCTCTCGACGGCACCCGCGGTGACACCGGCGATGCCACCGTCGAGGTCCTCAGCCAGTTCAGTCAGCGCGGCTTCGAGCGGTTCGAGTTCGTCGTCACCCTGCTGGCCCGAGTCGACGGCCGCCTCGGCCTCGAAGTCGTCCGGTTCCACGTCGACTAGTTCGATACCGATGCTCTCGGCGGCCAGCGTCGCCAGTTCGGTCGCCGGGATGTGGTACATATACGAGTCACCCGAGGGGTGGACAGTGACGAGTCGCTGCACGTCCAGTCCGTCCTCGATCGCTCGATACAGCGCCCACGAGGAGTCTTTGCCGCCGGAGAACAGGCTCACCCACGCGCCGGTCATACCCACCCTTGCCGAGGGGTGAATATATCGGTGTGGGTTCGCGCAGGAATGGTGTTCAGATAAGCGACCATGATCGTCGGTGTGCAGACACCGAAAGCCCTCGCACAGTTGCGGTCCCGCGACTCGCTGCGCGCGCTTCGCGTGCTTACTTCGCCGGGGTTCCCGCAAGGGCCGGCCGGTTCCACCGGCCGGCTATAACGTGACGGCGGAGCCGTCACGCAGCACTCGCCCTTTCATCCGCCAGGCTTTAGACTGTGACACAGCCGAGTCCTGGTGGATGAAAGGGCGAGGGTCGATCCGGGGTTCTGCGGCGGCACTATCCGAATACAGTGAGGATATCCGCCACAGAACCCCGGAGCGTGCCGAGGGCTTTCGGTGCCCTCTTCCCACCTCCGCTGACCCCGTATCTGAATACGACCCGCGCAAGAGCATCGACGCCTGCTCACTCGACGAGTTCGTCCTGGACGCTCGACTGGCTGAAGTACGCCGCGAAGCGGACGCCGATCAGGCTCACGAGGATGCCGGCGAGGATGAACACCGCGAGCCGTCGGCCTCGGGCGAGCGTGACCGCTTCGATCATCACCGGCCCGAAGTCGACTCGCTGGAGGGTGAACTGCGAGACCGCGCCCGCCCGTTCGAGGAAGTACACCGAGAATCCGCGGATGACCAGGCCGACCGCGATGGCACCGAACGGGAGGTTGACGTAGGCCGAGCGAATCGAGTCCTCCTGCATCAGTTCGTCGATCAGTCGGCCGGTCGAGGCCGCCAGCGCCGCCGCGGTGAACCACGGGACGCCGTCGAAGGCAAAGCGCATCGCGTGGATGAACGCGCTCTGGTCGCCGGTGGCGCTCACGCCCAGCGCGCCGACGAAGATGCCGACGAGCGACAGTCCACCGGCGACGACGTAGGTCACCAGCGACACCTGCCCGGAGTACAGCGCCGCCTGAATCTCGCCGGGCAGGCGCGAGAGGTACTCGTCGATGCCCAGCCCCTTGTAGATCAGGAAGGCCCCGACCGCGGCGGCGATGGCACCGACCGCGAACGCCGGGTTCTCGGTCACGAGCAACAACAGCGGGAACGCGATCAGCGCGATCCCAAGCGGTACGAGGACGGTCTTCCGTAGCTCCTCGTCGGCGAGGAACTGCTTGAGGAGGTAGTAGGTCGACTCGATGTCCCGGGCCTGCCGGACGACCACGCGGTCGACGGCGTCGACGCGGAGGCGACTCTCAATGATCGGCACCAGCCGTTCGTCCTCGGCGCTGTCGACCACGACAATAGCCGAGTCGGGGTCGTACTCCTCGACCAGTTCGTCGGCCTGTCGGGCGACGCTCCGGTCGGCGCTGACGCCGTCACCGCGGTCGCCCACCACGGTGACGATGGCGTCGTCACCGTCGGCTTCCAGGTCGTTGGCGACGCGCAGTCCTTCGAGCATCGTGTTGACGCGGCTGTCTTCGGGGTCGGTCAGGCCGACCTCGGTCACCAGCGACTCGACGGCGTCGTAGCCAGCGACCGGCAGCGATGTGTCTGCTGGAAACGCCCCGCCCCGGTCGATACAGACCACCAGCGTCGTCACGTGTATCGAGAAACGTCGGTGGAATAAAAATCCTCGCTACCCGGTGACGGTCGATCGCTACCGACGGAACGAAAGTCCGTCCAGGTCGCCGTCGACGGTGCTGGCGATCCCTGCCCCGAGCGCGAACGCGACGGACTGGGCACCGCCACGGAGGCGACCGGCCAGCCCACGAGACGGCTCGAACTCCTCGACGGTTACCGACTCGCCCAGTTCCGATTCGAGCGCATTCTCCACGTCCCGGCGGGTGCCGAGTTCGTCGACGAGCCCCATCTCGTGGGCCTCGCTGCCGAGGTAGATGCGGGCCTCGGTGTCGCGGATCTCGTCGGCGTCCATCTCGCGGCCCTCGGCGACGGTGTCGACGAACTGGTCGTAGTAGTTGTCGACGATGGTCTGGAGGTACTCGCGTTCGTCCTCCTCCATCTCCTTGAGCGGCGTGCCGGCGTCCTTGAACTCCCCGGCGGTGAACTGTTCGTAGGACAGCCCGAGCCGGTCTGCGAGGTCCTTCGCGTTGACCCGCGAGCCGATGACGCCGATCGAGCCGACGATGCTTCCCTCGCGGGCCCAGAGTTCGTCACAGCCCGCGGCGATGTCGTAGCCCCCGGAGGCGCACACGTCCGTGGCGTAACCGATGGTGGGGCCGTCGAAGCGCTCGGCGGCCAGCCGGATGTCCTCGCTGGGGACGATCTCGCCGCCGGGGGTGTTGAGCTTCACGACCAGCGCGTCGACGGCGTCGTCCTCGTCGGCGCGCTCGATCTGGTCGACGATGTCGTCGGCCCGCGCGCCCACGGATGGGCTGGTGATGCTCCCGCCGCCGTCGCGACTGATCGGTCCCTCGACGGCGACCTCGGCGACGTTGTAGCCCGGCAGGACCGAGCCGGCGATCGAGCCGCCGAGCCTGGCCGCGCCCACGACGGCTCCGATTACGAGCAGGACGCCCAGCAGATCGGTCAGCGTCGCCGGCAGCCAGTAGAAAACGGCGGCGGCGAGGCCGCCGACGACGAGCGCCGTCAGGCCGACGATGGCGAGCGTGCCGACGGTTCGGGTTCGCTCCGACATGGTCACTGGAACATACCGAGCGGTTTCGCGCTCGTCGACTCCTCGTCGGCCTGCTGCATCTGGGCGGCCAGATCGGCCTTGGCCTCACTAATCTCCTCGGCGTGTTCGACCAGCGCGTCGGTGTCGATGTCGATGTCGGCCAGCGCCGCGACGCCATCCCGCAGGACTACCCGCGCGGCCCCGGGATCGGGGAACTGCTTGTCGGCACCGACGACGAGGCCGACGCTGTTGATTCCCTGCTTGCCGGCGGCGTACAGCAGCGCCCCCGTCGGACCGGTGACAGCGCCGTCCATCGTCGGCGCGTCGATGGCTGCGTCGTCAAGCAGTCCGCCGCCGTCGCCGGTCGAGACGCCGTACAGCGAAGGCTCCCCATCGCGTTTGGTCGGCATCCCGCTGAGATAGATCGGCGTCACGTCGTTGTCCGCCAACCACCCGGTCAGGCAGGTGGCGAACTCGTCGGCCGCACTGGCCGACACCGGGGCGTCGCTCTGGAGGACGAGCAGGTTCCGCTCCTCGTCGGCGTACAGGCGCACCGGCGGCTTGACTTGCTGGTCTCCCTCCTGATAGACGGCGATCTCGGGCAGGCCGTCACAGTGGATCGAGGCGTATTCGGTCATCTCGAAGGTGTCGACGAGGTGGTCGGCGGCGATCTTGCCGACCAGCCCGACCCCCGGCAACCCCTCGACGAGCATCGGCGATTCCAGCGCGAGCTCCTCGCGGTGGACGACTACGTGTGCCATACCCTCACTACGCGTGTCCGGCGGCTTAACGGTCGGGGAATCGTGGGGCGGGAGATCACGTTCGCCAACACGCAGCACGTGGACTCCGAAACCCACAAGCGCCGCGGTAGAATACGGTCACCCAATGGACGTACTGGAGCGTTACGAGCCGCTCGTCGACGATTTCGAGGCCTTCTGCGCGGCCTGCGAGCGCCCGCTCCCGGCCGTCGTCAGGGTCAACACCCTCAAGACGACCGTCGAGCGGGCGATCGACGCCCTCGAAGCCGAGGGGATCACTGTCGAACGAACCGACTGGCATCCGGGGCTGCTCCGACTTCCGGACGACCAGCCCGGAGCCAACTGGCCGTACTTCCACGGCTGGATCTACGGGCAGGAGGAGGTGTCGGCGCTGCCGGCGCGGGTCCTCGACCCACAGCCGAACGAACGAGTCTGGGACGCCTGTGCCGCGCCGGGGAGCAAGACCTCGCAGATCGCCGCCCTACAGAACGACGACGGCGTCGTCGTGGCGACGGACTCGAATCTCGGTCGGCTGTCGGCGCTGCGGACCAACACCGAGCAACTGGGGATCACGAGCGTCGCCGTCACGAACGAGGACGCCAGAAATCACTCGCTGAAACCGTTCGACGGCGAAGAGTACGACCGCGCGCTGGTCGACGCCCCCTGCTCCTGTGAGGGCACTGTTCGCAAGAACCCCGACACGCTCGACGAGTGGTCGCTGGACCACGTCGAGGGCATCGCCGGGGTCCAGAAGGGCGTCCTCCGGCGGGCGGTGCAGGCCACGAAAGCGGGCGGCACGGTCGTCTACTCGACGTGTACCTTCGCGCCCGAGGAGAACGAGGCGGTCCTCGACTACGTGCTCGACGAGGAAGAGTGCCGACTCATCGACTTCGAGATCCCGCTCGACTCGACGGCCGGCGTCACGGAGTGGGAAGACGAGGAGTTCGATCCCAGCGTCGAGAAAGCCAGACGTATCTACCCCCACCACAACGACACGGGCGGGTTCGTCTGTGCGAAACTGGAGGTGACGGCCTGATGGTCGCCCTCGACGGTGAGCAGGAGGCGACAGCATGACTCACGGCAACGTCACCTTCGACAGAGTTCCGGCGGACGACGAGGCCCGCGAGGACCCCGACGCGGCGACCCGCGAGGAGATTCTCGACTACTGGACCGAGCGATTCGGTATCCCTCGGGCGATTTTCGAACCCTACACCTTCTGGGAGCGGGGCAAAGGGAAGCTCTGGCTGTTCCGCGGCGACGCGCCCGACACCGTCCCGATCCAGGGCCTCGGGATGACGTTCCTGCGGACCCGACAGGAGTTCTGGAAGCCCACGACCGACGCCGTCCAGCGCTTCGGTCACCACGCCACGGAGAACGTCGTCCACCTCGACGACGAGCAGGCGGCGGCCTTCGTCGACGGCGAGACGCTGGAAATCGAGTGGGAGGGCGACTGGGGGTTCCTGATCGTCACCCACGACATCGCCGGTCAGGTGGAGCCACTGGGCGTAGGGCTCTACACCTACGGCGAACTCAAGTCCCAGATCGCGAAGGGCCGTCAACGGGACCTGTAAGGTCGCCGCCCTCACCGTCCTCGATACCCCCACGTCCTCGCCGCCCGCAGCAGTTTCACTCACCCGTCGCGTTGACCGTCTCGATGCCGCCTTTCGACAGTCTGACGTGCTGGTTCGCCCCGACGTTCTCGAAGGTCCGCTCGGTGCCGTCGGGCCACGTAACGTGGATTTCAGCCGACTCGGCTGTTCCGAGACCGACGTGGTTGACACGGCTCTCCTGTGAGAGGAAATCGGAGCGGATCGTCTGCTGGACGACCGTCTCGCCGTCACCGGCCGTTCCCCCGCCGTCGGCCCTCACCGTCACCGTCGCGCCCAGCGCGGTCCCACCGTTGGCCTCGACCGCGCGGAACTGGAGGCTGTTGGCGTCGGCACCGACGTTCTCGTAGACCGTGATCGTCCCGTCGTAGGGCGCGACGATGGCGTCGCGGTCGCCGTCGCGGTCGTAGTCCAGCGTCGCCAGCCCTCGGCCGTCGGTCTCGTTGAAGCCGAGTTCGGAAGCGTCGCGGTTGGTGAAGTTCTCGCCCGTGCGCTCGAACACCATCGGGTAGGTGAAGTGCGGGTCGTCCTTGTCGACCCGGACGACGTACTGGGTGGTGTGGAGGATGTCGGCGTCGCCGTCGTTGTCGAAGTCGGTGTGGGAACTGGCCCATCCCCACCCGCCGACCCGCACGTCGTACTCGGGCGCGGCGTCGCTCAGATTTCCAGTGCCATCGTTGAGCATGAGCGTGTTGCCCTCGGTTCGTCCCGACTGGATGACGAACGAGAACAGGCGCTTGATCCGCTCGTAGCGCTCCGCGCTCATCCCGTCGCGGATCGGCAACTCGATGTTGGTCGTGAATACGTCCTGGTGGCCGTCGCCGTTCACGTCGCCGATCTCGGAGGACATGCCGTTTCTGGCGGTCGCACCGGGTAGGAGGCGCTGGCGGAAGGTGCCGTCGCCCCGATTGAGGTACACCGTGTCGTTGTTGTAGTCGTTCGCGATGTGGATGTCCGGGTGACCGTCGCCGTTCAGATCGACGAAACTCGCCGCGAGGCTCCAGCGCGTCCCCTCGATGCCGGCGTCGGTGACGCGCTCGAACTGGCCGCCGGTGTTCTCGTAGAGGACGTTCTCGTTCCCGTTGTCGTCGGGGACGTGCCCGTGCAGGCTGAAGTAGCCCTTCGGCTTGCCGTTCGCCCAGTTCCCGGACTGGTAGACAAAGATGTCCGTGTCGCCGTCGCCGTTGTAGTCGGCCGCGGTCGCCCCGAGCGGGTAGGTGAGGTTACCCAGTCCCACGTCCGCCCGCTCGTAGCGGCCCTCGTCGTTGTGGAGCATCACCGGCGCGTCGTTCGGCCGGAGCAGGAGGAGGTCCTGCCAGCCGTCGTCGTCGTAGTCGACGAACAGCGCGCTCTTGAACGGCTCGGATAGCTCCGGCAGGGCGTCCGAGCGGGTGAACTCGCCGCCGGTGTTCTCGTACAGCGCCGGGCGGTCCCCGCCGAGGGAGAGCACGTCCTGCCAGTCGTCGTTGTTCACGTCGGCGACGAAGACGCCGTCGTCGCCGTTGCCGGCCCCGCCGCCCGTCGTCTGGTATGCGATCCCGGACTCGGCGGTCGCGTTCTCGAACTGCATGGCCGTGTCGGGGACGCTCTCGGCCGAGCCCGAACAGCCGGCCAGTGCCACCAGCGCAACGAGAGCCGCCAGCGCGATGACCTGTCGCCCGTTCATCGTGGAACCGGGAGCGAGCGGCGGTCCCGGGGCGGGACGAGGAACGTCCCCCGGGCCTTCGTTTCGAGGTAGTGGACGATACCGTGTTTCTCCTCGGGCACGTCGTGGTCGTACTCCTCGACGCTCATCGCGCGGCGCACGTCGAGGAACGCGTCGGTGTCGCGCTGGATCGACGAGAAGTTGAAGACGCTCCCTTCGACCTCGTCGGTCGCGACACCCTCGGACCGCCGGAGGATCCGCGGGACGAAATCCTCGTCTCTGGCGCTTGCGACCTTCTGGGCGTGGCCGACGATGCCGTGTTCCTCTGCCAGTTCGTCCATGTTCTCGACGTTCTCGGCCGTGACGAGACTGTGGTTGCCGAGGCGTTCGCCCGTCTCGCCGACCTCCTCGTCGCTGTGGGCCGGGCAGTACATCTCCTTGCGCCGGTCCTCGTGGGGCTGGTCGTACCAGTCGTCCAGCCGCGTTTCGAGCCGCGAGGTCACGAGCGTCGTCCCGCCGGCGAAGGGACCCTCGGTTCGGGTCACCGAGTCCTCGGTCGGCAGGCTGTTGTCGAACCCGGCCCGGAACCCCATCGACAGCGCAGAGTCCTCGGGAATGTCCTCGTTGTCGAGTTCGTCCGCCGGCACGCCTTTACCGAGCACCCCCGACCGTCGCGCCGAGACCGAGAAGACCTCTCCGAGTCGCGAGCCCACCTCGACGCCGTTGACGGTCTCGCGTTCGCCGAACATCGCCTCCTCGACCGACAGCAGGATCGACCCGTAGTCGCTGTCGAGCAGGAGCAGCGCGTCGAAGCCGTCGGCCTTCGACGGGTCCTCGCCGAGTGCTTCGAGGATCGTCTCGGCGGACTGAAGCCCATCGGCCTCGATGCCGACCGAATCGAGGTAGCTGGGGCCGTACGCCAGCATGAACAGGAGGCCGTTGTTCACCTCGCCGCTCTTGTCCAGCCCGCTCCCCCACTGAAAAGCGTGTTCGAGCGTCTGGAGACCTTCTTCGACCGTCGCCCGCTCGTCGTCGGTCGGCGGCACCGACCCGTCGTAGGACAGCCCGAGCAGCAGCTGGTGCTGTCCCTGGATCGTCGTCCCGTGGGCCCCGTGGACGAGGTACTCGTCCCACGCGTGCTGGCGGTCCGGCAGCGCGGCGGGGTCCTCGACACCGCGGGGATACGTCGCCCCGTCGGCGGTCCCCGTCGACGTGTCGCCTTCCGACACCGCCGATTGCTCGACCTCCTGGCACGCACCCAGTGCACTCGTCCCCCCGATAGCGACCGCGGACGCGACGAAATCGCGCCGCGAGAGCCCGCGCGTACTGTCGAAATCCATCGGTTGTTCACAGTCTCTATCGCCGATAACTCTTTTGGACACCCTTCTTTTTGTGGGCCTCGTCGTGGACATTACTCGACGGCTTTGACTGTCCCGCCGCTCAGCCCCTCCCACTCGATCCGGTAGCCAAGCGCCGACAGCGTCGCGCTGGCGTCGTCGATGCCGTACTCGTCGAGCAGTTCCTCGACCGTCGACAGTGACTGGCCGATCTCGATGCGATCTTCGACCGCTGAAAGCACCGACGGGCGCACCAGTGTCCGCCCGACGCGGTCGTGGTCGGGGAAGGTGCGGTCCTCGATCACGTCCTCGCTGACGGCGTACTCCGCGGCCAGCGTCGCCAGGTCGATCACGTCGGCGTCGGGCACGATCTCGTCGGGGAGTGCGTCGGCGCTATCGGCTTCGAGGTCGGCCTCGTAGCGCCGGAGGGCGTCGCGTACGTCCTTGACCCGGACCGTTCCCGAGTAGGGGATCGCGCGGTGGTCCCGGGCCTCGATTTCCTCGCCGACGCCGAGGCTCTCGTCGACGGCGACGACCATTTCGACGGCGTCGAGGTCCCCCAGTCGGGAGAGCTTCTTCGCGACGTACTCGGGGGTCCAAAAGCCCATGATCTCGAAGAACACGCGGAAGTCGGCGTAGCGGTAGTCGAAGGCGAAGTCGGGGATGACGACGTGTGTGCCGGCGGCCAGCGGTTCGGGTTCGCGGGTCAGGTCCCAGTCCAGATCCAGCGCCTCGAAGCGGGCGGCGAAGTCGGCCTCGACGCCGCTGTCGTAGGTGACCTCGGTCACCGGTTCGACGCCGGGCACGGACACGTCGGCCTCGGAGAGGTGGAGCGTGCGCTCGGTGCCGCGGTCGTCGATGGTGGCTTCGAGCGACCACTCGTCGGCGGTCTTGGCGACGGTACGCAGGAGGCGAGCGAAACGGGTGCCGTAGCGCCGGGTCCGGCGAAAGAGTCGGTCGGGGCCGGTGACGACGACCACCCGTCCGTCGTCGGTGGCCTCGATCTCGTACATGAGCCGCAGTCGTTTGACCGCCGAGACGAGCGTCGTGGGATCGCTGGACTGCAGTCGGACCTCGGTCGCGTCGAACAGCGCCGTCTGGGCCAGCGAGAGGTTGTACTGTGCGATCAGTTCGGCGGGGTCCCAGCGCAGCGCCGCGTCCGTCAGGATCTGTCGGGACTCGCGGTCCGCGTACAGCGACCGCTCGATGTTGTCAGGGTCGACGGCCAGACCGTCGGCAGCCCGCTCGATGGCGGTGGCTCGCTCGGCCTCGGTGACGACGCCGACCGCCTCGGCGGCGCTGAAGGTGGCGCGGCGCGCACGCTCCGGGGGGAGCGGTGACTGGGTTTCGAAGGTCGCCCCGCGTTCGACGAGTTTGGCCAGTCCCCGGACGAGTTTGAAGTCCTCGGCGTCCCGTTCCAGGTCGGTCAGGGCCGACTGGAGCGTGGCCCTGGGTTCGCCGACGTGGCCCTGATAGACGCCGACGACGCGGGCCGCGAGCGACCGCTCGGCCTCGCCGACGAACTGCGGGTGGTAGCCGCCCCCAGCCCGCGAGACGCGCAACAGGTCCTTCGTGAGCACGTCGATGAGTGCGGAGGGGATCGACTAAAGGGCAGCGTCACCGCTGGCGGTGCGCACTGTTGGGCCTGTCGAGACCGTGTGGTGGCGCGGTCCAATCGGCGAGCGTCGTGTTCGAGATGGAAACCTTCTTTCCGCCTGACGGTCCAGTGGCGGTATGGATCGCCGAAGTCTGTTGGTCGGTGCCGGGGCCGTCCTCGGGTCGTTGGCCGGCTGTTCCGGGTCCGACTCCGAGACGCCGGGCGACGAACGCCCCGGGCAGAACACCCCCGAACCGACGCCCGAACCGACGCCCGTCCCCATGGAGTTCCCGACCTACACCTTCGAGGAAGCGGACGACGGCACGACCGCCGTCGTGCTTTCGCTGTCGAACCCCGATCCCGAGCCCCGAGAGACGACCATGACCGTTCTCGTCAAGAACAAGGACGACGAGGTCGTGACCGGCGAGACCGAGATTTCGGTCCCGGCCGGTGGCGAGGAGACCTATCGCGTGCCCGTCGATGTCCCGTGGTCGTGGTTCCAGGACCACCGTAACCTCCAGGGTGTGCGCTTCGCCGACGTGGAGTGAGGCGGCTCACCGCCGTCGCCGTGCGATTCGTCCCACGGCTCACCGCCGTCGCTGTGCGACCCGTTCTTCGGCAGTCTCCTCGGTGACGAGTTCGTACAGCAGCGCTCGCGAACCGTCCGCCGTCGGCCGCAAGATCCGGCCCAGTCGCTGCGTGAACTCCCGTTCGGAGCCGCTGCCAGAGAGGACGACCGCGACGTTGGCATCGGGCACGTCGACCCCCTCGTCGAGGACGTTGGCGGTGACGACCCGGCTGTACTCGCCCGCGCGGAACCGTTCGAGGATCTCTCGGCGCTCGCTCGCGCCCGTCTCGTGGGTGATCGCCGGGATCAGGAACCGCTCGGAGAGGCGATAGACCAGATCGGTGTGGGCGGTGAAGACGATCACCCGATCCTCGCGGTGGCGGTCGAGAATGTCGGCCAGCCGTTCGACTTTCCGGTCGGCGTTCATCATCACTTCGCGCGCCCGCTGCTTGGCCAGCAACGCCTCGCGGGCCTCAGGGTCGGTGCCCGAGCGCTTGACCAGTTCCTGATAGTCGCTGCCCGACCGTATCGTGATCGAGGACCGCTTGAGGTAGTCGGTGAATATCGTCTGGTGGCGGTCGTACACCTCGCGCTCCTCGGGCGTCAGTGCGACCTCGATCCGCTTGATGTCGTAGTCCGCGAGGTGCTCGCCCGCGAGTTCGTCCACGTCGACCGTGAAGACGCGCTCGCCCAGCAGGTCCGCGACGGCCTCGTGGGCGCCGTCGGGACGCTCGAAGGTCGCCGTCAGCCCCATCCGGGCCGGCGCGGCCAGCAGTCGAGCGATGTCGCGGTACCCCTCGCCGCCGAGGTGGTGGACCTCGTCGAAGACGACGAGACCGAACCGGTCGCCGAGTTCGTCGGCCCGGAGATACGCCGAGTCGTAGGTCGCGACGGTCACGTCTTCGACGCGTTGCTCCCCGCCACCGAGGCGACCGATCTCGCGGTCGAACTCCCGCTCCAGTTCCCGTTGCCACTGTTCGAGGAGGTCGATGGTCGGGACGACGACCAGGGTCGGCGTCCCCAGCGCTTCCATCGCCGCGATGCCGATGACCGTCTTGCCGCTGCCGGTCGGGAGTTCCAGCACGCCCCGGTCGCCGGCGTCGCGCCACGCATCGAGAGCTGCCTGCTGGTACTCACGGAGCTCGTAGGTCGATTCGATCGAGAGCCCGGACTGGTCGAGCACGTCGTCTGCGTAGTCGACGCCACGCTCGTCGAGTGCCGCACGGATCGCCGCGTAGCGATACGCCGGTGCGCGCGAAGTCTGGCTGCGTGCGTCAGTCTCGACACCGGCCAGGTCCGCTGGGGCCTCCCCGCTCAGCCGGATCGTCCCCTCCTCGAACGACAGTCGCACCATCGACTCGCGGTTCGGCGCTCCCCGGCAAAACACTGACGACGAACTTCTGAATTCTTTTATTCGTTCGCCCCCGTTCTTCCAGTATGACCGAGCAGGACGCAGCCGACGACGGTGCACCGTCCGCCGACGTGGATGGCACGACGGCGGCCGACGAGCACGGTGACGGCGATGCCGTCGACCTCGACGATGCGGTCGACGACGAACTGATCAACCGCGTCGAAACGTCCGATCCAGAGACAATCGCCACCGAACTCGCGTCGCTGCGAACGCGCGCCGAGGGCCTCGAAGGCCAACTCGACGCGAAAGACGAACGGATCGAGGAACTGGAGTCGAAGCTCAAGCGCAAGCAGGCGGACTTCCAGAACTACAAGAAGCGAATGGAGAAGCGCCGCGAGGAAGAACAGCAACGGGCGACCGAGGACCTCGTCTCGAAGCTACTCGACGTTCGCGACAACCTCCAGCGTGCCCTCGAACAGGACGAAGACGTGGACATCCGCGACGGCGTCGAATCGACCGCTCGACAGCTCGACGACGTGCTCTACGCCGAGAACGTCGACGTGATCGAACCGGAACCGGGCGAAGCGGTCGATCCCCAGTACCACCAGGTGCTGGCCACCGTCGACTCCGACCAGCCCGAGGGCACGATCGACGACGTGCATCGGCCGGGATACGTCATGGCAGAAAAGGTGCTGCAAGAAGCGCAGGTCACCGTCAGCGACGGTAACTGACCCATTCCGAACGGGCCGCAGATCGGCTCTGAACGGTGGTATTGCGGTTGGACTTATAATCACCGGTCTCGGACACTCAGACTGCTGAAAAACCCATCCTTGCGGCCCCAGCACCGCGTTCGGTCCGATCGGATCTAGCAACTTTTAACCGCGACAATCGGGTATAGGCTGGTAAGATGGCGAGCAACAAGATTCTCGGAATCGACCTCGGCACCACGAACAGCGCGTTCGCGGTCATGGAGGGGGGCGACCCCGAGATCATCGTGAACAGCGAAGGGGAGCGAACGACACCGTCGGTCGTCGCGTTCGACGACAGCGAGCGCCTCGTCGGCAAGCCGGCCAAGAACCAGGCCGTCAAGAACCCCGACGAGACGATCCAGTCGATCAAGCGCCACATGGGCGAGGACGACTACTCGGTCGAACTCGACGGCGAGGAGTACACGCCAGAGCAGGTCTCGGCGATGATCCTCCAGAAGATCAAGCGCGACGCCGAGGAGTACCTGGGTGACGACGTGGAGAAGGCCGTCATCACGGTGCCGGCCTACTTCAACGACCGCCAGCGCCAGGCCACGAAAGACGCCGGCGAGATCGCCGGCTTCGAGGTCGAGCGCATCGTCAACGAGCCGACCGCCGCGGCGATGGCCTACGGCCTCGACGACGACTCCGACCAGACCGTCCTCGTGTACGACCTCGGTGGCGGGACGTTCGACGTGTCCATCCTCGATCTGGGCGGGGGCGTCTACGAGGTCGTCGCCACGAACGGTGACAACGACCTCGGTGGCGACGACTGGGACCACGCCATCATCGACTATCTGGCCGACGAGTTCGAGGCCGACCACGGTATCGACCTCCGTGACGACCGCCAGGCGCTCCAGCGCCTCACCGAGGCCGCCGAGGAAGCCAAGATCGAACTCTCCTCGCGCAAGGAGACCCGCATCAGCCTCCCGTTCATCACGACGACGGACGACGGCCCCCTCGACCTCGAGGAGAAGATCACGCGTGCCAAGTTCGAGTCCCTCACCGAGGATCTCATCGAACGGACCGTCGGCCCGACGGAGCAGGCCCTCTCGGACGCGGGCTACGACAAGGGCGACATCGACGAAGTCATCCTCGTCGGCGGTTCGACACGGATGCCCCAGGTTCAGGACCAGGTCGAGGAGATGACCGGGCAGGAACCGAAGAAGAACGTCAACCCCGACGAGGCCGTCGCGCTGGGCGCGGCCATTCAGGGCGGCGTCCTCAGCGGCGACGTGGACGACATCGTCCTGCTCGACGTGACGCCCCTCTCGCTCGGTGTCGAGGTCAAGGGCGGCCTGTTCGAGCGCCTCATCGAGAAGAACACGACCATCCCGACCGAGGAGTCCAAGATCTTCACCACCGCCGCGGACAACCAGACCCAGGTCCAGATCCGCGTCTTCCAGGGCGAGCGTGAGATCGCACAGGAGAACGAACTGCTGGGCGAGTTCGCGCTGACCGGGATCCCGCCGGCCCCCGCCGGCACGCCCCAGATCGAGGTCTCGTTTAACATCGACGAGAACGGCATCGTCAACGTCTCGGCCGAGGACAAAGGCTCGGGCAACAAGGAAGACATCACCATCGAGGGCGGCGCTGGTCTCTCGGACGAGCAGATCGAGGAGATGCAACAAGAGGCCGAGGAACACGCCGAGGAAGACGAGGAACGCCGCAAGACGATCGAGGCCCGCAACGAGGCCGAGTCCGCGGTCCAGCGCGCCGAGACGCTGATCGACGAGAACGAGGAAGAGGTCGACGACGACCTCATCGAGGACATCGAGGCCGAGATCGAGACCGTCGAGGAAGTGCTGGCCGACGAGGATGCCGACCGCGAGGACTACGAGGAGGCCACCGAGAGCCTGACCGAGGAACTCCAAGAGATCGGCAAGCAGATGTACCAGGAGCAGGCCGCCGAAGGCGCTGCCGGTGCTGGCGGCGCAGCGGGCGCTGGCGGCATGGGTGGCATGGGCGGCGCTGGCCCCGGCGGCGCAGCGGACGCTGGCGGCGCGGCCGGCCAGGGCGAGGAGTACGTCGACGCCGACTTCGAAGACGTCGACGAGAGTGACGAAGACGAGTGAAACGAGTCTGAGGAACTCTCGTCGGCTCGGAAGACGAGCGAAGCGAGTTTTCTGAAGTAGACAACGAGAACCGAAAAGACCACTTCTGCGAGTGGACGGTATTCTGCTCGGTGACGATTCTACCGCAGTCGATCACCCGTCGAGCGCTTCGAACACGCGCTCCACGAGGCGGGGCTCGTAGGTCCAGACGCCTTCGTAGGTGTCGTCGTGTTGTTTCGCGACGAGTGCGCACTGCTGGGACGGATCGTCGCCGCCGTCGAAGGCCATCGTCCAGTAGCGGCCGATCTCCGGGGTCGGTTCGACGTGGACCGTGATACCGCCGAGGTCGTCGGTGAGGAGGTCATCGACGACGTAGACGTGGATGTCGAGATCAGTGTCGTCGGCGAGTCGTCGATAGAGCGTCCGCTGGGCCTCGAAAGCACTTCCAGACTGGAAGCCAACCGAGAGGCGGCCCTGGCCTACGCGGTAGGCGCGGTCTTCGATCTCGCGGCTTGCACCGAGTAGCTGTCGGCGGTCGAGCGAGGCGAAGACGGTGTCGTCGAGCAGCGTGTAGAGGGCGTGGTACTCGTCACCGGCCTCGTCGATCCGCCAGGGTGGGGTGGTCGACGGCGAGAGAAACGACTGGAGGTCGGCTTCGCTTATCGCGCCGAGGAACGTCTCGTTGTCCCTGAGTACGACGAACGGTTCGGGGCCGTCGGGCGGTAATCGGTGTGATTCGACAGTCACATTCCGGCCGGCGAACTGCGTCGCGAGATCGGTGTCGGTCGCTCCGTAGCTATGGATCGTCTTCCGGCGGTTGGTCGCGGCCGTCAGGATCGACGCGAGTGTCATCGGTCGGGACTCACTGGCGGTTCTCGACGGCTCGTTCGTATTGGTTGGCGTACCGAACGATATCGCGGACCGACTGGGGCACGTCTGCCAGTCGAACCGTGCCGGTCGCGCTGTCGTACTCGACGAGTCGTGCGCTGGCGAGCAGCGGGAGGTGGACGTGGCGCAGTTCGACCTCGATCTGCGTTCGCTCGTCCGGTCCGACGACTCCCTCAGTCGTCGACCGCCAGCCCGCGAGTACGTCTGCGAGCCCGTCAGTGGTCGTCTCCGACTCCGCTAGCAGATAGGTCAGACACCGACGACGGACCGACACAGAGAGGGCTCGAAACAGTGCATCCGGGTCTGGTACCGCGGCTGCGTCGTCGTCGATCTCGACGATATCGTCTGCCCGCTCTCGAGGCGTGTTCTCACGTGTCACGATCCTCACCTACTGTGTCGTTTCGACGAGAACCGCTATCTAGCTGTTGGTCGGTAATCTGACCATTGGGAGACGAATATGTTCGGCTGGTACGGTCGGTGTACGTATTACCTAACAATCAATATCCGATGAGTCGCTGATAGCGTTCCCGAAATCGGACTTTCGACGCGGTCCTGGCCGCTGTCACGTATCCTCAACGCTCTGTCTCGACTCGAACCACAACACCCATTGTTCCCAGTTCGTAACTGGCAGCTATGACGGAACTACCGCCGCTCGATATCGGAACGTGGGAGAACACGGACCCGCAAGCGTGTGCCACCGCCGTCCAGACAGCCCTGGACATGGGGTACACGCACGTCGACACGGCCGACATCTACGGCAACGAGGACCACGTCGGCGATGGGATCGCACGCGCCGACGTGGACCGCGACGACTTCGTCCTCGCGACGAAGGCGCACACGCAGGCGACGGGGCTGACCTACGACGACGTGATCGCGACCGCCGAGCAGAGCCTCGACCGCCTCGGTGTCGACTATCTCGACCTGTTCTACGTCCACTGGCCGACGGGCGACTACGAGGCCGAGGAGACGCTGTCGGCCTACGATGATCTGGTCGACGAGGGGACGATCCGCGAGGTCGGGGTCTCGAACTTCACACCCGAACTGGTCGAGGAGGCCATCGAGGTGCTGGACGCGCCGCTCTTTGCGAACCAGGTCGAGATGCACCCGCTGCTCCAGCAGGAAGAGCTGGTCGCTCACGCGCGAGAACACGACTACTACCTCGTCGCGTACTCGCCGCTGGCCCGCGGCGACGTGTTCGAGGTGCCGGAAGTGAGCGAGATCGCCGACAAGCACGGCGTCAGCGAGGCGCAGGTCAGCCTTTCGTGGCTGACCCAGAAGGACAACGTCGTCGCCATCCCGAAAGCGACCAGCGAGGCCCACATCGCGGACAACTGGGACAGTCTCGATCTGGAACTCGACGACGACGATATCGCAAAGATCGACGGCATCGAGCGCGAGGACCGCCACCTCGACTTCGACGTGGCTCCCTGGAACTAGTCGCCGACGGGGTTCTCCTTTTTACTCCCCGTGAATCGACTCACCGCGGAACAGGCGCTGGGCGATGGTGAACGTCTGTTCGCGTTCACGGCGGGTCGGGAAGTGGGCGGCCATGTACCGCGCCGTCGCGATCAGAGGGAGACGACGCTCCGCCTCGTCCTCGGCGTGTTCGACGAGTCGGAGCGCCGCCTCGTAGCTCTGCAGCGTGTGGAAGCCGGCGTCCTCGCGCAGGAGTCCCTCGCCAAGTGTCCGCTCTAGCACCCGGTGGTCGCCACCGGCCGCGAAGTGTTCGGCGACGAGTCTCCCCGCCTCGTTGACGCTGCCCTGCCGGTCGAACGTGTCCAGGAGCGCCTCGCGGATCGCCGCCGGGTCGCGGTCGCTGCCGTCCGGTTCGGGGATCGGTGCCGCCGGCTGATTGAGGAACCGATCCAGATACACCGACATCGCGCCGTCGATGGCGGGTCGATAGGCTTCGACGGCGTCGGTCCGGCGGGCCAGTTCGTGGCCAGCGTTGGCGTAGCTGAGGGTGTGGTGGACCGTGTTCCAGTCCGAGAACTCGTTGCTGGTCGCGAACTGAGCGACGCGGCGGGCGGCGGCGAGGCTCACGGCGCGCGTCAACTGTTCGGCCGTCGCGCCCGTCCTGATGGCTGTCTCCACTTCCTCGATTATAGCGTGGGGGTCGTCGTCCAGCAACCGCTCGACGAAATCCTCCGGGCGCTCCCACTCCCGGTCGCGGCCTTCGGCTGCGAGGTCCGGTAGCCGTTCGTACGTGTCGAAACACAGGTCGGCAACGTCGATGGGCTGGGTCCACGTCGACGTTTCCTCGGCCCGGGCCCCGTCGGTGATCTGCGGGACCACGCTCGCCAGCACGTCCTCGGCCTCGTCCCAGCCCACGTGGTCCAGCGTCTCGACGGCCTTGTTGACGAAGTCAAGCGTGTGGCTGGCGTTCATGTAGAGGTGGTCGGTCGCCGCCGCCAGCAGAATCTCGGTCACGTCTTCCGGTGGGAGGACAGCGGCGGCGGTCCGCAGACAGCGCTCGGCCCCGTCCTCGTCCCGGACCTCGCAGGTCTCGCGGAACCACGACTTCAGGCGCTCCTTCGAAAGGTCGCCGTTGGCCAGTTCGTACTGCGGATGGCGAGGTGGCTCGCCGGCGCAGTCGTTCGCCACCTGTCCGATGCCGACGTACAGCGCCCGGAGTCGCTCGTCGTGGTCGACGCGGTCGTAGACGTTGGCCATCGCGCCCAGCGTCGTCAGCCCGCTGCCCCAGCCACTCGCCCGGTACTTCGTCCCGTACGCGACGGCCGTCGAGAGCGGCGTCTCGAAGCCGTCGACGCCTGAGTCGTCTGTCGCGTCGCCTCGCGACCCGCTGGCGAGGTCGTCCAGATGGATCACGGACTTGGCGACGACGAGGCCGAGATTCTCCTGCATCCCGTCGACGAGGCGATTCCGCCAGTGTGTCTCCGGGGCCACGTCCTGTGGTGGGTCGGGGTCGACGTACACGTCGCCCTCGCGCACGTCGACCGGGAACGTCTGTACGTCGTCGGCCCACACGTCGAAGGTGTCGCCACAGCCCAGTTCGAAGCGCGCGTGGTGCCAGTGACAGGTCAGCAGGCCGTCCTCGACGCTGCCCTTCGACAGCGGAAAGCCCATGTGCGGACAGCGGTTGTCGACCGCGTACACCTCGCCCTCGTGGTGGAACAGTGCAACCGTGTGGCCGCCGACCGAGACCACTTCCCGGCCCGATTCGCTGAGGGCGTCGAGATCGGTCACTCGCTCGTAGTCCTCTGTGGTTGCCATGTGTGGGCGCACGGCACGGTCACTGGTAAAGATTCGCTGACGCGCGTTTTTGTATCAGGTCCGACATCTCGGACCGATTCACTCGCCGCTCAGGACGACCGTTCGCGTGTCCGGTGCTCCGAGGGGACGCCCGGTCCAGCGGACCGTGATCGTCTCGTTGCCGTCGAGAGCGAACCCGACAGTCGCGTCCGCGTCGAAGTAGTCGCCGTCGTCGTCGCTGTCGACGCGGGGGTCGTCGACGCTGACACTGTCGCCCGACCGAACCGGGAACGTCGTAACGCCGCCTTCGCCGGCCCACGTGAGATTCGCCGTGTGCTGGCCGTCCGAGACGGTCAGGGTGAGCGACTCGCCGTCGTCAATCAGGTCGCCTCCACCGTGCGTGACAGTGTACTGTTGAGTAGCATTGTCGTACGCGACATCGAACTCGGCCGCCGGTGGCCCGCCGACCGTCGGCACGCCGGCGGTCACGACTGTCGCGATAGCGGCGACGGCGACGATGGCGACCAGCCACGCGCCGACGCGCTCGACGCCCAGCACCGCCCGAAGGTAGTCGCGCAACTCCATCTACCTGTGGCTGTCCCGGCACAGTCTTCAATCGGTCGGTGCGGGATTCACACCTGTTCGTCACCGACCCGTTCTTTTCAAGTAGCTCAATCTGCTACAGGTGGACAACGAATGAGCGAGGACTTCTACGAAGTGCTCGGGGTCTCCCGGGACGCCAGCGAGGACGAGATCAAGGACGCGTACCGGAAGAAAGCCCAAGAGTACCATCCCGACGTTTCCGACGACCCTGACGCCGAGGAGAAGTTCAAGAAGGTACAGAAGGCAAAGGAGGTCCTCACCGACGAGGAGAAGCGCCAGATGTACGATCAGGTGGGCCACGAGCGTTTCGAGCAGGCCGAGAAACACGGCGGCGTCGGCGGCGGTGGCGGCCGCGGCGGCGGGAGCGGTCCGTTCGGCGGCGCTGGCGGGGGCGGTGGCAACCCCTTCGGCGGCGGCATGGGCGACATCTTCGACCAGTTCTTCGGTGGCGGCGGCGGCCGCGGCCGGAGCGGGCCCCAGCAGGGCCAGGACCTCAAGACCTCGACGACCATCGACCTCGAAGACGCCTACGAGGGCGTCGAGAAGGAACTGACCGTCCGTCGCCCGGAGACCTGTCCTGACTGCGACGGGCGCGGGCATCCCGAGGACAGCAACTCCCGGACCTGTCCGCAGTGTAACGGCCAGGGCCAGCAGACCCGCGTCCAGCAGACGCCGATGGGGCGGGTCCAGCAGACCCAGACCTGCCGGCGCTGTGAGGGCGAAGGGACGCTGTACGACGAGACCTGTGACACCTGCCGGGGAGACGGCGAGGTTCGCAAAGAGGCCACTCTGACCATCGAGGTACCGGCCGGGATTCAGGACGGCCAGACCCTGCGGATGGACGGCGAGGGCGCGCCCGGCGACCGCGGGGCGCGCAACGGCGACCTCCTGATCGAAGTGTCGGTCCGGGACCACCCCGACTTCGAGCGCGACGGCGCGGACCTGCACTACCACCTCCCGCTTTCCTTCCCGCAGGTCGTCTTCGGGGACACCGCCGAGGTCGAGACGTTCGACGGCACCGTCGAGTTCGACGTGCCCACCGGCACCCAGAGCGGCGAGGTGTTCCGCCTCTCGGGCAAGGGGATGCCCCGTCTCCGCCGCCGTGGCAGCGGGGACCTCTACGTCGAGGTGCAGGTCGTCACGCCCGAGGAGCTCACCGACGAGCAGCGCGAGGCGCTCAAGCAGTTCGCCGAGGCCGGCGGCGAGGACGTGTCCGTCGACGAAGGGTTCTTCGAGAAGATCAAGAACTCGCTATAGCTCGGAATCCGCCGGTTTTTGAGACCACGGTCCTAACCGCCAGCCATGCAGGTACTGGGTGATCTCGTCGCCGAGGCACGCGAGCGCGACGGCCCGCTGTTCGAATCGACCGAGCGGGCCGCACCGTACAGCTACGCCGACTTCGCGGTCACCGTCTGGAAGACCGGGAATCTCCTTCGCCACTACGGCGTTCGAGCGGGGGCCCGCGTCGCCGTCGTCGCCGGACCGAAGGCACCGACAGAGGACGACCAGCCGGGGTGGCTGGGTGGGACGCCCGATCCCATCATGGCCTTCCTCGCCGGCGCGACCGACGGCGCGGTCGTCGACCTCGATCCGCCGGCGGCCGTCGATGCGAAGGTGCTGATCGCCCCGAACGACTGGCTCGCCGACTACGAACTCGGACCGGGAACGAAGGCACTGGCCTACGGCGGCCCCCCGGAGGACCCGACGGTCGCACACCTCGAACGCGAGGCGTGGAGCGAGAACCCGCTGGAACCGCCCGCGGAGGTCGCGCCTGAGGACCCCGTGCTGGCCGCGGATCAGACCTACAGCCACGGCGACCTCCTGGCTGCGAGCCGCGAGGTCGTCGAGGAGTACGACCTGACTACCGACGACGAGTTCGTGCTTCGGGCACCGTTGACGAATCCGGGGACGGTCGTCGCGGGCGTCCTCGCGCCGATGCGTGTCGGTGCAACGGTCCTGCTGGGCCCCGAGGCGGTCGGCACCGTGGCTATCGGCGGTGACGGACCGGAAGAACGGGTGGTCGATCCCGCGACGATACTCTAGCGCCCGGTCGCGCGATACTCGCCGTGCTTGACGCCGAGGAACAGCGTCAGCAGGCCGAACACGAACAGGCCGCCCAGCACCATTCCGACGGTGCTCGTCTGCATCGGACTCATGAACGTTCCGACTGCCAGTACCCCGAACAGGACGACGAACGCGATTCCCGTGACTGTCGTATCGAACTCCATAGCGAATGGTCGGGGGCTGTCGGAAAAAGCTTTGTCGAGACAGAGGGCAACCGATGCGTTCAAGGCCGCGAGGCGCACCGCCACGGATATGCACGGAGCCGGTGGGACGCGGTTCGTACTCGTGGCTGGATCGACGCGGACAGCCGACATCGACGGCCTCTCAGCGGCGGGCGCGGACCCGGAGTTACTCGCGCACACGCCGGCGGCCGACGCCGAGATTCTCCGCTACGGCGGGCTGGTCAGGGCACCGTCGGTCCCGGAGAGCCCGACGGGCTGTCTCACGCCGGCGGTCGTCGCCCGCGCAGTCATCGACCTTCTCGACCTCGACGTGACTGTCGTCGACGGGGGGCTGGCCGAGCCGAGTGGCGCGCCGACGGTGTCGGTGGGAGCGCGACCGGGTGACGACATCCGCGAGCAGGACCCGGTGTCGTCGGCCCCGGGTGCCTTCGAGGCGGCCCGGCAGTTCGGGCGGTCGCTCCCGGCCGACGAGGTCGTCCTCGGCGAGACCATCCCGGGCGGGACGACGACGGCGCTGGGCGTGTTGCGGGCGCTAGGCGAGCGGGGTGGAGTCTCTTCCTCGCTGCCAGCGAATCCCATCGAGCGAAAGCGGGCCGTCGTCGAGGAGGGGCTGACGGCCAGTGCGCTGGAACCGGGCGAGGCCGCCGACCAGCCAAAGCGGGCGGTGCGTCGGATGGGTGATCCGGTCCTCGCGGTCAGCGCCGGAATCGCACTGGGTGCTATCGAGACCGACCGGGCGGTCACGCTGGCGGGCGGAACACAGATGGCGGCCGTCGGCGCGCTTCTCCGTCACGCCGGCGTCGAGGGCCCGCTCTCGCTGGCGACGACAACGTTCATCGACCGCGATCCGTCGGCCGACGTTCGCGGTCTCGCGTCGGATCTCGACCTCGATCTGACGGTGACCGACCCCGGCTTCGACGCGGGCGAGCACGTCGTCATGGAGCGGTTCGAGGCCGGCGAGGCCAAGGAGGGCGTCGGGATGGGCGGGGCGCTGGCGCTGGCCGAGCGTGCCGGACTCGACCGCTCGGCGGTCCGCGAGCGCGTGGCCGCGCTCGCTGACGATCTGACGGCCAGTCGATAACTGACTGACGGCTCCCCCACAGGCGTCTGACGGCCAGCAAACCTTTTTGAGGCGGCCCGCTGAATTCCTGATGATGAGCGCGTTGCGCGAGTTCTTCGACGACATCGTGGGCGACACCGACACGGTGTTCCTCTTCTCTCCGAGTGCATCGCTATACCAGTCCTTCGAGGACGAGGACACCGACGTGGTCGTCGTCGCCTCGGAGAACGCGGTCGACGCGTCCGCGTTCGTCGAGCTACCGCTGGATTTCAACGACCTCGCCGGTCGTGTTCGCTTCGGTGTCGAGGGCGCACTCGACCAAGAGTACGTCGACGAGGACGCGACGGTCGCCTGCATCGCCGACGTGTTCGACGACGCCGACGATACGATCGCTCGGATTCAGGTCGGGGACTTCTCAGCGTCGGGCGTCTACGACCTGTTCGTCAACTCACGCGCCGAGCCGTCGGTGATTCGCGACGTACTGGAAGTCGCCATCGAACTCGGGAAGAAAGGGCAGAAGGGCAAGCCGGTCGGCGCGCTGTTCGTCGTCGGCGACGCGGGGAAGGTGATGAACAAGTCACGCCCGCTGTCGTACAACCCCTTCGAGAAGTCACACGTCCACGTCGGCGACCCTATCGTGAACGTGATGCTCAAGGAGTTCTCGCGGCTCGACGGGGCCTTCGTCATCTCCGACGCGGGGAAGATCGTCTCGGCCTACCGGTACCTCGAACCCTCCGCTGAGGGGGTCGACATCCCGAAAGGGCTGGGCGCACGCCACATGGCCGCCGGTGCGGTGACGCGGGACACCAACGCAATCGCGATCGTCCTCTCGGAGAGCGACGGACTGGTTCGCGCCTTCAAGGGCGGTGAACTGATCCTCGAAGTCGACCCGGAGGAGTACTGATGCAGTTCGATTGGCCGGAGCTGATACGCAAACTGTTCTCCCAGGAAGCGGCCTTCGCCGCATCGGTGAGTATCCTCGTGATCGGCGTGTTGCTCTCCTATCTGGTCTGGCGCTACACTCACTACTTCCTCCGTGACGCAGGCGTTCAGGAGGCCGTCGAAGGGACCCCCTTCGAGCGGACGGCACAACGCTTTGGCACCTCGACGGTGGGACTGGTCGCGACGCTGGCGGCGGTGTTCGTCTACATCGGCGCGATCATCCTCGCGCTGAACGTCTCACAGCTGTTCAGGGACACGTCGTTCTGGTCGCTGTTCGTCACCTTCCTGCCGAATCTGTTCGTCGCCGTGTTCGCCCTGATCGTCGGTCTCATCGCCGGCGACAAGGCGAAGCTCTCGGTGAGCGAGAAACTGCGGAGCGTGAAACTCCCGCAGGCGGAGCTGTTGCCCAACCTCGTGAAGTACAGCATCGTCTTCCTGGCCGCCCTCGTCGCACTCGGCCAGCTCGGCGTGGCGACGGCGGCGCTGCTGATCCTGCTTGCGGCCTACGCCTTCGGCCTCGTCTTTCTCTGTGGGCTGGCGTTCAAGAACCTCCTGTCGGCCGGTGCGGCCGGGCTGTATCTCGTTCTCACCCAACCGTACAGCATCGGTGACGAGGTCCGTATCGACGAGCAACAGGGAATCGTTCAGGAGGTCGATATCTTCGTCACCCACATCGAGAGCGACGGCGAGGAATACATCGTTCCCAACAACAGGGTGTTCGCGGCTGGCGTCGTCAAGATACGCAATTAGCGGTCCGGGCCGTCGCCAGTGAGGAGTTCTCGCACCCGCTCCCGGTCGACCGTCCCCGACGCAGTCCGCGGCAGCGTCTCGACCACTGAAATCGTCTTCGGGACGGCGAAGTCTGCGAGCGCCTCGCTCGCCCGCTCGCGAACACCCTCAGCCACGCAATCGCCCGTCGCGGGGACGACGACGGCGGCCACGCGCTCGCCCCACTCCCCGTCGGGGATGCCGACGACGGCAGCGGCCTCGACCCTCGACTGTGCTTCGAGCGCGCGCACGACCGTCGACGGGTGGACGTTCTCGCCGCCGGTGACGATGCGGTCATCGATCCGACCGACGACGTAGTAGCACCCGGCCTCGTCGCGGTAGCCCACGTCGCCGGTGTGGAAGCCCCGGCCGTCGAAGGCGGCCTCGGTCTGGGTTGCGTCGAGATAGCCCGGCGTCACCGTCGGGCCGTCGACCACGAGTTCGCCGGTCGTCCCCGGATCGCAGTCGCTCCCGTCGTCGAGGACGGCCAGCGTCGTCTCTCGGAGGGGGCGGCCCACCGTCGAGGGCGCGTCGAACGCCTCTGCCGGCGTCGCCGTCGTGATCTGGGAGGCTGTCTCGGTCGTCCCGTACGTCGGATACACCGGCACGTCGGCCGCTTCGCAGCGCTCGATCAGCGCCGGTCTGGCCGGCGCACCGCCGAGCAGGACGAAGCGCAGCGAGGCGGGTGGTTCCCAGCCAGCGTCGAGCAACCGCTTGAGCTGTGTCGGAACGAGCGAGACGCCGGTCACGTCCCGCTCGTCGAGGACGGTCGCGGTCGCCGCCGCGTCGAACTCCCGCTGGAGGACCGTCGTCGTGCCGTACAGCGTCGAGCGCACGAGCGGCGCGAGCCCGCCCATGTGGTACATCGGGAGGCAGACGAGCCACCGGTCGCCGGCGTCGACGCCGAGTCGGTGGGCCGATCCGACGGCGCTCGCGAGCAGATTCCCCCGCGTCAGCCTGACGCCTTTCGGGTCGCCGGTCGTCCCCGACGTGAAGAGGACGAGCCGTTCGGTATCCGCCGACGCGGTTCGCCCGTCGCCGTCGCTCGGAGCGCTGGCCGATCCCGGTTCGAGTCGCCGCACACCCCCTGTCTCGCTGTCGTCGACCGAGACCACGTTCGCCGCCGGGGGCGCGACGGCACTCGCCATCTCGGCCGTCTCGTCGGCACAGACGACGGCATCCAGGTCGGCCGCCTCGGCCTGCTCGCCGACGGTGTCGGTCGCTTCGCGCAGATTCAACGGGACCGCCGTCCAGTTCTGGCGGACGACGGCGAAGTAGGCGGTCGCGAAGTCGATGCCGGTCGACAGGGCCACACCGATCCGGCTCGCTTCCGGCGATACCACCTTTGCGAGTCCTTCACTCCACCCGGCGACCCGACGGTCGAACTTCTCGTAGGTCAGCGTCTCACCGCTGTCGGCCTCGACAAGTGCCGTCGCCTCCGGGGTCGCAGCGGCTCGCAAGCGGAGTACGTCAGCCGAACGTTCGGGGACGGGACCGTCGGCCGGCCACTCGCTGGGCGGCGGGAGCGTCACGGCGACACCTCGTCGGGGTCGATTCCCAGGCCCGGTCCGTCTGGCACGCTGATCCGACCGTCCGCGACCGGCACCGGATCGTCGATCAGGTCGTCGTCGAGGTAGCTCGCGGTCGCCAGCCCGCAGGGACGGACCGCCGGAATCGCCGCGGCGACGTGGACGGCGGCCGCTCGCGCTATCGCGCCGTCGATGGTCGTCGTCATCACCGGTTCGATCCCCGACTCGCGCGCCCGCATCGCCAGCGTGTGTGCGTTGCCCGGACCGCCGACGGCCATCGGCTTGAGGACGAGCACGTCGGCGGCGTCCGAATCGAGGACCTCCGCGGCCGTGTGGGCGCGCAGGGACTCGTCGAGCGCGATCTCGACACCGCGGCCACGGAGGTCTGCGTGCCCGGCGAGATCATCGGCCGGCAACGGCTGTTCGACGTAGGACACGTCGTAGTCGGCCAGTCGGTCGACCGCATCGGCCGCCGTCGTGCGCTCCCACGCACCGTTGGCGTCGACTCTGAGCGTCACGTCCGGTCCGACGGCGTCCCGGACCGCATCGACTCGGTCGAGGTCAGCATCGAGCGAGCCGACGCCGACTTTCAGTTTCAGGCAGTCGAACCCGTCGGCGACGGCCGTGCGCGCCGCTTCGACTGTTTCCTCGACCGTGTCGTCCCCGACGGTCGCGTTGACCGGCACCGACCCCGATCGGGCGTCGGGGTCGAACCACTCCGTGAGCGAGATGCCGTCGGCGCGGGCGTCCGCGTCCAGCAGCGCCGTCGCGAATCCGTTGCGGGCGGCCGGAACTTCGCCGGCGTCCAGTTCGAGCAGCGCGGCGGTGTGGCCGTCGTCCGCGTAGGTTTCGAGCGCCGTCTCTAGCGCTTGCTCGCACTCGTCGAGCGATTCAGTCCATCCCGGCAGCGGAGCCGCCTCGCCGATGCCGCCCTCGCCGCGGTGGTCGAACCGGACGACGAACCCGTCGCGGCGCTTGATTTGCCCCGCGGCGGTCGACAGCGGCGTCGACAGCCGGAGCGAGAAACGACGACAGTTCATAGCGGTGTGAGTGCGAGTCCGACTGCGAACAGTAGCGAGTGGACGAACAGCGTCTGGCCGACTCGTTCGAGCGCCGGATTCAGCGCCTCGCCGTCGGTCCGGGTCAAGACCGTCTTCGAGACGGCCCCGGCCAGTGGGAGCGTCAGCAGCGGCGCGAGCGCCGCCGGGCCGAACTCACTGTCGAGGGCGAACAGGACCGGGACGACGTAGGCCATCCCGACAATGGCGAGGAACTCGACCCGGCTGAAACCGTAGCCCAGCATGACCGCGAGCGTCCGCTTGCCCGTCGCCGCGTCGGTCTCCCTGTCGCGGACGTTGTTCACGACGAGGATCGCCGTCGACAGGCCCGCAGCGGGCAGGCTCGCGACCGCTGGCGTGACGAGGTCGATGCCGCCCGGAATCCAGGTCGGAAAGAGCGCGACGCCCCCGGCGGCGACCGCCTGCACGTAGTACGTCCCGGTGACGGCGACGACGCCGAAGTAGACGAAGACGAACAGATCACCGAGACCGCGGTAGCCGTAGGGGTACGGACCGCCGGTGTAGAGGACGCCCGCGGCGATGCTGGTCAGCCCGACCGCGAGAATCGGCACCCCACCCACTGCGACGAGGTAGATGCCCACGAGCACCGCCAGCCCGTAGGTCCCGGCCATTGCGTACTTGACCTGCTCGGCCGGGATGAGGCCACCAGCGGTCACTCTGGTGAACCCCTCGCGGTCGTCGGTATCGGCCCCGTTGACGGCGTCGTAGTAGTCGTTCGCGAAGTTCGTCCCGATCTGGATGAGCAACGCCCCCACGAGTGCTGCGAGCCACGGGAGCGGTGCGAAGACGCCCGCGTGGACGGCCAGCCCCGCGCCCACGACGACGGGTGCCGACCCCGCGGGCAGCGTCTGGGGCCGGGCGGCCATCACCCACGCTCTCCGTTTCGATACGTCCGCTGTCGCCGTACTCATTGTCGGATACTCGGGCTGGGAGGCCCAAAGCGACTGTGGTTTGTAGGGCTGTGCCGGTTGCTGTGACACCCCCACGTGACATCGGTGCTACCCGGTAACCGCAGTGTCGCCAAACGGATATATGGGCGTCTCGCCAAGGTGGTAACGTGATGAAAGCAGCTAACCAAACGAAAGCTAGTATCACGGTGAAAGCATGATCCCGCTCCAGGCAGACCTGTTCGCGGCGACGGGCAGCGCTGAAGTGTTCCTCGTCGCTCGCCTCCTCTTCGGCGGCGTGCTGGCGTTCATGGGCCTCAACCACTTCCTGAACACCGAGGACATGGTCGGCTACGCGCAGTTCAAGGGCGCGCCGGCCCCGAAGCTCTCGGTGCTCGCCTCCGGCGGCCTGCTCGTGTTCGCCGGCCTCGGCATCGCGGTCGGCGCGTTCCCGGTGCTGGCCGGGTTCGCGCTCGCGCTGTTCCTGCTGGCCTCGGCCGTCATGTTCCACGACTTCTGGACGCTCGACGACCCCGAGGAACAGCAATCGGAGATGACCAGTTTCCTGAAGAATCTGTTCGGTGCCGCGGGCGCGCTCGCCTTCGCCGCATTGGCCGGGGCCGCCTGGCCCTACAGCGTCGGCATCGCACTGCTGTAGACGCCCGCTGGCAGGCACTCGCTGTGGGCACGGAACCGACGGCGGTTCCAGTTTTTGCGACGATGCTACGCTGTCAGTAGTGCCACGGATAGTCGTCGAAGTCGGGGTCGCGTCCCTCGTTGAACGCGTCCCGACCCTCTTGGGCCTCGTCGGTCATGTACGCCAGTCGCGTCGCCTCGCCGGCGAACACCTGCTGGCCGACCATGCCGTCGTCGGTCGCGTTGAAGCCGAACTTGAGCATCCGCATCGCCGTCGGGGACTTGCCGTTCATCCGCTCGGCCCACTCCAGTGCGGTCGTCTCCAGTTCCTCGTGGGGGACCGCTTCGTTGACCATCCCCATATCGGCGGCTTCCGCTGCGTCGTAGGTCTTCCCGAGGAAGAACACCTCGCGGGCCTTCTTCTGGCCGACCTGCTTGGCGAGATACGCAGAGCCGAAGCCGCCGTCGAAGCTCCCCACATCGGGGTCGGTCTGGAGGAACTTCGCGTGTTCGGCGCTTGCGATGGTCATGTCACAGACGACGTGCAGCGAGTGACCACCGCCGACGGCCCACCCCGGGACGACGGCGACGACGGGCTTGGGGATGTGGCGGATCTGGCGCTGGACTTCGAGGATGTGGAGGCGGCCGACGTTGTCCGGGGCGTCCTCGTCGCCGATGTCTTGATCCGCATCATACTCGTACCCCGACTCCCCCCGAATCGACTGATCCCCGCCCGAACAGAAGGCCCAGCCGCCGTCCTTCGGCGAGGGACCGTTCCCGGTCAGCAACACGCAACCAACGTCGGTCAGGCGCTTGGCGTGGTCCAGCGCTGTCGACAGTTCGTCGACCGTCTCCGGGCGGAAGGCGTTGCGGACCTCGGGGCGGTCGAACGCGATGCGGACTGCGCCCGTCTCCGTCGCCCGGTGGTAGGTAATGTCCGAGAAGTCAAAGCGGTCGATAGCCTCCCACGCGTCGGGGTCGAACAGCTCCGAAACCATGTGGTGGTGTGGGTGTGGTCGACGTAAGAAGATACTGACCCCGGACCGAACGCCAGAAGGTCTATCATCGTTCGGTCAGTCGACACGACTGATGACCCTCCGCGCCCGCCGTCTCGCCGCCGTGAGTGGACTCACCGCGCTTGTCCTGCTCGTCGTCGCCACGGTGTCGCTCTGGTCGGTCCAGGCTGATGTACCGTACCTCACGCCATACGTCCTCGGGGCGTCCCTGATTCCAGTCGCAGTCGGACTCCTGACGGACCGCCGCTGGCTCCTCGTGCCGAGTCTCGCCGCCGCAGCCGGCGTCTTCGCAGTCTTCGGTGGGTTGCTGGCGAACGGTGCAGTCTGTCTCCGGCCAGTCGCGGACGGCTGGTCGATCACGTACGACTGGCGTGCGAACGTGATCCGGTTCGGCCCGACGATGGCAGGGGGTGACCACCTGTGTCGGGCCGAACCGGTCCGACCGCTCGTCGTTCTCGGGTATCTGCTCGCCACCGCTGGGGCGTACGAGTTATCTATTGGTCGGTCGGGTCGAGCCCCGTTCAGGATACTCTCTGACAGGATTCGAAAGCAGTGGAAAACCGACGGCTGATACCGTTTATTACGCTTCGTCGAAGAGGGTCTCGCCGTCGACCATGTGCTCGGCGACGGCGTCCTCGTCCAGCGTCAGGCCGAGGCCGGGCTCTTCGGGAATCTCGATGTAGCCGTTCTCGATGACGTCTTCCTCGACCAGGTCCTCCCACCAGCCGAGTTCGTAGCTGTGGTACTCGACGGCCAGCGCGTTCGGGATGGCGGTCCCGACGTGGGCGCTGGCCATGGTCGCGATCGGTGAGGAGACGTTGTGCATCGCGACGGGAACGTAGTACTGGTTGGCCACGTCGGCGATCTTTCGGGTCTCGCGCATGCCACCGACCTTCGGGAGGTCGGGCGCGATGATGTCGACGGCCTGATTCTCGATCAGGCGGCGTTCTTCGGTGACCCGGTAGCGGTTCTCACCGACCGTGATCGGCGTCTTCGTGGACTTCGTGACCTCTTCCTGCACTTCGAGGTTCTCCGGCGGGACGGGGTCTTCGAGCCACCACACGTCGTAGTCCTCGATGGCGTCGGCCAGTCGTTTGCCGGAGCCACCGGAGAAGGTCCAGTGGCAGTCGAAGGCCACGTCGGCCTCGTCTTTGACTTCCTCGGTGACCTTCTCGACGATCTCGGCCTTGTGGCGGATCTCGCCCGGGCGGAGGTGACGGTTCGCGCGGTCCTTCTCCAGTCCGCTGGGCACGTCGAGGTCGAACTTCAGGGCGTCGTAGCCGAGTTCGTCGACGACGCGGCGGGCCTCGGCGGCGCAGGCGTCGGGGTCGGCCTCCTCCTCGGTGTGGCAGTCACAGTAGACACGCATCTCGTCGCGGTACTTGCCACCGAGTAGCTGGTAGGCCGGGACTTCGAGGATCTTGCCGGCGAGGTCGTGCAGCGCGATCTCGATGCCAGCGATGGCGGTGACGGTGATGCCCTCGACGGAGCCTTCACCGGACATCTTCTGGATGAGGTGTTCGTAGAGACGGTCGATGTCCAGTGGGTTCTCGCCGATGACGAACGGCTTCATCCGTTCGATGAGTTCCGGCACACCCGCGCCCCAGTAGGCCTCGCCGGTGCCGACGATGCCGGCGTCGGTGTAGATGCGGACGAGTGTCCACGGGAAGTTGCCGTCTACCATCGTGGTCTGAACGTCGGTGATCTCCACGTCGCGGCCGCCGCCGCGCTTGGCCGTGTTCCCCATCGTCTCGGCGGAGAGTTCCCGCATCGTGTACTCTGCGTTGGGATCGTGCAGATCAGCGTAGTTGATGTCGTTTCCCATGCCTGCGCGTTCCGACCGCCACCTAAAAAGATATTCTATGTTGCGCTACTCGAAACGACGGGACGGAGCCCCGTTGTATTATCAGGTGCTGAAATCGGACCCATCAGCACTTTATACTTGATCATCTATTGCCGGTAAGCTTATGAATCGGCCAGCAAGAGTACGCAGCAAACCTTGTTACCAATGACCGGGGAATATACTCTCGATCGGGGTGTCGCGCTCGCTGTCGGTGGGCAGTTCGGTCACGCCCTCTATCAGGTGGTCCTCGCAGTGGCCGCGCCGAGTGGGTTGTATCTCCCACTGGCAGCCCTCGGCCTCGTGATCGCCGGTGGCGCTGGAGCCTACTCGATCAGCGAACTGCGCGGTCGCATCGGCGCGCTCGAACAGGAACGAGACGAACTCCGATCCGAGAAGGAGACGGTCGAGTCCCGGCGGTCGACGCTCGAGGACGAACTCCAGGAGATCCGCGCGGATCTCGAACAGGCACGGTCTTCGCTCCCCGATCCGACGGCGGACCCGGTCGCGACGCCCGACGGCGGTGTCGCTGCCCAGGACGCGGCGACCATCGAGGAACTCGACCAGTACATCGGGGAGAGCTGTGCGGTCATCGACGCCGCCAGCGAGGGGCGACTCGGTCAGCGCATGGCCACCGACACGCCCTCGGAGGCGTTGAACGAACTGGGTCGGGAGTACAACGAGATGTCCGCGACCTTCGAGCAGACGATCCAGGCCGGCGGGGAGTTCTCGGGCGACGTGGCCGGGTCTAGCGAGCAGGTCACCTCCGCGACCCAGGCCGTCAAGGAGGCCAGCGAGAACGTCGCCGGCTCCGTCCAGGAGATCGCCGACGTGTTCCACGAGCAGCACCAGCAGATCTCTCAGATCAGCGACGAGATGGGGGAGATGTCCGCGACCATCGAGGAGATCGCGGCCTCCTCGAACGAGGTCTCGGAGATGGCCGACAAGACCGAGAAGCGGACCGTCGAAGGCATCGAGTCCGGGCGCGAAGCCCGCGACGCCATGGACGAGACCTCTACCCGAACCGAGGACGTGGTCGAATCCATCGAAGAACTCAACGACCAGATGGACGAGGTCGGCCAGATCGTCGACCTGATCGACAACATCGCCGAGCAGACGAACATCCTCGCCCTGAACGCCTCCATCGAGGCCGCCCACGCCTCCTCGGGATCGAACAACAACGGCTTCGGGGTCGTGGCCGACGAGGTAAAGTCGCTGGCCGAGCAGACCAAGGATGCGACCAACCAGATCGAGGACCTGATCGGCGACATTCAGGAGCAGACCGAGCAGGCCTCCGACGAGATTCGCGAGATGCAGGGCTCGGTCGAGACCGGCCGCGAGACCGTCGAGGACAGCCTCGAATCGCTCGAATCCATCATGGAACACGTCCAGCGCACCTCCAGCGGCGTCAAGGAGATCAGCAACGCGGCCGACGACCAGGCCGCCAGTTCCGAGGAGGTCGCCTCTATCGCCGACGAGGCCGCCGAGATTTCCCGGCAGAACGTCGACGAGGCCGAACACGTCGCCGCCATCGCCGAGGAGCAGAACCTCGCGCTGGGCGAGATGTACGTCAACGTCAAGATGCTAACCATGCGCTCGAAACAGCTCTCGACGCTGTTCGACCGCTACTCCATCGAGGAGTGACCGACAGTTCCGCTGGCTGACCAGTCGGGTTCCGGTGCCCCTGTTTTTATAACAACGACCATTGTAAAATCGTCCATGGACGTAGGTGTACTCACCGTCCCGTTAGGCGGACAGTCCCTCGAAGAAGCGCTCTCCTACCTCGACGATATCGGCGTCGACGCCGTCGAACTCGGCTGTGGCGGCTTCCCCGGTGAGGACCACTTGCCACGCGACGAGTACCTCGACGACGAGGACGCGCAGGCCGAACTGCACGACCTGCTCGACGAACACGACATGTGGATCAGCGCGCTCGCGACACACAACAACCCGCTGCATCCCGACGACGAGCGAGCGGCGGCGGCAGACACGGAACTGCGCGAGGCCATCGAACTGGCCGACCAGCTCGGCGTCGACGCGGTGACCTGTTTCTCGGGCCTCCCAGCGGGGAGCGAGGCCGGCGAAGTACCAAACTGGATCACTGCGCCGTGGCCCAACGAACACGCCGAGGCCCACGAGTACCAGTGGGAACTGGCCGTCGACTACTGGTCCGATCTGGCCGAACACGCCGCCGACCACGACGTGAAGATCGCGATCGAGATGCACCCCAACATGCTCGTCTACGAGCCCCAGGGGATGCTCGACCTGCGCGAGATGACCAACGAGTACATCGGCGCGAACTTCGACCCCTCGCACCTGTACTGGCAAGGCATCTCGATCACCGACGCGATCCGACTGCTGGGTGAGCACGACGCTATCCACCACTTCCACGCCAAGGACACGAAAGTGTACGAAGAGCAGGCCCGCACGAAAGGTGTGCTCGATACCGCGCCCTACACCGACGAGCCGAACCGCTCGTGGCTGTTCCGTTCCATCGGGTACGGCCACGGCGAGGACCACTGGCGCGACGTGGTCTCGACCCTGCGGATGGTCGGCTACGACGGCGCGCTCTCGATCGAACACGAGGACTCCCTGACCTCCGCCAACGAAGGGCTGGAGAAGGGCGTCGACCTCCTGAACCGCGTCGTCTTCCAGACCCAACCGGGCGAGGCGCACTGGGTTTAAATCACCAACGGCAGTCATCTCAAACGTATTCATGACACTCGACATCGGCATCCTCGGCTACCGCTTCATGGGCAAGGCCCACTCCAACGCGCTGGACCGCCTGCCCATGTTCTTCGACGACGCACCGGACACAAACCGCGACGTGATCGTGGGCCGCGACGAGGAAGCGCTCGCGGACGCCGCAGAGACGCTGGGCTTCGATCGCACCGCCACGGACTGGCGCGACGTGGTCGACGACGTAGAGGCCTTCTACAACCTCGGCCCGAACCACGTCCACGCCGAGCCATCCATCGCAGCGTTGGAAGCTGGCACGCCCGTGTTCTGCGAGAAGCCCCTCGCGCCGACGCTGGACGTGGCCGAGGAGATGGCCGACGCCGCCTCGGCGTCGGGCGTCGTCCACGGCACGGCCTTCAACTACCGCTTCGTCCCCGCGCTGCGGAAGGCCCGAAACCTGATCGAGGCCGGCGAACTCGGTGAGATTCGCCACTTCCGCGGGCGCTATCTACAGGACTGGCTCGTCGACCCCGAAGCGCCGTGGAGTTGGCGCAACGACGAGGAGATGGCCGGCAGCGGTGCGCTGGGCGACCTCGGTGCGCACACGGTCGACCTCGCGCACTTCCTGCTGGGCGATACCGCGGGCGACATCGACCGACTGAGCGGTCACCTCCGAACCTTCGTCGACGAGCGACCTGTGGAAGGCAGCGACGAGACCCGGGAAGTCACCGTCGACGACGCCTACAGCGCGCAGGTCGAGTTCGAGTCGGGCGCGATGGGGACGCTGGAGGCCTCGCGGTTCTCGAACGGCTGCAAGAACGACCACACCATCGAGGTCGAAGGCTCCGAGGGCGCGCTGCGGTTCAACCTCGAACGGCTGAACGAACTCGAAGTAAAGCGCGCAGGCAATCGCGGCTTCGAGACGGTGCTGGTGACCGATCCCGACGACCCCTACATCGACCACTGGTGGCCGCCGGGCCACGTCATCGGCTGGGAACACACCTTCGTCCACGAGAACTACGAGTTCCTCAGCGCCATCCGGGACGGCACCGACTTCGCGCCGAGTTTCGTGGACGGGCTGAAAGCACAGCGAGTCCTCGACGCCGTCGAGCGCAGCGACGAGCGCGGCGAGTGGGTGAGCGTCGAATGACGCCCTCGACCGTCGACGTGAACGTCGATCCGCTGCTCGACCGCCTCGACGACTACCTCGAACGGGAGGGACTCGAAGCGGTCTGGTTCGCCCGTCCGAACGCCTTCGCGTGGCTCACCGGCGGCGGGAACAACGTCGTCGACCGGGGGACCGACATCGGCGTCGGCGCGGTCGGCTACGACGGCGACGAGCGCGTGGTGGTCACGAACAACATCGAGGGCCAGCGCCTGCTCGACGAGGAGGTCGGCGACGTGCCCGTCGAGACCGTCCAGTGGTACGAGGACGGCGTCGCCGACGCGATCCTCGAACACAGTCCGACGCCGGCGGCCGCGGACTTCGACGTGCCCGGCCTCGAACACGTCGATGCGCGGGACCTCCGTCAGCCACTCACCGACGACCAGATCGACCAGTACCGAACGCTCGCGACCGACGCGACAGAAGCGTTCGAATCGGTGCTGCGCGGTGCCGACCAGAGTGACACCGAGCGGGAAGTGACGGCGCGCATCCACGGCGCGCTCGAAGACGAGGGCATCTGGGCACCCGTCGCCCTCGTTGGCGGCAGTGAGCGCGCGCCCGCCTATCGCCACTACACGTCGAGCGAGACGGAACTGGGCGACTACGCGCTCGCGAGTATCACGGCGATGCGTGACGGCCTGTACCTGAGCACGTCTCGGACTATCGCCTTCGACGCTCCCGACTGGCTCGAATCGCGGACCGAGGACGCCGCGCGCGTCGAGACTTCGGCCGTCGCCGCGACCCGGCGCGTCGGCCGCGAGGGCGGCACGGCGGGCGACGTGTTCGGAGCGATCCAGGACGCCTACGCCGACCTGGGCTGGGACGGCGAGTGGCAGAACCACCATCAGGGCGGTGCTGCCGGGTTCGCCGGCCGCGAGTGGATCGCCACCCCGGACCACGACGCGCCGGTCTACCTGCCGATGGCCTACTCGTGGAACCCGACGGTACAGGGCGCGAAAAGCGAGGACACGCAGCTAGTCACCGACGAGGGCGTCGAGACGCTGTCCGTGACAGGCGACTGGCCGACGATGGAAGTCTCGGCCGTCGACGACGACCTGACGCTCGAACGTCACGGAGTGTTACACCTGTAGCGGGACGGACCATCAGTAACTGCCGGGCCCCCTATTGGCGGCGAACCGCTCTCGCTAGATCTGTGTGTCGGGTACTACCCTTCAGAACCGACGCGGATGACCTGCAACAACGAGTAGACGGGCACGCCTTTCACGTCGCTGAGGCCCTGTTTGTCCGCCAGAACGACGCAGGCGACGGGGTTGCCGCCCTGGTCGCGGATCGCCTCGATGGTCTCGGTCATCGTCGTGCCGGAGGTGATCGTGTCGTCGACGATGTAGCAGTCTCGGTTGCGGATCTGTGCGAAGTTTCGCGAGAACGACCCGTCCAGTGGCTGGTCGGAGTCGTCGTCCCACTGGTGTTTGCTGGGTGCGTACGTCCCGAGGTCTGCGTCGAGGTTCCGTGCCACAGTCGTCGCCAGCGGCGCGCCGGCCTTCTCGATGCCGATGACGAGGTCGATCTCCTCGCCCTGTTTGAGCAGGAGGTCGGCCATCGCGGAGCCGACCGCGGAGAGGCGACTGCTGTCCCGACCGATGGCGCTCCAGTCGACGTGGATGTCGAACGGGCCGCCCGAAGGTTCGGTCGTCGGCTCGCTCGCGCCGCCGCTCTGTTCGACGAGCCAGCTCGCCGTTTCCCGAGAGACGTTGAGTTCGTCCGCGATCTCACCCTTCGAAAGCCCGTGTTCGGCGAGATCGGCGGCACTCTCGATCAGATCGTCGATGTTTTTCATGGTCGTGTTATCCGTTCCGTCCGGGAGGGATTAATACCCAGTGGGATTCGAGCGAGCCCGTCCGCGTCGCTGCGCGAGTCCGACCCGACCGATCGTGAGGGCCGTGGACGAGATTCCCGTTGGCTGACTCGAACCGTTAGCTTTTTACAACGGCTGGTGTAAACAATATGTGGCTGGGTCCATACACCGTCGTTCATCCCCCCGAACGACGGCGGCAGACACCATTTCCCCCCCCCCACAATCCCTCTGCCACACTCCCCCCACATCACGCCCGGCCACTTTTGATAGCCAGCCGGACGGCACCGCCGAAACGGTTCGTCGGTCATGGTCCATCCACCGTCCGGCCGGCTGCTGGTCTCTACTCGGCTGCCGGCGGAAATCGCAGGAACTCCTGTTCGCACGTCGGACAGACGAGCGTCTCGCGCGGTGTCTCGCGGGGGTTCGTATGCCCCCCACAGCAGGACACTTCGGTCGACTGTTCGAACTCGCTGTCACAGACCGGACAGGCCGTGAGGAACTCACGGAGCGGCCGCGCCATCGCGAGCCGACGCCGGGGGTCGTCGATCACCGACTCCAGCGCCTCGATGGCACCGAGTTCGGCGACGGCGACGTGGCGGGCGACGAGTGAGTTCTGTCCGTCGAGCGCGATCCAGGACTGTCCCTCCGTCTCGACCGGTCGCGCGTCCGACAGCGTCGGGACCGATGCGAGTTCGTCGGCCAGCCCCGACAGCGACTGTGTCACCAGTCGATCCATCGCCTCGTGCCAGCGCTCCTCGAACGAACGGGCAAGCAGGAGCCGCTCGCCGTCGACATCGATGACGCCGGCGCGGGCCAGTTCTCCGATCAGTGCTTCGCCGTCCACGTCCGCCGGCGAGAGAGCACCGACTCCCCGGGTCTCGTGAAACCACTCGTCGGGGATCGGTGAGGCCGCGACCAGCCGCGGCGCGAACTGGGGCGTGTACGGGACGAGGTACCCACGCAGCCAGATCGCGGCGAGGCCGACCACCAACACGCCGACGGCGACGACCGGCGCGCCAAGCAGGACGAGCGCGTTGATCCCGAGCCAGAGAAGCGCGACGTTGACGATCGTACACGGCACGCACCGATGATCACCGGTGTGATCGGGATTCCGAAGCGCGCCAAGGACGCTCATACCGCTGTTTGGCGACCGCGCGGCTTGAGCGTTGCCGAAGCCGGACCCCCTCGCCGTCACCAATATTTTTAACAACGACTGTTGTAGTGCATGGTATGCCGTACCAGTGGCAGACGACCGACTGCGGCGATGCTCGTCGACGCGGAGTCCCAGAACCGGACGACGGCGATGTGGCGGCGACCGATCGGTCCAGCGTTGCTTTCTGTGGGGCGGCCGCGTTCGCCACGGCGACACGTAACGTACAGAACAACGAGCATATAACCCATCCTCTGGAATCCGCACGCAAACGATGAACGACGACGACCTCATCGAGGTGCTCGAAGACGCAGGGCTGTCGCCCTATCAGGCGGAGGCCTACGTGACCCTGCTCGAACTCGGGAGCGCCTCTGCGACCGACATCGCCGACGCCTGCGACGTGCCTGATCCCCGGATCTACGACGTGTTACGCGATCTGGAGTCGAAAGGATACATCGAGACCTACCAGCAGGACAGTCTCACGGCACGCGCACACGACCCCGAGACGGTGCTGGACGACCTGCGGTCCCGATCCAGCGAGTACCTCACGGCCGCCGAGGAGATCGAGGACCGGTGGAACCAGCCGGCGGTGTCCGAACACGAGGTGAGCATCGTCAAGCGGTTCGATACGGTGATGAACCGCGCCCGCGAGATCATCGACAACGCCGAGAACCAGATCCAGATCGGTGTCAACGTAGAACAGTTCCGCGCGCTCGAAGACGCGCTCGCCGCGGCGCTGGACCGTGGCGTCAACATCAAGCTCAGCCTCTGTACAGGTCCCGACGGCGGGGAATTACCGTCCGAGGAGGAACTCGCGAACGTGTGTACTGAGGCCCGCCACCGGGATATCCCGTCGCCGTTCCTCGTGCTCGTCGACCGGCACTGGACTTGCTTTGCGCCCCACAGCCGATCGGTCAACGAATACGGCGTCCTCGTCAGCGACCGCACCCACACGTACGTGTTCCACTGGTTCTTCCTGACCTGCCTCTGGGAGATCTGGGACACCGTCTACACACTTCGTACCCCGGCGACACCGACGACCTATGTGGACCTGCGCCACTGCGTGCGCGATGTGGACCCGCTTCTCGAAGAGGGAGCGACGATCACGGCGACAGTCGAGGGATACGAAACCGATTCCCACGAGACCGTGACCCTGGAGGGTCAGATCACGGCCGTCAAATACTCCGGCGAGACGGTCGGTCGCGACCAGCAACTCCCGCTCTCACAGCTGGCTGGCCGTGTCAGTATCACGCTGGAGACCGACGACGGCCCGGTCGATATCGGTGGCTGGGGCGCGGTCATCGAAGCGGTCGAGGCGGCCGAGATCACGATTCGGGACATCCGGTACGACTGAGACGGAATTACTGTCGCTGCTTCCCGGCGATCGTCTCTACGGGGTGGAGGATCGCCGGTACATCGCTACAACAATCCGTATGACTGCAGCCCCGCAGCGTGCTTTCCTCACGGGTTGTGTTACTGCCGGGTCCAATTGGATCGAGATCATCGTGAGGCAGCGACCTGCTCCGTATCTCATCCGTTCTCGCCGTCCGATAGTCGTCGGCTTCCATCCTGTTCGCTCCCCGTAAGCCGTTCGTTCGATCTGTTTTCACCCACCGTTAACGACTCGGTAGCAATTTAAAATCTGTTTCGCGTTTACTATCTCGATTGTTCATGCCGACCCGTCCTTTTATAAAGGAATTCGGCGTCTAGTATTCTTTCCTATAATTAATAGTTTGAATTTCGGGTAGAATGGGTGGGATAGACTTCGTTTACAACAGGTGTGGTTAACTATAGGCAACGTTTAAGTATGACCGCCCCAACGCAACGAAAGACGATGTCAGATAACGGCTCACACGACGACGGACAGCGAAGCAATGTTTCCCGGCGGCGGTTCGTGGCAGCGAGTGGCGCGACAGGTGTCGCCGCGTCCCTCGCCGGCTGCGCGGACCTCGTCGGTGGTGGCGACGGCGGCGACGGTGGCAGCGACGGCGGTGACGGCGCATCGACCGGCGACGGCGGCAGCGGCGGGACGACCACGATCCGGTGGGGGATCGGCCCGACGGCCGTCCAGACCGCCGGCGAGGAGATGAAGACGGCCCTGCACGAGGCCGGCGGCCTCAGCGACGACATCGAGATCGAATGGGTCCCGAGTTCCCAGGAGACCAACGAGACTCGCTCGAACTACAGCCGACTGCTCAACGCCGGGCAGGCCCAGCCAGACATCCTCCAGATGGACAACGGGTGGGTGAACATCTTCATCCAGCGTGGCCAGATCCAGAACCTCACCGAAGCGCTCTCGGACGACATCCTCACCAACGTCGACGAGAACTACTTCTCCGGGTTCACCGACACGGCCCGCGATCCAAGCAGTGGAGACCTCTACGGCATCCCGCTGTTCCCGGACTTCCCGCAGATGCAGTACCGCAAGGACCTCGTCGAGGAAGCGGGCTACGACCCCGAGGGCGAGAACTGGGCGACCGAGCCGATGACGTGGGAGCGGTGGTCGAACATCGCCGCTGACGTGTACGACAACGCCGACGTGGATTACGGCTTTACGACCCAGTGGGACATCTACGAGGGCACGGCCTGCTGTACCTTCAACGAGGTCATGTCCTCCTGGGGCGGCGCGTACTTCGGCGGCCGCGAGAACCTCTTTGGCCCGGTCGGCGATCGCCCGATCACGGTCAACGAACCGGAGGTCGCGAACTCGCTCAACATGATGCGGAAGTTCGTTCACGACGAGAGCTTCGGCGGCGACTTCTCGGCCTACGGCGGCGGCTTCACGCCGACGGACATCCTCGGCTGGACCGAGGAGACCTCCCGCTCGCCGTTCGCGGAGGGCAACGCCGTGTTCCACCGCAACTGGCCTTACTCGCTCGCACTGACCGGGCGAAACCCCGAGGAGACGGAGGACCCGGCGCTGGGGCAGAACCTCGGCGCCATGCCGATCCCCTACGCCGTCTCCGAGAGCGAGGCGGCCCAGCCCGGTACCGGCGGGACGACCTCCGCGCTGGGTGGCTGGCACCTCACCATCAACCCCAACAGCAACAACCTCGACGTGATGGACGAGGTCATCCGCGCCGTCCAGACCGACGAGTTCGCACTCGAACTGTTCCGACTGCAGGGGTGGCTGCCGCCGCGACCCGAGCTGTTCAACTCCGAGGAAGCCCGCTCGGTCGAACCGGTCGGGCGCTACATGGACACGCTCCAGGTGGCCGGTGAGAACGCGATGGCACGGCCGGTCACGCCGGTCTGGAGTCAGGAATCCAGTGCGATCGCACAGCAGGCCAACCGCGCGGTCGGCCAAGAGTCCTCCTCGGCCAACGCGATGTCCGCACTCCAGTCTCAGCTCGAAGACATCGAGCAGGGATAACCCCGGAAACCCCGCATAGTTTTACAAACTACGTATGTTATTAACAACCATGGAGGACGTTCAGCATGAGCGGTGATTCCGTATGAGTACAGAGACGGCGGGAGGTGAACGCGAATCCAGACGGTCTGGACCACTCGTGCAGGTCACGCGCTGGATGGAGAACCTCAGCGATACGACGTACGCCTACCTGTTGTTATCGCCCGTGTTCCTGTTGCTGGGTTCGATCGCGATCTACCCGCTGCTGAAGACGTTCGAGATGTCGCTGTTCGCACAGACCTTCACTGGTCTGGGCGAGTTCGTCGCGTTCCAGAACTACACCGACCTCTTTACGGGGAACATGGACCGGTACCTGCCGGGTCAGCCGACGTTCCTGCCGACGAGCCTCTCGCTGAATGCGCTGCTGACGAGCGCGCTCGCGGTGACGATCATCTACGCCGTCGTCAGCGTCTTCTTCGAGACGATCATCGGGATGGGCCAGGCCCTGATCCTCGATCAGGACTTCTACGGTCGCCGGTGGATCCGCGCGGCCATCATCATCCCGTGGGCGGTGCCGGTCGTCATTCAGGGGATGATGTTCTTCCTGATGTTCCAGCCCAGCATCGGGTTCCTGACGCCGCCACTCGCCGACCTGGGCATCCTCGCGCCGACGAACACGCTCAACGACACGGCGAGCGCGACCTTTGTCATCATCCTCTCGGACATCTGGAAGACCTCGGCGTTCATGGCGCTGCTGATCCTCGCCGGACTCCAGAGCATCGACCGAGGCCTCTACGACGTGGCGAAAGTCGCCGGGGCCTCGAAGTGGCAGCAGTTCCGCTACATCACGTTCCCGCTGATCTTGCCGACGATCGGCATCGCAGTCCTGTTCCGCTCGGTGCAGGCGCTGCGGGTGTACGGTATCATCGACATCGTCTCCAGTTGTACCGTCGTGCCGTCGCTGTCGTGTATGGTCGTCGAGGCCTTCTTCAGCGGCTTCAACGCGGCCGCCGGGACGATCGCGTTCACGACTGCAGCGATCATCGGCATCCTCGTGATGGGCATCATCCTCTGGCAGGGGGAGGACGCGATCTAACATGGCAACGTCGACCGACACCAACGAATCGGACGGACCGCTCAACCGCTGGGTCCAGCGGTCGATCGAGGACCCCGAACGGGTGTATCGTGCCCTGTTCTACACCGCGATGGTGTTTTTCATGGTGACGACGCTGTTCCCGTTCTACTGGCTGCTCGTCCTCGCGCTGACCCCCAGCAGCGAGATCACGGGCGGCGGGTTCATCCCGGATATCAGCCTATTCGGTTCGAACGTTCCCTTCCCGTTACCCGTCCCACAGGGGTTCGACTCCGGCTCCTTTATCGCCGTCTTCGAGGAGATCCCGTTCCACCTGTACATGCTGAACAGCTTCGCGCTGGCCGTGACGACGACGATCATCGTGCTGGTGGTCGCCAGTCTCGCGGGCTACGTCTTCGGCCGACTGGACTTCCCCGGTCGGGCGTTCCTGATGCTGGGCATCCTCGCCATCAGCTACTTCCCGCCGGCGGCCTTCGTCGTGCCGCTGTACGACGTGTTCGCGGGGAACGCGGTGACGATCCCCTTCACCGACGTGGCGCTGTTCAAGTCGATCGAACTGCTGAACACGCCGGGCGCGATGGTGATGCCCTTCAGCGCGCTCTTTATGCCGCTGTCTATCTTCATCCTCACGACGTTCTACGGCCAGATCCCCGACGGACTGGAGGACGCCGCCCGCGTCGAGGGAACGACTCGACTGGGCGCGCTGTTCCGCGTCATCATGCCGCTGTCGGCACCCGGCGTCGCGACCGCCGCGGTGTTGACCTTCATCTCGGTGTACAACGAGTACTTCTTCAGTTCGATCATGGCGACCTCGCCACAGGCCGTGAACTGGTCACCACTCGTCGGCGGGATCCTCAGCTATCAGACCCAGTACACCACGAACTTCCAGTTGATGGCGGCGGCGAGCGTCGTCGGGGTCCTCCCGATGCTGATCCTCGTCATCGTCGCACAGGAACGCATCGTCAGCGGACTTACCTCAGGAGCACTCAAGGAGTAACACCATGGCAAGCCTCAAACTCGAACACGTAACGAAACGGTACGAAGACGTCACAGCCGTCGACGACATGAACCTCGACATCGACGACGGGGAGTTCATCTGCCTCGTCGGCCCGTCGGGGTGCGGGAAGTCGACGACGATGGAGACCATCGCCGGCCTGACCATCCCCACCGAGGGGTCGGTCTACATCGGCGACCGCGAGGTGACGAACCTCCCGCCGAAAGATCGGGGCATCGCGATGGTGTTCCAGAACATCGCGCTGTTCCCCCACATGGACGTGTACGACAACATCAGCTTCGGGCTCAGACTACGGGACTACCCGAAAGACGAGATCGACCGGCGCGTCGAGCGTGCCGCCGACATCGTCCAGCTAGAGGGGATGCTCGAACGGATGCCCGACGAGATGTCGGGCGGTCAGCGCCAGCGCGTCGCGATCGCACGCGCGATCGTTCGGCAACCGGACGTATTCCTGATGGACGAGCCACTGGCGAATCTCGACGCCAAGCTTCGGGTCCACATGCGCACGGAGCTCCAGCGCCTCCACAAGGAACTGGACACGACGATCATCTACGTCACCCACGACCAGGCCGAAGCGATGACGATGTCGGATCGGATCGCCGTCATCGACAGTGGGGAACTCCAGCAGATCGACCCGCCACTGGTCTGTTACAACGAACCGGAGAACCTCTTCGTCGCAGGCTTCATCGGCTCGCCGTCGATGAACTTCGTCAACGGCAGCGTCGGAAGCGATTCGATCGAGACGCCGAACTTCTCGATCGAGTTCGATCCCGCGACGATCGAGGGACTCGGTCCCGGCGACGACGTGACACTCGGCGTCCGCCCGGAGGACGTGTACCCGGTCGACGAGGCCGACGATCTGGCGTTCCCATCGATGCGGATTCGAGCGCAGTCGGACGTACTGGAGCCGATGGGTGACGAGATCTTCGCCTACCTCCTGCTGGGCGACGGCGAGACCTCCATGTCTCAGGAGGCCGCGACGGACGACCAGTTGCTCATGAGCATCGAACCCGACTCCGAGATGGTCGAAGACGAGGACGTCGATGTCGTGCTCGACAGGAGCAAGATCCACCTGTTCGACGACACGACCGGCGAAGCGCTCTCCCACGGCCTCACCGGGGGGACGGCGGGCGACGAAACGGGCGGAACCCCGGCGGAGACGGACGACTGACCATGCTCGCCGACGCTGCCGCGCTCGTGTACTGGGGCGGTATGGTGGTCCTCTTTTTCTTCTGGGTCTACGGCATCGTGTCGTTTGGCTTCGACCTGCGGAACAAGATCATCCCCGGTATCCTCCAGTACCGCCGCGGTCGTCGAAAACTGAAGGAAGAACAGGAGCGCGAGCAGGAACGCGAAGAACGGGAACAACAGCTGTACTAAATAAATCCAGTACACTTTTACCCACCAATCTCCGATTTTCCACCATCCAATGACAGACATATCATCAGTACGGCTCGGGTTCGTCGGTCTCGGCAACATCGCACACCTCCACGCGGACGAAGTGCTCGACGTGGGCGGCCACGTCGCTGCCGGTACCGACGTGGACGAAGAAGCGCGACACAACTTCGCTCACAAGTACGACGCCGACGTGTTCGAGGACGCGGCCGAGATGTACGAACACGTCGACGCCGTCGTCGTCTCGACGCCCAACACCTTCCACGAGGAGTACGTCACCAGTGCGCTCGAAGCTGGTCTCGACGTGCTCGTCGAGAAGCCACTCGCTCACTCGCTGGAAAGCGCAGAGCGGATCGCCGACGCGGCCCGCGAAGCCGAGGGCTTCTGTATGGTCGGCTTCCACAATCGCTTCCGCAGCCCGGTGCAGGTCCTCGATCAGTACCGCACCGACGGCGAACTCGGCGACGTGTCCCACATCGAGGCCAACTACGTCCGCCGACGCGGGGTCCCCGGCCGGGGTAGCTGGTTCACCCGCAAAGAGGTCTCGGGCGGCGGCGCAGTCATCGACATCGGCACCCACGCCATCGACATCGCGCTGTACCTGATGGGCTTCCCCGAAATCGAGGAAGTGTCTGCCCAGACCCGGGCCCAGTTCGGCCCCGACGACGACTACACCTACCTCAACATGTGGGGTTACGACGAGGGCGCGGGCGGCTTCGACGTGGAGGACTCCGCGACGGCCTTCGTCCGCTGTGCCGACGGCAAGACCCTCTCGCTCGAAGTCGCGTGGGCGACAAACCGCCACCCGAGCCAGGAGATCGTCGTCCGTGGCGACGGCGGCGGCGCACACCTCGACATGGCTGACGACTCCCTGACCGTGCTCGACACCTCGGCGGCCGGTAGCGATCACCACCGCGACACCGAGATCGAGACCGCCGAGGCCGAGGCTCACGGCCTCGAGGAGGAGTACTTCCTCGAACACGTTGCCAATGGCGAAACGCCGTCGATGAACACCGTCGAGCAGGGCCTGACCGTCCAGCGCGTCATGGACGCGATCTATCGCTCGGGCGAGCGCGGCGAAGCCGTTTCCCTCGAGTAAGCGTCGGCGCCGACTTTCCTTCCCGACGCTCCGTGACAAGAGGAAGACTTAATCCTCGGTGCTCTCATCTTCCCATAGTACATTCATGAAAGCAGTCGCTATTCGTCGCGGGAGCGACGAGCCGGAACTGATCGACAAGCCCCGACCGGAACCGAAACACGGCGAAGCGCTCGTTCGCACACTGCGGGTCGGCGTCGACGGCACCGACCACGAGGTGCTCAGCGGCTCCCACGGGGGCTTCCCCGAGGGCGAGGACCACATGGTCATGGGCCACGAGGCCATCGGCGTCGTCGAGGATCCCAACGGCACGGGCCTCGAAGAAGGCCAGCACGTCGTCCCGACGGTCCGACGCAAGCCAGACGGCGAGACCAACGAGTACTTCCGCCGCAACGAGCCCGACATGGCCCCCGACGGCGAGTACTTCGAGCGCGGGATCGTCGGCGACCACGGCTACATGTCCGAGTACTTCACCAGTCCCGCCGACTACCTCATCCCGGTCGACGAGGAGATCGCACCCTACGGCATCTTCGTCGAACCGCTCTCGAACACGGAGAAGGCCCTCGAACACGCCCGCGCCTCCCGCTCCGCGTTCAAGTGGGACGCCGAGTCTGCCGCCGTCCTCGGGAACGGCCCGCTCGGCCTGCTGACGCTGTGGCAGTGCGCTCAGGAGTTCGACCGCGCGTACTGTCTGGGCCGCCGTGACCGCCCCGACATCACGCTCGATTTCGTCGACGAGGTCGGCGCGACCTACATCGACTCCCGCGAGACGCCGGTCGACGAGATCGCCGACGAGTACGAGGGGATGGACTTCATCTACGAGGCGACGGGCTATGCCCCCCACGCCTTCGAGACCATTGACGCGCTCGCGCCCAACGGCGTCGGCGCGCTGCTGGGTATCCCGAGTTCGTGGGACTTCGAGATCGACGGCGGCTCGCTGCACAACGACCTCGTGCTCCACAACAAGTGCTTGATCGGCTCTGTCAACGCCGGCGTCCGCCACTTCGAGGAGGCCGTCGAAGTCGTCGAGGCGATGCCCGAGGACCTGCTCGACCACCTTATTACGACGGTGACGACGCCCGACGACGTTGCCCCCGCCTTCGAGGACGGTGACGACCAGATCAAGGCTATCGTCGAGTTCGAATCCCCCTAGTAGTTTCTGCGACCCTCTCTGACTGTTTCCAGACCGAGAGTGCAACCATCTCGAAGGCCCTCGCCACGCTGGCGGTCGCTGACCGACATATCTTCGTTCGCTTTGCTCTCTCGATAGCGGTCGCTCAGGCGACTCCGCCCCGCCGCCAGCGTGACTCGCCCTTTCATCCGCCAGGCACACAGACAGTGCAGCAAGCTACGTCCTGGCGGATGAAAGGGCGAGGTCCGCTCCGGGGTTCTGCGCGGGCTCTATTCGACCGGAGGGAGAATATCCCGCACAGAACCCCGGAGCGGGCCGAGGGCTTTCGAGGTGTTCGCATCTAGCAGTTCGCCGGCAGTGGCTTCGATTGCTGAGGATGCTAGCCCGGAAGACTTAGTTAGTCGGTCCGTCAACGGTCGCCCATGCCCCGCGACGACCTCAGGGACGCACTGGAGCAGGTCATCACGGTCTTCGACCTCGGCGAGTACGAGGTCACGGCCTATCTCGCGGTGCTGGAACACGGGGAACTGTCGGCCTCGGAACTGTCCGAGCACACCGACATTCCTCAGCCCCGGGTGTACGATACGGTTCGGAGCCTGAGCGACGTGGGCCTCGTCGAGTTGAAGGACAGTCGCCCGATGACGGTGCTGGCGATCGACCCGCGCGAGGCGTTCGACGACGTGCAGTCCTCGTTGAACGACCTCGTCGACGACCTCTCGCGGCGCTACACCGCGCCGACGCGCAAGCCCGAAGCCGTCTCACTCGTCAAGTCCCGGCCAACCATCCTCCGGTATCTCGACGACATCATCACGGCCGCGGAGTACGAACTGATGCTGTCACTGACGCCGCGCCTGCTGGATCGGTTTGAAGACACGCTGCGGACGGTTCACGACCAGGGCGTCGCCATCGAGATGGTCGTCTCACCGGCCTCCGAGGCCCCGCCGGCCGGCCAGTTCGACTACAAGAGCCTCGCGACAACGGTCAAGGGGCGGCGCGGGATCACGACGCCGGTCGTCGCCGTCGCCGACGGCAACTACTCGATGTACGCCACCCGAGAGAGCGTGCGCGGGAACAACGACCGCTACGGCGTCATCTTCAACCGCTCCGAGCTTGGTTTTCTCGTCTCGGGGTTCCTCAACACCGTGCTGTGGACCACCGCCGAGACCATCGTCGGCAACGGCGAGGAACTGGACTTTCCGCGCCGGTACGGGACGATCCGGCGGTGTATCTCGGACCTGCAGGCGCTCGACGGGGACTTCTACGCCGCGATCGAGGGCCGGGACGTGGAGACCGGCGACCCCCGCGTCGTCGAGGGGGAGATCCTCGAAGCCGAGTTCGGGCGCAATCGCGAGGTCGCGACGCTGACCATCGAGGGCGAGCAGGGCCCGCTCGCCGTCGGTGACCGCGTCGCCGCCTACGAGGACATCGAGGCCTTCACGATCTACGTCGGCCGCGACTCACCCCCGGCGCTCGATCCCTGACGAGTGTGATGTGGTAGCTCGTCACGACTGTTTTTGGGAAACCTAAAAGTCAAGTTGCTCCGGTAGAGACGGGTACGTAATGAGCAAACAGCTCGAATCGGACGACACCGAATCTGACGCTGACACTGCGTCGGACGCCGACAGTGACACCGACTACACGTTCGACGACCTGACGGTGGTCATGGGGACGTACAACGAGGAAGAAGCCATCGGAACCGTCCTCGAGGACATCGACGCCGAAACGGACGGCCGCGCGAACGTGATCTGCGTCGACGGCTCCAGCGACCGGACGCCCGAGATCGCCCGCGAACACGGCGCTCGCGTCATCGAACAGCAGCCACAGGGGTACGGCGTGGCCGTCCGGGCCGCGGTGCTCGCCGCCGACCGGCCGGTCGTCGTCACCACCGACTGTGACGACACCTACCCGATGGATCGACTCGGTGACTTCCTCGAACAGATCAACGACGGCGCGGACGTGGTCAGCGGCGACCGTCTCTATCACGGGGCCGAGCCGATGCCGGCGTTCAACCGCTTCGGTAATCACGCCTTCGCCGTCCTCGCGAGCGTCCTGATGGGCGAGCGCGTCCACGACACGACGACGGGGATGCGCGCGTACCGCCGCGAGGTGATCCAGAAGATCGAGTGGACCGAGAACACCGGCCTCTCCGCGGAGTTGCTCATCCGCCCGCTGATGCGCGACTACGACGTGCGAGAGGAACCGATCGCCTACGCCGAGCGGGCGGGCGAGACGAAACTCGATCCGCTCTCCGGTGGCGCGGCCATCGCGAAGTCCATCGTCAAAGTCTGCCTCGAAGAACGGTTCCGGTAGTCGCCCGGTTTCGACGCTTCTACCGTCGCTCGCTTACTCTGTCGGATACCACGCCAGTGGGTGATCGGCCGTCAGGTCCACTTCGACCGGCTCCCCCGGCTCGAAGGTCTCCGTGTGGTTGTGCAGGCAGTGGACCACGTCGCCGCCGTGGAGTTCGACGCGGTAGACGAACGAGGGACCGTTGTACTGTCGCTGGGTGACGAAGCCGTCCGCGTTCGACTCGGCGGCCGACACGGCCCGCAGGTCGTCGGGGCGGACGAGCACGTCGACCGTCGCGCCGTCGTACGCCTCGACGGGCCCGTTGAGCCGTTCGGTGGCGAACGTCCCCATCCCGGTCTCGATCGTGTTCCCATCGATACGCGCCGGGAGGAAACTCGCCTGGCCGAGGAAGCTCGCCACGAACCGCGATTCGGGGTTCTCGAACACTTCGGCGGGGTCGCCGACCTGCTCGATCCGCCCGTCCTGCATGATCGCGACTCGGTCCGAGATCGACAGCGCCTCCTCCTGATCGTGCGTGACCGAGACGGCAGTGACGCCGGCGCGCTTGAGGATCTTGCGGACCTCCTCGCGCATCTCGACGCGCAGGCGCACGTCCAGATTCGAGAACGGCTCGTCCAGTAAGAGGACGTCCGGTTCGGGCGCGAGCGAGCGCGCCAGCGCGATCCGCTGTTGCTGGCCCCCGGAGAGCTGACTGGGCATCTTGTCGTGGTGGTCCGTCAGGTCGACCAGTTCGAGCAGTTCGTCGACGCGCCGGCCGGTCGCCTCGTCGTCCAACTCGTCGAGCCCGAACGCGACGTTCTCGGCGACCGAGAGGTGCGGGAACAGCGCGTAGTCCTGGAAGACGATCCCCACGTCGCGCTCGTTGGGCTGTCGGAACCGCGCCTCACCGTCGGCGGTGACCGTCTCGTCCGCGATGACGATCTCCCCCTCGGTGGGGCGTTCCAGTCCGGCCAGCAGCCGGAGCGTGGTCGTCTTGCCACAGCCCGAGGGGCCGAGCAGCGTGAGCAGTTCCCCGTCCCTGACCGACAGCGAGAGGTCGTCGACGGCGACCTCCTGCCCGTAGTCCTTGGTCACGCCGTCGATCTCCAGTACGGTCCGGTCCGGGTCGGGCACCGCCGCGTCGATCGTATCGAAGTCGGCGGTACTGGTCTCTACCGCTCCCTGGGTCCGCTCGCCGTTCTCGCTCGTTTGGTGTGCCATCGTGTCACTGCTCCTGTGGTCCGCGCTGGTAGCTCGTGGTGCCGCCGGGGTGGCCCTGTGGGTTCTCGAGGCCGACCAGTTCGCTGCCGGTCGGCGTCGAGTACAGTGCAAAGTGTAGTTCGTTGACGACGTAGTACCGCACGCGGGCCACGTCGCCGCCCTCCGGGTCGGGATCGACCGTGTCGGCGTTCATCTGCCGGAGCGCCTCCGACCGCGCCGCCGCCGTTAGCGCCGCGAACTCGTCGTCGTACCAGGCGTCGGCGTACTCGTCGAGGTAGGCGGCGGCGTCGGCCATCCCCGCCGCGTGCTCCGGGTCACTCGTCGCCCGACCGTCGACGTAGTCGGTGACGAACGATTCGACGCCGTCGACCTCGGAGGGATACAGCGTCTCCGCGGCTGCGACGAGGGTCCGACGCTGGTGGTCGGTGATCGGCCCGTCCGCTTCGGTGTCCGCGCCGCCGGACTCGCCGTCCGTCGCGAGCAGCGCCGCGCCGCCGCCACCGACCGCGACACCCGCGGCCCCGAGTGCCGCGATCACGTCCCGACGGTTCAGTTCCATGACGCAACGATTAGGGCATCCTAAACTTATGGGTTCCGTTCGTCGGCCGTCAGGGTCGTCCGAACGAAGACGCCGTCCGGTGCGGCCTCGGGGATGAACGCCGCTGACCCTCCACAGGCGCGGGCGTTCACGCAGCGCTCGACGCGGGGCGTGAGCGCGCGCACCTGTCCGTCGGCGGCGTCGACGGGGAGATCGAACCGATAGGTGAACCCCCCGCCCACGCCGTAGTCGACGAACACGGTCAGCCGGACGGTCTCGCGATCGTCGACCGCTAACGTCTCGTCGCCCTCAGCACGCAGACCGCTCTCGACGCGAACCTGGCCGTCCCCGACTGTGAGGTTCATCGACACGTTCTCCGACGCCGACGCGTTCGGGACCACGTAGTACGCACTCCCGTCGTCGGTGGCGATCCTGGCGGTGACGCCGTCGGCCGCACGCGGGACGCCGACGGTCGTCGAGAGTCGGATGCTGTCGCCCCGCACGTCCCGGACTCGCTGGAGCCGCGCCGATTCGGGCGACCCGGCGTACGGTGCCCACGCGCCGCGATAGACGTAGCGGTAGGTCCGTCGGTCGGGGACGGCGTCGACGACTTCGAACGGCTCGTCGTCGATGGCGTACACCGCCCGCCCGTCGAAGCCCGGATCGTTACGCAATGGCTGGAACGGGTGGTTGAGCCAGTCGCCGTAGGGATCGGGCACGAGGACGAGCGAGTTCTCCGGGGGCCCGCCCTCGAAAGGCTCGTAGGCCCGCTCGTAGGTCTCCGTCACCTCCGTGTTCTCCTCGATGCGGTGGTTCAGATGATCGTCCGTGACGGCCACGAACGGCGCGGCCACGAGGAGGACGACGGCGACGAGCGCCACGCGGGTGACCCGCTGATCGGTCCGTTCCCGGAGCGCACGCCGGAGCAGCGTTCCGAGCCGCCAGGCCCCGAACGCGGCGAAGGCCGCCGTCGGCACGAGGAGGTCGAAGTGATAGTACGGCCCGAACGTGGAGATCAGGCCGTCACCCTCCCGCCCGACGACGCCGAGGATGTTGAAGTTCCCCCAGAAGTAGACGTTCCCCGCCGGAATCGTGACGAACAGGCCCGCGAGGATCGCCGTCCTGGGCGAGCGGTCCCACCGGGCCGCCAGCGCCACCCCGACCGCCGCGAGGGCGGCACCGAGGAGGCCGCCGGCGACCCACTCAGTGAAGAACAGTTCGAGGATGATTCGGTTCGACCGTATCGCCAGTTCGGGCGAGTAGACCGCCTCGTGGCCCAGAATCTGGCGGTGGCCGAACCCCGGCCCGTCCTCTGGCGCGAAGGCCTGGTACGGGAACACGAGCGCTGACCCCGTCATCACGATGTTGTACAGGAGCGTCAGCCCGACACCCGCCGTCCCGAGCGCGGCGGTCCGGCCCTGTCGGGGGAGCGCCGCCCGCCAGTCGTCGCCGAGCGTCCAGAGCGCGTGGACGATGAAGGGCGTCGCGAACAGCACCGCGGTGTAGGGGCGGGCGAAGAAGGCCAACCCGACGGCAGCGCCCGCGACCGTCGCCAAGCGCAGGTCGCCGGTCCGGTCGGCCCGGAGATAGGCGTACGCGAACGCGAGGTTCAGCAGCGTCGTCGGCGCGTAGGGTAGGAAGATCGACGAGTCGATCACGAACAGCGGCGAGACGAGCACGAAGGCGCCGGCCAGCAGCCCCGTCGGGCGATCGAAGACCTCCCGGACGACGCCGACGACCAGCGCCACGTTGCACGCCGCGATGGCGACCAGCGCCACGCGGAACCCGCCCAGCAGTTTGCCGAGCGCGAACATCGCCGCGGGGACGGGCGAGTACTTGGGATAGAGCCCCTCGTCCCCCTCGATGAAGAACCACGGTTTGAACGCGTCCTCGACCGGCGGGCGCAGGTACAGCTTTCCCTCCAGCAACATCGCGGCCTGCTGGAGGTACACCCCCTCGTCGTGGTTCAGCGAGTGGTAGGGAAAGACCTCAGTCGCGATCAGGCCGACGACCAGCGCCGCCAGTCCGGCGAGCGACGCCGTCGCCAGTCGATAGCGTCGTTCGTCGATCATTTCGCTCGTGTCAGCCTCTGTCTACGTCCCATTTCCGCCCTCCTGGGCCAGAATGACGGCCATCGAGAGCCCCGAAACGACCACGAGCACCAGCGCCGGGACCGCCGCTGCACCGTACAGCCCTGCCTCCTGGACCCGCCAGATGTAGGTCACGAGCGTGTCGAACCGGAGGGGGCGCAACAGCAGGGTGGCGGGCAGTTCCTTCATCGTCGTGAGGAAGACCAGCGCCGCGCCCGTCGCGATCCCCGGGAGCACCAGCGGCAGCGTCACCGATCCGAAAGCGTCCAGCCGAGAGCGACCGAGCGAGCGGGCGGCCTCGACGAGGTGCTGATCGACCTGCAGCGCGGACGTGCGGATCGAGCCGATCGCCTGGGGCATGAAGCGCACGACGTAGGCGAACACCAGCAGCGGGAGTGTCTTGTACAGCGCCGGCAGCACGTCGAGACTGAAGCTCACCAGCGCGATAGCCAGCACGATCCCTGGCGTCGCGTAGCCGACATATGGGGCACGGTCGGCCAGTGCCGCGAGGCGCGAGTTCGAACCCGCAGACTGGAGCGCGATCGGTAGGGCGACGAGCACGGAGCCCCCGGCTGCAAGCAGTGCGACCCAGACGGAGTTCAGCCCGTAGGACCACGAGAACGCCATCGACCCCGTCGCGTACCCGGGGCCGCTGCGGAGGAACCAAAGCCCGAAAATCGCGATCGGTAGCAGGATCGCGACGAGTCCGACCAGCGCCGGGACGAGCATCGCCGGGAAGCGCCACGGGCCAAGATCGAGTTCGAGCGCCCCGCGATTACCGCTGGACCCGTAGGCACCCGAGCGGTCGGCACCGATCCGGGACTCGATGGCGAGGATCACCGCCGTGACCGCGAACAACTGAAGCGAGAGCAGCGCCGCGTAGTCCCGCATGAAGGCGTTGTATCGGGCGTAGATGAACTGCGTGAACACCTCGACGCGCATGATGTTGGGCGTCCCGAAATCGGAGAGCGTGTACAGCGCGACCAGCAGCGCTCCGGCGGCGATCCCCGGCGTGATCTGGGGGAGCGTGACGCGCCGGAACGCCGCCCAGCGGCTACAGTTCAGCGTCTGGGCGGCCTCGACCAGCGAGGCGTCCAGCGACAGCAGCGACGCCCGCGTGGTCAGGAACACGTACGGGTAGGTGTACAGCGTGAGCACGAGCGCCGCGCCGGCGAACCCGTAGATCGTCGGCACCTGCTCGATCCCCAGCGGCGCGAGCGCGTCCGCGAGCTCTCCCCGCGGGCCGAACGCCGAGACGGCGGCGAAGGCACCCAGATAGCTCGGGATCGCCAGCGGTAGTGCCGCGATCACGGTCCAGAGACGGCCAAAGGGAATGTCTCCCTGCACGGTCAGCACCGCGAGCGGGACGCCGACGATGACACTGCCCGCGGTGACGACGCTCACCAGCGCGACACTGCGGGCCAGCACCTGAAGGGTCTGGGGAGCGACCGTCAGATCGAGCGCCCGACCGCCCAGGGACAGCACGTCGGTGACGAGCCAGCCCAGTGGCAACACGAGCGCGGCAGCGATCGCGGCGGCGAGCAACACCAGTCCGGTACCGGCGGCTGTCTGGCCGTCGTCACTGGCACGGTCGCGGATCGCTGCGGCGCGCTCGCGGAGGCTCATCCGAGGACGTTGGCCTCACGCATGAGCTCGAGCGTCGGCTCCAGATCGGAGAGCTCCGAGAGGTCGATGTCCGGCGGGTTGAGTTCGTCGACGGTCGGTAGGTCACCGGGCGGCGCGACGCCGGAGATCATCGGGTACGCGAAGCTCACGGTGGTAAAGAACTCCTGGGCCTCCGCCGACAGCAGGTGGCGGACGAAGGTGTCGACCAGGTCGCCCTTCGACGTGCCCTGGATCTTGAGCGCGCCGGCGACGTTGACGAGCGCGCCCGCGTCACCCTGCGTGAACGCCAGGTCGATCGGTGGTTCGGAGCGCCCGTTCTTCACGCGCAGCGCGTAGTAGTGGTTCGCGAAGCCCGTGTTGAGCGCGCCGTCGGCGACCTGCTGGGAGACCACGTACTCGTTCGAGAACTTCTCGGTGCCGGCCTCGCGCATCGAGACGAGCCACTGGCGGGCCGTCTCTCGATCCTGCTGAAGGCGCATCGCGGTGACGAATGACTTGAACGCGCCGTAGGTCGGTGCCCAGCCCATCGTCTGGAGCGCACTGGTGTTCGGGAAGTCGGCGACCTTGTTCGGGATGTCGCCCTCGCTCAGTTCGTTCGTGTTGTACGGGATCGCCCGAGCGCGGCCGGCGACGCCGGTCCACGCGTTGTCGTCGCCCTTGAAGCCCGAGGGGACCGGTTCGACGACGTCGTCTCCGAGGGGGTCGTAGGCGTCGTTGTCCGCGACGTAGCCCAGCGAACTCGCGTCGATCGACCAGAACACGTCCGCCTCCGGCGCGCCGGCGTCGACTTCCTCGACGACGGTCTGGGCCAGCGACGAGGACGCGGCACTGCTGGCGAATACGTCGAAATCGGGGTAGATCTCCTGAAGCTTCTCGACGAACTCGTAGTAGATGCCGCCCTCGCCGCCGCCGATATAGAGATTGAGTGAGCCCGAGAGATCGGGGAGTTCCTCGATGGAGGTCCCGCCCGGCGCGGGTCGCCCCTCCACCAGTGACCCGGAACCACGGAACTCGCTGAGCGACGGAATCTCGACGTTCTGATTCGACCCATTCGAGTCTCCACTTCCACCGAGGAGGCTAGAGATGGTCGAACAGCCTGCGAGCGAGCCTGCTGCTGCGGTCCCACCGAGTGCGAGGAGGCGTCGGCGCGACGGCGTCGATACGGTACGGTCGGCCGCTTTGTTAGTATCAGTCATCGTTGTCGTGTTATTTTAGGAGTGCCTAAATGCGTTGCGTTTTCAGTCGTCAGCGGCCGCCGGGACTCGTTCGGCGTCGGGCGAATCGACCGCGTCGAGACAGTCCAGCCAGTCGAGCATGTACTCGCCACAGAAGTTGAGGAAGCGGCCGTTCTCCCAGTCCTCGAAGTCGCCCTCGGCAAAGGCCTCGGCCATCTCGCGGAACACGCCGGCGTAGCTGTCGGCGTCCCCGCCGACTTCGTCGACGATTTCCCAGGCGTGCTCGTTCAGTTCGAGGCCGTGGACCTCGTTGGTCAGGTCCGAGAACGTCGAGCGCGGGGCCTTGTTGTGCTCACAGAGTGGGTCGCCGTTGTAGACCTGCTTGCCGAGCACGTCGGCGGCGCGCTTGAGGAACAGGCCGCTCCAGATGTCGTCGAACCGGCCCACGTCCCAGCGGTTGTCGTCCATCGGTAGCTGGTAGAACGCCGGAATGACCTCGCGCTCGAACGCGAGGTTCATCGAGCAGACCGTGAGGTACTGGCCCTGTGCGGCGACGAAGTCCTCGCCGTAGTCCTCGGCAGTCGTTCGGGTCTGGGCCTGCCCCTGCAGGTCGCCGTCCATCAGGATGCGGACGGCGTCCAGGTCGGGCACGTTCGTCCACAGGCCCTGTGAGGCGACCACGTCGTCCACTTCGGCCGTGTCGGTCTCGACTGTCTCGTCCATCGCCGCGTAGGGGTAGCCACGCGGGTAGAGGTCGTGGTCGGACTGGTAGAGGACGTTGACCCACTGCTCGTCGGAGGCGACCTGTTCGATCTCGCCCTCGTAGTCGAGGTTGGCCATGTGGGTGCCGAAGAAGTCCACGTCCTCGTGAGGGAGCGTGTCGTCGTCGATGAACACGCCACGCTCGAAGTCCCGGTCCCACATGTACAGGAGACCGAAGGAGGTCTGTGCGTGGCTTGCCTCGGGGATGAGGTGCTGGTACTCGTCGAGACCGCGTGATTCGAACCACTCAGTGCGGCGACTGCCGTCGTACACTTCGCCTGCGACGCCCAGATCGTCGAGCATCGCCGCCATGGCGTCGGTGTCACAGAAGTCCTCGGTGACGAGGACGAACTCCAGTCGGTCGGTGTCGAACCCATGGTCGCGAGCGTTCGCGACGTAGCTCTCGATACACTCGTACTCCCTGATCGTCGGGACGATGACGCAGATGTCTGCCATTGCTTGTTCGACAATGTTTAGGACTCCCTAAAGTACCTGTCGGTTTTTAGCCCGCCCTAAACGAACGATTGCTGAAACGAACAATTCCTACGTGTGAAGTGACGGTCATCGAACCCGGCCGTTCTGAACAATGCTTCGCGATCCGGCCACTAACTGTCGACTGTGTAAGGCGAACTATTATTTGCCTGCCGGCGGCCTATCACTGTACATGATTCAACGAACGGCGGGAGGCGGTCCGTCCCAGCCATGAACCTGGAGGGACAGACCTGCCTGGTCACCGGTTCGTCGCGCGGCATCGGTCGCGGGATCGCGACGGATCTGGGCGCACACGGGGCGAACGTGGTCGTCAACTACCGCTCGTCCGAGGACGAGGCACGAGCGGTCGTCGACACGATCGAGGACGACGGCGGCACGGCGATGGCAGCACAGGCAGACATTTCGGTCCAGGACGACGTGGAGTCGATGGCAGCGCAGGTGCACGACACTTTCGGGCCGGTCGACGTACTGGTGAACAACGCTGGCATCACCGTCGACAAGAAGTTCGAGAACATGACCCGAGAGGACTGGCAGACGGTCATCGACGTGAACCTCGGGGGCGTGTTCAACTGTACGAACGCCTTCTTCGAGGATATCAAAGCGTCCGAGACCGGGCGACTCATCAACATCTCCTCGGTCGTCGGCCAGCAGGGCAACTACGGGCAGGCCAACTACGCGACGACCAAGTCGGGCCTCTTTGGCTTCACCCGCACGCTCGCGCTCGAGCTCGCCAGCACGGGGTCGACCGCGAACTGCGTCGCGCCGGGGTTCGTCGCGACGGACATGCTCGAAGAAGTCCCGGAACGCGTCCAGGAGAAGATCCTGCGGGACATCCCGCTGGACCGGTTCGCGACGGTCGAAGACATCACCGGGATCGTTCGGTTCGTCGCCAGCGAGGAGTCCAGTTACATGACCGGTCAGATTCTCGGCGTCAACGGCGGCATGGAGTGGTAAGGATGAGCAAACAGGATCAAAACGAGGAGGCGGACCGAGCGATCGAGGACATCGACGACCCGATCGAGGAACTGCGCGAGCGGAAACGACAGGCCGAACTGGGCGGGGGCGAGGGCCGCATCCAGTCCCAGCACGACAAGGGGAAGATGACCGCCCGCGAGCGCATCGACTTCCTCGTCGACGACGGGACGTTCAACGAGGTCGACCCCTTCGTCGAACACCGCTCGACGAACTTCGGCATGGGGGAAAAGAAGTTCGCCGGCGACGCCGTCGTCACGGGCTACGGCGAGGTCGACGGTCGCAAGGTGTTCCTCTTTGCCCACGACTTCACCGTGCTGGGTGGCTCGGTCGGCGAGGTCGTCGCCGAGAAGATCTGCAAGGTGATGGACAAGGCCATCGAGAACGGCGTCCCGGTGGTCGGCCTGAACGACTCCGGGGGCGCGCGGATCCAGGAGGGCGTCGACTCGCTGGTCGGGTTCGCGAAGATCTTCGAGCGCAACACGAAAGCTTCGGGCCTGATTCCACAGATCTCTGCGATCATGGGCCCCTGTGCGGGCGGCGCGACTTACTCGCCGGCGCTGACGGACTTCACCTTCATGGTGGAAGACACCAGCCACATGTTCATCACCGGCCCGAACGTCATCGAGACGGTCACCGGCGAGCAGGTCTCGAAGGAGGAACTGGGCGGCGCAGGGTCCCACTCCTCGAAGTCCGGCGTCGCGCACTTCGCCTACCAGAGCGAGGAGGAAGCCCTCGAAAACATCCGCCGACTCCTCTCCTATCTCCCGCAGAACAACATGGAGGACCCCCCGCGGGTCAAGCCGTGGGACGAACCGGACCGCGAGGTGCCCGAGGTCACCGACATCGTCCCGGACGCGCCGCGCAAGCCCTACGACATGACGAAGGTCATCGACAGCATCGTCGACGAGAACTCCTTCTTCGAGGTCCACGAGAACTGGGCGCGCAACGTCGTCGTCGGCTTCGCCCGGATGGACGGCCGATCCGTGGGGATCGTGGCGAACCAGCCCCGTGTCAGTGCGGGGACGCTCGACATCGACGCCTCGGAGAAAGCGGCCCGGTTCATTCGGATGTGTGACTCCTTCAACGTCCCCATCGTCTCCTTCGTCGACGTGCCCGGGTTCATGCCTGGCACCGATCAGGAGCACAACGGGATCATCCGCCGGGGCGCGAAGCTGATCTACGCCTATGCCGAGGCGACGGTGCCGCTGCTCTCGGTCGTCGTCAGGAAAGCCTACGGCGGCGCGTACATCGTCATGTCCTCGAAGTTCCTCGGCTCGGACGTGAACTACGCCTGGCCCGGCTCGGAGATGGCGGTGCTTGGCCCCCGTGGCGCGGTCAACATCCTGCATCGTAACGAGATCGCGGAGGCCGACGACCCCGACGCCCGCCGGCAGGAGCTGATGGACGAGTTCCGCGAGGAGTTCGCCCACCCCTACGGCCCGGCCAAGCGGGGCTACCTCGACGACGTGATCGAACCGAAGGACACCCGCTCGCGCCTGATCGACGACCTCGACCTGCTGGAGCGCAAGCGCGAGGACAGCCCGCCGAAAGACCACGGCAACATCCCACTGTAACCATGTCCTCACTCGAATCTACCGACGAGGACGAGGAACAGGCCGACGCCGCTGAAGAGGACGCGACCGTGACCGTCACCGCCGGCGAGCAGGAGATCGAAGTGTCTCTGCCGGCCGACGCCTCAGCCTCGGAGGCCGCGGCCATCGCCTCGGCGATTGGTGCTCACGTCACCGACCGCCAGCGCGCGGCCGCCGCGGCCGCCGCTGCGAGTGACTCCGACCCCGACTACGCCAACGAGTGGGTGCTGGAGGGACGGCTCTCACGCTTTGGCAAACGCCGCCGACCAGATCGGGTCGAGAAAGGGGACGAATGGAAGGCTGCGGGTCGCTCGTTCTATCGCTGATTTGGGGCCTACTCTCCGCCGTTCATGTTCCGCAGGACTTCGAGGTCCCGGGCCGTCTTGGTGAATTCGGCCGTCGGGTGGTAACTATCGCAGTGGTCACACTGGAACTGCCCGCTCGACGCGGGCAGTTCGCTCACGTTCGCTTCCCACTCGGTCGTGCAGTCGGGACACTGGAGCTGGATCCAGGCTTCCTGCATGTGTCACCGTGACAGGGGGACACTGATATACTTTGTCCGGACTCCCGGTCCGCTGGAACCCACACGATCGAAAGTAAACGACAGTCCGACAGGTCATCGCAAGGACATCTGCAACCACAACGAACACAATACCCCCGTGAGACGCATGGCACATGGGAGTCGCCGTAATCGAAGCGTCGATGACGAAGTTCGGCCAGCGTGATGCCTGGATCCGCGAGTTACTCGCCCAGGCAGGCGAGGAGTGTCTGGCCGACGCACCCATCGACAACGACGACGTGGAGCACCTGTACGTCTCGAACATGGCCAGCGGCGAGTTCGAGGGCCAGACCGGGATCATGAACGCACTGGCCCACGACCTCGGCCTGATGCCGGCCTACAGCGAGCGGGTCGACCAGACCTCCTCGTCGGGGGGTGCGGGCATCTACGAGGCGTGGCAGTCGGTCGCCTCCGGTGCGAGCGACATGACGCTGCTGGTCGGTGGCGAGAAGATGACCCACAAGACCACCCCCGAGGCGACGGACGTGATCGCCTCGATCACACATCCCGACGAGTACAAGCACGGTGTGACGCTGCCCTCCTTCGCGGGGCTGACCGCGCGCCACTACCTCGAACGCTTCGACGCCCCCCGCGAGTCACTGGCGAAAGTCGCCGTGAAGAACCACAAGAACGGCGTCGACAACCCACACGCCCAGTTCCAGAAGGAGATCACGATGGAGACGGCCCTAGAGTCGCCCATCGTCGCCGACCCGCTGCGCCTGTACGACTTCTGTCCGATCACGGACGGCAGCGCGGCGATGCTCTTTACCACCGAGGAGAAGGCCGCGGAACTCACGGACGACTACGCCGTCGTCTCGGGCATCGGCGGCGCGACCGACACCCACGTCGTCCACGAGCGCGACGACCCCACGATCATGGGTGGCGTCGTCGAGTCGAGCGACGAGGCCTACGAGATGGCCGGCCTCGGTCCCGACGACCTCGACGTGGCCGAACTCCACGATATGTTCACCATCCTGGAGTTCCTCCAGTTGGAGGGCATCGGCGTCGCCGACCAGGGCGAGGCCTGGGAACTCGCGATGGACGGCTACACCGCCAAGGACGGCGAACTGCCGATCAACACCTCCGGCGGGCTCAAGTCCAAGGGCCACCCCCTCGGCGCGAGCGGGGTCGCACAGGGCGTCGAGATCTACGAACAGCTCGTCGGCGAAGCCGGCCCGCGACAGGTCGAGGCCGATGTCGGACTGGCCTGTAACGTCGGTGGCTTCGGCAACTGTGTCATCACGACGATCATGGAGGCCGCAGAATGACTTCTGTTGCACACTCACTCGTCAGGGACTCGTATCGCGCGCAACAACGTCACACTCGGTCACACGGGGGTGACCTCGCGTGACCTTTGACGCACACCGCTGTGAGAACGGTCACGTAACGTACCCCGGCCACACGCTCTGTCCGGAGTGTGGCGAGAAGCAGGTCGAGACCATCGACCTCTCGGAACGTCGCGGCGAGGTCGTCACCTGGACTCACTCGACGGCGACCCCGCCGGGAGTCCGCGAACCGAACACGCTGGCCATCGTCGAGTTCGACGTCGAGGACACCTTCGTCCGCGCTATCGGTCAGGTCACGACCGACGACGTGGAGACCGGCGACGTTGTCGAACCGGTGTACGTCGAGGAACTCCGAGACCCCGAAATCGGGATCAAGGAGCCGGCCAGTCAGGACTGGGACGGGTATCGTTTCGAACCAATCCAGTGAGGCGTTTCAGCGCCGAACAACAGGATCGCGAAGCGGCTCAGTTCGACCCAGTCTGAGACGGTTCCAGCAGCCTCAGTCGGCCGTCAGCGTAGTCCGCTGGGGCTGCTCGTCCGTCGACTGCTCGGCAAGCCGGTCGAGGCAGTCGGTGACCGATTCCGTCGCGTTCTCGCTCGCGTGCGGGGCGACCGTCTGTAACTCGCCGTCCTCGTAGACGGCGATGCAGATGGCCGGGAAGACCAGTTCCGTCCGCTTCTCGCCGGTCTGCATCGAGTAGCACTCGCGGGTGTCGAAAAACGGCGTCAGCCTGACGCCGTTCTCTCTGGCCCAGTGGCTGAACTCGTTGTAGCGGTCCCGTTGGTCGGTCTCGCTGGTCCCACCGATCGGCAGTCGCTTCGCCCACGACGTTACACTGTACGCTCCGAGGTCTCCGTCTGCGGCGAGTCGCTCCAGTCGAGCGATGATCGTCTGGCTGCATCGTTTCGCCGGTGTCGGAAGGGTGTCTCGAACGTACAGCTCCGCTCGAATCTCCCCCGTCGCCTCTGTCGCGGGCATGGGTGATACTCCATTGTAGGTCGTGGATTATAAAACATTATGTTTATCGGACTATCACTTTGACTCGGTTCCGAGTCCCGATCGGCTTTCGGCCGGAGAGGGGTTACAAGCGGTAACAAATGCGACTGAGTGGTTAACACTCGATCGAGATATTACGAGGATTCGTCAGTCCGACTATCGTCCTCGTCGTCCGCATCGCTCTCTGGTGGGTCGCCCATGTCGTCTTTGAGCGACTGGAGTTCTGCGTCCACGTCGACCGAGACATCGTCGCCATCGTCTTCGAGTGCGAGCGGGTCGTCGTCCGCGTCATTGCTCGCAGCCGTCGCTTCGCCGTTGGTCCGGTCTGCCAGCCGGTCCTCTATCTCGCCGCGGAGGCGACGGGCGTCCGTGAGGAGCTCGCGCGCGTCGTCGTCGGTGGGCTGTCCCTCGACGGCGTCCTGCAGGTCAGCGAGCGCGCCGTCGAGTTTCGAGAGGGTCGTGGCGCTGAGCTGTTCGGCTCGCTGGCGCACCTCGCTGTTTGCCGACCCCCTCGTCGGCGACCGGCCGTCGGCCATCCTGAGCGCGCGCTGGAGGAGTTTCAGCGCCTCGATGTTGCTCCGTAGCAGGAGGATCGTCGCCGGGATCGCCACGTCGCTCGTGAGACGCAGCAGTTCTCGCGGCGTGGGCGGGCGCGGGCGGCCGTCGTCGGTCCGTGGCTCGAACTCGTCTTCGAGGCGGCGGAGGGTGGTGACGAGATCGCCAACGAGGGTGGCGAGGTCGTCGTCGGAGGCACTCATAGCCGGCACTTGCACGCTGAGATATAAAAACCCAGTCGGGACGATTAGGCGAACCAAAACCCTTTTAGCTTTAGGCAGACCTAACCTCACTCAATGGCACCCACATCGGAACGTGAGAAGGTCGACGAGAACGAAGCGGCGACGGCCGTGAGTGCTCACAAGAGTTCGCCGGATCGAACCGTGTTCACCGAAGACGGGAACTCCGACGCGTGGATCGCGACCGATCTGACGATCGAGCTTCGACGGTAGTTCTTCGCGCTTGCACTCTGTTACTGCATCGAACCCTCGGTCACGAGGGTGTCGTCTTCGAGGTAGTGCTCGATGTGGTGGGCGTCTTCTTCGGTCTCGACGAGTATCTCGCGCAGGATCTCGGCGGTGGCGTGGTCACCGAGGTTCGTCGCCAGTTCGACGTGGTCGCGTAGCGATTCGATGATGTCGCCGTACACGTCGAGGTCGTTCTCCAGTGAGGTTCGGATATCGTACACGTCCTCGCCCTCCGGTTCGACGGGCGCGTGTTCTTCGAGCGTCTTCCCGCCGGCGACGGGCGTCCCGCCGAGTGCCTGCGCGCGCTCGGCGAGCATGTCCGCCGCTTCCTCGGCGTTGCCCGCAGCGTCGCCGAGGAACAGGTGGAGGTCACGGAACTCTGCCCCCTCGACGTTCCAGTGGTGCTTCTTTAGCTGGTGATAGAGGACGTACGCCGAGGCGAGGTCGGTGTTCAGCGCGTCGATGATCTGCTCGGACTTGTCCGTGTCGAGACGGAGGGCGTTGTCATCGACCGTGCCGAATTTCTGTTGGACGGATTCCTGTTTGCTCATTGCAGTCGCTAGTACAGTCGCGGATCACTTAAAGATTCTTGAACACGAAAAACTATTTTTTATTTTGGCAAACCAAATTCTGTTATAGCGTACAAAGTGATGGCTGACTACACTTATCTCGTCTCTTTTCCGTGGCGAATTCGTACTGATCGTCGGGTCGCTTCATCGATCACTGGAGAGTGACAACAACCGTATTATACGGTCCGGTCGAGCGCGACGTAGGCCTGATCGTCGGCGGGGCTTGGCGGGGCCTGCGTGTTCGTCGCGACCGTCCGCCGGTGGACTTCGACCACGGCGTCTCGTATCTCATCGCTGAGTTCGAGCGCGTCGGCGAACTCCGTCCAGAGGGCGTGTGGCACGACGAGAAAGTACGCCGTCTCGGTTCGGTCGACCAGCGGGTCCTCGTACTGCTTGCGCCACTCGTAGACGATGTTTTCGACGCCGGGGAGGTCCTCGACGGCCTCCTGGTGGTCGGTAAGTGCGGCCGCGAGCGTCTCCGACTCGACGCCGTGGTCGGTTGCGACCGCCTCGATACGGTCCGGTTCGAACAGTTCCGTCCCCGCTGTCATCGGTCGCCCTTCGATCGGAACGGATATAAATTATCCTCGCACCCTTTCGGGCGTTACCACGTCGTGGGATTGTCCAGCAGAGTTATCCTCCCACCGGGAAAACTTCCGAACGCATGGGACGCCTTTCAACGTTGTTTGCGCCCGACCGGGTCGCCGTCGTCGGTGCGACAGATTCAGATGGCGCGGTCGGTCGTGCGATTACGGAAAATCTACAGGCGTCGTTCACGGGTGATATCGTCGCAGTCAACCCGTACAAGGACAACGTGCTCGGACTGCCCTGTCACGACGCGATCAGTGATGTTGAGGCGGCTATCGACGTTGCGGTCGTCGTCGTCCCCCCCGACGTGGCCGTCCAGTCGATCCGGGAGGCCGGCGAGGCTGGCATCCGGAACGTCGTCGTCATCACTGCCGGTTTCGGCGAGACCGGCACCGAGGGCGCAGCACGTGAGAAAGACCTCAAGGAAGCGGCCCGCGAGTACGATCTGAACCTCGTCGGCCCGAACAGCCTCGGGATCATGAGCACCCCGAAAGGCCTCAACGCCACGTTCGGTAACGAGATGGCCACCGACGGGGACATCTCCTTCATGAGCCAGTCGGGCGCGTTCGTCACGGCCGTGCTGGACTGGGCCGCCGAGCGCGACGTGGGGTTCAAGGACATCGTCTCGCTGGGCAACAAGGCGATTCTCGACGAGCGAGACTTCATCGACGAGTGGGGGGCCGATCCCGACACCGATGTGATTCTGGGCTATCTCGAAGACATCGAGGACGGCGCTGGCTTCGTCCAGACCGCCCGAGAAGTCACGCAGGACACGCCGATAGTCCTCGTCAAGTCCGGTCGGACGGACGCCGGGGCCAGCGCCGCCGCCTCCCACACCGGCGCGATGGCGGGCTCTGAGGAAGCCTACGAGGCCGGCCTCGAACAGTCTGGCGCGCTCCGCGTCGAGACCGTCCAGGAACTGTTCGACTACGCCCAGATCCTCTCGGACCAGCCCCTCCCCGACGGCAAGGAGGTCGCCATCGTCACGAACGCCGGTGGACCCGGCGTGATGACGACCGACGCGGTCGGCGACAGCGACCTGGAACTGGCCGATTTCACCGACCACACCGTCGAGCGCCTCGCCGAGACGATGCCCGACGAGGCCAACATCTACAACCCCGTCGACATCATCGGCGACGCGCCGGCCGCCCGCTTCGAGGCGGCACTAGAGACGGTGCTGGGCGACGACAACGTCGCGATGGCAGTCGTCGTCGCCTGTCCGACCGCAGTGCTGGACTTCGAGGAACTCGCCGACGTGGTCGCCGACTGCCAACAGGAGTACGAGATTCCCGTCGCGACGACGCTGATGGGCGGCAAGAGCGTCGGCCCGGCCGCCTCGACGCTCTCGGAGTCGGGCATCCCCAACTACTTCGACCCGGCCCGTGCCGTCGACAGTCTGGACGCACTGGCCGAGTACGACGACATCCAGTCCCGGGAGTACGTCGAACCGGAGTCCTTCGACGTGGATCGCGAGCGGGCCCGCGAGATACTCGACGCTGCCGCCGACCGGAACCAGACCCGTCTCGGCGTCGAAGCCATGGATCTGCTCGATGCGTACGGCATCCCGACGCCGACCGGCGAGGTCGTCGACTCGCCCTCGGAGGCCCAGCGCGTCGCCCAGCAAATCGGCGACGAGGTCGTCATGAAGATCGTCAGCCCCGACATCCTCCACAAGTCCGACATCGGTGGCGTGGAGGTCGGCGTCGCTCCCGAAGACGTGCGCGACACCTACGAGGACCTCGTGGTCCGGGCGCGCAACTACCAGAGCGACGCCAGCATCCTCGGCGTCCAGGTCCAGGAGATGATCGACGTGGACGCGGGCACCGAGACGATCCTCGGCGTCAACCGCGACCCGCAGTTCGGCCCGCTCGTCCTGTTCGGGCTGGGCGGTATCTTCGTCGAAGTGCTCGAAGACACGACGCTTCGGGTCGCTCCGGTCTCGGAACCGGACGCGCGGTCGATGCTCGACGACATCGAGTCGGCCCCGCTCCTGCGCGGCGCGCGTGGCCGCGATCCGGTCGACGAGGACGCGCTCGTCGAGACGGTACAGCGACTATCCCAACTCGTTACTGATTTCCCTGCGATCCTTGAATTAGATATCAACCCGCTGGTTGCAACCGCCGAGGGGGTCGCAGCCATCGACCTGCGATTGACCCTCGATCAGGAGGAACTATGAACACGCTACTGGTCACCTCGACGGACGACGGCATCGGCAAGACAGCGATCACCCTCGCACTGGCCCGGCAGGCACAGCAGGCCGGCTACGACGTGGGCTACATGAAACCGAAGGGCACGCGCCTCCAGAGCGCGGTCGGCAAGACCCGGGACGAGGACCCGATGCTCGCGCGCGAGCTACTGGACCTCGACGCCGAGATGCACGAGATGGAGCCGATCGTCTACTCGCCGACGTTCGTCCAGGAGGCGATCCGCGGGCGCGAGGACCCCGAGGAACTCCGTCAACAGGTCGTCGAGAACTTCGAGGCGCTGGCAGAGGAGAAAGACATCATGATCGTCGAGGGCAGCGGCGACCTCGCGACCGGCAGTATCGTCGATCTGACCGACGTCGACATCGCCGAAGCGCTGGACGCCCGCGTGTTGCTCGTGTCGGGGTACGACTCGGTCTCGACGACCGACGAAGTGCTGGCGAGCGCTCGAACGGTCGGCGACCGACTCGAAGGCGTCATGTTCAACGGCGTGGCCGACGCCAAGATGGACGAACTCAACGACGACGTGATGCCGTTCCTCGACAGCAAGGACGCGCAGGTGTTCGGCGCACTCCCCCGCGTGCAGGAACTCGCCGGCGTCACCATCGAGGACTTGACCCGGAGTCTGGGCTGTGACGTGCTCACCCCGGAAATCGGCCTCGAGGAACACGTCGAGCGCTTTACCGTCGGCGCGATGGGCGGCAACAGCGCGCTCGACCAGTTCCGACGGACTCGCGACGCCATCATGATCACGGGCGGTGACCGCTCGGAGATCCAGACCGCCGCGCTCGAAGCCGCCGGGATCAAGGCGCTACTGCTCACCGGTGGGTTCCGACCGGCCAGCGCCGTCCTCGGCCGAGCACAGGAGGAAGGCGTCCCGATCTTGCTGGTCCAGTCCGACACCCGGACGACCATCGACCGGGTCGAGGACCTGCTTCGCTCGGGGCGGACTCGCAACGAGGCGACGGTCGACCGGATGGGTCAGCTTCTCGACGAGAGCGTCGACGTGGAGCGGATCCTCTCGCTGGGCCTGTAACACCGGTCGCCACTCACTTCTCGCGAAACGTTTCCGGAAGCGACGAGGCCACAGCGTCGATCACTGCCTCGCCGCCCGCCGTCAGTCCGTCGTGCCCATCGGCCGCAATCGGCGGCAGCGTCGCGACGGGACAGTCGGTCATCGCCTCGATCACCTCGGGGTTCGTCCGTTCGGCGACGCTCGCGCCCTCGTACTGGTTCAGGACGATCCCTCGAACACCGACGCCGCGCTCGCGGAGTGCCTCGACGGTCAGGGCCGTGTGATTGAGCGTCCCCAGACCGGAGCGAGCGACGACGAGCGTCGGCAGGTCGAGATCTACAACGAGGTCGACCACCTCCGTCTCGTCGGTCAGCGGGACCCGAAGCCCGCCGATTCCTTCCACCACTGCGCGTTCCCGTGATTCGATGGTCTCGCAGCAGTGCTCGCGGATCGCGTCGTAGGACAGATCGGTCCCGGTCTCCCGGGCCGCGACGGCCGGTGCGAGTGCCGGCCCGAGTCGCCGGCCACAGGTCGCAGCGTCGCGCTCGCCACAGACCTGCTGGACGAAGCGAGCGTCGTCGTCTTCGGGCGCGCCGGTCTGGCACGGCTTGACCCCGACGGCATCGACGCCGTCACGACGGAGCCACCCGACGAGGCCGGCCGTGACGACGGTCTTGCCGACGCCGGTGTCGGTGCCGACGACGAACAGGCTCACAGCCCCACCTCCTCGGCGGCGGCCCCAAAGGCGTCGATGCAGCGCGCGATTTCGGCGTCGGTGTGACTCGCCATCGGGGCGACCCGGAGACGGGACTGCCCCTCTGGGACGGTCGGCGGCCGGATCGCCGGCGCGACGATGCCACGCTCGCGGACGGCCTGCTCCAGTGCGAGCGCGTCGCCGCGGTCCCCGACGAGCACCGGGAGGATGTGTGACTCGCCCAGCACCTCGAAGTCGGCCGCTTCGAGGCCGTCGCGGAGCGCATCGACGACCGTCCACAGTCGCTCCCGGCGATCGTTCTCGCGAGCGATCCGAAGCGCCTCGCGGGCCGCGCCGGCCGCCGGTGGTGCGAGACCGGTCGAGAAGACGAAGGTGCGTGCCTCGTTGAGCAGCGTCTCGATCAGCGCCTCGCTGCCGGCGACGTAGCCCCCTTGTGCGGCCAGTGCCTTCGAGAGCGTCCCCAGTTGCACGTCGACCCGGTCGCCGACGCCCGCTCGCTGGACGACGCCGCCGCCCGACGCGCCAAACACGCCGGTCGCGTGAGCCTCGTCGACCATCACCCACGCGCCGAACGTCTCGGCCACGTCACAGAGCGCGGGGAGTGGGGCAAGGTCGCCGTCCATCGAGAACACGCTGTCGGTGACGACGAGCCACGACTCGTCGTCTGCTGTGTCCGCCCGTGCCCGACGCTCCATCGCCCGCGCCAGGTCGTCGGGGTCGCAGTGGTCGTAGACGACGGTCTCCCCGCCGCCGATCCGGCAGCCGTCGATGATGCTGGCGTGGTTCAGTTCGTCCGAGAAGACCACATCCGGGGCCAGCGCGTCGATGACGCCGACGTTGGCAGCGTAGCCCGAGGAGAAGGCCAGCGCCCGCTCTGTGTCCTTGCAGTCCGCGAGGTCGGCTTCCAGCGCGCGGTGGAGCGCGGTGTCGCCGGTCACGAGACGCGACGCGCCCGCGCCGGTGCCGACCGAACGGGCGGCCGTCTCGGCGGCCCGCTGGACCCGGGGGTCGTCTGCCAGTCCGAGGTAGTTGTTCGCGGCGAAGACGAGTTCCGGGTCGCCGAAATCGACGGCACCGCCCTTCGGATCGTCGGCGAAGCGGGTCTCCCGTGAGACCGACTCGGCCGGGTTCAGGTGTCGACGCAGGTCTTGAGCCCCGCGCTGGCGGAGGCGCTCGTCGAGCGAAAAGTCGTGACTCATCTCAGAAGCTCGGCATCACTTCGGCGGGGCCGTAGACGCCGTAGTCGCCCGCACGATTCCGCAGGACGGCCGCTTTCAGGTAGCCCATCGCCGGGCCGTTGACGTTGGCCTCCATGCTCGTGGCGTCGTCTAGCTGGAAGGTGTTGGTGCCATTCTCGCCGTCGAAGGTCGTCCCGGTCACGCGGACCGTCGTCGTCGTGGGCTTCTCGTCGGAGCGCACGTCCAGCACGCCGCCGACGGACACGTCCTCGGCGTCACAGATCCCCGCTCGCTCCAGCAGTACGTCGTCGGCGTGTTCCATGTCGTGGAACTCCAGTCGGCCGTCGTGGTCTTCGATGAGCGCCTCGATCTCCGCCTCGCTCATCTCGCGGGCCGTCTCGATGTCGTAGCCGTCGAGGTGAGCGATGTCCTCGCGGACGGTGCCGCGGTTGTCCTCGTAACCGGACTTCAGTCCGACGCCCCACCAGATTTCGACTTCCTCGACCTCGACGAACGACTGTGCAGCGAGCGCTGCCGCGCCGGTCAGAAACCCGGGCGTCGCGCCCGCGCCACAGACGAAGGTGATCCCGCTGTCTTCGAGCGTGTCGGCGCGGTCGTCGAGCATCCCGATGACGCGGGAGCGCTTGAGCACGTCGACGAGGACGCCCTCGTAGTCGGCCGCGGCGAAGCGCTCTGCGACGCGCGGGATGAAGTCGTGTTCGAGGTTGGGCAGCGCCATCAACACGGCGTCGATCCGGTCGGACTCGGCGATCACGTCGTCGATCGGTGTCTCGGTCTCGCGGCCCTGCTCGCTGGCGACGATGCCGGCCTGCCCGCCGTGCTGTTTGACACCGTCGGCCGTCGCTGCGGCCTGTGCCCCGCCGTCCGATCGGAGATCAGACGAGCCGTCGCTCCCGACGACGCCGTCAGCGGCCGCGTCGGGGTCGTCTTCGGGCCCGCTCGCGATGTTTCCCTCCGTCGCGTCGAGCAATTCGTCAACGTCCAGTCCGTCGTGGTCGATCGCGACCCCGTTGCGGTCACAGGCCGCGACCGCGGTGAGGCCGTCCTTGTGGGTCGCGACTTCGAGTGTCCGTCTGCCGATACCGCCCGTGCCAAGTACTGCGAATCGAATGTCGTCCATGTTTGTCTCCGTAGGTTAGTCGCTCGACTCCGCTTCGCTGGTCGCCGTCCCCGCCGCGGTGTCGGGGGCGGCGTCGGACTCGACGCCGCTCGCGTCGGCCCCCGGGTCCTCCCGGGCGCGTGCCTTGACCGCTTCGGGGTCGAACTCGTTTTCGTCCATGTTCGGTTCCAGTCCGGCCTTCTCGACGACTTCGATGTCGTCGCCGGGCGACTGGCCGCTCGTCGTCAGGTAGTCGCCGGTGAGCATCCCGTCGGCCCCGGCCTCGAATGGGAGGTGTTGTTCGTCGGCGTCGAGGTTGACCTCGCGCCCGCCGGTCAGGCGCACGCGGGCCTCCGGGTGGAGCAGTCGAAAGACGGCGATGCTCTTGACGATCTCCTCGGTCGTGATGTCGGCCGAGCCGCCGAGTTTCTCGGCCAGCGGCGTCCCGGCGACGGGGTTGAGGATGTTGACCGGCAGCGAGGAGATGCCCACGTCCTGCAGGGCGATGGCTGCCTCGACCCGGTCGGTCGGCGTCTCGCCCATGCCAAGGATGACGCCGGCACAGAGGTCCATGCCGGCCTCCTTTGCGACTTCCAGCGTCGCCACCCGGTCCTCGAAGCTGTGGGTGTCGACGATCTCGGGGAAGAAGCGCGGCGAGGTCTCGATGTTGTGATTGTAGTGATTGAGACCTTCTTCGGACAGAATCCGAGCCTCTTCCTCGGTGAGGATGCCCAGACTGGCGTCGACTTCCACGTCGGTCTCGTCGCGGACCAGCCTGATCGCCCGAAGGACCTCCTGCCACTCCTCTGGGCGGTTCTCCTTGGAGACGCCCTTCTCGGCCACGACGATCCCGAAGCGCTGGGCACCGTCGCGCTCGGCGCGCTTGGCGGCGTCGAGGATCTCCTCGGGGTCCAGCAAGCCGTAGTTGTCGATGCCCGTGTCGAAGTGAACCGACTGGGCGCAAAAGCCACAGTCCTCGGCGCAGTTGCCGGCCTTGGCGTTCACGATCGAGCAGGCGTCGACAGTGTCGTCACCGAAGGCCGAGCGAACGTAGTCCGCACCGGCCGCGAGTTCGCCGACTGGCTGTGCCATCAGTGCGAGTCCGTCACGCCGATCGAGGGACTCGCCGTCGATCACGCGTGCGACAGCGTCGTCGACCGTTCGGTTTCCCGTCTCGTAAACCACACGCTGGATGACAGTTGACGCGACCTTAATGGTTCGGGTGGCGGTGGCCGCGCGCGTCGGTCAGGCGTTGGGACCGAGGTCTTGGGAGAGTGTCGCTGACTGGCCCCCGCTCGCGGACTCCCAGACGACCCGTACGTCGTAGTCGCTGGCCGCACCGACGGTCACGGAGTCGCCGGCGCGGACGCTCCCGTCCTCGTCGTGGCTCCCTTGCCACGGGCCCGGTCCGGTCTGGTCGACACCGTCGACGGGAACGAACCCGTCGCCACGGAGCCAGAGTTCGTCGGCCGAGACGGTTTCGCCGGACTCGTGGGTGATTGTCAGGACCTGCTCGTCAGTTTCGTACTCGAACCCCAGCGACACGATCGGTGCGCGAGGTTCGGTGTCCATCTCACTGCCGAACTCGCTGGACCCCTGTGGCATCGCGAACGCCAGCAGCAGTGGCGTGAGGACGGCGGCGAAGTCACTCGCCGGACGGGTGTGGGTCACCGAGGTCGTGGTCCCGCTGGAACTGAACTCCGTCGCCTCCAGGGCCGCGACGAGTTCGTCTTTGTCCTCGATGTCGCTGTTGTCGGCCTGTCGCTCCATGATGACGAAGGTCCCCTGCATGATGTCCCTGATGTCGGTCGCGGTCTCGCCGTTCTCGGTTTCGAGGCTGAGGGAGGCGACGCGGTCGTCTCCGTCGGCCGAGAGCGACCCGTAGCCGTACGTGACCTCCTCGGCGAGACTGGTATCGATCTCCGCGCTGGCCTGCTCGGGAATCTCGTCGGTGATCACGTCGAACGCGAACCTGACGTGACCCGCCGTCGCCGCGTCGTAGCCGCTGCGCACCTCGCCTTCGACGGGATCTTCCTCGCCGATCCACGTCTCGATGGTCGCTTCGACGTGTGCGCGCGTCCCGACCGAGAAGACGCCCTCTTCGAGGACGGCCAGCACGACCGGCGGTTCGCTCGGTTGTCCGCTCGACTGCTCGCCACTGCCCGATTCGAAGACGTACAGCGTCTTGTCCTCGTGGTCGTCTTCGGAGTAGCTCCCGTTTGCCTCCTCGATCGCGTCGAGAATGTCGTCCTCGGTCCACTCGGTCCACAGCGTGTACGCGGCCTGATCGTACTCGGTCGCGGCGTCGTAGGCCCCGGAGAGGATCGACTTTGAGAGTAGGCGCGGGTCCAGGCCGGACTCGTCTTCGATCTGGTCGAGCGCCGCCGTCACGCTCTCGGGGATGCCCTCGGACTCGATCTCGTCGCGCGCCTGCTCGATCTGTTCGTTGATCCCGTCACGGAGCGCCTGATCCTCGTAGATCGCGGCGAAATCGACTTCGAAGATGTACTCCGAGTCTTCGGGCACTGCCTGAATCGTGTCGCTGGAACCACTTCCGCCTTGAATCGTGTTGCTCACCTGACTACAGCCGCTGAGGCCGCCGACGAGGCCCGCAGCCGCCAGCCCGCCGGTCGTTCGCAGCAAGCCCCGTCGTGTTACCGAATCGTCACTCATGTCTTGTTCGTTTCGAGACAATACTGATAAAAATTCGGATCGTCGTCGGCAGCGATCAGGCGTCCGGGCCGGAACCGCTGGCCAGCACGGCGCTCTGGTCGCTCTCCGCGGACTGCCAGACCACCTGTATCTCGTAGTCGTTGACGACGCCGACGTACACGATGTCCCCGGCCGCCACGTCGCCGTCCGTCGTCGTCCCCTGCCACGGGCCAGGTTCGACCTGATCGGCCCCGCCGTTCTCTGCGAATCCGCTGCCGCGGAGCGAGAGTTGTGAGGCCGGGATGCTGTCGCCGCCATCGTGAGCGAGCGCGAGCTGGTTCGAATCGGCGCTGGACTCGTATAACTGGAACGAGAAGGACGCCTGCGGGGCGTTCGCGGCCATCGACTCGCTGCTCGACGCGCTAGCCGACGCGCCGGCCGGCATGACGAACGACAGCAAGACTGGGGTTGCGACGGCGGCGAACTCCTCGGCCGCCCGGGTGTGCGTGACGGCAGTGGTGGTCCCGTCCCCGGACACCTCAGTGGCCTCCAGCGCGGTCAGCAGTTCCTCGCTGTCCTCAGTCTCGCTCTCCTCGATCTGCTGTTCGGCCATCGACAGCGCACCTTCTATGACCTCCGTCACCTCCCCGGTCGCCTCTTCGTCGTCGGTTTCGAGGCTCAGGCTCATGACGCGGTCGCTGCCGTCCTCCGAGAGCGACCCGTAGCCGTACGTCACGTCGGTGAAGACCGCAGGATCGACTTCTCCACCTGTCGATTCGGGCACTTCCGAGGACACCACGTCGAACGCGTAGCGCAGGTGTCCGTCCGTCGACGCGTCGTAGCCGTCGCGCACCTCGCCGCTGACCGGGTCCTCGTCGCCGTTGTGAGTGTCGATCGTCGCCTCGACGTGGGTCTGGGTGCCGATCGTGAACACCCCCTCTTCGAGGACGGCCATTCGCGTCGGCGCACCGGACTGCATCGGTTGCTCGGGGGCGTAGACGGTCGTGTCGCCGTAGCTCTCCTCGGTGTAACTGGCACCCTCCTCCTCGATAACGTCGAGGAGGTCTTCCTCCGACCACTCCGTCCAGAACGTGTACGCGGCCTGGTCCTCCCCGGCGTCGCCCTCGTAGGTCCCCGAGAGGATCGCCTCCGACATCGACTCCGGATCGAGTTCAGCCTCCTCCTCGATACGGTCGAGCGCCCCGGTCACGTCTTCCGGGATCTCCTCGGACCCCATCTCCTCGCGGACCGAACTTAGTTCCTCGTTGATCCCGTCGCGCAGCGCGTCGTCCTCGTACATCGCGGTGAAGTCGACTTCGAGGACGTACTGCGAATCGGCGGGAACGGTCTCGACGGCGTTCGTTCCACCGTTACCGCCGAGTGCGCCCGTGATGCCGCTACAGCCACTGAGTCCGCTGACGATGCCAAGCGACGCGAGTCCCCCGGTGGTTCGGAGCACGTCCCGCCGTGAAACGGATCGCTCGTTCATATCTGTTTTATACTTGCAACTGTCTGATAAGTATTTGGATAGGGTCGAACAATTGCTTTGACTGCCGGGCGCGTGGCTACTCGCCCCAGTAGTACCGCGGTGCGAGCACGAGGTAGGCGACGGCTGCGACGAGGAGAATCCGTGCCGGAAGTCGCTGGAGTGCGGTCGGATCGACGATAACCACTGCCTGTACGACTCCGAGGACCAGCGCGTCTCGGGCCAGCAGCTTCGGGTACGGGACCGGAGCGACCATCAACAGTGAGAGGACGAGCGTGCCCGCGAGCAGCACCGACACCGGTGCGATTCCGGCGAGGTAGGCCGCCGCGAGGATCGTCGCGGCCAGCGTGTTCTGGATGCCGGGGCGGCGCTCGTCCTCGCCGACGTAGACGGTGTAGAAGGCCGTTCTGAGAATCGAGAAGACGACGAACGACGACGAAAGCAAGACCACGAGCGCGAGGGTGAGTGCGTCGAGGTCGGCGATGGGGCCGTACTCCGCACGGGCCACCCCGAAGACGAACAGCGCGGGCGTCGCGCCGAAGGAGACCACGTCGGTGATCGAGTCCAGCAGCGGCCCGACCTCGGTGTTGCCCGCGAAGCGGGCGACGATTCCGTCGAGCGCGTCGGCGATCGCAGCGAGCAGGATCAGCCGAGCAGCGAGCGACGGATCGGTGTAGGCAACGACGGCCGCACCGAACCCGATGACCGCGTTGACGAGCGTCACGGCATCGGCGACACCGAGTCGTCGTCGCACTGCGAGGCTCATACTGGGACGTGTGCGAGGGGGTACATCAACGCCCCGGAATGGGGGCGGCCCGGTCCCAGAAGGCATATACGCCTCGCAGGGAAGGGAACGCACGAACGCAGACAGGTCGCCACCGTGAACCCGACTATCGCACTCGAATGTACGCAATGCGGACGCGTGTTCGTCCCCGAAACGGGCAGACACGTCTGTCCCGACCACGAGGGGACTGGCGGCATTCTGGACGTGCAGTACGACCAGTCGGGGGCCAGTGACGCCATCAGAGCGGGCGTCGGGGAACCGATCGACGACCTCTGGAAGTACGCGCCGCTGCTCCCGACCGACGGCAACGCCGTCGAACTGGGGGCCGGCGGGACGCCGCTGCTGGACGCGCCGACGCTCTCGGACCGACTCGGCGTGACCGTTCGGCTCAAGGACGAACGAGGCAATCCAACTGGCTCGATCAAGGACCGGGCCAGCGCGGTCCTCGCGAGTCGGGCGCTCGCCGCCGAGCAGTCGGTCGTCACCTGTGCCTCGACGGGCAACGCCGCGGCCTCTTTGGCCGGCTACGCCGCCCGCACGGACCTCGACTGCTGTATCTTCGTCCCTGCGGACGTACCGGAGGGAAAAGCCGTCCAGCCACTCGTCTACGGCGCGGACGTGTACGCCGTCGACGGCGACTACGACGACGCCTTCTCGCTGTGTCGGGAAGTGAGCGCCACACGGAACTGGTACGACTGCAGCGCCGCAGTCAATCCCTACGCCGTCGAGGGACTCCGAACCGTCGGCCACGAACTGGCCGAGCAGACCCGCTCGTCGGTCCCCGATTGGCTCGTCTACCCGATGGGCAACGGCTGCGGGCTCGCCGCCGCCTGGAAGGGGTTCAGCGAGTTCGCGGAGCTGGGCGTCGTCGACGAACGGCCGCGACTGCTCGGGGTGCAGGCCGAAGGTGCTGCTGCGATCCACGACCGCTTTACTGCTGGCGACTCGGATGGGCCCGACACCGATGGCCCCGGGGACGGCGACGCAGCGACACAGGCAGACAGCATCGACGTTCGCACGCCCCACAACGCCGACAAGGCCTGTCGCGCGCTCCGGGCGAGCGACGGTGCGACGGTCGCCGTCTCGGACGAGGCCATCCTCGACGCGGAGCGCTCGCTCGGTCGGGCCGAAGGGATCTACGCCGAACCGGCAAGCGCCGCGACCCTCGCGGGTCTCGAAGCCGCGATCGCACGGGGGATCGTTGCCCCCGGCGAGTCGGCGACGCTCGTCGTCACCGGGACGGGGCTGAAAGACACCGCGAGCGCGCGGGACCTCGTCGACGGCGTCGAACACGTCGCCGCGACGCCCGACGCCGTGCCCGACCGCAAATAGCGGGCGGCGAGCGCGGTCATTCCTCGACTTCCTGATCGACGTAGAACCGGGCAGCGGTGACGCCGGTTCCGACGATGAGCAAGAGCAACTGCCACCCCGACCGGACGACGGGGAACACGCGATCGACGTTCTCCGGTTCCGCACCGCGGTTCGGGTCGATACCCGTGCTGACGTGGACTTCCTCCGTGCTGCCGCGAGCGCTTGGCCGCGGTCCGCTCGTCTCCCCACCCTGCTCGCTCCCCAGGTCGACGAACGTCTGGACGATCCCCCGCTGGCTCGACAGTTCGACCTTGCCGTTGATCACGTAGAACTGGTCGTGAAGGGGCCACAGCGGGTTCGCTCCGCCGGCCGAGAACAGGTCCAGACCGATCGCCGCACAGACGTACGCGACGCCGGTCACCCACGCGATGCGGACGCCACGCGGCCCCCAGCGGTCGGCGAGGCGAATCCGCCGGAGCCAGTAGTGATCCACGACGAGGACGGCGGCGACTCCGAGGGGCAAGAACAGCGTGTGAAAGGCCGTCCGGTGACCGACGACGGTGAACAGGCCGACGAACGAGTCCAGATCGGCGAAGATCATCGCGCCGAACAGGAGCAGGACCGCCCGCCGGTCGAACGCCGTACCCAGCAGTGCGGCACCGATCAGGCCCGCGAGCGCCATGTGAACGATAGTCGACGGCATCGGTTAGCTCGGCGATCGCTCGTTGACGGTCGCCTGACTGCACGTATTGCCGGAATACCTATAAGCTCTCGTGCCCATTCTCTGCCTGAGACGGGGGCTGGGTACCTCCCGAGTGGTGCGAGTCCGGTCTCGCACGAACGACAACGCCGACGACAGTCGGTGGTGGTGACACGACGTGAGCAGCGAAAACAACACGACGACGATCGCAGACGAACAGCTTCGAGTCGATGCTGGGACACAGCTACTGGTCTCGGTCTCGTCGATGCACCAACCGCTCTCGTTGCTACCGACTGGTATGTCGGGCAACCTCCTGATCGTCTCCTCGCAGGCACCGGCGACTGTCGAGCAGGCCCTTCGGGACCGCGGGATCGACCCGACGACTGCCGGCCTCGTGCCGATCTCCGGCTCCGAAATCGAGTACGACGGGCCGCTGTGGACGAGCGAGCCGGTGGTCCCAGACGACCTCACCGGGCTCAGTATGCGCTTTACCAGCGCGCTGGACGCACTCGAACCGGGCCACGGCTGGGTCCTGTTCGACTCGCTCAACGCGCTCGCGATGTACGCCCAGGCGGACCGCGTCTGTCGCTGCTTCGATCACCTGGCCGAGAAGGCCCGAGAGCGGGACCTGCGCGGCGTCTACACCGTCGCCGCGGACGCCCTCGACGACGAGACGACTCGGAGCTTCGAACGGAGCGTCGACCGGACGCTGGATCGGCGCTGAGACGAACTGATTTCTCCCTGTCGTGGCGACCGAAGCATAGTCCGGTGATTTCCGGGCCGAGACCATCCGAACGTGTCGCTACCGAGAATTGCGTCAGACGCCTACCAAAAGTTAAGGTGCCGGCCACCTTCCGGGCGTACATGGATCGGGATAGCGCTCCCCAAGAAATCACGACGCTCGTGGGCCGCGAGGTGTATTCCAACACCGGGGTCTTCGTCGGCGAAGTCGAGGACCTTCGACTCGACCTCGACCGGCAGGAAGTCACCGGCCTCGCACTCCACCAGCTGAATCGCGAACTGTTCTCGACCGAGATCAATCAGTCCCGTGGCGTCATCGTCCCCTATCGGTGGGTACAGGCGGTCGGTGACGTGATCATCGTCAACGACATCGTCGAACGCCTGCAGCGGTCGGCGGAAGAATCGGACGAAGAAGACGAAGTACCGGCGTAGCGTTTCGATCGGGGGTCAGCGGTCGCAGCTCGACGGGTCAGTTCCCGTTGGCGCTTTCGGAACTGTCGACGCCCATTGCTTCGAACAGCTTCGTTCTGACGGCTTCCTCGGTGAGTTCCAGCAGCGTGTCGCGGTTGTCTTCGCTGGTCTCGATGCCCGTGAAGATTCCCAGCGGGATCTCGACGCTGGCGTCGGTCGAGTGGCCGGCGGTGTCGCCGATGCCGCCGAAGGCGTCGTCGAGCACCTTTCCGATGTTCATGCGAATGTCCTTCGAGCGGGCGGCGAGATAGATCGTGTTGTCGGCGATGGCGAAGACGGCCGTCGTGGTGATCCCCTCCAGATTCAGGAGGTGCTGGGCGGCCTGTGCCAGCGCGTCGCGGTCGCGGATGAACCCGGCGTTCGAGACGAGATGGGACCCTTTGACCTCGCGATTTCTGATCGCCTCGGCGAGTACGTCCAGCGTCTCGGGCGACATCGACGGCGACTCGACCTGTTCGAGCGTGTCGTGGTCGGCAAAGGGATAGAGATAGGCTGCGGCGGTCAGGTCGGCGGGTGTCGTATCGCGCTTGAAATCCAGCGTCTCGGCGCGGATGCCGTAGAGCAGCGCCGTCGCGACCTCCTGCCCGAGGCTCAGTTCGAGTTCCTGGATGTACTTGGTCAGGATCGTCGAGGTCGCGGAGACGTTCGGGCGGATGTCCTCGAAGGTGGCGTCGTACTCGTGGTCGTGCTCGTAGTGGTCGATGATCACGTCGACCTGTTCGACGGCTGGCTCGCCGCCCTTGGCCGTGTCGACCAGGGCGAACGTGTCGTAGTCGTCGAGTTCGACGGCGTTGCGCGAGACGAGGTCGATCCCCAGCAGATTGACGAACGCCCGGTTCTCCTGGTGACCGATCTCACCTTCGTAGATGATGTCGGCCTCGACGTCGAGGCTCTGGGCGATGGTCCGCAGGGCTGCGGCGCTGGCAATGGAGTCGGGGTCGGGCGAGCGGTGGATGAGGATGGCCATGCGCTGGTCGGTGCTTTCGATCACGTCGGCCAGCTGGCTGGCCTTGTACTCCAGTTCGCCCGTCTCCAGAGCCCGCAGCGCCGAGTCGGCGATCACGGCCGATGGGTTGATCACCACGTCCGCACCGGCCTCGCTCAGCTCGTCGGCCGACACGGGGTCGTCGGCGCGTGCGACGATGAACTGTTCACCGTCCTGAGCACGGATGTTCTGGACGGCTGCTGCGTTCGCGTCGACATCCGAAGACAGGATGAGGACCACGTCCCGGTCGGCCAGTGTCTCCGTGATGGTCTCGTCGGCGATATCGCCGACCTGGGCGTTCAGATCCTGATCTCGGAGCGCCTCCACTCGCCCCTCGTCTCGATCGAGGATCAACACGTCCTTGCCCTCGTCGACCAGCTCCTCCGCGACGGCATGGCCTACACTTCCACACCCGAGAATAGCGTACTTCGACATAGAGGCCATGGTAATGCCGCTGACTGTACTCATTTGTGCGTGTATCCGGTCGGGACGAAGCCCCTTATATCAATTGTCTCTCGCTCCTGGGAATGTGGAACCCACACACGGCGCTGTTGAAAGGAAACCTATTTTACCAGCCCTGATAACTTGTGAATGCACTGGGCCGGTAGCTCAGTCTGGCAGAGCGACGGCCTCTTAAGCCGTCGGTCGAGGGTTCAAATCCCTTCCGGCCCGCTTCTGCGACGAACGAAGTGAGCAGTGAAAACGCCACGAGGGATTTGAACCCTGGAAGTCGCGCGCAGCGAACACCGTGAGCGAGCACGTCTTCCTTCGGTTCAAATCCCCTTCGGTCCGTAGCATTTTGCTGCGAGCAAATTTGCGACCAGCAAATGCGCTACAGAGCGATGTGAACTAGATGAGATTCACTGCGTTCGTTTCGTCCGGTTCGAATTCCGAGAGCCGACAGAGCCGTCTTTCGACCCTCGCAAACGCTGCGCGTTTGCTCAGTCCCGTCCGTCCGCTTTGCTGTCGCGGACCAGTTCGACGTACTCGTTCGGGTAGTCTCAGTAGTGATATATCGCACGTACGTTTATACCGCTGATTCACCTTCTTTGAGACGAATGAGCGGGAGCGATACGGACGTTCGAGTTCTGTACGTCGGCGACGACTCGGACGGACTCGAACGGACGACCGATACGTTCGTCGTCGACGTGGCGCAGGGGATCGAGGAGGCGGTCGATCGTCTCGATGACGGAGCCTACGACTGTGTCGTCTGTGAGTACGAACTCCCCGAAGCGACCGGTACTGATCTCGCTGAAACGGTCCGCGACGACGGTCTGGGGCTCCCGATCGTCTTGAATCCGGCCGAGGGATCCGAAGCGATCGCGAGCGAGGCGATTTCGGCCGGTGTCACCGACTACGTCGGCGACGATACCGGGCTGGCAGCGGCGGTTCAGAGCGCAGTCACGGGATCTGACGTGATGCGGGACCGGCACCGTCTACTTGGGGCGGTCGAGTCCGCAGCGGAGGGGATCGCGCTGCTCGGCGACGACGGCTACTACGAGTACGTCAACGACGCGTACGCGGAAATGTACGGCTACGCACCCAAGGACCTGGTCGGCGAACACAAGGACATCGTGTATCCGAGCGACGAGTCGTTCGACGACGTCGTCCAGTCGATCGAGACAGCAGGGAAAATCCAGCGCGAGGGAACGGGAGTGCGGGCCGACGGGACGACGATACCGATCCAGTACACGGTTTCGACGACGACGGCCGGCGGGTACGTCTGTACCAGCCGTGACGTGACCGATCGCCAGCGTCGGCAGGCCGAACTCGAACGGCAGAGTACGCTGCTGGACTCCCTGTTCGATCAGATTCCGGCCCATCTCTACATCAAGGATCGGGAGGGGCGTCACAAGCGGGTCAGTTCGTACTTCATCGAACGTGAGACAGTCGACGAGTCGGCGATGCAGATAGCGGCATATCGCCGCGACCAAATTATCGGGAAGACCGATCTGGAGATCAACGACAGCGAGCACAGTCGGCAGGCCTACGCCGACGACATGCACGTGATCGAGACGGGCGAGCGGATCCTGAACAAGGAGGAGTACATCGCTGACGACGACGCCTGGAACCTGACTTCGAAGGTGCCGTGGCGGGAAGACGACGGGTCGATCAGGGGCGTTATCGGCATTTCCCAGCGGATCACCGAGCAAAAGCGAGTCGAGGCGGAACTCGAACGAAAGAACGAGCGGCTGGCTGAGTTCGCGAATCTGGTGAGTCACGATCTCCGAAACCCGCTTCAGACCGCTCTCGGCCGGACGGACGTCCTGCAACAGCGCTACGACGACGAGAGCCTCGACGTTGTCCAGCGGGCCCAGGAACGGATAGAAGCGATGATCGACGACATCTTGTTGCTCGCTCGCGAGGGGGCGGAGACGACCGACGTGGAACCGGTCGACCTCCGATCAGTGATCCGCGAATGCTGGGAACACACCGACACGTCCGAGACGAAACTGACAGTCGACACTGACCTAGTGGTCCGTGCGGACGAAAGTCGACTGAAGCGACTGTTCGAGAACCTCTTTTCGAACGCCGCCAGCCACGGCGGCGAGAGCGTCACTGTCGGTGACCTCGGGGGCCACGGTTTCTTCGTCGAGGACGACGGGCCGGGCATCCCTGAGTCCCGGCGGGACGACGTGTTCGACCCGGGCCACTCCAGTTCCGAGAGCGGGACCGGGTTCGGGTTGCGTATCGTCGAGCAGATCGCCGACGCCCACGACTGGCGGCTGACACTGACCGACGGCAGCGATGGCGGTGCTCGGTTCGAGATCGGAGACGTGGACGTCGTCGATCGGTGAGTGCTTACAGGTCCTTTTCCATCTCGACGTGGGGGATGCCCGCCTCGTCGAACACGTCGCTGGTGGTCTCGTAGCCCAGTCGTTCGTAGAACGCCTCGACGCGCGTCTGTGAGTGGAGTTCGAGGCGGTCGAGATCGCCCTCGGCAGCGATGGCTTCGATCTCGGCCATGATCTCCCGGCCGATGCCGGACCCGCGATGGTCTCGGCGGACGGCGACCCGTTCGACTTTCCCGGTTCTGTCGTCGACCGCTCGGAGGCGGGCGGTCCCGACTGCCGTCCCGTCGATCCAGGCGAGGACGTGGGTCGCGTCGGGGTCCTTGCCGTCGATCTCGATGGCTTCGTCGACGCCCTGCTCGTCGACGAACACGTCGCGGCGCACGTCGAAGGCCGGTTCGAGGTCGGCGTCGCCCGCGCGGACGACGATGTCGGCGTCGCTCATACCCGTGGCCAGTCGCTCCGTCGACAAAACCTTGACCGCTCTCGGACGGGCGCGGTCGCTCTCTCTCTGTGGATCGTCTCCCTGTCCCCGTCACCGTGTTCTCGCGACACTCAAGCGTCGGTCAGGGGCAGTTCGACCACGAACGTCACCCCGCCGAGGTCACTGTCATCGACGTTGATCGAGCCACCGGATCGTTCGACCAGCGTCGAGACGATGTGGAGGCCGAGGCCGTTGCTGCCGCCGTCGGTCGTCACGCCGCGCTCGAAGATCGATTCGCGGTGGGCGGGCGGGATGCCCGGGCCGTCGTCGGCGATACGGACCACCGCCGTGTCGGCGGTCGTGGCCGTCGTCACCCGAACTGTCGGGTCGTCGCCGGTGTGTTCGACGGCGTTGTTCAGGATGTTACCGAACACCGGTTTCAGTGCGTCGGTGCCGCGCACGACGAGGCCGTCGTGGAGGTCGGTTTCGACGGTCGCGTCCGGGAACGAGTCGCGGATCGTCCCCGTTGCGGACTCGATGTCTTCGATCACGTCCCTGGGTTCCGGGTTCGCGTCGTCAGTCAGGACGCGCGTCACTGCGTCGGCGCTCTCGGTCAGGTCCTGGAGCGCCGTCACCTGGCTCTCGATGCGCTCGGCGGCCTCCTGTGCGCGCTCGTCGTCGACCGTCGCCAGGAGGTCGACCTGCCCGAGCATCACCTGCAGAGCGTTGCCGATGTCGTGGCGCAACAGGCTGTTCGCGAACGCCATTCCGTCGCGTGCCTCCCTGGCCTCGGCCGCCGTGCGTCGCAGGTCGACGAGCAGTTCGCCGATCCCGTAGCCCGCGAGCGCGCCGACGCCGCCGACGACCAGCAGCGGGAACTGTGGTTCGCCGATCGGTCGCCCCTCGGCCGCTCTGATCGACAGTGTCGCGACCTGGAGGAGCACCGTGACCGCCAGCCCCGCGATGGCCCAGCCGGCGACGGTCCAGCGTTCGGCGGGCCCGAATCGGCTCGTCGTCAGCCGGTAGCCGACGTAGACGACACAGACGGAGAGACCGCCGGTGAGGACGAACGCGGCCGTGGGAAACGCGAGTTCCCTGATCGTCGTCAGTTCCCGGTCGAAGTTCCAGACCGAGACGGCGAGCCAGAACAGGCCGGCTGCGACGACCACGGGTCCTGCTGGCACGGTGTCGGCGAGCCAGTCGCGAGGACCACGGAGCCGTTGCACGAAGAAAAGTCAGTGATCTGCGAACAAACGCTTTGTGGTGTGGTAGGTGTTCAGCTGTCGTCCGGGCTGTAGTTGGGCGCTTCGTCCGTGATCATCACGTCGTGGGGGTGACTCTCCTGCTGACCGGCAGCGGAGACGCGGACGAACTCGGAGCGCTCCTTGAATTCGGGGATGGTCTCGGCACCGACATAGCCCATGCCCGACTGCATGCCGCCGACGAGCTGGTGGAGTTCGGACTGGACCGATCCCTTGTACGGCGTCGCGGCCTCGACGCCCTCGGGGACGTACTCCTCGTCTTCCTCGTCTTCCTTGAGGTAGCGCTCGCCGCCGCCCTCGTTCATCGCGCCGACCGATCCCATGCCGCGGTACTGCTTGTACTTCTTGCCGTTCATCGTGATGACGCGCCCTGGTGCCTCGTCGGTCCCGGCGAAGTACGAACCGAGCATCACGGCGTCGGCACCGGCCGCGATGGCCTTGATCGCGTCGCCTGAGTACCGAATCCCGCCGTCGGCGATCACTGGCACGTCGTGCTGGCTGGCCACGTCTGCGACCTGCGAGACGGCGGTGATCTGGGGCATCCCCGAACCACTGACGACGCGGGTCGTACAGATCGAACCGGGGCCGATACCGACCTTGACACCGTCGGCGAAGTCGACCACGTCCTCGGCGGCCTCGCGGGTGCCGATGTTGCCGACGACCACGTCAGCCTCGACGCTGTGCTTGATGTCGCGGGCGCTGTCGACCACGTCGAGGTTGTGGGCGTGAGCACAGTCAATAAAGAGCACGTCGACGCCGGCCTCGTCGGCCGCGGTCGCGCGGTCCATCTCGAAGGGGCCGACGGCGGCACCGGCGATCAGCGACCCGGTCTCGTCGCGGGCAGCCTGGTCGTACTCGCGACGCTGGAGGATGCCTTGCATCGTCACGAGCCCGATCAGGTGGTCGCCGTTCTCGACGATCGGGACACGCTCGATCTTGTGTTCGTACATCAGTTCGAGCGCCTCGCGCGCGGTCACGTCTTCGGTGGCGGTGACGACCTCGTCGGTCATGGCCTCCTCGACGCGGTCCTCCTCGCCGACTTCGAGGTACGGTCGGATGTCCGTCGCGGAGATGATCCCCAGCACTTCGCCGTCGTCGCTGACGACCGGTGCTCCGGAGACGCCCCGTCGACTCATCATCTCGTCGACCTCGCGGACGGTCTGCTCGGGCGAGGCCGTGACCACGTCGCGGATGATCAGTTCGTCGGCGCGCTTGATGCGCTCGATTTCCTCGACCATCGTCTCGACGTCCATGTTGCGGTGGAGCACGCCGATCCCGCCGTGGCGAGCCATCGCGATGCCCATGTCGCTCTCGGTGACGGTATCCATCGCCGCCGAGAGGACCGGGACGTTTAGCTCGACGTTCTTCGAGACGCGCGTGGCCGTGTCGGCCTCGTCGGGTTCGACACGCGACTCTTTCGGACGGAGCAGTACGTCGTCGAATGTCAGCGCCTCAGGTACGCGGAGTTTCTCCGAGAATGGTTCGGGATCGTTCGCCATGTCAACCGTGGCAGACGGTCGCTCAAAAGCGTTGCGAGATTTGCCCCGAGTGGCTGGCGTTGTCACACGTTAGCTGTCGACCGTCCCACACCACGTCCACACTTCTGTACATCGTTGCCGTAGTACGGTGATGCGTGGACGATTTGTCTGGATTTGGGGGCTCTGAGTGCTGATCCGTTGTGTGTGGGTCGCAATCTCACACAACGTTTATACTCTGACAAAAGATAATTACAGACATGCACTGCGCTGTGTCCACCAGTTCTGGCGTCGGCCCTCGACAGTCCACCGACAACGTGGCCGCCACAGACTGGTTCGCCAAGAACACAGCGTTTGCGGGCTTCTCGAAGCAGTGGCGGACCACGCACGGTTCGCCCGCGCAGGTGCCGTCGCGGCACGCAGAGTACCCGACGCCCACGGGTGAGGGCACCTAGTCCGAGATGAGTAGCTCCCAACACCCAGTCGCACTCGCCTTGGAGCGACGCGTCGGCGGCGCCACCCGCCTGCTCGCGACGGTGATGATGCTACCCCTGCTCGACGGGGTGTTCGCCGCCGTCGTCCTCGCCGGTGGACTGTCGACGGTCACTGGCATCGTCGAGGTCGGCCTGCTCATCTTCGGCGGGTCCGCGACGCTTGCGGTCATCCTCGCCGAGATGGATGGCGAGCCCCGAGAGGTCGCCTCGTCGATCCTCCTCGTGGGAAGCGGCGTCATCCTCGGCGCGGTCGTGGTCGCGATCTTCGCGCCAACGATCAGGAGCGTCCTCAACCTCGTGATCTTCGAGCGCTTCGCCGCTCTCATCATCCTCGCGATCGCCGCTCGGACCGCCAGTGCACGCCTCGGCGACTGGCTGCCACGCCCGTCGATCATCCTCGCACTCGGCCTCGTCGCGAGCGTCGCCCCCGACGGCGCGTCGCTAGTCGTCCAGACGAACCCCGAGTTGATCGTCCGCGCCGCGGCCGCAGCGGGCGTCGGCGTCGCCTTCGCACTGGCCGCCGCACTCGGTGCGCCGTGGCTCCGCAACGCAGTCGACATCGACCGCTTTCGCTTCGGCAGCGCCGTCGCGCTGGGTGTGCTCCCGCTGAGCCTGCTGGGCTTCATCCCCGGGAACGCGCCAGTCGCGCTGGCCGTGCTCGTCGTGACGACGCTGCTCGCCTTCGACCCTCAGCGCGCCCGCGAGCGAGACGAACACTACGAACCCGACGCGGTCGACATCACCGCCGCCTTCGCCGACGGCGGCGCTTCCCAGGGGGTCAGCCACGACGAACCCGAATCCGAGCCCCACGCTACCGTCGACTACGACGACAGCGACGACGACCGCGCCCCCTGGCTCTAACCCAGCCCGCTCTTCTCGACCGAAGTGACAACTCTTAGGTCCCTCTCCGCCCGGGCTACTGGTATGGCTGATAATCGCGTCGTGCAGGGCCGCATGGTGACACCGGAGAGCCTCGCCGAACTGATCGAAGGCGAAGATGTCATGGACGCAGAAGCGATCGAGGACGCGGACCGCGACTGCCCGGAGTGTGGCGGCGACGTGCTCGCCGTCGGTTATATGCCCTCGATCACTGCATTTGTCACGGGCTACAAGTGCCAGGACTGTGACTGGTCCGACACCGACCGCGACGAGTGACACCCGCGTGACGGGACCGGGATCGTAACCCCTTTAATACATCTGGGCATATCCGGGAGTGCGGGGTCGTGGCCTAGTCCGGGAAGGCGGCTGACTCCAGAGGCAACGTGCCCGGTGACGACACTCCAGGGTTGATATACTGAGCGGCCGACTGATCATCGGTTCGCGTTGATGACCCTCTGGAGTTCCGAGGCACACACCGGAGATATCAGCCGATCGGGAGTTCAAATCTCTCCGGCCCCATACCGTATAAAAGTAAAGCGGTCGTTCTTACCGCTTTTCGTCCGACACTCTCCAGCTGGTAGTCTCGGTTCCAGGAGGTGCTCGCAGTGAGCCTCGATCGACGCTCCACTGAGGAGCTTCCGCTCATCTGTGAGTTCTGTGGCGAGGTGATCGAAGACGACGATCAGCGCTGTCCAGCCACCGACGACGGCCGGAGGTGCCGCCCATGACGCCGGGACCGGAAGCCGAGTCGGCCTGCTACCACGTCGCCGACTATCGGCTGTGTCCCGTTGACTCCTCCCGACGGGTGAACCGCTCACTCTGTGAACTGTGTTTCCCGGACGGGAGTGTCCCTGATCACGTCACTCACTTCGCATTCAGTGGCGATGGGACCCTACTCCACCGCTCACCTGACCAGGGCGGCGAAGCTGAGGGCACTGATGCCCAACCCAGCAGCTCGTACTCTCAGACTACGTCACTACTCAAACGCGAGGACGTGACGACGTGGGAAGACGCTCGACGGGCCGCGGGAGGTGACGCGTAGATGTCCCGCGCCGACTCGCCGACCGCTGTCGATCGCGACTGGCGCTTCAAGCCCGAACGCACGTACCGTATCCCGTCGACGTGGGCTGAAAACGGTCGTCACGAAGATCCGACCGACGGAGAAGAGCGGTACTACGCGGTGCAGATTAAACTCGGAGTCTCGCTCCGCTACGGTGTCGACGCTGCCGGCGAGATCGTCGACGGCCCCCATCGCGACAAGCCGACGGTGCGCGTCTGCTACGTCTCTCTCGACGGGTGCAGTGCCTACGTCCGCGACTGGGATGCCGTCTTCGACGAGAATGGAGCAACACCCGAGAGCGATTTCGCAAGTGTCCTTGCTGCCGATCCCAGCGACACTGATCCTGTCGACGACGAGGACAATCGAGCGTGGTACCGCGAGGTGCTTGCCGAGCGCTACGACCTGACGCCGGTCGTCGCCGACGGTGGTCAGCCTGTGGACGGTACTGACCGTTTCATGGCGTGTGTCAAGAGGTCTATGGATTTAGGAGCACAAAGGGCAGTCTGCAAGTTCAGCGCCATCCGGCAACTCGTCGACTGGCTCTGCTCTTTCATCCATTTTTGGGCAAGCCGAGAGGTGGTATTCTCCACTATTCGTGAGCGCGTATGGATCGGTTGTATCCATCACAATTCCACGCTGACGGACTTGGTACAAGAAGGTACCCCCGGAAAAGCCCGGGCTGTACACACGGCCACTGATCAGGGAGGGGATCAGGCGTGAGCCTCGACGCATCTCTCGCCCCGAACAAGCGCGCTGGGATCGGCGTCGAGATCGCGATCACTAGCGACCACGTTCCGGCTCTTCATCTCGTCCCGGACGAGGTCGCCGAGCACTACGACGCCGTCGCGACCACCCTGATCACGCCGTCGACTGCCCTGCCGTTCGTCGGGCTCTGTGTCCTCGAACGCGGCTCGATCGTCGAGATCAAGAGCACGATCCAAACTTACGCCGACGGCCGGCGTGGCCGGTTCAAGATCCGACGGAGTCAGCACGAAGCGCTGCTCGACAGCGCCGGCGCGTACCTCTTCGTGGTCTGCCGAGACACCATCGACCGGCCACCGGTCGCGCTCAAAGTAGTCCCAGCGACGACCGTCGACGCGCTGGTTCACAGTTGGATCGACTCGGCAACTTCCCGATCGGAGTACGCCCAGATCAGCTGGGGAAGCATCTTCGACGCTTCGGAGGTGGACCGATGCTGATCTTCGCTGGCGACAGTGGCGTTCCCGACGATGCCGACTACCGCCTCGTCGTCGACGGTTGTGAGTGGACGCTGACCCGTGCGGAGTTCGAACGTCTCCAGGACACACTCGCGCCGATCGACGAGGCCGAGTGTGACGAAATCGAGCGAGTGCTGCGGAGGATTCGGGAGGATCGGTAGGGATGCCCTCCCAGAATCAGGGCGGTTCCCAGCGACAGCGCCGTCGATTTGACGATGATCTCGCTGACGAGGCCGCACGATGGCTCGACTGGGACCTGCTGAACCACAAACAACGACGGCAGGTCGTTCGCTCGATCATCAAGGGCATCGACCGGATCGAGCGGGTCAACGCTTGGCAGGTCGCTGAGGAGATGATCGCTCACGAACGTGGCCGAGAACCGCGAGCGAAGATCCTCCAGTGGCTCGACCAGCGACGAGAGTGGCTGGAACTGCACGGCGATCGCGACGAGCGCCTCCAGGAGCGTGAGGAGCCCCGCGACCTGCCGCCAGTCGAAACGAGCTATCCCGACCGGGAGGACGTGGACGAGCCGGAAGATCGGGCGACGTTCCAAGCTGAACGGGCCTTCGGCTCACTCCGGGACCGATACCCACATCTGTTCGACGGATCGGACAACGCGGCCGAGAGCGCTGCGAACGAGGCTGTCGCGACCGACGGGGGTGACGACTCGTGAAGCCCATCCGCGTGACCGATCACGCTCACGACCGGTGGGCCGAGCGTGCCGATCACTCCTCGGCCGCTGGTCCACAGGTCGCCTGGTCAGAGGGTGTGGCGATCACCGTCCCCCACGGGATCGATAGCGACGAAGTACGGTATCACGCCCCCAGTGAGACGGTGCTGGTCCGTCGGAACGCTGCCATCGTCACCGTCATCGACGCCACTGACGGCGTGAAGCCCCGACTCCGGGGTGCGCTGGCCGCTGTTCGTGGAGGTGAGCAAGGGTGACGGACTCGGATGAAGCACTGTTCAGCGGTGACTACGAGACCGTCCAGCGGTTCTCAGTCTCTGTCGAGAACGCCGAAGTCGATAACGCAGCGTGTCGCTGGTGTCAGGAAGAGTATGAGGGTGCTGCCGGCGAGTCAACCCATGAGTGTTCCGAACGAGCTCGCTGGGAAGCTGCTCGTCGAACCGACCTCGACTGTGGTTCGACGATCGAGCCGGCCATTCACGAGATCGGTGCAAAGCTACTATTTGCCGATCGCGAGCACGGTATGAGTCCATACTTCGCCTTCGTCTCGGAGTTCGATCGGTGCCTACAGGACACTTACGAGGGCGAGAACGGCGCGATGGTATCACAGGGCGACGACATCGGGACATTCGAGGCTGCCGGTGAGGAATGGCAGCTGAATCACGACGAGGAGAAGGTGAAGTACTGGCAGGGGTCGATCGCCACTCGGGACGGCGACAGCGGTGACGCCTACTACGAGTACAACGTCGGGCTCGTCGCTACCGACGCCGTCGGCCGCAAGCGTGTCAACGTTCAGATTCGACCCTCGCTGCCGAACGCAACTCACGTCGAGAGTGGCGACCTGATCCAGAGCCTTCCCGACGATCTCCCGGAAGGGGTTCGTGTCCAGGTCGACAGCGCGAACGTACCTCGCGACCAGCTGATCGACGTGGTCAAGGGCTTCGTCGACGCGATGGGTATCCAGCCTTACTACTTCGCCCGTGAGCATCTTCACGAATGGTCCCGCGTCTACAACTACGCTCTGTATGTCCGTGCTATCCGGGACCTCGTCGAACAGCAGGTCGTCGCACAGACCGGACTGTTGGAACGACTGGCGACGTTCGCCAGTCAGCGCGGTGGCTCCGGTGAGTACAAGTGGGACAACGAGGAGGTCTTCGGGCACCGCCACGCGGTCGCGATGAACCCGACGGGACTCGGGAAGCTCCTACCTGATCAGACCGTCGGAAAGCTCCTCAAGAGCTACCGCCGGAAGGACCCGGCAAAGCATCGCCGTCCGAGCGATCCGACGACGGACCCGAAGATCGAGGTCCAGTTCTCCACGGAGTACAGCGAGGAGTATTCGATTCCGTGGGATGCCAGCGACGAGTTCGACGCCGACGATCTCCACCAGGAACTCGACGAGTATCTCGTCACGATGCTGGACTGGGCAGGACTCCCAACCGTCGCCGACGACAACGTCTACGTCGATGACGCCTACTGGGACGTACAGGAGACCGATCGCGAGATCAGCGTCTACCCCGACCCGATCCACGAGCTGCGCGAGGTCGAGGAGGGGCTGGCGATGCACCACTTCGCAGCCGACGACGTGTCTCCAGGTGAGCGGTCAGTCGTCCAGGCGCTGGCTGATGGTGGCCCGATGCACTACGAGCGGTTGGCCGAGGAGACCGAGACTTCGTCCTCGACGGTCTACCGCGCTATGGAGACGTTCGACGACGTACTCCAGACTGCCAACGGCGTCCTCGACTTCGCTGACGAGTTCATGCGCGAGAAGTTCGAGGACCTGTTCGGGATGCTTGCTGACGCCGCCGAGTGGGTCGAGGACGGCATCGAAGCCGTCCGTGACGGCGACGAGCTTCTGGCCGCCGACTCTGCGTTCGCTCAGTGGGCACGCCGATACGGTGCCACCGTCTCCGGCGATCACGATGGCCTGGAGATCACGCTGAACGCCGGGACCTACAGCCGCTACGAGATTCAGCAGGCCCTTCGATCGGGCTACGTCGCCGCCCGGGAGACTGGACCAAAGATCGCTGATCAGTTCCTCGACGCGGTGGTGACGTTTACCCATTCTGAGAAAGGCGTCGTTGAGGGTGACGCCGCGGTGGTCCGTGGGAACAAGATCGCGTTCTGGGGTGCGCCGCTCGAAGACATCGGCTGACCCGCCGACAGGTGAGTGGCAACACTCTCGTTCGTCTCGATTCTTTATAAGTGAGTCCGCGCGCCGGCCCAGTTCCGTCCAGTTCGTGTTGCCAGTCCGACCGCCCAGCGCCGGCGTTCCTCGTCGGTCGTTCCCGGCAGGTGGGCAAGTCCCCCTTAGTGTGTGCATAAGGGCACATCAGCGAAAAAACACCGCTACCGCCCCGCACGTTGCACATGAAGCACTCGAAACGAGGAGATCAGGACAGTGTGTCGTGAAGCCGTTCAGCTTTTGTCTCACCGATCCCGTCGAGTTCCCGAAAGTCATCAGAGTCAGCTGCTTTCAGATCGGCAACTGTGTCGAACTCCTGGGCGAGGTCTCGGGACAATTCCTCGCCGATCCCTTTGGTATCGTCAGTCATATCTTGGATCGTCCGTGCCCGGTCGTCGAGGAGTACCTCCAGCCGACGGTCCAGTTCTGCCTCGTCGATCCGATCCTCATAGTACGCTTGATGAACCTCGTCAATCGGTGTCGGTTCCGGTTCCGGCGGGTCGATCCAGTCGGCCAGCTGTTTGAACGCGTCGTCATACGGGCCGCTGAAGAGAGCGATGGCACAGAGTAGAGCCTCGATGATCCAGATCCAGTCCATCTGTTCAACAGCCTTCCCGGTACCGGCCACACGCTGGGCACCAGCCTTCGGCTGGCTCTGCAGCACAGCGCACGCATGCCACCAGTGTCGTGCTGTGGAACTTACTCATCGGGGAGGCCCTCCAGCCGCTCCTCGATCAACTCCTGGCCGCCAGCGAGGACCTTCTGGCCCTCCTCGGTGAGCGTGTAACGCCTAGCGTTCCCGTCCTTGTGCGCCTCGATCAGTCCGCGTTCGATCAGCGGCGAGGTGCCGTAATCCGACAACGATCCTTTGGAGATGTCAGTCCACTCGCGGACAGCGTTCAGGAGTTCCTGGTAGTGCGGCGGCATCGCCCCCGCTTCGTATTTCGCCACCTCGATCAACGTAATCCGCTCCGTTTTTGTCAGATTGAGATACCGCTTCCGGTCGGCGTTGAGGCCCGTGAGCGTCATCCCATCACTTCCTGAGTTACCCACTCGAACAGTTGTCGACCGGCCACGTCCCAAGCCGTCCCGGCTCCTGACGAGAGATCTGAGACCGCCTGTCCAAGATCGACTGACACCCAGCCCGTCGCCGACCCGAGGACGATGGCTCCGATCACCACCGCGCCGATTGTCGCGAACGTACCGATGGCCCCGACGATCCCGCCGATGATGGTCTTGATCCGACGGAACTTGTAGCCACCATACAGCACCGCCACCACGAGCGCCGCGGCCTGCCCGAACTCCCCGGCGAGGACGCTGAACCACTCCAACACCATCAGTCGTCCGAACCCCCGCGACCGGCGACGATGTTAATCTCGGGCTGGTCGTCGTCCGGCGAGTTGTTCGCTCGGTACTCGCGGACCAGCTGAATTGCGACGTAGCCGACGAGGATCAGCACCAGCACGAACGCGTCAGATTCGACGAGCGTCGTCAGGAGGTCGCCCTCTCCGAGCGCCTGCAGCGAGACGACCGCCGAGACGCCGACGATTCCGAGCCATCGAGCCGTGGTGAAGTTGTCAGTCCGGGTCAGAACCAGCAGCGACGCGACGGCGATAGCTGCGACGGTCCCGATTGCGCCGGCCTCCGGTCCGATCTGCAGCAGGCCCGACTGAATCGCCGCCGCCACCGTGGCGACGCCGATAGCCGCCGTCAGCAGTTCGTTCTCCCCGATGGTGATGATCCAGCCACCGACGGCCGTGATGGCCGCCTCGACCGCTCCCGACGCCACCTCGCCGCGCGGGATGCGCTCGACGAGCGAGCCGGTCCTGCTGGCGACCGACTTGACGACGCCGCGAGAGCGCTCCGGTCGCCGCCCGACGATGACGAGCCCGGCGATAGCGCCGAACAGAATCGCCAGCGGCACCAGATTCCCCTGATTGGCCGCCTCGAACACCGTGCTGGCCCCGTTTGGGTTCGTACTCGGCGCTGGGGCGGTCTTGACACGGATTAGCGAGTCGATGCCGTCCGAGGGCACCGTCATCTGCTGGCGGCCCTGTGTACGGTCGAAGCGCTTGCTTGTGTCTACCTCGTAGACACCATACCACGACCCTTGGCTCGCGCCAGTGTACTCGACGGTGAACGATTCGCCGGTGCGCTCACCGGGAGAGACGTAGAACACCGGCGCGGTCTCGTTCGTCCGGTCCTCGGGGACCGACGCCCGAATCGTCCCGTTCTCGGGCGACAGCACCAGCGGCGTCGTCTTGAGGCCCACCTCGCTGCCGGCGGCCGCCTCGGGGAAGTGGACCCGCTGGCCGTGGTTCACAGACAGTTCCGCGTAATCGGATTCAGCGCTGTAGCTCTCGTTGGCTCCGTAGTGAAGGAGATGGCCCTGGGTCGTGTTGCGGACACTGATGTACGAGTCGGTCGACCAGCTGTCGAGGCGGACCCGCGAGTCCAGATCGAACCCGACCGGCGTGGTCTCGACGACCGTCACCGAGCCGTTGTGAACGTCTATCTTCGAGCCGGTCGACCGAATCTCGACGGTCGTGTCGGCTGGCACTGTGCCGCCGGTGAGCGACGCCACGTCGATCACCGCGCTGGTGCCGTCCATCGTCAGCGAGGACTGGGGGATCGTCGTCCAGTCGCCGCTTTCGTCGACGCGGACCTGCAGCGTCCGAAGCGAAATGATGTTATCGGCGTGGGGAATCGTCAGCGTCGCGCTCTCGCGACTGGAGAGATATGTCCGCGAGAGGTTGTAACGCTCGCTGAACGCCTGGTCCTCGAACGTGACAGTGCGCCGCGTCGTCAGTTCGTGGGTGTAAGTGATCGCGACCGTCGGGTCAGGCGCGTCCGTCGAGATATCGCCGTCCCCAGCGAGGACAGTCACGTTGTTCTGGCCCTGCTGTAGCCACGACGAATTGGCCGTCAGCGACGCCGTGTCGTCCTGGCTGAGAGTGCCGTTCACGCGTAGGGTGTGGTTGTTGACGACCACACCGGGGCGCTCGGAGATTACCCGCTCGGAGTAGCCGATCTGCACGTCGACGACGCCGTTGCCGGTCCCGACAGTTGCGCTAGTGACGTTCCGATCAAAGTCGTCAATCTGGACGGTCTGAGACTCGCCTTCGGCGAGTTTCCCGAGAGACTCGGCCTCGACCTGCCCGTCGCCGTCGATGTCCAGCGTCGGGTCCTCGGTGAGCGTTCGGACCGTCGAACCGGCCTCGATACCGACCTTGTGGACCGTCGAGACGGTCGCGGTTTGTGAGCCCGACGAGATGTTCCCGACCGACCGCGTGACGGTGTCACCGGCCGGCAGGACGCCGCTATAACTGGCATCGACCTGGCCGTCGCCGTCGAGGTCGACCGACGGGTCCTCGGTCGTGGTGCGCTCGGTGTAGTTGATCGTCACGTCCGTCTGATAGCCCGTCTGGACCGTCGCTGTGTGCGATCCCGTTTCGAGATTCGAGGCTGCTTTCGTGACGGACTCGCCGGCCAGTAGCACCCCGGAGTAACTTGCGTCGACAGAGCCGTCGCCGTCGAGGTCCACCGCCGGATCTTTCGTTGCAAATCGCTCGGTATAGCCGATCTGAGCGTCGACCTGATAGCCGGTATCGACACTGGCACTGTACGTCCCAGGAGCGAGGTTCGGGACGGCTGCGGTGAACACCTCGCCGTCCGTCAGCATACCGTTGTAACTCGCCTCGTCGGAGCCGTCGCCGTCCACGTCGATCGACGGGTCAATGGTCGCAGACCGTTCCGTGTAGTCAACCGAGACATCAACCTGGTGCCCGGTCGTCACCGTCGCTGTGTGTGATCCGGGAGCGAGGTTCGATATTGACACAGTCTCGGTATTCCCGCTCGTCAGCACACCGATGTGACTCGCCTCGTCGGAGCCGTCGCCGTCCACGTCGATCGACGGGTTCTCGGTCGCCGTCCGATCCGTCTTTTCGAGAGAGTAGTCAAAGGTCCCGCCCTGAGAGGCCGAGAAATCCAGTGAGCTGGCGCTCGGCGAGATGGGGAGCGCGGCCGACTCGCTCCCGTGGACCGCTCCGAGACTTATCGATGTACCGTCGCTGGCAGTCACAGACAGTCCAGTCGCCGAACTCCCCTGTAGCTCGATGGAGGCGTATTGATCCTTGTAGAATCCACCGTAGTACAGCCAATTGGAGGGGGCCGAGTCCTTGCTGGTGGATCTTTTCAATCCGACGGTTGTTCCACTGCTCTCAGTGTCCGTCGGAACGATCGAGATGTGGACACTGCCGCCGTTGTGATCGTAGGGCGTATTCAGCGATATGCTGTGTGTGCCCGCGCTGTCGATCCGTGTCGAAGCGACCTTTGTTCCGCTGTAAAAGTTCCCATCAGGACCTCCAGAGGCGATATAGATATCTGCATCTACCCAGCCCCCAACGTCTTTAATCCCCAAATTGATCTGAGAGATTCGTGCCGGCGCGTTCTGGATTCCTGCTTCGCGCCGGTAGTAGCCTCCACTGCCGTCTGAGCCGACCATCACCGCGCCAGACGGGTCAGATAGATCGTAATATCCACTGCCGACAGTCCGGCTGTTTGGAGTGATTGTCAGGCGCGGATTACCGGACGCTGGACCACTGGGATCCAAATTCCCGCTCGTCGTGATACTATCGGAGCCGTCGACAGAGATCCCGCTCCCGGACTGGTCGTTCGTTGTGAACGTGGAATCGCCGGTAAATTCGACAGATACGCCCGTCGCATCGCGGTTTCCATCAACGGTGAAACCGAACTGTCCTCCGTTTCCGACGTTGCTCGCCGACGCTGTAGTCGCTGACGTGGTCGAATCGCCGGTGAAGGTCACAACCGCATCGTTCGCGTTTCGATTCCCGTCGACAGTGTAGTCGAATGACTCTCCGTTCGCGAGATTCGAGCCGGACACCGACGTGGTCGAGGTCGTCGAGTCGCCGACAAAAGTCACGCTCGCGTCGGTGGCAGCGCGAGTTCCACCGACAGAGTACGTAGTGGTGTCGCCGTCGACCAGATTCTCGGCGACGACACTCCGGTCGGTTCTCGCTTCGTAGCCGGTGAACGTCACCGACACGTCGGTCGCCGGCGAGTTCCCGTCGACGGAGTAGCTCGTCGAATCGCCGTCGGTCAGCACCGTCGAGAACAGGTTCGCGTCGGTCGACTGCTGTTCGACGCCGGTGAACGTCACTTCGGCGTTCTGGGGTTGTAGATTCTCCCCAGCGACCGAGAGCGGGATCGTCTCGCCGTCGGTGGCCTCGATGACCTTTTTCGTGTCGCGCTCGCTGTTGACCTGCCCGGTCAGTTCGATCGCCGGGTCGCTGGCGCTGTCGAGTTCACGAATCTCGTAGAGGTGCGTGGTGCCGGTCGTCGCTGGCTGGCCGACGATCTCCAGCACGCCGCCGAACGTGACGACGTTCGTCGAGAACCCGCGCACCCAGAAAATCGCATTCCCGTTGCGCGAGTGGACCGCTTCGGAGTACGTTTCGCCGCTCTCGTGGTGGATACCGACGACCTCCGGCACCGTACCGTACTCGGATTTGAGCCACTCGGCCGAGACAGAGACCCAGCGGCCGTCGTGCTCACGGCTGTCCGTGAGATTCAGCGCGGGCTGGCCGTCGATCTCCATCGTCGCGACACGAAGCGTCTGAGAGCCCACCGAGGCCGAGACGGGCGGTTTCGTCCCGTTCGACTGGACGTGTGAGTCGGGCACCTGCGAGAGGTCCGTCTCGGGCTCGCGGGGCTCGTTGCTCAGGTCGCGGATCGGCCCGTCGTCGTCGTCCGATGGCGTCGCGTCATCGTTCTGCGGTCTGTTCTCGGAGTAGACGGTGCCGTTGGTGGCGTCGTCAGTCGTCGGAGCGGCCGACGGTGCCAGCAGTGCCGGCGCGGCAGCCGCGACGGTCACCAGCGCCACCGCCATCCCGACGATTGTCAGCTGTTCGCGGGTCAGTGGTAGGTCGTCCATGTTCATCGAGAATCTCCTTGATCGGTCGCCAGGGGGGTCCCCCCTTCCGTTCCTGTTCCTGATACGCGCGCACACTGGGGTTCAGAATACTGAACGAGATCGGATTCAGACCGCCAGCGCGGCCCGGACCGGCCGCCGCCGGCGACCGCCGCGACAGCGACGCCACGGCGTCGAGAAGCGTTCGGCCGGGGTTCGAGGCCGCCAAATAGGTCAGTCATCGGCCACCCCGCGGTGATCGGCGGCAATCGGTCCGGTCGAGCGGGGGATTCGCGCCGCAACCAGCTCGTCATCAGCGGACTCGAACACGAGTTCGAACGCCGTGTCGGTCGTTCGAACCGGGGAGGTCGGGAACTGTCCGTCGTCGTAGGGGCTCGACAGCGCCTCGACGATCCGGGGCTCGTCGCCAGTCAGGTCGATCACACCTGCCCCCGGCGGGAGCACGCGCAACTCGTGGACTGCACCCCCGGCCGCGCGATACTCCTCGACGAACAACGGCTGTCCGTCGCTGTCGGTGGCGACCTGCAGGTCGTCGACGCACATCCCGGTCTCGTCGGCTCTGATCTCGACCGTCGACGGGATACCAAGCCGGAGCTGGAACTCCGGCGTGCCGTGCGGGTATCCGAGGTCCGAAAATTGGAACTCCGAGAAGCGGCTCTCGTTGTAGCATAGGCCGAATCCGCGCGATCGCGATGACAAGAGGTCCTGATCCTGGGCGATGTCACGGAACGGCTTTGGGGATTCGCTCTTGGTCGTGCGGTTCCCTCGTTCCCGATTCGAGAGTTCGATCCAGTAATCGAACTCCTTGAGCCAGTGGTTGTGAACGTCCTCCTCGTGGTGCGCGAAGCCGATGATCGAGAGGCCAGCCTTCCGGCCCTCCTTCGCGATGTCGGACATGATTTTGACGAGTTCGTATGTGTAGTGGCCGCTCTCGCCGCCGCTGGCACTCTCTGGAGCCAGCATCCCGAACTCATCGATGTAGGCCGTCATCCAGTTGCGTTCCCCGTCCTCGTCGACGCGGACGCCGTCGAAGGTGCGCGCGGCGATGAACCCGAACCACCAGTGTGACGCCGGCGTCGGGTTCTCCTCGGTTTTTGGTGTGAACTGAGGGTCCTGAACAGTCGTGTCGGCCCGCGATACTGCTTCGTGGCAACCGCGGAACAGCGGATCGGGATAGACGACGTTGTACGTCCCCTTCGGGTGATCCTGCAGTCGCTCGACCAGGTCGAACACGTCCGAGTAGTGACGGACTGCCCGGACCAGTTCCTCGGGCTCGGGCTCGTCTCGGTTGACGGCCTCCATCCAGCGCCCATCAACTTCGACGCCTTCGGGCAGCCACAGCGTCGTCCAGTCTTTGACACGCCGCCACTCAGACGTGTTCTGGCGGCCGTTCCTGACGATTCGCTCGTCGTTATGTGCCATTTGGTACGTGGCAAACTGGTCGGCTGCGGTCGACTTGCCCGAGCCCTTCGGCGCTTCGACCATCGTCAGGCTCGCGCCCGGACTCGTCACCGTCGACGGGCCGTCCGATCCGTCCTCAACGTGGACCAGCATGTCCGGGTAGACGCCCGAGATAGCCGCCCCCTCTCGTGGCACGAACGCCTCGGGATCGAACGCTGGGATGTTGAGCCGCCGCCGGATCTCCTCGGCGTCGGTCGGATACGAACCGGGAGCATCCATCCCGTGGACGATTGGCTGCCCCTGTTGCGTTTCTACGGTGAATCCATCGTTGTCTGGTTGCTCTTTGTATGACATAATTAGCTCAGTCCTGTGAGTTCGGTCGTCTCGCGCTGCTGAACGTCGCCGCCGCCGAGGCCGGCGTTGTGGACAATCGGGATGTCCAGATCGGCCAGCGACCGGCTCACCATCTCCTTGGCGACGGCTACGTCGTCGAGGGTGATCTCCTCACGAAGGTTTGCCCGAGCGCTGGCCTGTGCCAGTCGCCGCGCCGCTCCGAGTTTCCGCGCCGTCACAGGAACCGGCGGCCCGCGATACTGGCCGTCAGCGTCGGCGAGCGCGTCGCGATAGCGCTCCGGCAGCGCCATCTTTTGCTCCTCGAACCACTCGGCCAGCTCCTCGATGACGGCGTCGTTCGCCGGCGTTGGATGCAGCTGTCGGGCGCGCGTGATGACCGCTCGGTACTCCTCGACGGTGAGGATCGGGTCAATCGCGTCGGCGTCGTCCTCGTCGAGGGGCTGGCCAGTCGCGTCTTTCAGCGACGCCGACCACGTCCGAAGCATCGACTCGGCCAGCTCCCGAACGTGGTCGCGGTCCTGCTTCGACCGCATCTGCATGATGAGGTCGAATCGGGACAGCAGCGGGCTCTCCAGCGAGAGCGCGTCGACGAGCGACTCGTCGCCCCCGAAGTGGCCGCCGCGGGGGTTTGCGACCCCGAGAAGGGCACACTCGGCCGGAAGCGTCATCGACTGGCCAGCCAGCGACAGCGGGACGATCTGGTCGGCCAGCGCCGAGTGCATCTTTTCGATCGCGTCCTCGCCGGCCTTGTCGAGTTCGTCGACGACGGCCAGCCCCTCGTGCGCTCGGACGAGGACGCCGGGCTCGATCGAGAACCCGCCGTCCGAGAAGTCGTCTTTCACCGCCGCGGCCGTCAGGCCGGGGCCGCTGACGCGCTCCCCGGACGCGAACGCCGAACGTGGCGAGACGGTCGCCGCCCACTTTGCGAGGACTGACTTGCCCGTGCCGGGATCGCCCGGCAGGAGGACGTGGATATCGCCGCGGTAGTGCGAGCCGTCGGCCGCATCGAACGTCGACCCCGAGACCAACTGCAGCACGATCCCGCGGACGACCTGCTGGTCGCGTGGATGGGAGCCGGCGACGAACTTCGGAGCGGCCGCCGCCATCAGCACGTCGGCCGTCGACGGGCTCCGCGCCCCGATCTCGAACGATTCGGGACGCTCGCGAAGCCGCTCGAACAGCGCTCGCTGGTCGGCCGTGAACTCCTTGTCCTGGTAGGACTGTCCGGCCGCCTCGACGCTGTTGGCGACGACCTCAGGACTCGGGATCGGGCCACCGCCGCGGAACTGAAGTTCGCCCACTAGGACTACGTCCTGACAGCTCTCGATAGCGCCGTGGCCCGCGAGGTCATCGTTCAGATGGACCGTGATATCGGCCGTGTCGCCGCCCATCGCGGCGCTGCCGGGATTCTCCAGCAGGAGTTTCTGATAGTCCTGATAGACGCTCTGGTCGGGGTTGATCCTGAACGGTCCACACTTCTCACAGCCCTGGCACTCGTGAGGCTCCAGAAACTGCCCGGGCCGCATCGGAATCCGCGTCAGCGTGCCACAGCGCTGACACTCGAACGCCGCTTCGACCAGCCGTGGTTTGACCTGAGTTCGCTTCGCGACCTGCCCCTCGAACGCCAGCAGTTGCCCACGTCGGTCGCTGGGCGAGAACTCGCCGGCCGCCGTAGTGTGCGAGTCGGGCAGGTTCTTGAACCGGACTGTCGCCTGCCCGAGGGTCAGATCGACGGGCAGCGGGACCCGTCGGACGCCCTCCTCGACGTAGTCGAACATCGAATCGGGCGCGTCGAGGATGTCCTCGGCCAGCGACGGGTCCCACCGGGCGAGGTCCGTCCAGTCCAGCACCAACTCCGTCAAGTCTGGATACTGCTGGGCCAGTAGCGCGAGGTCGTCAGCAACCTCCCATCGGAGGTACCGGGCGACCCGGTCGGTGAGGTCGGCGTTACTCGGCGTCATCGTCACCCCCCGCATCCGGGTCGTCGGGAAGGATTGACTCGCGCCACGCCGAGATCCCGTCGACGAGGTCGTCGACCAGCTCCCGCTCGTCGTCGGTCACCCCGTCCCAGTTGACGGTCATCCCAGCCGCGTTCAGCGACGCGAGTTTCAGCAGCTTCCCGGCTCGCTCGTCGGCCAGTTCTGTTGCGAGTTCGAGCGCCCGATCCGTGTCGATCTCGTCGCCGTCGACGGCGTCGTTGAGGCAGTCGAACACGGTCGGCTCGCCCAACTCGACCAGTGACGACTGGTTCTGTTCCCTGGCGCGAGCGGCCCGGATATCTTCGATATCGAGGTCCGTCATCCGTCGGGCACCCCCCGCCGTCGGCCAGCGACCTCGGCCAGTTCGTTGCCGTTCGTGGCCAGTTCTGACAGATTCGCGTTCATCGCTGGGAACACCTCGTCGACCAGCAGCCACTCTAAGCGGACCGACGGCCCGTTCACGAGGCTGTACCACCATTCGCCGTGGCGGTCCAGCACCGTCTCGACGAACCCGTTGTCGAGGTGGCCCTCCGTCGCGTGGATCAAGTCCTCGGCCCAGGCCATCACCTCGGCCTCGACGCGGGGCGGGTCGCGAAGTGTCTCCCGCAGGAGTCGGTGCTGTTCGACCGCCCGCTGATGGAGCCGAGGGCGGCCTGCGACGTGTTTCATCCGTTCAGCGTCCCGAACACCGTCGGTGTCCGAGAACTCCGAAACGCGTTCGCGAAGGGCCTCCAGCGACCGCTGAAACGCCGGCATCAGCGTCTTTCGGATGATCTTCCGACGGACTGACTGAATCGTCGACTCGGTGTCGGGGACCTCCTCGCAAATTCCTTTACGAGTCTCAGAATCCTGCATAAGACAGGCCATCCGCCAGCGGTCTCGAATTAGGTCGCTGTGCCACGTCTCCGGTGTCTCGCCGGCCGAGACCACGTCGACAGCGTGGCACCACTCCAGTACTTCTTGGCGGCTGGCGAAGCCCTCGCGAAGACTCTCCTGTAGATGGCGCTGCTGGGCTCTCAGCGAGTCCAGACCGGCCGCGAACGACCGATCTGACCCGCTGTCGGGTCCTTCGAGCCACTTGAGAGCATGGTGGCCGTCCTCGGCGATGTCCGTAACGACCTCAGTCATCGCCGACCCCCGTCTGTGGCGACGAGTCCGACGGCGTCGCCGGCGTCGACTGATTCCCACCGTGTTCCTCGTCGAGGGCCTTCGCAATCTCCGAGCGGACTCGCTCGACGACCTGCTGGCCCTTCTCGTGCTCACTCCATTCGAGGTCCGTCACTGCCTGCAGGACATCATCGAACGTCCGGCGTTCTTCGTATTCCTCGCGTTCCGTCTGGACCTGAGCCTGTACGTCGTTCCAGTGGGACGGCCCCCACTCGACACGGAGGTCGCCGTCGCGGGCCTCATATCCCTCTGCCAGCGCCGGCAGCGTCGCCATCCCAAGCGCCAGGAGATGGGTGTCCACGACCAGCATCGTCGCCTGGTAGGCGATGATACCACCGACGACGGCGATACCGATGAAGCGCCAGTTCAGCCGCTTCGCGGTGTTCGAGACGACCGCGCTCATCGCCTCGGGCAGGGCCGCGATGCCTTCTTTTTCCGGCGGGTCGGCGAGTTCGTCCTCGTCGACCTCGACGGTCAGATCCGGGCTGAACGCGAGCCGGGCCGGGCGGTGGGTCAGGACCTCGTCGGCCTCGGGGTCAACCTCGAACAGCTGGTCGAGGTCGCCGTCGCCCGTGTCGTAGCTCTCCCAGTCCTCAGTGGGGATCGACGCCGGATCAGCCCAGTAGCGCGCCAGCATCGGCCGAAGGCCGGCCACCGGCGCATACAGGTCTTCGCCGTGGCGGTAGACCTTCTTGATCTTGTTCTCGACCTTGCGGGTCCCGACGGTCTGGTCGCCGCTGGGGCTGATTGCGTCGCGGCGAAGCGCCCGACGGAAGAACCCGGCCTTCGAGAGATCCGAGTCTCGGATCGACAGCATCACCGGTAACGCCAGCAGGCCCATCAACAGCCCGACGACGATGGGCGCGTTGGCCAGCACCTTCGACGTTTGCCACGTACCAACTAACGCCGCGATGCCGATGACGACGGCCACGACGACGGCCCAGTAGCTGATGCCCTTGAGCGACCCGACGACCGTCCGTGAAAGGACGTGTCTCGCCGAGAGCCCGGAAAACAGGATGCCCCCGATGGCCGGGAAGATCAGATTCAGCGCACCCCAGCGCCAGAGGTCGCCCTTCGAGTTCGTCGGATACGCCGGGCTCGCCGTCAGCGGGTTCGTCTGGTGCTTGAACCGCCAGCGAGCGCCTTCGACGCGTTGACCGTCCTTCTCCAGCCACGCCGTGGCGTGCCACGTCTCGTCGTAGTGCGGCCGCAGTTCGAGTTTGGCTGCCGAGTATCCTTGCTCGGCCGTGAAGCTCATTCGCTGGACCGTCTGATTCGCCGCGTAGGTCTGTTGTGTTCCGTTGACCCGCGTCGTTTGGGGCTGGTAGTAGACGACCACCATCTCGTACTCACCGGTGGCGTCGCCGAACGCCGACGTGTACGCCAGCAGGTGATTCGTCTCGATGCGCTCGTTCTGTTCGATGGACGTATAGCTCGTCTGTGCGGGGTTGACGGGGAGCTTCTTGAGCATCATCCCGCCCTGTCCGATCAGCCGCGTCGAGGGCGGTGGCCCGGCCGATCCGCTCGTCGAGATCTGGTCTCCGCCAGTTCGTAGATCCTCGATGCTGAACGGCCCCGGTGCCGTCCAGTTCGATCCGCTCGACGATGTAGTCGTCTCGTTGCTCGTCTGGGCCAGTAGGTTCTCGTCGGTCGCGGTCGCCGATGCGGGCGTCGCCAACCCGACTGGGACCGAGACCAGCATGACCAGGACGACGATGCTTACCGCGGCGATCGCGACGCGATCACCTCCTGTGGAGAGGGTCCCGACCACGTCGCTACGCCCCCGAGAGTGCCGACGTGAGGCCGTTGACGTACTCTGTGGTCGTGTCCGGGGCGAACACCATCGCCAGCGCCAGTACGCTGACGGCGGCCAGCAGCACCGCACCCCAACCAGAGATGTTAATCTGCATCGTCGACCGCCTCCTCGGCTGCCGCGCCGGTGTACAGTGCGAGTCCGACGACCAGCGCCGCGAGGAACGCGACGATGACCTGCTTGGGCGAAAGTCCGAGGAGAGCCGCGCCGCCGGCGGCCGTCCCGCCGGCGACTACCGAGCCGGCAGCGGCCCAGATGAACCCGCCGGCGTACAGGCCGCCGAAAAAGCCGCCCAGGCCGAGCGTCGCCTGCCGGGCTGGCCCGCCTTTGAACCACTTGAGGCCACCACCAGCCAGCCGAACGCCGTATCCCATCCGGGCGAAGACACTGGTATACTCGCCGAGGATGTACGCGATTGCTGCAATGAACCCCCAGCCGAACAGCGTCGAGATGCCGATTGAGCCCGGCATCAGAACGCCCTCCAGGCCACTGCAGTCGTTGTCTGTCGATACGTCCGTCGCGTGTGAGTGTGTTGAGTCATGTTGTCACCGATCTAACCGCTTGTCTACTTTCTTGCGCGCCTCGATACCGAGTTTGAGCAACAGCAGCGCTGCCAGCACGCCGACGACCTTCGCCGCCGTGGCCTGGGTGATCGGCAGGACCGGCGACGAACTGACCAGCAGCGTCGCCATGTAGAACACCTGACCGAGATTCGCCCACGCCCACGTCAGTAGGACGACGACAACGTCGAGATGGAACGCACTGAGGACGGCCGTTCCGGCCGCCGTTGCGCCGCTCACCGGATGTTTCAGTTTCTCTATCATCAGTTGATAAGGGCACCTCCGCCGGGGATGATGTCGAGCACGACCTCGATAGCCAGCCGGATCGTTTCGCTGAACACGTTCGCCAGGACCACCAGCGCGATCGCCGCGCCGAGCAACCCGTACGGGCCGGCCCAGGCAGCGAGTGCGGCCAGCATATCACCGATAGGACCGAAAATGTCGTTGACGATGGGGTCCCCAACGATATTGCCCGCTTGAACGAGTATCCGGGCCGACTCTGTTGGTATATCCGCTAGGCCCAGCATCCCGTAGGTCGACGATCGGAAGTCGCCGTAGAAGACGAGATTCACGAGGTCCAGCGTTCTGAGGACGACCGTCTCGAAGCCGTTCAGCAGCGGCGTGAGAACGATCCCGAAAATGAATCCTGCCGGCGAGGAGCCGAAGGTCTTCAGGGTCTCGATGGTGCTGTCATCGAACGAGACCACATTATCTACCTTCACCCACTTCGGCATTACTGTCCCCCCGCTAGGCGACTACCGGCCATCTGAAGCCCTCTAACAACGATGTAGAGGATCAGAAGCGTGAACCCAACCGCAACAGGATAGCCGAATACTCCGAAAGAGTCGATACTACCCTGCCAGAGATCCTGCCGGTACGCTTTCACCATCCATTGCAGGAGCGGAAGGAACAGCTCACCGATGAGTCCCGACCCGGTCCATCGGCCAGGGTTTTCCATCAGTTCAACGAAGCTCAGATCCTCCTGTTGGGGGGCTGGGAGCAGTGAAGTATACCGGACATCACCGAGCAACGAAGGCAAGAAATTCACTACGTCCTCGATGCCACGGAACCACGAGATCGTCAACTCCTGCAGCCCAACCGAGACCGTCGCGATCCCGGAGAGGACGATAGCGGCACCTATACGGCCCCAATTTACTGGGTTCGCTGTCTGGACCAGCGTGTACGTCGTTCCTTTGACCGTGAACGTCTTATCATCTCCGTCGCCGTCAGTCTGTGCGTTCAGGAACCCCGTCAGCCCCCCGTCGTCACTCATCGAGGACCACCTCGGCCGTCTTCAAAAGGGGCTGGACGGCGCTCATTCGTCGATCGTTTCCTCCTCCTCGACGCCGAAGATGTCCGTCGGCACGTCGACCGGGATGCCGGGCAGCGTGTCGCCGGTCTCGGCCTCGCTCAGGTACTGGACGACCAGATACAGCGACAGCATCACGATCCCAATCGCAATGGGAAACGCGAGTATCCCCGCGACAGTCTCGCCGAACGACGTTTCCAACGCCGTGTAAGTAAGATCGGCGCTGTCATCGAGGAGATCGCCGGGGGCCTTGAAGATCCCTTCGAGGAGCGACTCGAAGGTCTCGCCAAAGGACTCGAACGGGGAGCTGAAGAACGTCCCCATCGCCTGGATAACATCTGCCAGCGCGACGAACGGCGATACGACCAGCCCGATGAACGACGCACTCAGGACGGTACTCGCCTTTCCTCCGTCTTGGAGGAAGTTTGTGATCCCGTTCAGCGTCTCTGTCCCGGACGCGTCTTGGAGGTTGAGGTTCGCGTCGTCAGAGGATGACATCGGAGATCACCCCGAGAGCCGCTGTTTCACCGGGTCGAACAGACCCAGGAGGAACGCGGCAGCGACTGCGAGGAGCCCGATCAGGATGTTCAGCGGCGAGAACAGCCCACCAGCGCTGGCGAACATCGCCCCGCCACCGTCGGCCGACTGCGTGACGATCTCGCCCACGTCGATCGCCTCGGCTGTTTCCTGGTCCATGTCGGACGAGTCCTCAGTAACAACGAACCGGTAGGAGCTATACGCGCTTGCGTCGGCAGCGAACGTCTGCTGTGTGGTGTCGTTCTCGCCCGCAGAGATCTGTCCAGCGTCGACCTCGGTGGTGATGCCTTCCGAATCAACCCCGTAGACGGTGTAGTTGACGTTGTCACCGCTCGTGTTCGTCACTTCGAGATACACCTCCTCGGTATCGTTGTCGATCGGGACAGTCTCGTCGGCCAGTTGATCGCCCGACTGTGCGACGGCCCCGCCGACCGCCACGAGACTGAGGCCGACGATTGCCAGCATCAGCACTGTGAGTTTATTCTTGCGACTGTTCGACTCGAAGGATAGGATTCCGATCATTGATCTGAAGCCCCGGATGCGGGCTGGGGAGTGCCCTGGTCGTCGAGCTGTTCGTGGCCGCCGTCGGTCGCTGTGACATCCGCGGTCGGTCGGCTGACCGACCGGTCGGCCGTCTCGACAAGCGAGCGGCCGTCCGGCTGTGCAATCTGCTTGCGTCGGTCGCGATCAGCGTGAGCACAGTCGCCGCTGCAGTAGTAACGCGTCTGGCTGTTGGTCTGGACGACCATCGAGAACGGGCCGATGGTCAGGCGTCGCGGTGACCCAGACGAGTGGACCTCGATGACCTCGTCGACGCCATCGCGATTCCGCTGTGTCCGTGCGGTCGTCCCACAGTTCGCACAGGTGTCCTCGATCTCTGGTGCCGCGTCGTTGTAAGCGAACAGCGCGAAGGCGAGAACGCCGATCGCACTCAGGACGAACGCCGGCCGGTCGCCCGTGACGACGTGCTCCAGCCCGAGCTGGACAGTAAGCATCGTCAGGCACGCTGCCGACACCAGCGCACTCCAGCCCAGCACGGAGAGGTCCGACAGCCGAACGCCGTCGACGGAAAGGCGCGTCACTGTGCGCCCCCCGTATCAGCCTCCGAATCCCCGTCGAGGACGCCGATCGTTTCGTCGGGCATCGGTTCGACGGTCTCGTCGCCGAAGGTCAGCTGTGGATCACGAATGCGGTTGTCGTCGAGGCGGTCCCCGACGACCAGAATGAGGATGCCGACGCCGAGGACGACGCCGGCAATCGCTGTTGCGGTCAGGATCACGTGCCGCCTCCGGCCAGCAGCTCGCCGGCGAGATCGCGACTCGCACCGCCGGCTTCCTGCCGGGATCGCGCGCGCCGTCGCTCGTCGATGTTTCGCCAGTCGATTCGCCAGTGTCGATCGGGCCGTGTCGGCCCGTCATCCGGTGGTTCGTCGCCGCCAGAGTCACTTTGTCGCATGGGTAGGGGTACACCTCCGCGACCGGAGGCCGCGGATATCCCCGCTGTCTGTGGCTGGCTATATATTGTCTAGAAAAATAGCTATTCGATAGCTAATCAATAGCTACGTAGTAGCTACGCAATAGCTATTTAGTAGCTACTTGTGGTGACAATGCTTTTTGTTCAGTATCGCAACAGCATATCTGTCTATGGAGCGAAAACCAAGCTCGCGGACGGTGACGGATCTCGGTAACAGCGTTGGGATCAGTATCCCGAAAGGGCTCGCGGACGCGTTCGACGTGGAGCAAGGCGACGAGGTGCTGATCGACTGGGACCTCGACGACGGACGGCTGACCGCGCGACTGGAGTGAACCGTCACTTCTCCCGAAAACCTATCACGACGGGTGGACACATCCACAGGCACCGTCCCGACGGGCCTGCTCGGCGGTCGTCACTGTGGGATGTGACATCCGCGAGCTTGGATACCCGACCGAGCCACGCAAGAGACGTTGCGGGACGGCCCTTTCCGTATTCTGGACTGTTCTACGAGGTGTTAGATCCTTCGGAGGTGAATCATCTCGAATCAACACTCACGTTGAGTACGAAATGCCGCAGTCTGGAAACTGGTTCCCTAAGGGTGTCTTCAATTTCTTGACTCTGGTCTTGATTCCCCAACGTAGCCTGTACCGCATCATCAACTTCTCATCTGATCCCTGATCTCTTCACTCCAAAATTTCCTACGGCAACCGAAGATAATCGGTAAGTATCATATCTGTAGACAATAGTTCAATCCATTCATCACTAAATGAGTCGTTCTCCAAGCATTCATCCAGTTTGTCTCTTAGTGTTTTGCGTGAGTCTACAGACCCGTTCTCAAGTAGATCTGCAAACGCGACTATCGAGGTACGCAAGTAATCTCTTATCCGCATTTGTTGAGGGGATGGATCATCTTGTTTTCGACTCGCACCATGTGCCCACTGTGAGCGTTTATTGAACCCATCGTCCATGTCATCCTTCACTTCGTGGAATTTATGTTGATCCGAGACTGTGCTCACCAACAGCGATACCCGTCCAGATATATTCCCGTTTGAACCAACTATTGATTCAAGACCGATTAACAACCACCCAAGGGCTTCGCGATACGTATTCTTGTACTCCCATGACCGTTGAAGAGAGTGATACGCAACAGATAACGGATACTCAAAGATACTGTTTTCAACCCAGTCTGCTGCGTGGGGTTGGAGCAATTTATGAAGGCTCTCTAATCGATCTTCATCTTCCGAGGTTACCTCAAATCTATTCTGAGCTCCAATTCTTGTCTCTGGGTACTGTTGGATTGAGCCAATTCTAAAGTACCTCCCAGAGACCTCTGTCCGTGCCAGCGAGTAGTTTGCGTCTGCGAATATATTAAGCAGGCCGCACGTAAGAGCAGAAGTCATGTGGCCGCGCTTCTTAGCCTCTAAAGCATCGCCCCCAACAACAGAATGCTCCAGCACACATGTGTTTAGAATGCTCTTTTCAGGGAGTGTAATTGAACCATTCGGCAGTAGTTGATCAATCCGCCGGATATCTATCTCAACATCTTCCCTGCGGCGTGGTCGCAATTGAACTTCGTTTATCGATAACGTCGAAGTTATATCCAAACCAAAGACAAACGACTTGAAATCGCAAGCGGGATTATCTGCGTCTGCTGTGATGCTCTCACACTCTTCAGTAATCCTCTCTCGGTATCCTTCTCGATGTTCTAGATTGATCCCAAATATGGAGATAAGTAATGATTGAAGGATGCTCTGATTGGTTGAAATATCATATCTCTTCTTAAGATAACCAGAGAACTCTTCCCACTCTTCAGATTTCTCCATGTCTATAATGTTGATATTTCCTCGAAAAGGCCCAAACGCGAACGGATCTTCGAGATATTCACGCTGAAAAACTCTGCTTTCAGGATGTCCGCTAACACGGATATACTCTTGACTCTGAACTTCATCGGATAGATCTTCTTCGTATGCTCGATCTGCGACTGCAGTGATCATCTCATAGAGTCGTTCATCGATGGCCATTGTGGAACCCGATTTTCACCAGAATGTCATTAATCTACCGTGGAAGTCCCCAGAAGAAAGGCTGGAAATACAGTCAATTGTTCTAATGGTTTCATGCGGCAGCAGGCGCGGGGTCAACGGAGTATTAGTTTCCATCTGCTCTTCCAAGTGTAACGTCGTGTTTAAGCGTCTTCAGAGGATGTCATCATTGACTCAGCATTGCGAACGCGTCGTCGATCACATCCTCACTCGGGGCGTTGAGATACGGCTCGATCGCAGTGAAGGAGTCCCAGCCGCCGACGGCCATTACAACCCGCGGGTTCATCTGTTCGTCGACGAGGAGGCGCTGGGCGAACCGTCGACGAAGGTCGTGGGTGCTCACCTTCTCGAAGTCCGCGTCGCCGGTCTGGTCAGCTGCACGCTGGGCGGTCCGACGGACGACCGCTCGGACGCCAGGCTGCTTCAGATCGATAAAGGGGTCTTTCGGCGCGATGTTGTGCTCGTTCTGGTAGCGCTGAAGATCCCGCTCGACGCTGTCGGGGAGGTAGGCATCGCGGGGCTTCCCACCGCTGCCACTGGTGTCTTTCCCCGACCGAACACGGAGTCGGTACTGGCCGCGCTCGCTTTCCTTGATGTCCGCCGGCCGCACCTGTGGAATCTCGAAGGCACGTAGTCCGACGAAGGCCCCCAGTTGGATGATCAGGTCGTCACGTTGGCTATTCGTCGCTCGCCGGAGATCTTCGATCTCGCTGTCGGAGAGCCACACCTTGTGTTCGCGATGGTCCTCGCTGCCGGCGGCTTCGATTCGCATAGCAGTTTGTTGAGTTTCCGTTACTAAAGCAATTGCCAACGGCGCGATCACCCCGAAGACACCCCGTGTACCGAGTGAAAATCGAGTGGTCTGTTACGACTTGTACAAGAAATCGTCACTCAGTCAGCTACTTGTTTTCAGAGCAGATTAGTGGAACACGCCGCTTGATAGATATGTGCACTTAGCAGTTAGGACCTACTCAGCCGACTAGTTGGAAAATATTGACCGCACTATATCAAATATACTTGACTCTTCTTGCTGGCTGGAGCCATTATCTTGGCGCTGATTGTTATGGGGACCTGTACTGTCGTCCTCTATATGAGAATCCGCAGATTCCGAGCTACTGATCTGAGATTCCCCATCAGATGATCTCGAATCGTAGTGTCCACGGTCTGAAGATACGATATCCCCATCTCGATATTTAAAAGTCTCAGTACATCCACTACACTCTACCAGCCTGGTTCTCCCATTCCAAGTCAATCGGTCGGAACCGCAATTTGGGCAATCAGAAGCAAATTTAACCTCGTTAGAGGTGTCCCTGGTTGAATCTCGGTTCGTCTTATTTAGAAATCTTTTGACTGTCTCATATTCGTCAGAAACAGTGCCGTCAGAACTGTTCTTAATTATATCTATAATATCATGTTCGTCGTAAGTCTCAACTTCAAGATCATCTGCGAGCCTTTCACCGGGTTCAGTGAACCCATTTGTAGTGACTATAGCTACAGAATCCACATCTTGATCCTGCTGGTATAGTGTCGCATATCTCCGTACTTCTTTACTGCCCACTCTGTTAGATCCAGAATAACGCTTGGCTTGGATCAATAACTTTTTTCGGCCATTGGTAGCATCCTTAGATGCTATGACGTCTATTCCTCGGTCAGATTTTTCTTGTTTTACGATAGTCTCATAACCCTGAATTTCCCATAACTCCCCAACTAGGTGCTCAAATTCGTATGGGTCAAGATCTTGTAACCGGTGAATCGCCTGCCGAAGTTGGGAGTTCATAATAACAATCAACCTACTACTTTTTGGTAATTGGCAAACCTGACTATAATATCTTGGGGACAATCATTTAACCATCTGATATTGGTAATCTCATGTAGTGGAAACAATGTACTGACCGCTGAAGCGGCTTCTTATACAAGTCGCAATTCTAGTCACCAAAGACGATTACTTGTCTTCATCAGAGGGTGGTCGTGACGATAACTGATCGAACCGATCCTGTGCGGCCTCTTTGCGGTGTTCGGTCTCTCCCTCATCGTAGTCCCAGTCCACTACCGTTCCATTCTCGACAGTTACCGAAAGTATCGCATCGGCGTGACGGCCGTCTTCTGGGACCACATTTGCGTCCAACACCGCATCACCAACTTCGTCCCCAGATTGCTCGAAAAAGACTGTTGCGAGTCCGTCTTCGATCGAGTCGACCACCGCTGTGTAGGCTCCATCGGAAAGATTGAGATCAGAATCCGGTGCAGTCATTCGTACGTTACCTCACTCACGATGTCACCTTGGGCATTGCGCACAGTCACAGTGTCGCCACCATTGTTCCAGATCGGCGAGCCGAACCCCCAGTACAGATCAGTCGCTGTATTGGTTCCACTCCCCGTATGGAGTGTTACACTCTCACCAGCAGCGAGCGAAAAGTCATCGGGGAAGGTATAGGTTGCCCCAGCTTCGTCCTCGACAGTCCAACCAGCGAGATCGAGTTCGGTCTCGTCTTCGTTGCTAAATACGATGTACTCGTCGTTCAGGTTCTCGGACTCCATACCTTCTGCATCAGCATGGACTTCGTCAATCACGAGTTGGCCAGCAAGCGTCCCGCCATCTGTCGCGACTGTCGTCTGGGTCGACAGATCTACACCTCCATCGATCGTTGCCCGCTCGCTCAGATCGCCTGTCGTCCCCGGCTCGATCGGTTCCCCGTCACGAAGCGACTCTGAATGGGTCGGCGCGGCTTGTTGGGTCTGAATTGAGACATCCCCTCCGTCACTCACCAAGACAATATCCCCATGCGTCGCCGTCCAATAGGCGGGGATCTCCCGTTCGGCAAGACGACTTAGCATTTCTTCCGTTGGATGTCCGTATTGTGAATCGTACGCGCTTGAGATCACCACCGCTTGGGGGTTGGCTGCATCGAGCAGTTGCTCACTCGTCGAACTTGACGAACCATGATGGCCCGCTTTCAGCACAGTAGTATTCAATTGCTGGCCGTATCTGGAGACGAGATATTCCTCTTGATCTCCTTCTGCGTCGCCAGTCATGAGGAAGCTCGTCTGGCCGTACGAGAGCTTGAGTACGATGCTGTTCTCATTGCGTTCCTCGTTGTCGAGATAGGGCTCAGGCGGCCCAAGTACCTGAACGTCAACGCCTACGAAGTCGATTGAATCTCCTTCGCGCGTTTCGTACAGCGTCACCTCATGATTCTCGACCGCATCAAGGTATGATTCGTAGGTCTGGGTACTGGCTGCAATCCCTGGATCATAGATCGCACCAATCCCGTTTGCCTCAGTCTCAAAATACTCAATCACCGCCGCATTGCCGCCGATGTGGTCGGCGTCGCTGTGGCTGACAACCAAGTGGTCGATACGTTCGATGTTATGAGCTCTGAGATACTGCAACACAAACTCGCCATCGTCATGGTAGTGACCCGTATCGATGAGCATTGTCTCGCCACTCGGCGAGATAATAAGTGTGCTCACTGACTGACCCACGTTGATCATGTGGACCTCGAGCGATCCATTGGCCTCGGTTTGGACGCTTGACGTTGTGGCTGTTGTCTCTGGGGGAGCCTCGGACTCAGCTGTCCCAGCCAGATCGTCAGCTGGAACAGACCCACTACAACCTGCGAGGACAACGGCAACAATGAGAACCAACCATACGATCGGTCGAGATCGAGGTAACACAAATAGTCGTATGAGCCACCTGTTAAAAGGCCATGCGGTGGGTTCAGAGATTTACAGAAGTCAGTACAGGAAACGAGAGCACGGCTTATTCAAAAAGTCGTTACTCATTTACTTGCTTATTTTCAGGAGTGACTGGAGGAACACGCCGCTCGGTAGGTGTGCGCGTTTATTGTTCCACGCATTAGAACTTCGGCGTTACTTGTAAGATGTTGTGGAACTAAAATTGGAGTATGGGGTTGTCCTGTTCACAGTGCGATCACGAATTTGAGGAACAAGAAGAATATCAAGTGTTAATTTCTGGCCGCTGTTCAGCTTGTGGGAGTGAATTAGGTCTGGCCGACCAACACGAGCAACATCTTGACCAAGGAAACACACCATTTAGCTACGACCCCAATCAGGACTTCAAAACTGAGCAGTAAGCATACGCTCTGTACTGACCGCTGAAGCGGCTTGTATAACAAGTCGTAAATCACTATTTCAAACGAAGACCAATATTTGAAGTTCCTGTATGTCCATCGTTCTCTCTCTCCACTAATCACACATTGCTGTATTGAGTTCCTATCCTCCTAATATTCTGATATGAAGGTGCTGCCTGCTTCAGACCATGACTTAATTCAGTGGGTGATAGTATAATAGATAGATATGCATGGGCCAAATCCCCAAGATGAACAGTATATCGATATTCATGAACCCAACTGGCTTGAAGTTCTAGACGATACTGAAAGTGTCCGAGATGGTACCAGAGGGTGGTATCCAACTGATGCCGATAGTGATACCGTGATTTGGCGGTATATGGACTTAGGAAAATTCCTGTCATTAGTCCAAAATAGCCAGCTGTGGCTTTCGCACAGATCGACATTCAAGGATCCATATGAGGGGAGGTATTCCAAACCGATTGCGGAGGAGATTCAACAAGAACGGTGGGGTATAGATGAACCCAATGATGAAGATTCTGCTTATTTCTCAGACCAGAACACTGAAGACTATGTTAGTTGTTGGAATATGAAACAAAGCCAATCAGCAGCTCTCTGGGATGTATACACTGAAGGAGATAATGGTGTGGCAATTAAATCGACAGTCGGTGCGCTAAAAGAAGCCATAGATTGGTTCCCTGAATCAAAAGTTGCATATCAGTTACAATTCGGCAAAGTAACATACCACACCACTGGTGAAGAGCCCAGAGGGCATTACGCACCCATATTTACAAAGAGAGATATATTTGACTTTGAGAATGAATATCGAATCGTACTAACGAGCTTTGACTCTCTTGACGATGTCGAGATAGATGGAGTGAAAATCATACCTGAGGTCGGAATTGGGGTGAAAATTGACCCAAGTATTCTTATTGACGAAGTGTATATTTCTCCGTCTGCAGGCGGATATTTGCGAGATGTAGTTGAGCGACTTAAATGCGATTATGGCCCAGATTATTCGATTAAAAAATCGACCTTGTACGATCACCCATTAGTGGATTCATGATATGAACGTCGTGAACTCTCAGTTCAGTAGAGGTCTCCAACCATAGCTCCTGACTTGGCGAGAGTCTTCTTGAACAGAGGCTACGACACCTTGGATTCCCGATGATGATGATTGTAGGAGCTTCTCACTTGAAGTCGTCAAGCGATGTTTGCTCTAACTTCTCTTGAACGTCATCCACAAATCCGTCAACCTTCCGCTGAAGCGCCTGTAGGGATTTCGAGACCACTTTCCATTCGTCTTTGCTCCCGGACTGCACTTTCTCGATGTGTTCGTCTAATCCCTGGCGCTGGTACTCAGTCAAAATGGTTTCGGTGTGTGCGCGCAATTCGTTCTTCAGGTTGGTATCGAGGTCAACCCACAGAGGATGCGCGTCCTCAAGCAAATCATCAGCGTCGAATGTGTCCTGTTCAAGTGCAACGTGGACTGTAGACTGCAAAATTGAGATTGTGAACTGTCGATAATCATCATCACCAGTTCCCACGTCGAACGGGAAGTAGTCCGTCGGCAAGCGGCGCGTGCCGGTGAAAATCGGGAACACGTCCTGAAGATCGAGGAAGTTGAATTCGTAGTCCTCCAGCGTACGGGCGATGTACTGGTTTGCGTCTTCGTCGAACTGGACGACCGCGAAGTCGTTCTTGGGTAGATGGGGGTTCTCGGTAAGGTCTTCGAAGGACGAGTACGCGAACTCCGCATCGTAGTGTTCTCCTGCCTCTGCCGAGGAAACTACACCACGTGAAAGAAGGAAATCTGGAGAGTGGTGAATTGATTCATACTTCTCGTTCTGCTCTTCCTTGATGAAGTACGACTTGCAGTCGATGATGATAGAGTGGTTGTGAGCGCGGCTGGTGAGAATCAAGTCGGGATTCACTGAGTCGCCCTCATGGACGAAGCTCGGATCGATTATGTCGACAGTGTAGCCAAGATTCCGCAGGGCGTCGGGGAAAGTCCTGTCGAGCTGGCACAACCCAATCCATGCATTGATCTGGAGGGTGTGGTCAGAGAGGTTCTCCATTGTGCTCATTCTTTTACCTCCATCGTGGCGTTCGAGTCGTAGTGGCGTTGGAGGTTCGCGTAAATGCGGAGGGCAGTGTTCCCACACGCCTCGTCGCCGAGGTATAGGCGCAGCCACTCAGGACAGATTTCGATGGTGTACTTGTCGTTATTGTGCAGATCCACACCCTTCACCTTCCAGTACTGATCATCGAGTTTGGTCTTCGCACCCCAAAGTCGAAGCGGGTTCTTCGCCGTAATGATGTTCTCGATGAACTCGTGAACGTCCTCAATTTCGTTGTCCAGGTCAATGACGAGTGGGGTGCCGTCCATCCCCGTGCCGTGCTCCTGAGATTCGTATGAAAGTCGGTGGTTCTCTTCGATCTTCCGCAGAAGTGTTGCGTACCGTTCCTTGATTTCGGCTACGGTGTCGAGGTGGAGTTGGATGGAGTCTCCACCGCTGGTGGTGAATCGCCCGTTATGGGTGACTCTTTCCAAGATGAATGAGCCGTTCACGTTCCGCTTGATACCGACGCTGGAAAGGGAGAGGAAGCTGGAAAGTTCGTCGTGATCGTCAAGAATGTCGAACAGGGTGCCGGTTCCCCGACCACTGCTGCGCACGGAGAGGTCGCCGAAGGCGAGTCTCTCGTCGATGTAGTCCTCCGAGAACACGTCATCAGCATCGTAGCTGACTCCTACATCACGGAACTCGCCCATCTCCATTATCTCCCGCTGCTGTTCAACAGGCATCCAAGTATAGTCAAGTCCATTTCGGACGCCGCTCACCATGTCACGGACGACTCTCTTCGCGTCTTCAGACTCTTCGAGCGTGTAGAGTGTCCAGAATCGCGAGTCTTCGTAATCGAGGAAAAAAGTGTACTTGTTGCCGTTGCGGCGGATGATGAGTTCCTGTAAGTCGAAGTCCACCTCTCGGGACTCATCGATATCCACCCGATCGTGGAGTTCGTCCGGGGTTACGTTGGACTCAATGAGGAATGTCTTGAGCATGGTCTGCCCAGGTTGCAGTTCTTGATCTTCCACCAACTCGTTGTACGTACCTTCGATGGTGTGCTGGAAGACATCGAAGAGGTCTCGTCTACTCTGGATGGATGTGGTGGTGGACATCAGCGTTTTCCTCGTAGTTGTCTCGTGTGTAGCCCTAATTCACCAAACATGTTAATAATTGGCAAACCACGGTGAAAGTGGAGCTATTACCGCATTCAGGCGCTCCTTCTGTTGGTATGCGGATGGGGTGTTTAAATCCGTGGTGTTGATCTCAACTGAAATACTCGTTGTACTCGTATTGCTTCGGTGGCATCTGTGAATCATCACTCCAGTCTTCGATTCTTTCCATTGACCAGGCCACCTCACAGTCCGGGCAACCGTATACTTGTGCTGGGTTGTAAAAGAACAATTCAGTACCGCAATCCAAGCAATCATCACCGCTTTTTTCGACTTTCGTCATCCAACCGTAGGTAATATCCCTCCGGGAAAAATCTAACGCCATCTATAGGAAATCATCGGCCCTCATTTCCGGCGAAGCACTAACTCTACGAAACATCTTAAGTGTTAGATTGACCAGTTGGTGTGTATGAGCGAGGCGGACATTCATTTCGAGTTCTACCGGCATCTCGCCAATGCCGTCTCAGATGAGCCACAGCGGAATGGACTTATGTTCGGTGATGTAAAACCGGAATACGGCCAGGACATCGATGGATTCGCAGACATCGTCCTTTTCGATGCGAACGGGAGTCCCGCGGTGGTTATCGAGGCGAAAGCACCCAATGACAGCACTCGATCGCGTCACGAGATAGACCCCTACGCTCCGAAGGTTATCCGGCAGGCTTTCCGGTACGCTGGTGACATTGGTGCGCCGTATTTCGCGACGTTCAACGGCGATCGCTTGGTCGTGTTTGACGCCTACGACGAAGGTGTCCCATTGCTTCAGCGCTCGACAAAATCGTACGAGATCAGTAGTCTCTCGAAGTTCGCCGATACGTTCCTCGACGAGATTGCTCGGATACGAGCTGGTGATGCCCAGTGGGACGCTGATGACGATGCTTTCGTCGAGCGGATCAAGTCACTCCATGAGACCATTAGCCCGAGACTGGAGACCGCCCTGGAAGAACATCTCGACGGCGACGAGCAATTTAGAGCTCAGTTCGAGACTTGGACGACCTCTCAGGGAATCGAATACCAGGAGGAGGACGAAAGCGAACGTCAGAGCGTTAGGGAAGAATTCGCCGATCAGGCCGCCTATCTCCTCGTGAACAAGGTTCTCTTTTACAAAATCTTGGAGAATTCGCCGACCTACTCTGCTGAAGTTGAGCCGATGGCCGTCTCTCCGTTTCGGGTAAAAGAAGATCTCGAGGAGTACTTCAACCACATTGTCGAGGAGATCGATTTTGAGGCGATCTTCGAGCACGACGAAATTTACAGTGAGATCCCGTTAGATTCTGTCTCGGGCCAAATTCGTGACTTTGTCATTGAACTTGATGAGCAGGATCTCACGCAATTCGATAGTGACGTGATCGGGCGAATCTATGAGGGAGTGATCCCGATCGATCGCCGTCAGGAGATGGGTGAGTACTACACTCCTCCTTCGATATGTGATTTGATCTGCCGGCTGACGATCGACGAAGCAAATAGCTCCGTACTCGATCCAGCGTGTGGAAGTGGAGGGTTCCTCGTGAGTGCCTACAACCGGAAGCGCGAACTCTTCCCCGAGGATCGCGGGAGCCACGATTTGATTCTCGAACAGATTATGGGTGTCGACATCAACCGGTTTCCTGCCCATCTCTCCGCGATCAATCTCGCACTGCAGGATCTCAGTGAGCATACAGAGAACGTAAATGTCGAGGTGAGCGATTTCTTCAACGTCGCACCGGATACGAAGCGATTTGGCCGAGTCGTCGCTGGTGCCAGCGGCAAAGAATGGGAGAGTGGCGATGTGAACGGAGCTGTTGGTGAGTTCGATGCCGTCGTTGGTAATCCACCATACATCCGAGGACGGAGCCTCGATCTCGATCACAAAGACACCATTCGTGAGCATCTCAGCGAGGTCGATGCCGAGTGGATGACGAAGAAGATGGACATCTACGGGTACTTCATCACCCATGCGACCTCGTTCCTGAAAGATGGGGGGAGGCTCGGGTTCATTATTAGCGATCGCTGGCTGGACACACAGTACGGAACGGACCTCCAGCAGTACCTGTTGGAGAACTACAAGATCAACGCGGTGATCAAATTCAAGCGTCAGGCCTTCCAGGACGCGCTGGTTGGTTCGACGGTCTTGATAATCGAGAAGGAGCAGGAACAACACGCTCGAGAAGACAACGTCGTCAAGTTCCTCGAAGTACAGTCTGAAATGAGTATCGACGACATCGAATCAGTTGTCAGAGATGATGTCGAGCCAGACCAAATGGTGGTGACAGACGAATATCGTATGGTCACGAATCTCCAGTCTACACTGGATGACGTGGCGAAGTGGAACGTCTTCTACATGGCCCCGCCGATCTACTTCGACATCCGGCGGAAAGACGTAATCGAACTCCAGGACGTGGCTGAGATGCATACCGGTCTCGAATGTGGTTCTAACGACTTCTTTTATCGACGCACGGAGGATGTCGAAGATCTGGGTCTTGAGGACTACTTTACACCGCTGATCAAGGCCACTGGACAGGTTTCTAAGATAAAGTTTACTGATGAAGACGCCGAAGAGTGGGGAATCTTCGATGTGTGCGATCTGGTCGAAGAAGCACTTGACGAGGATCGTGACTTCGGCGACTCGAAGACAGCACACATCAAAGAATGGCTTGCCAAGAATGACCACGAGAATGCGTTGGAGTACATTGAGTGGGGCGAAGAGGAAGGCCACGATACGAAGTCCGCGACCACTCGGAAACGAGATGTGTGGTTCTACGTCGACGATATTCCCCAACACCGACCACCGCTGGCGATTCCGGACTTCGTGTGGACGGAATCCCGGGCCATCTGGAATGAGGCCGACGCTGTCACTGATCGCCAGTTCCACAATATCAATCCACACGGAGACATCGATCATGAGCTGCTGACTGGACTACTAAACTCGCGGCTGGTCTGGCTCGCTCGAGAGATCGAGGGCCGCCACGCTGGCGGTCAAGGTATGACACGAAATCGAATGGTGCTCTACGAAGCGGAACAGCTCCCACTCCCGGATCCTCGTGATTTGACCGACGAGGAGAAGAGTAGGATCAAGTCAGCGCTGAATGATCTGATTGAACGTGAAGCTGAGCTGGAGGAACGTGACGAAGATGACGAATTCGATCCACTCACCGAGAAGGAGGAGCAACGGGACGCGCTCGATCGTGCCGTCCTGGCGGTGATCGAGATGGAGGATCGACTGGATGAATTGAAGCAGGCGGTCGAGGCGCTTGTCGATATGCGCAGAGAAGGATCCGGTGAGGAGACGACCGTACTGGTGAATCGTACCGAGGACAAGGAAGTGATTGAACTGGAGGGTGTAGCTGAGGCTCGAGAGAGCACGCGTCTGAGTGACTTCGGCAGCTGAATTGCGACTCTCTAAACTGGTGTTTGGTAGAGTCAAAGTTCCACTTTCAGTTTCACTCCGGATGTGGCTCGCATTTTTATACTCATCTATTCACCAGTTAGCTATGATCACTGACGCCCGAGCGCTCCGACCTGAACAGGTTCCACAGGACCTTCACCATCGTGAGGGGCAGATCGATCATCTCTCGACAGTTCTGGATTCGACTGGCACAGCACGTTCAGAGGATGTGTGTATTTTTGGGCCGAGCGGCGCTGGGAAGACCACGATCGCGAAACACACCCTCGGACTGTTGGAGCGAGAGGCGCTCCACGTACGCTGGGGCTACGTGAACTGCATGAGCGAGTCGACGCCATCCGCTGCACTTCATCGTTTGCTTCGCGATGCCGGGATAGGTGCGGATCTCCGTCGAGAGGGGACCCACAAGGCCGCCGCAATAGATCGTCTGCGGGAATGCGATGAGCAAGTGATCTGCGTGATCGACGAGGTCGACGTGCTTGACGATCCGTCACTGCTCTTGTCGCTGTATCAAATACCTAACGTCGCGCAGATCCTCATAACGACGAAACAAGACGAGTGGCTGGCAGAAGTCGGGACACGTGCCGAGTCACGCTTCCGCAGTGCGGAAAGTATCCAACTGGAGAAGTACAGCCACCGAGAGTTGGTCGATATCCTCGATGCCCGTGTGGTCCACGGCCTGATCTCCGCAAGGGTCGCCGACAACGCCGTCGCCCACATCGCTGACCTCGCAGCTGGTGACGCTCGGCAGGGGATTGTCCTGCTCCGTCGAGCTGCTCACTACGTTGAAAAGAATGATGTCCGAGAACTCACGGCAGAAGTCGTAGATGGTATCGTCAAAGATGCCGAGGCAGATCTTCGCGATAGACGGATTCGGTCTCTTGGAACGCACAAGCGCCTCCTCTACGAGATCGTTCGTGAGGCAGGTTCGCTCGACAGTGGCACGCTTCACGCCCGCTACGAGGATCGGTCGTTATCGCCGAAGGCACGCTCCACTCGACGGAAATACCTCAAAAGTCTTCGAAGATACGATCTCATCGCGTCGGAGGGCACTGGGCGATCCACTATGTACCAACACGTCGAGCCTGACGGAACAATTCGGTCCGCTGCTGCTCCTGCCGAGTAGTCGGTCGACTGGACAACCCGCACACGACGTGTGATTATTTATTCTCGAAGCTTGAGTTTCTGATGAATAGGTTCGCATCGAATAACGGCTGTATGTGTTCCGTAGCCTTCGAAACCGGATATTTGCTTCGAGTAAACACAGTTCAGCACAGGGACTCTCTCAAAATTAGATTCTCCGACCACCTTTCCGAGATATTCTTCGGCTGCCTCCCGAGAATTGAAGAAACCTTCATGATACCGGCACTGTCTAGTTCAGAACCTCCTCCGCTGGCGTTCGCCCGTCAAGCGCTTGGTTGGGCCGCTCGTGGTTGTAATGGTGTCTGAAGCGTTGTAACCACTGTCTTGCGCTCGATTGACTGCCCCGCC
>Ga0207718_100031_pt1 | contig 179497 bp, 189 predicted proteins | sample A23M2SouthBayCA_FD_187749 | JGI IMG/M metagenome (GOLD analysis project Ga0207718, IMG submission 187749) | Aerobic enrichment media microbial communities from Eden Landing Ponds, California, USA - A23 M2 (SPAdes) | ecosystem: Environmental > Aquatic > Marine > Unclassified | place: Emeryville...
TCTTTCGAGAGGTAAAGAGACGAACCTCTTCGTTCTCAAACTGTTTCAGCCACGTCGATCCAGACACAGCTGACGACTGGCTCAGATCGTTCAGCTTCGCATGGAATCAGCTAATCTGAACACTACCCCGCGATCAGGTCGTGCGGTCGGGGTCGTCCGTCTCGTCGTCGGCCAGCAGGTCGTCGAGGTCGTCGTCGTCCGTCTCGTCGTCGTTGTCGAGCAAATCGGCGAAATCGGGCTCGTCGCTGTCGTCTGTCGCCGTGTCGTCGCTACCGACAGGCTCCGTCGCGGTGTCGTCCTCGCTGGCATCGGTCGTCGCGCTGTCTTGTTCGTCGTCGCTCTCGACACCTTCGCTCTCGTCGTCTTCGACCGCAGTCGTCGCTTCTTCGTCTGTTGTTTCCGTCGCCTCGGGCGCGGCGTCGGCACTCCCGACCTGTGGTGTCTCGGACACGTCGACGCCCGGGAGGTCGTCGCTGTCGGGGAAGGCGGCACCGTCCGGTAGCTCGTCGTCCGATTCGTCCTCGGCGTCGCTCGGCTCTTCCATCGCCGTCTCCGGGTCGACGCCGGGGAGGTCGTCGCTGTCGGGGAAGGCGTCGCCCGAGGGGATCGCCCCCTCGTCGGCCGTCCCGTCGGCTGCGCCGTCCGTTCCATCCGCGGTCTGGGCACTGTCGCGGTCGTCGACGGTCCCTTCCGGCGTCGTGGCCTCGTCGTCGGGCGTGGTGTCGGCCGCTGGGTCGTCCGGCACTGGTTCGTCGGCGATATCGGCGTCGCGGTCGGTCGGCTCGTCGGTGACGACTGCGCCGTCGGCCGCCTCGGCCGCGGCCTCCAGTTTTCGGAGCGCGTCGGGCGTCGCGATGGCGTAGAGTACGTCACCACCACGCAGCGTCCGGTCGCGGTCGGGCAGCGGCGTCGCTGGTTCGTCTTCCCGGGTGATCGCCGCGACCGTCACCCCGAGTTCACCGACCGCCAGCCCGTCGGCGCGACTCCCCGGCCCGACGGTGATCGTCGCCAGCGTCTCGTCGGCGGCCCGCAGTAGAGAGGCGAACTCCCGGTCGGGCCGATCCTGGACCGGCAGTGTGACGAGTTTGTACTCCGCTGTGGGGTCGAGTTTCGGCGTGTCGGCGGCGTCGATAGCCACGGTGACGACCTCGCCGGCGACCCCTCGCAACTCGCCCGTGAGGACCCGCTGCATCGGGTCGGTCGCCCAGACCTGGACGAGGTCGCCGGCGCTTGCGGCGTGGGCGGGGTCGGCCCGGATCGCGACGGCGTTAGTCGCCGGTGGGAGGGTCGGCCCGATCCCGGCCGCTCGGGTGCCAAGCGCGAGGAAGTCGATGCCGCCCGACTCGTCGAACTCCACGTCGACGTGGCCGACGCCGTAGTCGGTCTTGAGCCGTGAGACGAACCGCTCGCGCAGTTCCGCCTGGGTCAGCCGGCGCGGGAAGAAGAAGGTGTGGCCAGCCAGCTTCTCTTTGGTGGCTTCCGGGACGGGGTCGTAGCCGACGATATCGTCGATGTCGTCGGGAACGTCGACGGCGATGACCCGACCGACCGTCTTGACGAGCGTGCTCACCTCGCCGTCGATCCGGTCGCCGCCGGTCGCGGCAAAGAGGTCGACGCCCAGCGCGTCGCCGACGCGCATTCCCGTGTACGCGCCGATACCGCCGACGAGGAAGGTGACGACGTTGGCCAGCGCCGCCAGCGCGTCCGGTTCGGTTCCACCGGGCGCGAGTTCCTGGGCCAGCAACGAAGTGGTGCCGGCGACCAGCGCGACGCCAGCGAGCCCGACCAGTAGCGCGAGCCCCGAGGGCACGCGCTCGCGGACGTACCACCGGTAGAGGAGCGCGACTGCGGCGGCGAGAAAGCCCGCGAGGACGGCCGTGCCGAACACTCGGGCAGCCGTGTCGATGACGGCACCGCTGGTGCCACTGGTCAACTGGAGGACGACGAGGTCGGCCGCAGGCTGGTAGCTCACGCGACCGCCTCCTCGAAGGCGTCGAGGGCATCGCGTTTGCCGACGACGAACAGCTGTTGGCCGGCGGCCAGTTCCGTCGCGTCGTCGGGTGCGATCCGCCAGCCGCCGGGCGTCCGCACCGCGAAGGCCGTCACCCCGTAAGTGTCTCGGAGGTTCGCGTTGCCCAGCGCCACGCCGTCCAGCGGGCCGTTGCTGTGTGGCGTCACCCGTCGGAAGCGCATCTCCGCCCGGCGCAGCAGCGAGACGAGTTCGTACTCTCGGCGGGTACCCCGTGGCTCGACGACGACCTTCGCCCGCGAGGCTCGCAAGAGCGGCTGAGCGTCGGTCCGGTGGACCGCCGCGGTGAGTCGTCCCTCGCCGCCGTCGGTCGTCGGTGCCCGGACCGGCTGGGGCGGTTTCTCGCTGTCTTCGATGTCGGGGTCGTCGACTTCGACGGGAGCCGTGGCGGTGTCGGAACTGGCGCTGACGAGCGTTCCCCGAACCTGCGCGTCGGCGGTCAGCAGGGTCACTTCGTCGCCGCGAGCCAGTCCCGTCGGGAGCAGTCCGTCGACAGAGACGGCGTGGCGGCCGTCCCTGATACGCTTCGAGAGCCCCGAGAAGGGCGGCGCAGCGACGACGGTCGCCCGGCCGCGCTCGTCGATGGTGACGGACACGTCGCCCAGGTCGAACTCCGTCTTCAGTCGCTCCTCGATGCGCCCTTCGAGTTCGTCCAGTCGGAGGTCCGCCGGGAAGGTCCACTCGCCGCCTCGGACCTTGGCCCGGAGCGGTTCGGACAGCGGCGGGTACCCCTCCATGTCGGCGACCTCGCCGACGACCCGGACCCTGACCTCACGGGACCCGCCGACGAGTTCGACGACGTCCTTCGAGAGGGTCTTGCTCCGCAGCGACTGGAGCGTGAGCCGTTTCGGGAAGTCGACCGCCATCGAATCGCCCTTGCTGTGGGCGTACATCGACGCCATGCTAACGACGACGATGGCGACGACGATCCGCTCGGCGTCGGGACTGGACGTGATCGACTGGTCTGCAAGCGCCAGCAGGCCGCCGTTGACCCCCGCCAGCGCGATGGCGAGGACGGCCACACCGAAGGCCGGCACGGTGACGCCAGCGAAGTAGCGAAAGGTGAAAGCGAGGCCCCAGGAGACCAGCGCCGGGATGATCCCGACGAGCAAGCCCAGATAGATCCCGAGGAGTACCTCGACCGGAAGGGAAGCCATGTCCCAGTCCTGTCGCTCCTGTTCAATAGGCATGTCGGCGTGTTCGGTGGGAAGAGGCACACGAGGGGACCGACAGAAGACAAGCTTTACTCCGATCCGGGCGAGCAAGCGGGTATGGACAGGGTCCGCGACTGGCTGGGCGTGCGCGCCGTCATCCTGTTGCCGACATTCGTCGCCATTCTCTCGTTCGTCGCGGGTGTCGCCAACATCAGTGCTGCGGCAGTTTCGGGCCCGCTGGCTCCGTACCTCCCGCCGGCCGTCGAACGGACCGTCGGCTTTACCGGTGCGCTGACCGGCTTCTTGCTGCTCTTTGCCGTCTCGGGGCTTCGCCGCCGGTATCGCGCGGGCTGGTGGGCCACGGTGCTGTTACTCCCGCTGACGGCCATCCAGGGATTGCTTCAGGGCGTGATCTCGGTCCCGTACGTCGGCGAACTCCCTGTCTCGCTCCCCCTGATCGTCCTCTCGGTGCTGTCGCTGCCGGCCGTCCTGATCAATCGTGGGGTGTTCGACCGGCCGATCGACCTCTCGACGACCCAGCAGGCGGCCATCGCGGCGCTACTGGGCGGCCAGATCTACATTACCGCGGGCACCTACGCGCTGCGCGACCAGTTCGGCGGGGTCAGGACCCTGACCGACGCGCTGTACTTCGCCATCGTCACCTCCAGTACGGTCGGCTACGGCGACGTGTCCCCGGACCCACAGTCACAGGCCGCACGCCTGTTTGCCATGTCCGTCGTGATCATCGGCACGTCCAGTTTCGCGCTGGCGCTGGGGTCCGTGCTGGGGCCGGCGATCCAGAGCCGAATCACCAAGGCACTCGGTACCATGTCCGAATCACAACTCGACTTGCTCGAAGACCACATCCTGGTCCTGGGCTACGGCGACCTGAGCGAACCGATCATCGAAGAACTCGACGGCCTTGCCGACTTCGTCGTCGTGACGACCGACCCCGACGACGCCGCCGCGCTCCAGCAGCGGGACATCCCGGTCCTCACCGCGGACCCGAGCGACGAGGAACCGCTGCACAGGGCTGGTATCGAGCGAGCGCGGGCGGTGATGGCCGCGACCAACGACGACGCACAGGACGCGCTGGCGATCCTGACGGCCCGACAGCTCAATCCCGAGATTCGAATCGTCGCCGCCGCGACCGACCGGGAGAACGTCACGAAACTCAAACGGGCCGGCGCTGACGCCGTGATCAGCCCGGCCGCCATCGGCGGCCACCTGCTGGTCGAATCGGCGATGGGCGACGAGGACTCCGAGTCGCTGGCCGACCGCATCCTCGACGACGAGGTGTGAGGCGAACCGGCCGAGAGACTCCACAGCCGCCAGCTCATCGCTTCTGAGGGCTTTCCGTTCCTGTTTATCGGCCTCCTCGTTTCGGTCCTGGCAAAACGGATCTTTCCTAGCCGCGATCCACGATCGCCACGTCCGTCTCCAGTTCCTCGATCCCCTCGAAGGTCGGCGGGGCGACGAGTCGCGAGGCGGCGCTACGATCCCGGCTCGCACCGATCACCACGAGGTCGTAGTAGGGTGCAGTCTGTCGCAGGAACGGCACGATCCCTTCGCGCGAGACGCGGGTCTCGATGGGCGCGTCGAAGGGGTCGGCGAGGTTGGCCAGCATCGACTCGGCCTGGCGTCGGTTTCCGTTCTCGCCGATGCAGGTACAGACTCCGATGTGACCGCTCACGCCGGCCAGTCTGATCGCGAAGTCGATCATGCTGTGGGCCACGTCGCTGGCCCGGCGGACCGGTACCAGCACTCGTTTCCAGCGGGTCCGCCCGTCGGTCGAGCGATGGACGAGCACGTCCACGTCGCTGCGGAACAGGTCGTGAACGAACGGTGCCAGGCGGCCGTGGCGCTGGGCGTAGGGTGTCGCGATCAGGTCGCAGTTGGCCTGTGCGGCCGTCGAGACGATGGTGCCACCGAGCGAGCCGCGTTCGACCGCGACGACGACCTCGCAGGGGACGCCCACCTTCGTCTCGATGCGGTGGGCCCGAGTCTCTAGCTCCCCGACGGTGTCGACGACGGTCGAGCGCTCGATGTCTTCCCACACGTCGGTCTCGGCGTCGGGCACCGAGGTGGCGAGGTCCACCTGCCCGTGGTCGTCGAGCAGGTCCCGCTCGGCTCGGGCGATCTCCTCGTCGTCGACGACATCCAGCAGGACGACCTTGCCGGCGTCGTGTGCCCCGGCGATGCGTGCGCCCAGCATGGCCGTCGCGTCGGCCCGGTCGCCGTACATCGGCACGAGGACGTGGTCGTCGCCCCGAACCGACTGGTAGAGGACGGTCGCGCGCTGGTCGTAGATCTCCCGCCGCCAGACGAGGAACACGCCCGCGACGATGGCCGTCCCGCCGAAGACGCTCACGAGGAAGGCTGGCTGCTGGGCCGGCGGGACGAGCAGCCCCAGCAGCGCCGTCGAGTACGCCGACGGTTCTTCGAGGCCCAGCACCCACGTGAGTCCGCCGACCAGCAGAACCGCGAGTGCGGCCGACGCGGCCGTCACGCCAAGCGCCGCCGTCGGGCCGGTGACGAACTGGTTCGAGACGAGCAATCCGAGCCACCCACAGCCAGCGCCCGCGGTCAGCCCACCGACGAACTGGGCGGGGTCGGCGTACTCACCCTCGGGGTTGGCAAAGAGCGTGTACGCCCCCGACGCCAGCGGCGGAAAGAGGAGGAAGGAGAGCGCCTCGAGCGTGTTCGAGAGGAACGTGACCAGCCCGATCAACAGCGGGACAAAGAGGAGCACCGAGAGGTGAACGATCGTCGAGGTCCGTTCGAGCCAGTCCCGTAGCTCCCGGAGTTCGCGCCGCTCGATTCGGCGCAGTCGCGCCACCACCGCGGCCAGTTCGCGGCGCAACCGGTCGCGCATACCCGCTCTGGGGTCGCCCGACGACATGAGCGTGACGGCTGCGGCGGCTGGGGAAGCGCGACCGTCCACACCCATGACAACTACCCACAAGGGTTATGAGCGAATATCTGCAACTACCCCTCAGTGGAGTTCACACGGCAGTATCTCGATGGACGACCGACCGTCCTCGTCGTCGACTCCGTCACCGGCCGCGGCTCGCTGGCGGCCGCGCTCGAAGCTGTCGAAGGGTACGACGTGACGACGGTCTCCACCGTCGACGAGGCCGTCGACGCCCTCGACGAGCGGACGTGCGCGGTCGTCCTGCCCCAGTCGCTGCCCGGGACGACCGGCGCGGCACTCGCAGAGCGGATCGCGGCCGCCCGGCCCGCGGTGCCGGTCGTCCTCTGTCCGACGACGGTCGACGAGGGCGTTATCGACGCGACCCGCACGGCCGTCGACGCCGTCGTCGTCCCGTCGGCGCTGGACGACCTCGACGAGACCGTCACGGACCTCGCAGCGACCTACCTCGCCGACCGGGGCCACGAACTCAAGGCCGACGCCTTCGACCAGCTATTCTCGGCCGTCGACGACACCGTCTTCGTCAAGAACGACCGGGCCGAACACCTGAAACTCGACGCCGACGAACCCGGCCCGAGCAACGAGGAAGCCTTCGGCAAGACCGACCGGGAGCTACACGACAGCCGATTCGGGCTGGGCGAGGCGTGGTACGCCGACGACATGGCCGTGCTGGACGGCGACGAGATCGTCCAGGCGGTCAAGAGCTACTCGGACGGCGAGATCACGTTCCACCTCGAACAGACCAGAGTGCCCTGGCGCGACGAGTCGGGCGAGATCCGCGGGATCGTCGGCCACTCCCGGAACGTCACCCGGGAGGTGTCCAGCCGCGAGGAACTCGAACAGAAGAACCGCCGACTCGACCAGTTCGCTAGCTACCTGAGCCACGACCTGCAGAACCCGCTGCAGGTCGCCGACGGCTACCTGACGCTGGCCCGCGAGGGCGACGAGGCGGCCCTCGACGAGATCGAGAGCGCGCTCGCGCGGATGGAACGGCTCATCGAGGACATCCAGGTCCTCGCGAAGGGCGAACGGGACACCAAGAGCGAACTGCGCAACGTCGACTTCGTCGAGGCCATCGAGACGGTGTGGGACCTCGTCCCGAAGCGCGACGCGACCCTCGAGATCGACGTGCCCGACGGGACGATCATCAACGCCGCCAGACGCGAACTCAGGCCGATGCTGGAGAACCTCGTGAAGAACGCCCTCGACCACGGCGGCGACGACGTGGCGATCCGCGTCGGAACGGGCAACGACGGCTTCTTCATCGCGGACGACGGCCCCGGCATCCCGCCGGGCGAGCGCTCCGAGATCTTCGAACAGGGCTTTACCACCAGTGACTCGGGGACCGGGACGGGGCTGGCCATCGTCTCGGAGGTCGTCGACGGCCACGACTGGGAGATCGACGTGAGCGAGAGCGCCGACGGCGGGGCGCGCTTCGAGATCCACAACTGCCTGCTGGTCCCGGACCCCGACCGGTCGCCGGCGACCGGCGAGCCCATCGAACTGAGCGAGGCGACCGACGTGGGCGACGTTCTCGAACCCGGCGAGGCATCCTACGACGCCGACGCCGACGAGTGGACGATCACGGCCAGCGGGTCGGACATCTGGGGCCACGAGAACGAGTTTCACTACGCCTACACGCGCGTCGACGGCGACGTGCGCCTCCAGTGTCGCGTCTCCGACATCGAGTCGGTCACCGATTTCAGCAAGGCCGGCCTGATGCTCAGGGCGTCGCTGGACGAACACGCGCCACACGCACACATCGGTTCGACACCGGAGTTCGGCACCGAGGTGCTGTGGCGGACCGACGCAGACGCCCGCACCACGAGCCAACACCTCGAAGAGGACGACGACTTCGAGTGGTTCCGCCTCGACCGTGAGGGCGACCGGGTCACCTGCTCGGTCTCGATGGACGGCGAGGTGTGGGAGCCGATCGACCAGCGACAGGTCCCACTCGGCGACGAGATATATGTCGGCCTCGCCGTCTGCAGCGTCGTCTCGCGCCAGACGTGCACCGCGACGCTGGACAACGTCCGGGTCCGTCGGCTCGACGCCGGCGAGTAAGCGACACCTACAGCGACGCCGCCGTCTCCAGCGCGAGTGTGATGGCGCGCTCGACGTTGTCCTTGGCCTTCTCTGGCAGTTCCTCGTCGTCGGTCTCGCCCTTCTGGGTCCCCTCGACGAGGTTGCCGTCGACGGTACAGATCGCGCCCGCGGCCATCCCCTTGCGGCGGGCCAGCGAAAAGAGGGCCGCGGCCTCCATCTCGACGGCCAGCAGGCCCGCGGCCTCCCACGCATCGACGTACTCGTCGGTCTCGGCGTAGAACGCGTCGTCGGTGGCGATGGGGCCGACGTGGACGGCCTCGTCGTTCGCTTCGGCGGCGTCGACCAGGGCCGATAACACCTCGTAATCGGGGACTGCTGGGACAGACACGTCCTCGTAGCGCTTGGTCGTCCCCTCGTCCTTGGCGGCACCGGTCGCGACGACCATGTCGCCGATCTCGATGCCTTCCTGGAGCGCGCCGGTCGTCCCGACGCGGAGGACCGTCTCGACGCCGACGGCGTGGAGTTCCTCGACGGCGATGGCGGCCGACGGCGAGCCGATCCCGGTCGAACAGATCGTCAGGTCGCGGCCCTCGTAGGTGGCGTTGACGACCTTGTACTCGCGGTTCTGGGCGACCGTCTCGGCCTCGTCACACTGGGCGGCGATCCGGTCGACGCGACCGGGGTCGCCGGGCACGAGCGCGATGTCGTTCAGATCGCCGTCCTCGACGAGCAGATGGGGCTGCTTTGCCATACTCTGGCCGTGGACCGAGAGCGATTAAAATGGTCCCGTTTCGAACGGTGGTGTCCGAATAGGGAAGTGTCGCTAGGGATATGAAGCACCGAAAGCCCTCCCTCCGTTCCGGTCCCGGGACCCACACTGCGCTCCGGTAGGTGCTTGTGGGGTCCGGGTTCCCGGAACGGGGCTCGCCCTTTCATCCACCAGGGTTCAGATGGATGAACAGCCGATTCCTGGCGGATGAAAGGGCGAGGCGCGCGTTGCGGCTCCGCCGCAACGACTGAGGAGGTCGGTGGAACCGACCTCCCGGTAGCCAGATCTGTGGCGGCACTATTCGACCGCAGGGAGAATATCCGTCACAGATCTGGCTAGCGTGCCGAGGGCTTTCGGTGCCTTGTACCCGTTTCCGCCGACCGCTTATCTGAACAGCACCCCTCAACCGACCCGAACACATATTGTCGGTCGAAGTGAACGTCAGGATATGCCACAGCTCGAAGTCAGTCTCAGCGTCGACGGCGAGGCAGATCCCGTCACGTACCGCGTCGACGGCGACCTCAAGCGGCCGGGCGACGCGATCCAGCGGGCGAAGGATCGGGCGGCCGCCGACGGCCACGAAAGGGCCGAACTCGACGGCGTCAGGCTTCCCGAGCCGGTCTGATACGGTCCAGTGGGTCCCTCCCGACCAGTACCATCAGTCAGCGGCGTCAGGCCGCCGTCCCGAGAAAGAGGAAGATGTTGTTGGCCGCCGGACCGAGGCCGACCGCGGCGATCAGGGCGAACACGAGCGACCCCTCGACGGGTTCGTCGTGGACGTAGCGGTTGAACGAGACGACGATAGCGGCGGCGACGACGAGTTTGACCACCACGAACAGCCAGCCGACGCCGATCACCTCGGCGGTCGGTAGCTGTCCAGCGAGGTTCATGATCTCTCGCGGGAGCGGCGAGCGCTCGGACACGTCGAGTACGTCGGCCCCGACCGCGGTCGAGACGCCGTCCAGCGCGTGGGCGAAGATGACGACCGGCCCGGCGTAGCGGGTCCGAACGAACACCGGCGTGCGCCAGAGGCTGATCGCCAGCACGACGAGCGCGGACACAACGAGCGCGCCGATCACCGACAGCGCGGGCCACACCGGCGAGAACGTCGGCTGACCCACGACCTGCCAGACTCGCATCACCAGCAACACCACGAGGATCGCCGTCCCGACCAGCCCGAGGTTCCTGATGACGGTGTCCTCGTTGCCGCGGACGATTCCGACTCCCTGGAGCAGGAGCCAGACGCCACCGGTCAGGGCGAACGCCGTGAGATACACCGCCGGCGTGCCGAAGAAGGGTTCGTACAGCGACGGGTAGAGCCCGACCTGTTTGAACGCGTGCAAGGCCCCGCCGATGGCCATCCACGGCATCAGCGAGACGACCAGTTTCTGTTCGATCTTCGGCTGTGCGGCCGACAGCAGGACGGTCAACAGGCCGGCCCCACCCAGCAGAACGACCAGATACGGCAGCGCCGGCAGTGCAAAGCCCGACGGTAAGATCTGCATATGCCGGCCACCGTCGCGGAGCGTCGAAAGTGTTCCGGCCTCTGGTCGCCGGGAGCCTTACGTGTCGGCCAGCCGATGCCCAGATATGAACGGCGTCCCCGAGCGGATCGAACACACAGTGCTGGGACCGACGACGCAGTGGGCCGACGTGGCGGCAGTACTCGATGCAGCGACCGAACACGGAATGCGGGCCTGCATCCCGCCCTGTTACGTCGCGCAGGCCGACGAGTACGCCGACGTGTCGCTGGTGACGGTCCTTGACTTCCCCCACGGCCAGGGCGCGACCGAAGCTGTCACCGCCGCTGCGAGGCGGGCCTGGAACGACGGGGCCGACGAACTCGACATGGTGTGCAACGTCGGCCAACTCGGGGCCGGCGAGGACGAGGCCGTCCGGGAGACCATCGCGGAGGTCACCGCGGCGGTGCCGGTCCCGGTGAAGGTGATCGTCGAAGCGCCGCTGTTGACCGACGCCGAGAAACACCGGATCGGCGAGATCGTCGCCGACGCCGGCGCGGACTTCCTCAAGACCGCGACAGGCTTCTCGGAGGGGGGCGCGACCGTCGACGACGTGGCACTGCTGAGCCAGTACCGCCCGGTCAAGGCAAGCGGCGGTATCGGGTCGTGGGCCGAGGCCGAAGCGATGTTCGACGCCGGTGCCGAGCGGATCGGCGCGTCCAGTGGTGTCACGATCGTCGAGGAGTGGCGGGCCGCCCAGTCTGGCGAGATCGCTGGCGGTGGCGATTCGGAGGCCGAACAGTCGTGACCGTCCTCGACCGCTTCCGACTCGACGGGCAAACGGCGATCGTCACCGGCGGCAATCGCGGGATCGGCCGGGCCATCGCGCAAGCACTCGCGGAGGCCGGCGCGGACGTGGCCATCGGCAACCGCGACGCCGAGAGCGGCCAGCGCGCGGCCGCGGCGATCGCCGACGCGACCGACGCCACGGTCCGGGCCTACGAGGCCGACGTGACCAACGAGGCCGAGGTCGAGGCGCTGGTCGAGGCGACCGTTGACGATCTGGGCGGCCTCGACGTGCTGGTCAACAACGCCGGGATCACGGTCCACGCGCCCGCCCAGCAAATGACCGTCGAGCAGTTCCAGCGCGTCGTCGACGTGAACCTCACCGGCACCTTCCGCTGTGCGAAACACGCCGGGCGAGCGATGCTGGAAGACGACGACGGCGGACAGGAGGACGGCGAGGGGCAGGACGGCAACCGGACCGCCGCCCGCGGCGGCGTCGGTTCGATCATCAACCTCTCGTCGATGTCGGCCCGGGTCGCGAACTACCCCCAGCACCAGGTCGCCTACAACGCGACGAAGGGAGCCATCGACTCCTTTACACGACAACTGGCGTCAGAGTGGGCCGACGACGGTATCCGAGTCAACGCCGTCGCGCCGGGCTACGTCCGCACTGACCCCGTCGACGAAGCCCTGCGTGAGGACCCCGACCTCGAAGCCCTCTGGAAGGAGGAGATGCTACTCTCCGAGATGGCCCGGCCCGAGGACATCGCGCCGCTGGTCGTCTATCTCGCCAGCGAGGCCTCGTGGTACGTGACCGGGTCGTCGCTACTGATCGACGGTGGCTACACGGCGCGGTAGCCACGATCCACCCTCGTTTCGCGTGGAAACTGGCCGACGGCGACCGCCCCGGTAATCGTGTGTGAGTGGCTCTAGCGCCTGTTTTTCCTATCGTGAGGGTTTTCCCTGCCAATCGACTAGCTCGGACGTGACCACTGGCACTTCGACCCCCGAACACGACCCCGAGCTAACGAGCCAGGGCTACCATATCACGCTCGACGACGGGCGAGACTCCTTTTTCGCGCTCTCGATCGAGGACGAAGACAGCGAGGACGCCTGGCTGATGTCCGACACCGTCCGCGCGCTCGACGAGATGCGCTAGCAACGGATACCGTGATTTTGTTTCTCGGTGCTGCTACCGCGACAGCCGCGACTGCGATTGCTGTGCAGCCCTCGAAAGCCCTCGACGCGCTAACGCCCGCTGTCCCGGATATTCTCCCTTCGGTCGAATAGTGCCGAAACAGCGGGCGTTACCGCGCCTCGCCCTTTCATCCGCCAGGCTCGTGGACTGATCGACAGTCTCGGTCCTGGTGGATGAAAGGGCGAACAGCTACCAGCGTCGCGAGGGATTTCGAGGTGTCGGTAGGGCGAGTCCCGTCGACTGCTGCGATCCGCTCTCGTCCGCGTTCGATTCCGTCGCGCTTTTGCCCGCGAGCGTCAAGACACATGTAACGCAGCGCATGGCCCAGTATCACATCGAGACGTACGGGTGTACGTCAAATCGCGGCGAGACCCAGGCGATCGAGCAGGCGCTCCGCGAGGGCGGGCATCACCCGGCCGGCGGGCCCGAGGAGGCCGACGTGGCGATCCTCAACACCTGTACCGTCGTCGAGAAGACCGAGCGCAACATGCTCCGGCGGGCCGAGGAACTGGACGCGGAGACGCCCGCCGATCTGGTCATCACGGGCTGTATGGCCCTCGCGCAGGGCGAGGAGTTCCGAGACGCGGGCGTCGACGCCGAAATCCTCCACTGGGACGACGTGCCCCAGCACGTCCTCAACGGTGAGTGTCCGACCGTCACGCCCGACACCGAGACTATTCTGGACGGCGTGATCGGCATTCTGCCCATCGCCCGCGGGTGTATGTCCGACTGCTCGTACTGCATCACCAAGCAGGCGACCGGCCGGATCGAGTCGCCGTCCGTCGAGGCAAACGTCGAGAAAGCCCGCGCGCTGGTCCACGCCGGCGCGAAGGAGATCCGTATCACGGGTCAGGACACCGGCGTCTACGGCTGGGACACGAATCAGGGCGAGAGCCTGCTGCCCGAACTCCTCGATCGGATCTGCACCGAGATCGACGGCGACTTTCGGGTGCGGGTGGGCATGGCCAATCCCAAGGGCGTCCACGGCGTGCGCGAGGAACTGGTCGAAGTCTTCGCCGAGCACGACGAACTATATAATTTCCTGCACGCGCCCGTGCAGTCGGGCAGCGACGACGTGCTCGCGGACATGCGCCGCCAGCACGCCGTGGGCGAGTACGTCGAGGTCGTCGACACGTTCGACGAGTATCTCGACTACTGGACGCTGTCGACGGACTTCATCGTCGGGTTCCCCAGCGAGACCGACGCCGACTTCCAGCAGTCGATGGCCTTGCTCCGGGAGACCCGGCCCGAGAAGATCAACGTCACCCGCTTCTCGAAGCGGCCGGGAACGGACGCCGCCGACATGAAGGGGCTGGGCGGCCAGACCAAGAAGGACCGCTCGAAGGCCATGTCCGAGTTGAAGATGGACGTGACCGGCGAGGCCTACGAGGACATGATCGGCGAGGAAAAGCGGGTCCTGCTCACGGAGGACGGCACCGACGAGTCGCTGGTGGGCTACGACGAGGCCTACCGACAGGTCGTCATCGTCGACGCCGAGGACCGGGGTCTCGAAGTCGGCGACTTCGTCGACTGTGAGATCACCAGCCACAGCACGGTGTACGCCTTCGGCGAACCGGTCTAGGTCGCTTCGCGTCCCCAATTGCCTACACAGGCGCGTGCGCAACGAGGAGCAGTGCTGCCGCGACAGTTCCGGCGACCGCGACCGCGGCCCGGACAGACAGCCCGTGAACCACTCTGAGTGCGCCGGTCCACAGGTACCCCATCCACAGGATCGCGCCGGTCAGTATCGGCGAGCGAGTGTCCATGAGCCCGGCCCCGTTCCAGTTGACGGGGGCCGAACCGGCGGCTTCGCCCGCGCCGTACAGGACGCCCCGCAGCGTCGCGTCTGGCGTCGTCGCCAGTAGCAGTCCCGCGACGACGGCAACGAGCGGGTAGACCACGAGATACGGCGCGAACGACCAGCCGACGTACGGCACGAACCGACGGAACCCGCTCGTGCCGCCGACGGCCCGTGCGAGCGCGTGCAGCGCGGCCGCCGCCACCAGCCACAGCAGCACGCTCTGGCCGATCGAGCGCACGATATCGACGGAGAACGCCGACGGGATCGCCACTCGCTGTCCGCCGACCGCGACGGTGATCGTCGGGCCGATCGCGGACGCTTCCGCCCAGCGCAGCACGTACAGCGGGAACACCGAGGCGGCGCTGACGGCACTCAGGACGACTACGAGCGCCAGCGCCTGCGCGAGCGAGGGCGGGTCCGCCCCCTCGTCGAACGCCTGTCGAGGGCGGACGAGCAGCGTCGCGAGCGAAACGTCCATTCGGGGAAAACTGACCGGGCCGTGGACATATAGCTGTCGAGGGGTCTCGAGAGGTACCAGCAGCGCGGCCGCGACACGGTCTCCGCGTCCGAGACACCTATACTGGGAGCTGTAACGTAACCAGCATCACGACCGTCGCGACCACGGCGACCGCCGTCGCCCGACGCCGCGAGAGGTCGTAGGTCACGTCGAGCGCGCCGGTCCAGATGTAACCGATCCACAGCGTCACCGCGACGGAGGACATCGAACTCACGTCGATCAGCCCCGCGCCGTTGAACGTCACCAGCGTCCCGTCGACGCTGTTAGTGCCGTGGAGGACCTCGTTCAGCGTCACTCCGGGCGTCGTCGCCAGTTGCCAGGCCGCGACGAGCGCGACGAGCGGGTAGACGACGACGTAGGGGGCGTGGGACCAGCCGACGACGGCGAACAGCTGTCTGAACCGTCCCCGACCGCCGGCGAGGCGCGCGGCCCCGTGGAGCAGTGCCGCCGTCACGACCCAGCCGATGAGGACGATGAGGATTCCGCCCACGATGCCGATTGCGAACCACAGCGGCAGCCGTGCGGTCTGGGAACCGATGACGAACTCGACGGTCGCGATATCGGACGGGAGCCCTCGCTGCAGGGCGACGTAGACCGGGAACGCGGTCGCGATACTGCTCGCGCCGACCAGGAACACGAGGACGAGCGGCTGGACCAGCGACAACGGTTCCTCGGCCGCCTCGAACGCCTCTCTGGGCCGCACGAGCAGCGTGGCGAGGGGAACGTCCATCGAGAACAATTCGGGTGTCACACCAGAAATATTTACCGAGACCGGTCCGGGTCGCCCCTCGTCTCGGCTGGCGGCCGGCTACGGACTCACGTAGGTCAGACCGAGGCTGACAGCCGTCAGCGTCACGGCGACTCCGAGCGCGCGGCGGCGGGGCAGGTCGTAGGTGACCTCGATGGCTCCCGCCCACAGGTAGCCGATCCAGCAGGTGACCGCCCAGAGGAGCCACGATCGCGCGTCCATCAGCCCCTCGCCGTTGAACGTCGCCAGTCCCTCGCCGTCGAAGGTCTCGGCCCCGTACAGGACCTCGCCGAGCGTCGCGTCGGGGGCCGCCGCGAGCGTGACCGCTACGAGCACCGCGAGGACGGGCAGCATGACCAGATACGGCGCGTGTGCCCAGCCGACGAAGACGAACAACCGCCTGAAGCGTCCGTGGCCCCCGGCGACCCGCGCGGCGACGTGGATGATCGCTGCGATAACCACCCAGAACACGAGATTCAGGCTGATCGACGTGAGTAGCCCGACGACGATCCACGCCGGGACCGCGATAAACTGGCCACCGACGACGAACGAGATGGCCAGCCCGACCGGTAGCTCGCTGGCCATGTTGGCGTACAGCGGCACCGCGGTCGCGAGGAGCACACACCCGATCACGAACACGAACGCGAACACCCGCGTCAGCGACAGCGGTTCCTCGGCCGCCTCGAACGCCTCTCTGGGCCGGACGAGCAGCGTGGCGAGGGGAACGTCCATCGGCTATAGTTCTGATATCGAATCAGAAATATTTACCGAGATCGACCCGGATCCTGTCGCGACTCGCTACGACCGGATCACGATGCTCGGGTCGCCTGCGGGCAGTTGCGTCAGGACGACGAGTCCGACGAGGACCAGTGCCAGCCGTCGCGTGAGGCCCTGCACGACTTCCAGTGCGCCGAGCCAGACGTAGCCGGCCCACAGCGTCCCCAGCGCGGGCAGGAGCGTCCGGGCATCGAACGTCTCGAAAGCCTGCCGGAGCCGTCGGAGCAGCGTCGACAGCCAGTCGCGCATCGGTTCGACGCTCGCGCGACACCGTGAAAAAGTGCGGGGCTAGTCCCGCAGCGCCTCCACCGGCCGTGCGTTGGCGGCTTTCCACGCCGGGTACAGGCCGCTGACGAAACTCGCCCCAGTCCCGAACAGGAATCCGAGGACGGTGAACTGCAGCGCCTGCGTGGTGAAGGCGAAGGGGTCCGAGAGCAGTTCGGCGTTCATCACCATCCCCAGCCCGACGCTGATGAGGACGCCGAACACCGAGCCGACGATGCCCAGCAGCGCCGCCTCGTACAGCATGAGTCTGAGAATGTCCAGCCGGTGGTAGCCCACCGCCCGGAGGACGCCGATCTCGGCCTTGCGCTCGATTGTGCTCATCAGCATGACGTTGAGGATGCTCACCGAGGCCACGAGCAGCGAGACCCCACCGACCGCCAGCAGGAACGTGCGGATGAGCTCCATCTGCTCGTTGAACCGTTCGAGGCTGGCCTCGGCGTCGAAGACGGTGTAGCGGGTGCGCCGATCGCTGTTGAGGTTCCCGTCGAGTCGGTCGCTGATCGCGAACGCCGCCTCGGGCGTGTCCGCGCGGACGAGGACCTGCGAAGCCCCGTCGCCGAGTGCGCCCGGCGGGAGGACGACGGCGTCGCTCGTCGAGACGAACGATGCGCGGCTCGATTCTGCAAGCACGGCGACGACCCGGCGGTTATCGTCGTTGACCCGGACGCTATCGCCGGGTTCGACGCCCAGCGTGTCGGCCAACTCGGCACCGACGGCGACGCCCGACCGCCAGTTTGTCGGGAGCCGTCCCGACTCGGCGGTGACGAACACCCGCGGATCCGACACCGACACCAGCGAGGCGCTCGTGGTCTGCTGTAACCCGGTCACTCGTCCGTACCCTCGCGACAGCGTGTACACCTGTCCGTCGCCGGCGTAGCGCTCGATCTCGGCGACCTGTTCGCGATCCAGCGTCCGGGACTCCGCGTCCGGCCCGGGGCCGACGCCGACGGTGCGGATCGCGTCGTCGGCCGTGTTCAGGAACGACTGCTCCAGCGTCGCGCCGAACATCCCCAGCGAGGCGATGGCGACGACGCCGATGGTGATGCCGGCCATCGCGAGGATCGTCCGCGCCCGGGCCCGCGAGAGGTTGTTTCGAGCGAACGCCAGGAACGGCGACAGGCGCGCGAGGGGGCTATCGATCACGGGTCACCTCCCCGTCGACCAGCCTGATCGTCCGGTCGGCAAAGTCGGTGACCTGCTCGTCGTGAGTGACGGTGAGGATCGCCACGCCCTCGTCGGTGATCTCGTCGAACACGTCCAGCACCTGCGCGCCGGTGTCCTGATCGAGGTTCCCCGTCGGCTCGTCGGCCAGCAGGATGTCGGGGTCGTTGATCAGCGAGCGTGCGATTGCGACGCGCTGTTTCTGCCCGCCGGAGAGTTCGTTGGGGTAGTGATCGAGGCGGTCGCCCAGTCCGACCCGCGTGAGCAGTTCGTCGGCCCGGTCGGTCAGGGTCGCCCGGTCGTCGCCGACGAGTCCCGGCACGGCGACGTTCTCGCGGGCGGTCAGTGTCGGCACCAGATAGAAACTCTGGAAGACGAACCCGACCGTCTCGCAGCGCAGGTCGGTCCGCTCCCGTTTCGACAGCGTCGACAGCGCGGTGTCGTCGACGGTGACACTGCCTTCGGAGGGCTCGTCGAGCAGGCCGAGCAGGTTCAACAGCGTGGACTTGCCGCTCCCGCTGGGGCCGACGACGGCGGCGAACTCGCCAGAGTCGACGCTGACCGAGACGCCGTCCAGCGCCCGCAGCGTCTTGTCGCCGGACTCGTAGACCTTGACCGCGTCGGTAGCGCTGATGACGCTCATCGGTATCGTCGGTAAGCGAACCCGGCCACGACCAGCGCGACGAGTGCGCCGCCGATCAGCGTGAGCGGCGGGCCACCGGAGCGCTGTGGCTGGCCGACTGTGGCCTGTTGCCGGGGCGTGTACGGCACCGTGATCGTCTGAGTGACCCGCTGGCCGTCGACCCGATAGCTCACCTCGACGGGCACGTCGATGGTCTCGTTGGTGTCGGCCGTGAGCCGAGCGTCGACCTGGAAGGACTTGAAGTCGCTGCGCTGGACCGTCCCGACGAAGTAGCTCGACTCGGACTGGGCCGGCGAGACGGCCGCGCCGTCACCGACCGAGACGACGACCGACGAGGCGTTCGTCGTGCCGAGGTTGCTCGTACTGCCGCGCACGGTCAGTCGGTCACCGGCCTGCTCGATCCGGAGTCCCGTCAGGTCGACGTTGCCGGCCGATCCCGGGCGGTGTTCGACCGACAGATCGCGCGTGACTTGCTGGCCGTCGACTCGGTACTGCACGGTCAGTGGGATCGACGCCGGTTCGCCGTCGCCAGGCAGTGCCACGGCGAGGTCGAACCCGCCAGAGCCACTCGGTGCGAGGTTCCCAACGAAGGTGCGCGACTGGGCGTCACCGAGGCTGTAGGTGTCGTCGGCCACCGAGATCTGGAGCGACGAGACGTTCGTGTCCCCGACGTTGTTGGCCTGGCCGACGATCCGTGACTCGCCGTTGCGGGTGGTCACGTCGACGCCCGACAGCGACACGTCACCGCTCGACCCGGGTTCGTACGTCACCGAGAGCGTCCGGCTGACCCGTTCGCCGTCGACGAGATAGCGCACGCGGACCGGAAGCCTCGCCGGTCCGGAGCCGTTCGGGACCGCGAGTCCGAGGTCGAACGACCGGGAGTCGCTGGCGTCGAGCGCGCCGACGAAGGTGCGTGACTGCACGTCGCCGAGGCTGTCCCGTTCGTCGGCCGCCGCGACGCTCACCGAGGACACCGCCGTGCCGCCGACGTTGTCGACCTGTCCGGCGACGCGCAGTTCGCCGCCGACGTTGCGCACTTCGACGCCCGACAGCGTGACGTTGCCGGGGTTCGCCACCCGGTCGACGGTCGTCGTCAGTTCGGTCGTCGTCGAGACGAACCGGCCCTCGGCGGTCGTGTACTCGATATCGGCGGTCACGGTCTTGGCGCCCGCCGAGACGTTCGAGGCGGGGTATCGCAGGGTCGTGGTCGCGCCCGATTCCAGTTGCGAGACGATCCGTCGGTCCTCGTCGAACCCGACGCCATCGGAGGTCAGATCGACGCTCATGCTCCGAATCGCGCCGGACCGCGGGTTCGAGACGTTGAGCGTGAACGTCGTCTCGCCGGAGGGACCGACCGGCCGACCCGACAGCGAGAGCGCGGGATCGGCCTGCCCGGCCGTCACCGTCACCGTCCGTTCGAGGTGCCACACCTGCCCGTCAGAGAGGATCTGGACGTGGGCGACGAACGTCTGCTCGCCGCTCTCCTCGACTTCGACTGCGAGGTCGCGACTGGCCGTCTCACCGACCCCGACCGACGACCGGCGGTTCGAGGCGTTGTAGAGCGTGCTGTCGTCGGCGTCGGTCTCTCGAATCTCGACGGAGCGCAGTTCGTACGCGCCGTCGTTGCCTTCGGGGTTGGTCACCGTGGTCGTGATCGTCACGTGCTCGCCGGGCGCGGGCCGTTCGGGTGTCGTCTCCGTGCTCACCGTGACGATACCGTCCCCGGCCACCGGGCCGACGGCCACCGACGCGGTGCTGAGCACGAGCAGTCCGACGAGCGCGAGCGATCCCCACCGACTCATCGCGCGTCCCCCGGACGGTCGGCGGCATCGGACTGCCCTCGACTGGTTCGATCGTCGTCTGACTGGTTCGACTGTGTTGTCAACGGGACCATTACAGTTCACCACTGTGTCGGTCGGATTAAAAGTCACCTTCCTCCGGTTTCAGGGCCGGAAACTGTGTGCTCCGATTTTTTATACTCCGGCGTCGATCAAGCGTATGAACCGTGCCTGGAGACGTTCGTGCAGTGGTGTCGTGACCGATGAGCGAGGAGCCACCGCTGGAGACCGTCGTCGAACTCCTCGACGACCAGTACGCCCGCGAGATCCTCGCAGCGACGAGCATGGAAGCGCTCTCGGCCGACGAACTGGCGGAGTGGTGTGACGCCTCGCCACCGACCGTGTACCGCCGTCTCGACCGTCTGCGCGAGCACGACCTCGTCGTCGCCCAGCAGCAACTGGACCCCGACGGCCACCACTACGACGTGTTCACCGCCCAGCTAGCGCGGGTGACCGTCGACCTCGAAGACGGCGAGTACCGCATCGACATCGAGCGCCGCGAACCGGACGCGGCCGACCGCTTCACCGAACTGTTCGAGGGACTCAAATGACTGGGGGACTGCCGTTACTGTCCGGGACGCCCCTCCAGACTGCCGGGACGCCGGGAGAGATGATCGTCCTCCTCTTTTTCCTGGGCTTTGTCGTCTCGATCGTCCTCTCGATCACGATCCTCGTCAAGGGCGTCCAGAGCTACCGCGGGACCCACGATCCGGCGCTGCTGGGGATGGCTGCCGGCATCCTCCTGTTGAGTGGCGTCCCGTTGCTGGTCAATCTCATCCTCGGGAACACGACCAGCGCCGGGACCGAAACGATCCGCCTCGTCGCCGACCTGACGCGGCTCAGCGGCCTGGCCCTGATCCTGTTCGTGATCTACAGAACACAGCGATGACCCAAACACCCACACTCCGACGGACCAGCGGGGGCGACCAGCGATGAGTCCGACCGTCGAGTCCCTCTCGCTGGAGTCGCTTCCCGTGCAATCGCTCCCCGTGCAATCGCTCCCCCTGCAGTCCCTCCCGACGGCGACGGCAGTGACCGCGCTCGTGACGGCCGTCGTCGGCGGTTTCGTCGCCTATCAGGCCTATCGGGGGTACCAGCGCAACGCCAGCAAAGCGATGCTGTTCCTCGCGATCGGGATCGCACTCCTGACGACGGTGCCGTTCGTGCTGAAACAGCCGCTAGTGCTGTTCTCGCTGGCGTCGGCCGCCGAGGCTGAACTGGCCGCACTCGCCTGCCGCGTCACTGGCCTGCTGACCGTGCTGTACGCCTTCACCGGCGCGTAGTGAGGATGTGGCTCGCTGGTGGTCGTTCACTCTGGACGCGTCGATCACTCCGTTGGCTAGTAGATCTGGTGGTTCTTGGTTTTGTGGACGTTGAAACGAAATCGAGACAGCAACGGCGAGCGTTCCTGACAACTGAACGCCCTCGGCCCGCTCCGCAGTCCAGAGAGTCCCAGACAACTGAACGCCCTCGGCCCGCTCGACGGTATCTGTGGCGGATATCCTCGTTCCACTCGGATAGGGCCGCAACAGATACCGCGAGGCGACCCTCGCCCGTTCATTCCACCAAGGACTGCACCGCACAGCACCGCAGCCACACGCCTCCCCAACCGATTCACTCGCTCCGCTCGTTCACCCCTCGCACAATGCTGTCGCTCGACGGAGCGAGCGACAGCGCGCGCCACTGCTGTCTGGTCAATCGCTCGGTTGTACTGAGCAGATCCGAGGAACGAACGGGTCGATCACGCGCCGTCGGTCAGCACGCCTTCGAGCTCGGCGGGCGTCGTCGCGGTCCCGACCGTCTCGCCGTCCTCGACCAGTGTCGCCTCGTCGCCGCCGACGCCGGGGACGACGACCGTCTCGTGGTCGGCCAGTCGGAGCGCGGCCCGGTGGAGGTCGCTGCCGGCCGCGGGGCCGACGCGGACGGTCGCGGGCGACCGGAAGCGGGCGGCCGTCGCCGCGTAGTGGGCCACCTCGACGCCCATGCGGTCGGCCGCGCCGGCGAAGGCGGCGATGGCGTCGTGGGCGGCCAGCCGGTAGCGGTCGTCGTCGGCCAGCGCCGCCAGATCGAGCAGGGCATCGGCCAGTTCGACCGTCGCGTCCAGCGGGTACTGCGAACGCGAGCACAGTCCGGGCCCCTCGGCCGGGCCGTCGCGGAACGCGCCGGCGTCGGTCTGGAGGTGGTCGATCGCCCAGTCCGCGACCTCGGTTGCGGGGCCACCCTCACCGAGGACCTGCCAGCTCGTGGTGAGTCCCTGCAGGACGCGGGCCTGATCCAGCAGCAGGCCGGTCGGCCCCGCCTCGTCGTCGGTCCGGTAGTGCGTGACCGCGCCGTCCTCGACCAGCGTCTCGCAGACCGTATCGCGGGCGCGCTGGGCATATCGGCGGGCCCGCTCGTCGTCGGTGTAGGCCGCGTAGGTACACAGCGCGTCGACGGCCTGCCCGTTCCGGTCGGCGAAGACGGTCCCGTCGACGTGGGGGTCCTCGGCCGCCGCCCTGTCGCTGGCGTCGAGCTGGTGGTACTGGTCGTCACCGGCCTGACTGCCCGCGAACGCGCCGCTCGTCCCCTCGGCGTCGGTGTCGACCCAGAGATCGGTCGTCAGGTACTCGATGGCGCGTTCGGCGGTCTCGCGATAGGCGTCCTCGCCGGTGTAGCGATAGCCATGCGAGAATGCCCGGAGCAAGGCGGCGTTCTCGTCGAGCAGCCGCTCCGTGCGGGCGTCCGACCACGTGCGGCCGTTGGCGTAGCGATAGAAGCCGCCGTCGTCGGTGTCGACGAGGTGGGTCTGGATCGCTTCGAGCGTTCGCGTCGCCTGGTCGCGGGCCCGCACCAGCGCGAACTCGACGGTCCGTGGCAGCGGGAACTTCACGTCGGTCCCCCACCCGCCGTACTCCTCGTCGTAGGCCGCCAGCAACTGCTCGACCATCGCCTCCTCGATGCGGTCGGTGACCTCGCCGCCCGGTGGCGCGTCGGCCTGGAGCGACCGCGGCACCGACCCGCCGTCCTCGCCCTGCGCGTCCCACGTCTCGCGCACGCTGTCGAGGATGCCACGGAATCCGTCCGGCCCGAGAAACGTCGCGCCTGTGAGGACGGTTCCCTCTGGCGTCAGAAACACCGTCGACGGGAACCCGCCCATCGTGTAGCGCTCCCGAACCTCGGGATGGCGGTCAGCATCGACGCGAACGGGCACGAACCCGTCGTTGACGTTGGCCGCGATGCGTGGCTCACCGTAGGTCCGCCGATCCATCTCCCGACACTCCGGGCTCCACGGCACCGTCAGCGCGAGCAAGATCGGCTGGTCGGCCTCGCGGGCCGCCTCGAAGGCCTCGGGCCCCCACTCGCGCCACTCGACTTTCGTCGCCGCTGCGAACTCGTCCATACCTCGGCTACGACGTGGACGGGAAAGAGGCTTGCATTCTGTAGCGATACTCGAAAAGCGTATGGGTCGCCGCCGGCAAGCAGGGGTATGCTCCGCGTCATCGCGGTGTTGCTGTTGATACCGCTGCTGGACGCCCTTCTGCTCGTGGTCGCAGCCACGCAGTTCGACGGCCTCTCGGCGCTCGTGGTCGTCCTGCTGGTCGTCGTCACCGCCTTCATCGGTTCGCTGCTGGTCCGTGCCGAGGGCCGCCACACCCTCCGACGGATTCAGGAGAAACTCGCGACCGGCGATGTCCCCACCGACGAACTGATCGACGGCGGCCTACTTGTCGCCGCCGGCGCGTTCTTCCTCACTCCCGGCTTCGTCACGGACTTCCTCGCGCTGCTGCTCGCGATTCCCTTCACCCGCGCGCCGATCCGCGCTGCCGCCAAACGCTGGGTCATCACCCCCTACCTCGACGCCAAAGCCAAGGGGTTCGTCTCGGGCAACGTCTACATCGGCGGATTCCCTGGACAGGGCGACGCCGGTGGTGCCGGTGCCGGCCCTGGTAGTTCGGGACCGAGCGGTCCGAGTAATTCCGGCGGCACCGTCCGGGGCAGCGACGACGACGGCTCCCCCAGCGGCTTCGACCACGACAACGCCACCGACATCGACTTCGAGGAACGCGACGACGAATGACCACAGGGCGTGCTGGTGACCCACACCCCGCCCCCGAAACGTAACGGTTAACAGTACCCCTCGGGTACAACCGAATGCGCTCACTTGGGCCAATAGCTCAATCAGGTTGAGCGCTCGGCTGATAACCGGGAGGTTCGCGGTTCAAATCCGCGTTGGCCCATCTCAATCTCGGCCGGTTCTTTGCTGGCTGGGATCTGGGGTCTCAACTCCCCAGCCACTCAATCTTACGGTTCTAACGATTCTGAGACGGGGGTCTCGAAACCTTGTCCCAACAGGGAAACGAACGCACGCTGACGCAGTCCGGAGGTTTCCGTATCTCAGGTACTTCGAAGCCGTTTTTCCCGTTCCCGCAGACCGGGGAGTATGCCTACCGCACACCACGTCGGGATCACCGTCGCGGACCTAGATCGCGCCGTCGAGTTCTACAGTGACACCTTCGGCTTCGAAGTAGTGAGTCGGTTCTCCGTCGCCGGCGAGGCGTTCGAAACGGGCGTCGGCGTCTCCGGGGCCGAAGCGCAGTTCGTCCACCTCGATGCCGACGGGGTTCGACTCGAACTGGTCGCCTACGACCCCGGGGGCGATGATCTCGCTGCCGAGTCGCTCAACGACACCGGTGCGAAGCACCTGGGCTTCGAGGTCGAGGACATCGAGGCGTTCTACGCCGACCTCGACGGGGGCGTCGAGACCATCAGCGAGCCCCAGACCACGGAAAGCGGGACGACGATCTGTTTCGTCGTCGACCCAGAGGGGAATCTGGTCGAAGTACTCGAACCCTGAAAAAACGCGGTCCGAAGACGGCGTCGTGTTCAGATAAGCAACCCCGTCGTCGAACGTGGACACATCGAACGACTCGCTTCGCTCGACGTTCGAGGTCTCGTTCCACTCAACGCCGATCTTTCATCTACACACCATCGAAAACGGTGGCGCTGTACGAGTTCGATCAGTGACCGATCACGACTCGTCGCTCGTCCACTCGTCGATGTGGTCGGCGACGTAGTCCTGGCCGCCCATGCCGACGCTGATGCCGATAGCCAGCGCGATGCCGAGGCCGAGACCGATAGCGACGGCCTGGGCCATCGTGTTGAGGATCACGGTGTTGTAGCCGAAGGCGTCGAGCGCGAGCGTCACCGAGACGAAGTAGACGACGCCGCGGGCGAGGAGCGCGACCAGCGGCGTGAATGAGCGCCCGCCGAGCACGTCGTTGCCCTTGAGCGCCTTCGAGACGTAACCGGCGACGACGAACCCGACCAGCAGGATCAGGAGGCCGCCGATCAGCGAGGGCAGGTAGCCCGCGCCGATCCGGGCCCAGTTGGCCATCTGGTCGGCGTCGATCAGCGTCAGCGAGATCACCAGCGCGATGAGCAAAAAGAGGTAGGAGATCAGTTTCGTGATCGCCCCGTTGACTTCGTCGGCCGCCTCGAAGAAGCCACCCAGCGGCGTCTCCATGAGCGCCTCGTCGAAGTCGACGCGCTCGGCGATGACGGCGATCTTCCCGCCGACCCACGGCCCGACGACGTACAGCGCGAGGAGCGGGAGCGCCACGGCGAGCAGGATCGTCGCCGGCCACTCGACCAGTCCGATAACATCGTTGATCGTCCTGCTCAGTTGCGGAAATAGCCCCTGTTGCTGTTGCTGGAGGAGAACGTTCATGCAGCAGTCCCCCGTTCGATCGACTCGGTTCCGCGTCCACGCACCTTGGTATGCACCTGACAAGTAGCCATATTCATATGGGTGCATTTTCGGCTGTATGTTAAATGTTAAGATGATCGATGCGCCACAGAAAAGCTGAAATTAGGCTGTTAGTCCCACTTCGCGCCGGGATTGGTCACGCGCCGGAAGACTCGTTGCACTCGTCTTCCGAGCCCTGCTTCACTCCGTTCAGCAGGACGCCGTTGGCCGCGGAGCCGAAGTCCCGGTGGTAGGCTTCCACCTTTTTTCGCGTCGGGTTTCCTCGCTCGCTTCGCTCGTTGCGGGAACCCTCGCGCAAAAACGTGGGCGAAAAAGCGCCACTCACTCCGTTCGTGGCGTGCAAGTCCTCGCGACGCGGTCCTACCGTTCTAGTCCCACTTCGCGCCGGGATTCGTCACGGCCCCGTTGGCCGCGGAACCGAAGTCCCGGTGATACTTCGCCAGCACGCCGCTCTCGTAGTTAGGTTCGGGTTCCCAGTCTTCGAGGCGTGCCTGGATCTCCTCGTCGGTCAGGTCGACGGACATCTCCAGTTCGTCGATGTCGATGGTGATCTGGTCGCCGTCTTCCAGCGCGGCGATGGGGCCGCCGACGAAGGCCTCGGGAGCGACGTGGCCGATAGAGAAGCCTCGCGTCGCACCGGAGAAGCGCCCGTCGGTAAAGAGCGCCACGTCCTCGGCGTGGCCCTGGCCGGCGACGGCGCTGGTGACGCCGAGCATCTCGCGCATACCCGGACCGCCCTGTGGGCCCTCGTTACGGATGCAGATGAGGTCGCCCGACTCGACCTTGTCCTCCTGGACGTACCGCATGGCGTTTTCCTCCTCCTCGAAGACCCGGACCGGGCCCTCGTGGTGGAGGTGGTCTTCGCCGGTGATCTTGATGACCGCGCCGTCGGGCGCGAGATTGCCCGTGAGGATGCGGATGGCACCGCGCTCGTGGAACGGATCGTCGACTGGCTGGAGGAAGTCGGCGTCGAGGTCCGCGATGGCGGGCGGGTCGATCCGGTCGAGCGCCTCGCCCATCGTCTCGCCCGTCACCGTCAGGGCGTCGTCGTGGAGCAGGTCCGCGTCGGACAGCGCCTTCAGGACGACCGGGACGCCGCCGAGTTCGTGGAGGTCGTTCATTACGCGCGTCCCGCCGGGCTGGAGGTTGGCGATCTTGGGGGTGCGGGCGCTGATCTCGTTGAAGTCCTCGATGTCCAGATCGACGCCGGCCTCGGCGGCCAGCGCGAGCAGGTGGAGGACGGCGTTGGTCGAGCCACCGATTGCGACCTGCAGGGCGATGGCGTTCTCGAAGGACTCCCGGGAGAGGAAATCGGAGGGGCGGCGGCGCTCGTTGACGACCTCGACGGCGAGTTCGCCGGCCTCGCGGGCCACCTCGTAGCGCGAGTCGTCCTCGGCCGGCGGCGAGGCCGAGCCAAGAGGTGAGAAGCCAAGCGCCTCCGAGATGGAGGCCATCGTGTTGGCGGTGAACATCCCGCCACAGGAGCCGGCACCGGGGCAGGCGTGACGTTCCATCTCGTCGAGTTCGTCCTCGGTCATGTCGCCCGAGGCGACCGCGCCGACGCCCTCGAAGACGTTCTGGACGGTGATCTCGCGGCCGTCGTGTTCGCCGGGCATGATCGAGCCACCGTAGAGGAAGACGCTGGGGAGATCAGTTCGGATCGAGGCCATCATCATGCCGGGCATGTTCTTGTCACAGCCACCGATCGTGACGAGCCCGTCCATGCGCTCGCCGAAGCTGACGAGTTCGACGGAGTCGGCGATCATCTCCCGCGAGATGAGCGACGCCTTCATCCCCTCGGTCCCCATCGAGATGGCGTCTGAGATAGTGATAGTGCCGAACTCGATGGGCATCCCCTCGGCCTCGTCGATGCCTTCGTAGGCTTCCTCGGCGAGGTCGTCGAGGTGGACGTTACACGGCGTGATGTCGGCCGCGGGGTTGGCGACGCCGATCATCGGCGAGGAGAGATCCTCGTCGTCGTAGCCCATCGCCCGGAACATCGCGCGGTGGGGTGCCTTCTCGTAGCCCTCCGTCACTTCGGTGCTGGGGAGGTCGGGGTCCTTCTCGTCGTCGCCCGGCGCTGGCTCCTGTGTCTGCTTGCTCATGTTCGCGAGTGGGCGACGGGGCACCTTAAGCGCACGGACTACCGTGTTCGCTACTCTCACGGACCGTGGCCGAGCAGCGACAGGGACCGTCACAGCACAAAAGCATTTGACAGTTCGGTGGGATAGCTTCGGACGCGTGTCATTCACACAGACATACCTCGACGGCCAGACAGTGCTGGTCGTGGGTCCGAATGGGGAACGGGGACGGGTCGTCGCCGCGCTGTCGGCACTGGAGGGGTATTCGGTCCGCGAGGCGGGCACGGCTGCGGACGCGGCGGCAGCGCTCGACGAGACCGTCGTCTGTCTCGTCGTGGTCGGGGGGGACGTGGCCGCCGTCGCCGAGTTGGCAGACGGGACGCCGGCGCGACCGGTCGTCGCCGTCGTGGCGGCCGACGACGCCGAGCGACTCGCGACGGTGGCCGAACACGGCGGAACGGCCGTCCCGGCGGGGGCGCTGGATCGACTGGGAGCGGTCGTCCGACAGCAGGCCGAATCGTACACCGACCACTGGGGCGCACGCCAGCAGCTGACGGCCATCGAGCAACTGTACGAGGCCAGCAGGGACACCCTGTTCATCAAGGACGACGCGGCGCGACACCTCTCGCTCTCGGACAACCCCGAGATACCGGAGCCCGAGGACGCGCTCGGTGCGACCGATCGGGCGCTACACGACAGCCGCTTCGGGATCGGCGAGCAGTGGTACGAGGCCGATCTGACGGTTCTGGAGACCGCCGAACCGATCGTCGAGCGCACCGACGAGTACACCGACGGCGACGGCAACGCCTTCTATCAGGAGGTGTCGCTGGCCCCGTGGTACGACGAGGCCGGCGAACTGCGTGGCGTGGTGGGGATGCGCCAGGAAGTGACCGACGAGATCAAGCAACAGCAGGAACTCCAGCGCAAGAACCGACGGCTCGATCAGTTCGTCGACTACATCACCCACGACCTCCAGAACCCGCTGCAGGTCGCCCACGGCTATCTCGAACTGGCACGGCAGGGCGAGGACGACGCCATGGCGGAGGTCGAGCAGGCACTCTCGCGCATGGACGACCTCATCGACGACGTCGAACAGCTGGCCCGGGGCGAGCGCAAGCAGACGACCAAGGTCGGCACCGCGAACTTCGTCGACCTCGTCGAGGAGGTGTGGGCGGTGATCGACAGCGACGCGGCGACCCTGACCGTCGACGCGCCACCCGAGACGGTTATCAACGCCGAAATCGGGGAGCTACGGCCGATGATCGAGAACCTCCTGAAGAACGCGCTGGATCACGGCCCGCCGGACGTGACGGTCACGGTCGGGGTCACCAACGACGGCTTCTACGTCGAGGACGACGGCGACGGCATCCCACCCGAGCGGCGCGACGAGGTCTTCGAGAAGGGGTACACCACCGCCGCCAACGGTGCGGGGACCGGGCTGGCGATCGTCGCCGACGTGGCCGAGTCCCACGACTGGACGCTGACCGTCAGCGAGAGCAGCGACGGCGGCGCTCGCTTCACGACCGGGAACTGCCTGCTGGTGACCGATCCGGACCAGGAACCCGAGCGTGGCGACGCGCTGGCACTGACCGACAGCGTCGACGTGGGCGAGCCCAAGGTGGCCGGTTCCGCGGCGTTCGACGAGGAATCGGAAACGTGGACGGTCACGAGCGCCGGAGCGGATATCTACGGCGACGACAACCAGTTTCACTTCGCCTACACGACCGTCGAGGGGCCGGTCCGTATCAGCGGCCACGTCAGCGACCTCGAACCGATCCACGGCTTCAGCAAGGCCGGGTTCATGGTCCGGGACTCGCTGAACGAGGACGCGGTCCACGGCTACGTCGGGCAGACGGTCGACTACGGGACCGAGCTACTCTGGTGTACCGAACCGGGCAGCCCGACCGCCAGCCAGCACGTCACCGAGGAGTACGGCAGCTACGAGTGGTTCCGGATCGACCGGACCGGCTCGCAGGTCACCTGCCGGGTCTCGGCCGACGGTCGGGTGTGGGACGTGATCGACCAGCGGTCGGTCCCCTACGAGGACCCGGTCCACGTCGGGCTCGCCGTCTGTAGCGTCGTCCCGCGGAACCGGTGTACTGCCGTCTTCGAGAACGTCGAGGTGTGCCGACTGGTCGAGACGGGCGAGGGGAGCGAGCGGTCGCCGCCGCCGGCCGCCGACGGCCAGCGGTAAAGCCCCACCCTTCATTTCTCGGGGCCTCGAAGCCGGGGTATGGTGACGGTCACGACGGCGGCGCGACTCCACTTTGGCTTCCAGAACCTCGCGCTGGCCAACGAGCGGCTGTACGGCGGGGTCGGGGTGGCCCTCGACGAGCCCCAGCTAGTGCTGGACGCACAGCCGACCGAGGGGATCGAGTGTGACGACGGCGAGGCCGAATCCTACGTCCGCCGCGCGGTCGCGACGCTGGGCGTCGAGGGGGCGCGGGTCTCGGTCCGCGAGCGGATGCCCAGACACGTGGGTTTCGGCAGCGGCACACAACTGGCGCTGGCGGCGCTGGTCGCGGTCGCGCGAGCCCACGACCGCGAAGTCGATCCCCGAGAGATGGCCCCCGATCTCGGTCGTGGCGGGCGCAGCGGGGTCGGCGTCGCGACCTTCGAGTCGGGCGGGTTCGTCGTCGACGGCGGCCACCCGACCGAGCGCTTTACCTCCGAACCGCCGGCCAACGGCGACTGGACGGTGCCGCCGGTGATCGCCCGGCACGAACTCCCCGACGACTGGCGATTTCTACTCGTGGTGCCCGACAGCGAGCCGGGCGCCAGTGGGGCCGAGGAGGACGCCCACATGCGCCACGCCGTCGAGCGGGCGGACCCGGGGATCGCCGACGACGTGGCCGCGACGCTGACCCGGACGCTCCTGCCGGCGGCCGCCGAGGGGGACCACCGTCGCTTCGGGACCGCCGCGGCGCGACTGGGGCGGCTCAACGGCGCGTGGTACGCCGACGAGCAGGGCGGGGTCTATCGCCCGCCCGCGGGTCGCATCGTCGAACGGCTGGCCCAGCAGCCGACCATCACCGGGGCCGGCCAGTCCTCGTGGGGGCCCGCGGTGTGGGGGCTGACGACGCGGGGCGACGTGGACACCGCCCGGACCGGCGTCGAGATGGCACTGTCGGACCTCGCGGTCGACGCCGAGGTTCGCGTCGCCCGCCCGCGCAACGAGGGGGCGACGGTGACCGACGGCCCGACGCTCGGCTGAGTACGCGCGATCCGCAGATATTCGCTCGCGATAACTGCGGGACAAGGATTAAGCGCCGACCGGAGCGACTGGACGTATGGATCGCATCCCGTTTGGCGTTCGACAACTCGACACCACGATCAAGGGGGGCGCACCGGCGGGCAGCGTCGTCCTCGTCTCGGGTGAGTCGGGTGCCGGCTCGCGGGAGTTCATGTACACGAGCGCGCTGATCAACGGGCTCGCGGTCGGCGACAACGACGACCTCTACGATCTGTACTACGGGTCGCAGTCGGCCGACGCCGTCGACCCCGACGAGGTCCACTACATCTCCTTTACCGCCTCTAAAGAGAGTCTGATCGACGAGATGCGACTGGCCATGGACGACGAAATCGTCGAGAGCGGCTTCGAGAGCGTCCAGTTTCACGAGATGGCCGAGCGATACTTCCACGTCAGCCCCGTCCCGCGGGACTGGTACGCCGACGCCACCCACAGCATCACGGACCTGCGCAAGCGCCACGAGCAGCGCGGCCTGATGGAGGCACTGGGGAAGACGCTCACGGAGATCGCGCCCGGTAACCTCGTCGTCATCGACTCGCTGTCGGACCTCGTCGGTGCGATCGGGGACGACATCGAGTGGTCGGACATCAGCTACCTCGTCCAGGGACTGACCAAGGCCGCCCACGAGTGGGACGGCCTCATCCTCGCACACCTGAACCACGAGACGGTGTCCTCGACCCGGTACGCCCAGTTGACCGACGCGACGACCGGCGCGATGCGCTTCGAGTGGGAGTCCGGCGGCTCGACCCGGGCCAGGACCCTCGTCGTCTCGCAGTTCCGGGGCGTCCTCTCCCAGATCGAAGCCGAGGACATCGTCAGGTTCGAGACCGAGATCAACGACAGCGGCTTCGACATCAGCGACGTGCGCAAGATCCGGTGAGGGACACCCGTCGGAATGAGCCGCTCTGTCCGACGGCGAGCCCTTCTATCACCGGCTGAAATCGGCGGCAAACGCTTAACTGTCTGGTTGGGATAACAGTTGACAATGGCGAGTGAGTCGCGTGAAGAGCAGTCCGTCTCGGTCGATCTCTCCGCCGAACTGGACGAGTGGCTCGACCGGCAGGCCGAGCGAAGCGACACGAGCCGAGACGAGATCATCCGGCAGTTGTTGGAGACGTATCACGCGACGGACGCCCTCGACGAGACTGCCGTCGAGGAGATACAGGAGACCGTCGAGCAGACCGTCGCAACCGAGGCCGCCAAGGCCTCGCGGGCGGTCGTGGCCGACCACCTCGAATCGGAACTCCCGGAGCGACTCGACGACGAGATCGAGGAGCAGGTCATGGCGGTCGTCCAGCGACAGGTCCAGTCCGCTGTCGACGACCGCGTCGAACAGACCGTCGACGAACGGCTGGCCGACGCCGTCGAGGCGGCCATCACCGACAGGCTTCCGAGTATCGCCGACGCCGTCGAGAGCAGGCTCGACGACCGGATCACAGGGGCGACCGAAGGGGTCGAAGGGGAGGTCGAACGGGTCGAAGAAGACATCGAGCGCGTCGAATCGGAGTTTCAGGGCAAGATCGAGGACGTTCGCGAGCGCGTCGTCCAGGTCAAACAGGAGGCCGACGCCAAAGCCCCTCGCAACCACAGCCACCCGGAACTGGATCGGCTGGACGAACTCGACGCCGAGATCGAGGAGATCGGGACCGATCTGTTGACCGTCCGGGACGAACTCGACGACCTCGACGAGCGGGTCGACGAGACCGACGAGACGGTCGACGACGTGCTGGGTCGACTCGACGACACCGAGGACAAACTGAAGCGGGTCGCGTGGGTCGTCAGCGACCTGCGTGAGGACACCCGCGGGAAGGACAGCAACGACCGGGCCGTCGCCCGCATCAAACGCGCCGCCGCACAGGAAGGGATCACCAGTGCGAGCTGTGAGAACTGCAGCGAGTCCGTCGAAATCGCGCTGCTGACCGACCCCGAGTGCCCCCACTGCAACGCGGCCGTCACGGACGTGCGCCCCGAGGGCGGCCTGTTCCGGTCGAAAGCTCGGCTCGTGACGGCGTCGGAACTCGAAGCCGGTGAGGAAAATGAGTGACGGCGAGGACGACCCCTTCGAGCGACTGGGCGATGTCGAGCGCGACGGCGACCCCTTCGAACGGCTGGACGACGCGGACGAACCGGGGGAAACAGTGACAGCCGACGACGAGGCCGCGACGGCGGACGACCCGACGACGGGACCGCGCACCGATCCGTTCGCCGACCTCGATCGGGACGCCAGCGGCGGCGAGCGAGCAGCGCCCGGCGACGAACCGACGGCGAGCGACGGGCCGACGGTCGACGACGCCGGGCCAGGGGACCCCTTCGCGGGGATGGATCAGCCGACCAGCGATCCGTTCGGGGAGGCCGGGAGCGTCTTCGAGCAGGCCGACATCGGCAGCGTCGACGAGGACGAGGTGTGGGCGTCGATCACCGACGACGAGGACGAGGACGCGGAGGACGAATCGGTCGTCATCGACGACGACCGCCACGCCGAGGTGTCGAAACACGCCTTCTGCGAGCAGTGCGAACACTTCTCGGAGCCCCCCGATTCCCACTGCACGCACGAGAGTGCCGAGATCATCGAGTATCTCGACATGGAACGGGTACGGCTCCGGGACTGCCCGGTCGTCGCCGAACGGCAGAACCTGGAGTGACGAGGGGCGGTGGGAGGTCCGTCACCCATCGGCAGCGTGGCCGGCGGCGCTTACTTCGCGATGTCGGTGACGAGAGTCGCGACCAGTCCGGCGGCCGCCTCGGCGGTCGCCCCGAGGACGTACGTGATCGGTTCGATACCGAACGCCCCTTCGTGGTAGATGATCCGCGGCACCGCGCCGCGCTCGTCGAATCGCTCGCGCAACCGTTGGCCGCGGTTCTCGTAGTCGGCGTCGAACTGTAGCGGTTCGATGCCCCGCTCGCGAGCGGCGTCGAGCAGCGCCTCGTCGGTCGTGAGGTTGAGCGCGCCGCTGGTCTCGGGATCGACGCTGCGGGCCGCGAGAATGACCGTCGAGACGTTGCTGGACGCGCCGAACGCCGGGTCAGAGGGTACCTCGACGCGGCCCTGCATGGTGTGGATCCGCCCCGGGATCGCCGCCACGTCCGTCGGCCCGCTCGCCTCGGGCAGCGCCATCCCGACGTTCGTCCCGACGTTGGGGATCACCGCTGCCGTCCCGTCAGTCGTCGCCAGCAGGCGGGCCGCCCGGCGAACGTCGGCCAGCGCCTCACGCTCGGCCGCCAGCGCGGGATCGTCGCCCCGCACGCAGAGGTCACACCCCATCCCCTGCAGGGCCGGCATCGCGTCCTCGTGGAGTTCACAGATCGGCCCGCGGTCCTCGAACGCGGCGATCAGATCGAGCAGTGCCGCCAGCGCGTCGTAGCCGTCCATCCGACCACCGGCCAGCCCTTCGGCGATGCGCTCGACGGTGGCCTGCGTGCGCGGATCGCCCGCGACCGGACCAGTCCGGTCGGCCTCGTCGTTGAGATAGGCACTCACCGCGGCCTGCGTGACGCCGAGGTGGTCGGCGACGGCTTGCTGGGTGAGTCCCTCCGCGGCGAGTTCCCGCGCCAGCATCGCGCGGACCGTCGGCAGGACCTCCTCGACGACGATCTCGCTCGGCAAGACCAGCGACATGGCCACGGGTTCGCGGGACGCCGGTAAAAGTCGTGCGGGGCCGTCGTCACTCGACCGGGCTGGCGGATATGAACTACCGAGTGGTACAACTCGGTTCAGCAGACTTTTACGTCGGTACGTGTACGTGGAGCCAATGAGCAACGAGACGACCGAACTGTCGGGGTTCGGACCGAGCACAGTGCGTTCGTATCTGCGAGAGATGGGGCCGGCGTGGGTCGCCGGTGCGATCGCCGCCGGGCCGGCGTCGATGGCGACCCTGCTGTCGGCCGGCGCGGGCTTTGGCTACGCCCTGCTGTGGGTCGTGATCATCTCCGCTGGCGCGGGCGCGGTGTCACAGTATCTCGCGATGCGGCTGGGCTTACTGACCGAGCGGGGCATCGTCGGCGTCGTCGAGGACCACCTCGGGGAGACGTGGGCGTGGCTGCTGGTCGCCGACGCCGTCCTCGCGTCGGGCGTGGCACAGCTGGTGATCATGAAGACCGTCGCCGGCGTCTCGGCGACGATGACCGGCGTCGACGCCCGCGTGTGGGGTGCCGTCTGGGGCGTCATTCTCGCTGTCGGACTGGCTGGTCGGGGCTATCGCTTCCTCGAACTGGGCGCGAAGGTGCTGGTGTCGCTGGTCGTCGTCACCTTCGTCGCCTCGCTATTCGTCGTCCCCATCGACGCCGGCGCGGCCGCCAGCGGTCTCGTTCCCTCCCTGCCCAGCGGCGGTGCGGTCGCCGCCGCCGGCATCGTCGGCGGCGCGGTCCACATCTCGCTGATCACGATGCACTCCTACACGATGCGAGCGCGTGGCTGGACCGAACGGGAGTACGATCTGGCGACGTTCGACATCGGGGCGTCGATGCTCGTCGTCTTCGGCGTCTACAGCCTCGCCATCTTCCTCGTCGCCGCGAGCGTCCTCGCGCCCGGCGACACCGCGACGACCATCGGCGCGGCACAGGCGCTGGGCCCCATCGCCGGCGATAGCGCCCAGTGGCTGTTCCTGCTGGGACTGGCCGGCGCGGCCGTCTCGACGCTGGGGGGCAACACCATCGTCCCCGCCTTCCTCGTAGCCGACAAACTCGGCTGGGCGACCGACGTGCGTGACGACCGCTATCGCGCGCTGCTGGTCGGCGTCGCGCTGCTGTCGATCCCCGGCGCGTTCATCCCCGGGGCCGTCCTCGGCCAACTACTCTTGATCCTCGCGGTCGGGACCGTCGGGACGCCCTTCGCCATCGCCGTCGTCCTCTACCTGCTCAACACCGACGCCGTCCCGCGCGGGAACTCGCTGCTGGCCAACGTCGGCGGCGTCGGCCTGCTGGCCGTGACCGGCATCCTCGCGGCGAACTTCGTCCGCGGGCAGGTCGCCGCCGGCATCACCACGCTGTCGGGCTTCGTGCTGGCGTTCTCGGTCGCTATCGCGCTCGCGATGGTGGGCCTGGGTGGCAAGTACGTCCGCGAACAACTGCTGGCGTGATGCCCGACACCAACCGGACCCTGATCGTCGGCCCCGCGAACGTCGGCAAGACCACCGAGACGGCCCGAGCGCTGGAACGGTGGCTCGAAACCCGGGGTTCCGACGGCGTCGTCGTCCTCGATTTCGCCCCCGAAGTCGAACGCGACGGCCGGGTTCTCGGTGGCCGTCTCGACCGCGTGACGACGGTCCCCGACACCGTCTGGTCCGGCGTTCTCGACGCCCACGCCCCGCGCTCGGAGGGGGCCGACGACGAGGCAGCGCTGGCGCTGGCCCGCGACAACGCCGCCCGCGCCCGGTCATTGCTCGACGAGGCTCCCGCCGACCCGACGGCGGTGTTCGTCAACGACGCCACCATCCCGTTCCAGGCCGACGGAGCGATCGAACCGCTCCGACGGTACTGTGCGAGCGCGACGCTCGTGGTCGCAAACGCCTTCGAGAGCGACGAACTCGGCACCCAAAATCCGGTGTCGCAACACGAACGGGCCGCTCTCGAAGCGTTCAGAACGTGGGCCGACCGTGTCGTGGAACTGGACGAGCCACACGGGCGGGACTGAGCACATCAGCACCCAACACGACCGCGTCTGAGACAGCTCAGCCACCCACAGCGCCCCTTTCGCCATCAGGACCGTGGACGATTGGACGAGCTACGTCCTGGCGGATGAAAGGGCGAGGTGCGGTCGGACGGTCTGTGCGGGCGACTACCCGAACGCAGTGAGGATATCCCGCACAGACCGTCCGAGCGTGCCGAGGGCTTTCTGGGTGTCGACAGTCTCAGGGACCACCGTCTTCGCGAACCAGTACCCGGCGTCGAACACGAGTATATATCAGTCCGAAGCGAGAAGTGGAGAGCCAAGATGCAGTTCTGCGACGACTGCGGTTCGATGATGCACGCGGACGGCGACGAGATGGTCTGCAAGTCCTGTGGGGCCCGCGTTGCCAAGGACACGGACCGGGCCGCCGCGTTCGTGAGCACCGACGAGCAGAGTGACGACGACGTGATCGAGACCGAGGAGGGCGCGAACTTCGAGGGCAAGCCCACCGCCGAGGACGTGACCTGCGAGCAGTGTGGCCACGGCAAGGCGTGGTACACGATCAAACAGACGGGGTCGGCCGACGAACCGCCGACACGCTTCTTCAAGTGCCAGGAGTGCGGGAAGCGCTGGCGCGGGTACAACTGAGCGACGGTGACGGAGCCCGCCACACGATTATTACTATTTGATATTGGGGCGGCGGGTATATACCCGGAGCTGACTAAGTGTTCAACTACCGGATGGCAGTTCTGTTTGGACTCTCGATAAAGGCCGTATACGGGCTCTTTTTCGCGGTAGCATCGGTTGGCTGTTTCGGCAGTCTTCTGCGGGCTCGGACCGTCGACGACCGCGACACGCGGCACGGACTGATAGCCCTGTTGCTCACCTCGGGACTCTGGGCACTCACGTATCTCGGGATCGTCTACAGTTCCGCGACGGTACTCAAAGAGGTGTGGTACACCGTCGGGCTCGTCGTCGGCTTCGGAACCGTCTTCGCGTGGCTGTACTTCTGTTCGGCCTACACCAATCGGACCTACCACGAGTCCCGACGGATGCAACTGGCCGGGGTCGGCCTGTACGCGTTCGTCGTGTTGATCAAGCTGACGAACCCGATCCACGAATCGTACTTCACGACCCAAATGGTCGAGGAACCGTTCACGCACCTCGCCGTCCAACACGGAACAGTCCACTGGCTGGCGACCGGTTTAGCCTACGTTCTCGCGGCGATCGGTCTGTTCATGCTGTTCGAATCCTTCTCTAACGCGGGCTACGAGACGCGGTCGCTGGGTGGACTGACGGCACTGACGGCGCTGCCGGTGGGGCTCGACTTGCTCGCGTTCAAGTCGTCGGCGCTGATCGATATCATCTACGCGCCACTGGGTGTGGCCGCCTTCGCGGTCGGCGTGTTGTTCATCGCCCGTGACCGGTTCCTCGCCATCCAGTTGACCGGCAACATCCCAGAGCCGGTCGTCTTCCTCGACGAGAGCAACCGGATCAGGGAGCACAACGACGCCGCCGAGGAGCTGTTTCCAGCGATTTCAGAGAGTTGGGGCCAGTCGGTCACGGCGGCACTCCCCGTCGACGAGGATCTGTCCGGACAGGAGATCATCGCCGTCGGCGGGGAGGAGACGCGGTATTTCCTGGTCAATTCGAGCCCGCTCACGACTGTTCAATCGGACATCTGCCACATGCTCGTGTTCGTCGAAGTTACGAGGATGGAGCGCCAGCGACAGGAACTCGAACGACACAACGAACAGCTTGAGGACTTCTCTGCTGGTATTAGACACGAGCTCCTCAACTCCCTGCAGGTCGTTGGCGGGCAGGTCTCGGCCGCTGGGAACGCGCTCGAATCCGGTGACGTCGGGCGAGCTCAGGAAACGCTGTCGACAGTGTCGCGGCGAGCACGCGAGATGGAAACCGTCGTCGACCGGCTCTCGACGCTGGCTCGCCACGGCAAAACGGTCGACGAACTGGAGTCGATCCGTCTGGCCGACGTCGTCACGGACGCTCGCGAATCGTCGCAGTTAGACGGAGTGACCGTCGACGTTGCGCGAGCGACGACGATCGAGGCCGACCGCACGCGGCTCCACGAACTCTTCGTCAGCCTCTTGTCGTTCCTCGCAGACAACGATGGGACAGATGTCACCGTCACGACCCGAGACGACGGGTTCGTCGTCGACACCGACTGGGTCCCGCCGGCAGGACTCGTCGCCGACCAGCTCTTCGAATACTCCGGTGGCCTGACAGACACGAAGAGCGGTCTCGCACTGCCCAAAGTGCGAACGCTGGTCCGGGTCCAGGGGTGGAACGTGGACCTGGAGACGACAGACGATGGATCACGGATCGTCGTACACGGTGCACGTGTTCGCGTCGACGAGACGGCACCGGCTTGACACGGGACGGTGTCGCCGGTCGACGACACGCCGGTGGCAGTTCGTACTGTCGACGGGAACTCTGTGAGTGATTTCGCCACCCCCCGGGGGAGCGTCGTGGAACAGTGACGGCCGGCGGTACGAGCCGTCGGCCTTTTGCCCGCCCACACCCAAGCCCGGACAGTGTCGACGACGCCCCACACGGTCGAAGTCTACCCCGGCAAGGAGGCCGTGATCGACTTCGACCCCGCGCTGACCTTCGAGTGCGTCGAGGAGTGTACGTGGTGCTGTCACCACGGCGTCCTCCTGTACGAGAAGGACCTGCTGGAGTTGGCCGCCCGCGAGAACCTCAACGAATCGACGACGCAGTTCCGCGGGCAGGACTTCGTCCGCCAGGAGGTCAAAGATCGGGACGACCACGTCGACGAGGAGGGGAAGGCCTGCTTTTTCCTGCGCGAGGACGGCCTCTGTGCGCTCCACGACGAACACGACTGGAAGCCCGCGCGCTGTTCGGTGTTCCCGCTGCACGTCACCGTCGAGGACGGGGACGCGACCGCTCGCGAGGGCGGGGACATGCACGTCTCGATCCGCGATACGGCTCACGAACACTGCGATGGGCTGAACGTCTCCGAGCGCCGGGTAATCGAACACCTCGATGCCTTCTTGCCCGAACTGCTCTGGGACCTCGACGACCCCGAAACCTACCGCAAACTGTGAGCGGCGGTGTCAGGAGAAGTCGGCGTCGACGCCGTCGGTGTGGGAGCGGGCTGTCGGGGCGCTCCCGGAACGCGCGAGGAGCACGCCGGCGGCGACCGCCCACGGGACGACGCCGACCAGCGCGACGGGGGCCGCGCCGACGATGCCGACACCGGAGACGAGGACGGCGAAACTGCCGACGGCGTTGAGCGTGCCATGCGCCAGCGCGGCGGGCCAGACGCTATCGGCCCACAGCGCGAGCGTGCCCAGGACGGTGCCGATGGCGACGGTGGCGGCGGTCATCATCGCCAGACCGAGCCACGGCGCGGCGGGGTAGCCGAGACCGTAGTTGTACCCCATCGCGATCACGGGCCAGTGCCAGACACCCCAGATCACGCCGTGGACGAGCAGCGCGCGGCGAACCCCGAGCGGTTCGAGTTTCTGGAGCAGGTAGGCCCGCCAGCCGAACTCCTCGCCGACGGCCACGAGCGTGTTGATCGCCGGTCCCACGGTGAGGCCCACGACGATGGCAGCCGTCCCCACGTCGGGGCCGCCGTCCGCGGGCGTGACGAGCCCCGCCTGCTGGAGCGCGAGATAGAGAGCGAAGCCGGCCCCGATCAGGACGCTCGTGCCGAGCCACGCGGCGACGTAGCTCTGCCAGCGCCCGCGCAGGTTCGGACGCAGACGCAGGTCGTCCCAGCCCTCGCCGGTCAGCAGGCGGGTGGCGACGTTGGCGACCGCTGGCGAGAACATGTAGACGGTCGGCAACAGGAGCGAGGAGAGCGTGATCCCACCGACGACCTCGGGGCTCGATTCGAGTCCGCCGGTCGCGTACAGCACGCCACCGGTGAGCGCGGCGAGACCGAGCGCGATCGCGACGAACGTGGCGATGCGGCGACGGTCGAGCGGTGTCGACTGTGCCATACCTCGACCGATGCGGTCCGACACGGTATACCCACGAGCACGGTCGCAGGCGCTGCGACTGCGGTACACCCTTAATAGTCCGGGCTGACAGACACCGATAGTGAGCGAGGATCCAGACGTGGCCGCCGTCGCCGCCCTGCTGGAGGACGAGACGGCGCGCCAGATCCTACTCGAAACACGCACCCAACCCATGTCCGCAGAGACTCTGAGCGACCGCTGTGGCGTCTCGCCGAGCACGGTCTACCGGCGCATCGAGGAGCTGCGCGAACACGACCTGATCGAGGCCCGGACCCGACCCGACGAGGACGGCCACCACTACGAGGTGTTCTCGGCGACGCTGGATCGCATCGTGATCGACGCGACCGACGACGGGTTCGCGGTCGAGGTGACCCGCGAGGAGAGCATGGCCGGTCGATTCACCCGGCTCGTGGAGGAGATGTAAGATGCAACTGGAAGGAGCCACGACCGTCGAACTCGCGCTGTTCCTGAGTGACTACGTCACCGTCGCGCTCGGGCTGGTGATCAGTTACATCGCCTTCCAGGGATACCGCGGCCATCGGAGCAAGCCGATGTTGTTCGTCGCCGTCGGCCTCGTCCTGTTCCTCGGCGTGCCGGGACTGCTCGGCGTGGTCTTCGTGACGCTCCCGGTCGACGAGATCCTGATCGGGGTCCTGACCCAGACCAGCGAGATCCTCGGCATGTGTCTGATCCTCTACGGCCTGTGGGTCGATCCGACCTGATCGGCGCGCGAGCGGACCACGGTCGCAGCGCCTGCGACCGTGCCGGACCTTTTGTATCGACCGCCGACGAACCACCGGGCGAGACAGATGCACGATCGAGTTTCGACGCGCGTGACCCGCCGCGGCGTCGTCGTCGCCGGCGCGGTCGCGCTCTCGGGCTGCAGCGGGCTGGGAATCGGCGGGAACGACTTCGAGTTCCCCGACGGCGACCCCAGCGACGACCAGAAGGCCATCGCCCGCACGTTCGTCGAACGGGTCCACGACGGCGAGTACGAGGCGGCGACCGAGCCGTTCACCGACGAGATGACCGAGTCGATGGACCCGGCGCAACTCGAACGGACCTGGGCCCAGAACGTCGGCGACCTCGGGAGCTACGAGGAGATCAGCGAGTGGGGCGTCGTCGAACACGAGGACGTCGACGCCGTCTTCGCCCGCGTCCAGTGTGCAGAGGGCTACTACGCGCTGCAGGTGACGACCGACGGCGACCGGATCGCCGGCCTGTTCTTCAAGAACAAGGTCACCGAGTAGCGTCGTCGTTCGATCACGGACGACGACCGACGGCACTCAAAAGGAGTCGAGCGAGGCCTGTTCGGCCGCGGCCAGCACGTCAGAGCAGGTCGACCACGACCGGCGGGCACAGTCGGGTAGTTCGTCGTGTTCGTCGACGAACCCCTCCAGAAACGCCCGGGTCGTCGGATCGCTCGGATAGCCGCTGCCCACGTCGCCGTACTTGGCCGCCAGCGCGTCGACGTGGGCCTCGCGCGCGGATTTCGCGATGATACTCGCGGCACCGACGACCGGGTCCTCCTCGTCGGCCCGATGCCGGGCGGTCAGGTCGAGGGCAGCGTCGACCCGGTCGCTGACCCGTTGCTCGAAGCGGACGGCGTTGGTGTCGCCGGCGTCGACCAGTCCTTCGAGGCCGTCGGTCGCGACCCGCGTGAGCGCCTCGGCGTGGGCTTGGACAGTCAGCGTGTTCATGTCCGTCTCGGGGTCGTCGATCCGCTCGGTCGTGATCTCGGCGACGCCGACCGTCGCCACCGACCTGATCTCGTCGGCCAGTCGCTCGCGGCGCTCGGCCCGGATGTCCTTCGAATCCCCGACGCCATCGGGCAGGTCCTCGGGGTCACACCGGACCGCAGCGGCGAACATAGATCCCAGTACCGGCCCCTTGCCGGCCTCGTCGACGCCCAGTCGCATCGCTCGTCAGGAGGGGGAGCGGTGGCAAAGTTGTTGTGGTGCGTCAGACGGTCGTCCGACGCCATCCGTGGGGCTGTCGCCGTCGATTGCGGTCGCTGTGGTGGAGTCGCCGGCGAGTCGGACAGCGGGCGACCGGCCGTTTCTAGGCGAGTCGCGAGAAGGCCAGCGTCCCGCTGATGTTCTCGATGTAGATTTCGACCACGTCGCCCTCCTGTGCGCCGGGGACGAAGATGGTGTACTTCCCTTTCTCGGCGACGCCGTCGCCCTCGCGGCCGGTGCCGGTGATCTTGACCTCGTAGGTCTCGCCCTCTTCGAGGGTGGGGCGGTCGGTCTGGGTGTTCTTGGTCGAGCGCTTGGTGACCGGGCGGAAGGCACCACAGGCCTCACAGCGCAGCATGTCGACGCCATCCTCGGTGGTGAGTTTGGTGTCGGGGAGGCCACACTCCGAACAGGTGACGTACTCGGCGACGTAGGCGTCGATGGCGGCCTCGAAGTCGCTGACGGCGAAGTCACCGTTGTAGCGGGCCTCGTTGCCGTCGAACTGCCCGTTGGTCCCGAACTCGCGCTGGATCGTCCGGTGGACGTGCTTGGGGTCCCGCGAGAGCGCGTCAGCGATGGCTTCGAGGTTCGTCAGGCGAGTGAACGCGCCGTCGGTCTGGCCCACTGGGTCGGGGACCGACAGTCGGTCGCCGCCTTCCCGTGGCTGGTCGGGGAGCGCGTCGAACGCTCTGTCGAGTGCTGTGTCGTAGTTCATACCTAGGAGTTGCGACTGGGACGTATATGGGTTCCGTCGTCGTTTCGGGGCCACGCCAGTCGCCGGTACGCGACGCTCGCTCGGCCGATCACGGCGGTCCATCTGCCCGGTCGCGTCGATAACCTCGTCTTTCCCGGTCCGTCGACCGATCTCGCCGGCCCGATACGGTAGCGTTACCCGGCCCCTGACGGAAACAACCATGACGTTACCGGTAGTGGCCGGTGACGGCCGCCGAACGGAGTGCCGTATGGTGATTTATAACAAAGCGAGGGAAGTCCTTCGACACTGATGGAATGTTACGACGAAACGCGAAACCACTCGGGACGCTGGTCGTATCGGCGCTGTTGATCGGGAGCATGCTGGCCGTCGGCGGCGTCGTCGGCACACAGCAAGACGCCGACGACCCATCGACACAGGACGCCTCGTATCTCCGCGTCGTCCACGCCTCGCCCGACGCGCCCGCGGTCGATGTGGCTGTCGACAACGAGACGGTCCTGAGCGGTGTCGAGTTCGGGACGGTCAGTGACTACCTGACGTTGTCCGCTGGCGAGTACAACGTCACCATCGAGGCCAGCGAGAGCGGTGCCGTCGTCTTCGACGACGCCGTGACGCTGGACCCGCGGTCGATCACGACCGTCGCCGCCGCCGGTGAGATCGGCGAGAACGCGACCCAGCCGTTCGAACCGATCCGGTACGACGACAACGCCTACGAACCGGCCGACGGCGAGTCGGCGATCAGCGTCGTCCACCTCTCGCCGGACGCGCCGACCGTCGACGTGACCGTTGGCACCGGCAACGACACGGTCGTGCTGGCCGCCAACGTCTCCTACGGCGAGGCGTCGGACTACGTGACCGTCCCCGCCGGCAACCACACTGTCGACCTCCGGCAGGCGACTGCCGCGAACGACGGGCCGGTGCTCGCGTCGACCGAGGTGACGCTGGCCAACGGCAGCGCCCACTCGGCGCTGGCGCTTGGCTTCGTGAACCCGGAGAACGACACCGAGTCGTTCCGCGTCGTCCGAACCGAGGACGCGACCGTCGCCGTCGAACTGCCCGGCGCGGCCAACGAGACGGCGGTCCCCGTTGACAACGAGACGGAGGCCGAAGCGCCAGTCGACAACGAAACCGAGACGGAGCTAGAATCGCCGACCCAGACCGAATCGGGCGGCGAAGTGACGACGACGCTGACCGAGGCGCCCTCCCCGACCGAGACCCGAGAGCCGATCCAGACCGACACCCAGACCGAAGTCGGCGGCGAGGCCTGAGCGGACGCTACCCTCCCGTCATTCGGCGCACGACAGGGGGATTCGCAGGCCACGCCCCGCTCGTTCGACCGGCGTCTCGAACGGGGCCGACAGCGAGGCCATCCGGTCGCGCAGCCACGCCGCTGCCCGCTCGCCGGCTGGTTCGACCCGCTCGTTCACGATCTCGACGGGGCGCAGTCGCAGGTGGTCCAGACGCCCCTCGGCGACGACCAGTTCGAACAGGAAACTCCGGTTGTTGTGCAACCCCTCCTTGATCACGTAGTCGTCGACGTAGTCACCGGCGTCGTAGACGATCGGTCGCCCGCGGTAGCTCTCGATCCCCTGGATCACGTGAGCGCTGTGGCCGTGGATCACGTCGACGCCACGATCGATCAGCCACCGGGCGGTCCGGCACTGGGCGTCGCTGGGCCGGACCTCCCAGTTGGGCCCCCAGTGCAGCGACGCGACGAGCAGGTCGGGGTCGGTCGCCAGCGCCGCCTCGACGGTCCGTCCCAGCCGCTGGCGCGTCTCCAGTCGGTCGACCGACAGATCGGTGTAAGCGGTTCCCGGCTCTGAGCCGACGGCGGCGTACCCCGGGGCCTGATCGGTCAGGGCGATCACGGCGATGCGCACGCCGCCGATCTCGACGGTCGCGGGCTCGAAAGCCGTCTCGCGGTCCGGCCCGGCCCCGGGGTGGGCGATGCCCGCGTCCGCGAGGTGGCGGCGGGTGTCGGCAAGCGCGGTCGTGCCGAAATCCAGCTGGTGGTTGTTCGCGAGACTTGCCACCGCGACACCCGCGGACTCCAGTGCCGGAACGGCCCAGTCGGGGTCGGCCCGGAAGTAGTAGCCGCGGTTCGGCCGGCGCTGGCCCCGGTCTGAGACGGCACATTCGAGGTTGAGTATCGTCCCGTCCAGCGCCCGCAAATCTGACAGCGTCTCGCCCCAGACCCCCTCGGGCGGGCCGTCGTCCCAGCGGTCGTCGACGTTCCGACCCAACATCACGTCCCCCGTCAGGCCGATCCGCGCTCGCTCGGTCTCGACGGTCGCGGGACAGGGCGGTGGCTCGGGATCACCGCCGGGGACCCAGCCCAGACAGCCGCCGGTGGCCGCCAGCGTCCCCGCCAGGACCGACCGACGCGTGGCTCGCATTGAGCGAACTGTCGGTCGGGAGTGGCTTAAATCGACGACACTATCGCTCGTCGGTTGAGTCCCAGAAAACTGAAAAGCTCTTACGCCGCGTCAGCGGCGGTTCGAAACTTAATTGCGGACGACGTTAGTCGCGCGCGGGCCCTTCGGGGCCTGTTCGATGTCGAAATCGACGTCAGTGCCTTCTTCGAGGTCCGGGCCGCCCACGTCTTCCATGTGGAAGAAAACGTCGTCGTCCGCATCCTCAGTCTCGATGAATCCGTAACCGCCTGTGTCGTTGAAGAAATCAACCTTACCGTTTGCCATTGCAATTAACGAAAAGCAGGATACACGGATAAGTATTTGCATTTCGTAATCTTATATCGCTGTTTGATGGACTTTTGATTTTCAGATGGTGCGTATTTTGGACATTGTTGTCGATAGCATCGGTTTCTCCGTGGGCTTCTGTCGAATCGTCACGGGTGTGGGCAACGACTCCCGGAAACGGCAGTTGTGCGCCCGTTCGCCCCTGTGTGTACCATTCACATCATCGCACTGTCGTCGATATCCGGGTGTTCGCGGGCGTACTCGACCAGTCGGTCGGCGTAGCTCTCGAACAGCGGACACCGGATGCCGGTCCCCGAAAGCGCCCGGCGCGTGTTCGTGTCGGTGTACGTCGTCGGGTGGGTGAGGTAGGGCATCGACGCCGGTTCGATGCCGTACCGCCGGGCCAGTTCCGGCCGGCGGTCCAGCAGCGCCGTCGCCGGTCCGACGGTCCCCCGCACCGGGACGACGGTCTGTCCGGTCGCTCGGCCGAAGGCGTGGAGGACACCGCTGATCGTCGGCGGATGTGGATTGCATAGCTGGTACACCTCGCCGACGGTGTCGGGTCGCCCCGACAGTTCGGCGATGGCGTCGACGACGAAATCGCGAGGCACGACGTTCAGCGTCGTCGGCCGGGCCGGCGCGGGCCCGACCGCGAGGTGGGGCTGGCGACGGAGCAGCGCCAGCAGGTAGTAGGGGCCGTCGTACTTCTGGGTCGCGCCGGTCTGGCTGTCGCCGACGGCGATGGCGGGCCGGTAGATCGTCGCCGGCAGGTCGTCGGCCATCCGCTCCTGGACGGCGACCTCGGCGGCGAACTTCGTCGCCTCGTAGTGGTTGTTGAACGACTGGCCAACGTCCAGATCCGCGTGGGTGAAGGGGCCGTCGTAGCGGCCGCTGACGTAGCAGGTGCTGACGTAGTGGAGTCGATCGACCTCGGCACCCTCGGCGAAGTCGAGGACGTGACGGGTACCATCGACGTTGACCCGCTCGGCCAGCGCGCGGTCGACGCCCAGATCGTACACCGCCGCGAGGTGATACACCGTCTGGGCCGCCCGCTGGAGCCGGTCGTATTCGTCGAGGCCCAGATCGGGGTCGGTGATGTCGCCCTCGACGAGGTCGATCCGATCCGTCGGAACGCCGGCCGCGTCGGTCAGGGCGCGGCGGCGTCGCTGGGCGACCTCGCGGTAGGCGGGCTGAATCAAGCACGTGATCCGATCGTCGCTGCGGGCGAGTAGGCGCTCGACCAACGCCGAGCCGAGAAATCCGGGGAAGCCGGTGAGGAACTGCATCACTCTCTCCACGGGCGGTGTCTGCGCCACCAGCGCAGCAGCCGCGTCCCGGCCGTCGTCGCGCTGGCGACCGCTCGCGTGGGCACCGGACCGAACGGCACCAGCGGCGGACCGCGCTGGGTGGTGACGGTCTGGCTCTCGGTGTACTTCGTGATCCCCTGGCGGCCGTGTCGGCGGCCGATACCCGAATCGTCGACCCCGCCCATCGGCGCGTCCATCGAGGCCCACATTCCCAGATAGGCGTCGTTGACGGCGACGGTGCCGGCCTCGATCTGTCGGGCGACCTGCCGGCCTCGCTCGCGGTCGCCCGTCCAGACGCTCGCGTGCAGGCCGTAGTCGGTGTCGTTGGCCCGCGCGACGGCCTCCGCCTCGCCGGCGACCGGAGTTATCGAGACGACGGGGCCGAAGGTCTCCTCGCAGGCCGCCGTCGCGTCATCGGGCAGCCCCGTTAGGACGGTGGGCTCGTAGAACAGCGGCCCCACGTCCTCGCGGCAGCGACCCCCCGTCTCGACGGTGGCACCGCGGTCGCGGGCGTCGGCGACGTGGCTCTCGACGGTGTCGAGTTGGTGCTGGCCGATCAGCGACCCCACGTCGGGCTCGAAATCGAACGACGCCCCCAGTTCGAGCCGTTCGGTGGCGTCGACGAACGCCCGCAGGAACTCGTCGTAGACGTGCTGGTCGACGTAGACCCGCTCGAAGGAGATACACAGCTGGCCGGCGTTGACGAACGCGCCCCGAGCGATCCCGCGGGCGGCCTGCTCGATGTCGGCGTCGGCCAGCACGACCGCCGCGTTCTTCCCGCCCAGTTCCAGTGAGCTGTCGACGAGGTGCTCGCCGGCCAGCGCCGCCACTTTCCGACCGGTCGCCGTCGATCCGGTGAAGGTGAGGTGGTCGACACCGGCGATCAGTGGCTCGCCCAGCGGCTTCCCGTGGCCGGTGACGACCTGCACGAGGTCACTCGGAACGCCGGCCTCGTCGAGCAGGGACACGGCCTGCAACGCCGTGAAGGGCGTCGCTTCGGCGGGCTTGAGGACGGCCCCGTTGCCCGCGAGCAGCGCCGGCAGCATGTCCGAGATGGCCAGCGTCAGCGGGTAGTTCCACGGCTCGATCAGGCCGGCGACACCGACGGGGTCGTGGTACTCGGTCGCGGTCGTCACCAGCGGGAACGCCCCCTGTCGCCGGTCGGCCGCGAGGAATTCCGGGCCACGCCGCGCGTAGTAGTCGGCGGTCAGCACCACGTCCAGCACCTCCTCGTGGGCGTCGAAGCGGGTCTTGCCGGTCTCTAGCTGGACGGTGTCGAGGAGTGTCTCGCGCTCGGCGAGCATCAGATCGGCGAAGTCCTGCAGTATCTCGGCACGTTCCTCGACCGGCCGCGCGGCCCAGTCGGTCTGTGCCGACCGGGCGCGCTCGGCGGCCGTCTCCACATCCTCGGCGGTACACTGCGGGACCTCGCCGACCGTCTCACCGGTGTAGGGGGCGGTCACGGTGACTGGGTCCCGATCGTCGGTGTGTGTGATGCGCTCGCGGAGACGACGACGAGTGTGTGCGGGGAGTCGCTGATCGACGGCGACTGTGTCCATTGGTCACATCTTGGCGTCGACGCACATCGGGCTTTCGACGGCTGCTCGGAACCACGAGGTTGAAAGTCGCGGCTCACGCAGTGGGGACAATGACCGACCACGACGACGAGCGCGAGACGTTCAGTCACGATCCGATCGGCCACGCCGAGGTCCGCGGCGGGATGACCGTCGGCGAACTGGTCGAGGAGTACGGCGCGGCGGGCATCGGCGCGGCCGACCTCCACGAGGGCGTCGACATCTTCACCCAGATGTGTGACGACGACGTGACCACCTTCGTCGGCCTCGCGGGCGCGATGGTCCCCACCGGGATGCGGGCCATCGTCGCCGACCTGATCCGGGACGGCCACGTCGACGCCCTCGTGACGACGGGCGCGAACCTCACCCACGACGCCATCGAGGCCATCGGCGGCAAACACCATCATGGGCAGGTCCACGACGAGGGCAAGACCGAGCGGGAACACGACGAGACGCTGCGCGACGAGGGCGTCGACCGGATCTACAACGTCTACCTCCCGCAGGAACACTTCGCGCTGTTCGAATCACACCTCCGCGAGGAGGTGTTCCCGGTGCTCGAATCCGAATGCGAGGACGGCGGCGTCTCGATCCAGCGCCTCACCGAGGAACTGGGGCGGGCCAATAGCGAGATCAACGACGCGGAGGGCATCGAGGAGGACGCCGGCATCGCCGCCGCCGCATACGAGCACGACGTGCCGATCCACTGCCCCGCCGTCCAGGACTCCGTACTGGGCCTGCAGGCGTGGATGTACTCCCAGACCAGCCAGTTCACGCTGGACGCGCTGGGGGACATGACCGCGATCACCGACTTGGCCTACGAGGCCGACGAGGCCGGCGCGCTGGTCGTCGGTGGCGGCGTCCCGAAGAACTACGTCCTCCAGACGATGCTGGTCTCGCCCGACGCCTACGACTACGCCGTCCAGTTGACGATGGATCAGCCAAACACGGGCGGGCTCTCGGGCGCGACGCTGGACGAGGCTCGGTCGTGGGGGAAACTGGAAAAAGCGGCCCGCAACGTCTCCGTGTACGCCGACGCGACGATCACCCTTCCGCTGCTCGTCGCCGGCGCGCGCGAGCGGGTCGAGTAGTCGCTATTCCTCGTCGCCGTCGTCTGCCACGTCCGAGAGCGGATCACCGCTGTCGTCGCCGGCCGTCGCGACATCGTCGGTGTCGGCGGCCGACTCCTCGATGGTCGGGCCGTCGTCGGCCACGTCGTCCGTCGTACTGTCGTCGGCGACGGCGGTCGCCGCGTCCCCGTCTGCTTCGTCGGTTGCGTCGGCGTCGTCGCCCGGTTCTTCGTCGTCCATCGCCTCGGCATCGGCGGCCGCGGCCGCCTCGGCGGCGGTCTGTCCCTCGTCGTCGGACCCGCCGATCACGCCGTACCGGAGCGCCAGCCAGACCGCCAGCAGCGCGACGCCGGCGATCACGAACGCCAGCGAGACGGTGCCGACGCGGCCAAATAGCTGGGCGACGATACCGAGCGCGAGGTCGGCCCCCGCCTCGACGAGTTCACTCGCCTCGCCCGACGCCAGTTGGTCCTCGACGCTCTGTTCGACCATCGACTGGAGGAAGCCAAGCGAGAGGTAGATCGGAAGTCCGGCGAACACCAACGCGAAGCCCAGCGAACTCGCGACCGTCTGGCCCGAGCGGGTGGCGAAGTAGACCAGCCCGACCAGTACGAGCGCGAACAGCGGCACGATGATCGCCAGCCGATCGAGCCACGTGACGGCGGTCTGGCCTTGCTTGAGCGCCTGCTCGGTGCCCGCGTCCATCCCCTCAGTCAGAGAGATCTCGTCTTCGAGCTCCTGATCGAGCTGTTGGCCGGCCCGATCACCGACGGCGGTGGCGGCGTCTGCCTTGGCGTCGTCGAGGTCCGTTCGGAACTCCTCGTAGCTCATGTCGGTGGTCAGGCCCGCGACGAACGCGGCCTGGATCTCGATGGTCGCGGCTTCGATGGCGCTTTCGTCACCGGTCGGTTCCGGTGCCAGGGTCTCGTTGGCCTCGGCGAGGCGCTCGTCGATCCGCTGGTCGATCTGGTCGCCCCGTTCCTCGACGATCCGTTCGCGCAACGCGGCCCTGATCTCCGGTTCGCGGTCGGCGACCATCCGCTCTTTCTCGGCGTCACTGTATTCACGGGGATTGTAGTCGGGAATGACCAGCGCGAGTTTCTCGTCGTTGGTGGTCTCCTCCCAGGCCTGCTGGACGAGGCTATCCAGCACTTCTTCGCGGAGCTGCTGGCGGATGTCCTGTCGGACCGCCTGATAGCCGCTCTGACTGGTGGTCATCTGCTCGACCGTCGATTGATCGAACTCGACGGGGAGTTCCGAGCCCGCGAGCGAGTTGAGGTCCGTATCGGTCGCTTCGAGGAGTTCCGCGACGGTGGCGTCCTGTATCTGCGTCTCGATAGCCGCCTCGATATCGGTTTTCAGCGGGCCCGTGTCGACGCTGAGATCGGGCTCCTCGCTGTTGCCGTGGAGGTAGGCGTACAGGCTATCGACGTTCGATTCGGTCTCCTCCTGGAGATACGACTTGTCGATCGCGTCACGGACCAGCCCCTCCGTATCGACGATCGCGCTGATGTCGGTCGAGCCGCCGGTTTCGAGGTTCTGGACCTGTTGGTCGGCGGCCTCGACCGTCGCGTCCTCGACGATCTCGTACCCGCCTTCCTCCTCGATGGTGTTCTGGACGAATCCGGGGTCAAGGACGGTCAGGTGGGCCGCCGCGAGCAGGTTCCCCGTCACGAGCGTCGAGACGAGCAAGACCGTCAGCACGACGACGGCGAACTTGCGGACGAGACTCATCGCGCCCCCTCCGATCGGACCGGGGGCCACGAGAACGTGGTACGTAGCATTTCCTTGTTCGACATCATGTTACAGATTGTCTATTTGTCTGTCATCCCGTCCCTTAGCCCTATCGGCGACAGTATCACCGGCAATACTGACTGATTGGGTGACGCCCACCGCTCGACCCAGCGTTTTAGCACGTCGGCTTCGTAGTGGCTGACATGTCTTCGACCCGTTCCGTGCGACCGGCGACGGCCGGCGACGTACCGTCGATCCGGCGCGTCGCGCTCGCGGCGTGGCGGGCAGCTTACGGTGAGCTGTTCGACGACGACGCCATCGCGGCGATGGTCGAGGACGGCTACGCCGAGGCGGTGCTGTCGGAGATGGTCGAACTGGACGAGGTGGGCCTGTTCGTCGCGACCGTCGACGACGAGGTCGTCGGTTACACTAGCTGTGGGCTGGTCGATCCGGTCGGCATCGGTGATCTGGACATCTACGTCCACCCGGACCACTGGGGAGAGGGGATCGGTGAGGCGCTGTTAGAGCGAGGGCGCGACCACCTCGCGGCCCTCGGGACGGACACGATCCGCGACGAAGTGCTGGCCGCCAACGAGGTGGGCAATCGGTTCTACGCGAAGCACTTCGAGCGCGTCGACCAGCGCATCGTCACCTTCGGCGGCCGGGAGCTCCCGGTCAACGTCTACGAGGCGAACGTCTCGCCGTGATCACCGGGCCTCGGTTGGGGCTCCGAGTCGGTCACCGAGACGTTCGATCGGGGCCCGAGACCGCTAGCCACCTCTCGGCGAACAGTCACCGCGTCAAGAATCTGCGGACGCGATCCCCCCACGCCGTGAGCAGGCCCAGCGACGCGCCCCAGACGAGGTGGTTGACCAGCAGCGCCCCCGAGAGGTTCGGGATCGGTGCGGCGACGCCGAGCAGCCTGAGCCAGACCGGGGCGACGATCCCGGCGGCCCCGAGCCACAACGCGGCCCCCCAGCCGAGGCCGATGGCGACGGACGGCCACACGCCGGTTCGGTAGCGCTCCGGTGCCAGCGACAGCAGGCTCACGAAGACGAACCCGAAGACGATACTGTGGAACTCGTGGGTGAGCCAGCCGACGACCGGGTCCGCGGTCCCGTAGAAGACGCCGATACCGGCGACCGACCCGCCCAGCGCCTCGGAGCTGAGTCCGTACAGCACACCGGCCAGGACCGACGCGACCATCGTCACGACCAGGCTGGGCACGTTCGGGCGGATGCCGGTCAGGTTCGACCGACTGGCCGTCACGCTCGGTTCGACGGCGTCGGTCCGTTCCAGCACGACGGTGATCGTCGTCCCCTCCGGGCCGGTGTCGGTCTCGATCTCGCCGCCGTAGCTCTCGACGAGCAGTCGGACGACGTTCAGCCCGTAGCCCGCCTTCGGATCGTCGAACTCACCGATATCGCCGTCTTCGAGGAGTCGCTGCTCGCTCTCTGGGAGCCCGTCGCCGTCGTCGGTGACGCTGAGCCGGACGGTCGTTCGCGAGGCGGTCACGTCGAGGCGGGGCCGCTCGTCGTCGGCGTGGACGATGGCGTTTTCGAGCAACTGCGTCACGACGTGAGCCAGGCGGTCGTTGGCCGTGACGTGGACCGACTCGGCGACGGTCGCCGTCTCGATGTCGGCATTCGGATACCGGTCGTGAACAGCGTCGAGCCCCTCGTCCAGCGTCCCGGCGAGTTCGGTCGGACCCCCGGTCGCCGCCCCCTCCCCGGCCTGTTTCGCGAGGTAGCCGACTTCTTCGACCGTCTGCTCGATGTCGTCGGTCCGGGACTCGATGACGCGGCTGGCGTCGGGATGCTCGCTGTTGTCGACCGCCCCGAACCCACGGATCGGCGTCAGCGCGTTGAGAACCTCGTGACGCAGCATCCGGTTGAGGACGACTAATCGGTTCGTCTGTCGTTGCAAGACGGTGCGCTGTCGGTGGTTCCGGGCCGCGTACAGCCCTGTGAGCGTCCCGCCGACGCTCCCACCGATGAGGAACGTCGACAGCGACGACTGGGTCCGGGCCGTCTCGACGGTCGACATGCCGTCGGCCGAGCCAAGTAGCGTGAGGACCGACAGCACCAGCATCCCACTGGTCCCGACCACACACCACAGCGCCGTCGTCCGAACCAGTGTCGCTTCCACGTCGGCGACGGCCAGCGCCACGCCGAAGGCCGCGAGCCCCAGTCCGAGCGCAAGCGGGGCGACGCCCGAAAGCAGGAACCGGACCGGGTTCTCGTAGAGTGCGAGTGTGACGGTAAAGCGCGTGAGGAAGAACCCGACGCCGGCGATGACCAGCCCACTGTAGTTGACGTGTCCCACAGTCCCTATGGTTGCGGTGAGCGCTTCATTAAACCCCCTCCCGGGCGCCGCCGGTGTCCGTGGCACCGCTCGCCGTTCTCACACCACTGTCTGGGACTCTCTCACACCCTCGATCCCTTTGACAGCGTTTAAACGGCCGATTCCCGTGACTGTGTCCATGAGCTTCGACGTCGGACTCGTCGGCAAACCCTCCGTCGGCAAGTCCACCTTCTTCAACGCCGCGACGATGAACGACGTGCCCGAGGGGGCCTATCCGTTCACGACTATCGACCCGAGCGTCGGCGAGGCCTACGTGCGCGTCGAGTGTGCGGCCCCCGAGTTCGAGCACTCCTGTACGCCCAATCTGGGCTACTGCGAGGACGGCACCCGCTTCGTCCCGGTTCGACTGGTCGACGTGGCCGGACTCGTGCCGGGAGCCCACGAAGGGAAGGGACTCGGCAATCAGTTCCTCTCGGACCTCAACGAGGCCGACGTGTTGATCCACGTCGTCGACTTCTCGGGCACGACTGACATGGAAGGCGAACCCACCGAGGGCCACGACCCCCGCGAGGACATCGACTTCCTCGAAGACGAACTGGACATGTGGTACCTGGACGTACTGGAGAAGGGTATCGAGCGCTACCGCACGGGCTACCACGGCGACGAGGCCGCCATCGAGGAAGACCTGGCGACCCAGATGGACGCGTTCCGGACCAACAAAGACGAGATCAAGCAGGTGATCCTCTCGCTAGACCTCGAACTCGACCCCGACGAGTGGGACGACGAGGACCGCGAGGAACTGGCTCGCGAGATCCGCAAGCGCACCAAGCCGATGGTCGTCGCGGCCAACAAGATGGACACCGAAGCGGCACAGGAGAACTTCGAGGCGATCACCAGCGACCCGGACTACGACCATCTCACCATCGTCCCCGCGAGCGCCCACGCCGAGAAGGCGCTGAAGAACGGCGACGAACAGGGCGTGCTCGACTACCGGCCCGGCGACAGCGACTTCGAGGTCGTCGGCGACGTGCCCGACGAGAAGGCCGCCGCGCTCGACCAGATCGGCGATTTCACCGACGGGTACGGCGGGACGGGCGTCCAGCAGGCCATCGAGACGGCACTGTTCGAGGAACTGGGTGCCATCGCCATCTTCCCCGGCGCGCGCAAGCCACAGGAGGACGGCACCTTCCTGCAGGACTGTTTCGTCCTCGAAGACGGCGCGACCGCCGAGGACTTCGCGTACTTCCTGCACACGGACATCGGCGAGGGGTTCCTCCACGCCCACGACGTGCGCAGCGGCCGCCAGATCGGGGCGGATACGCTCTTGGACCACCGCGACGTGGTCGAGATCACGACGACGAACTGAGACGGAGTCTTGTCGCTGGCGGACGTGTCTCTGGCCGTCGAAGTGTGTGACCGCGAGAAGTCCCTATTTCTCTTCGACCGTGACCGTCTCGTCTTCGACGGTAACGTGGTACCCCTCGTAGTCAAAGGAGATCCGTACCGAGACATCGGTGTGGGTCACCATCGAATCGAGTGCCTCCGGGTCGACCACGTGGTAGAGCGGTGTCAGGTCCGTCTCGGAGACCCCTTCTCGCTCCGCGACGGCGCGGACGATATCCTCGGTCGTCGCTGGTGGATTACGTGCTGTACTACTGTCCGGAACCTCAGATGTCATGCTTAGCATGGATAGTCGGTGTCGTGCCCTTCCCATCGGCACAGACGTTGCTGCCACTCGTGTGAATGTGATAGGCTGTGCTGAAACCACTGCCTATCCAGAAAGGCCACCCGTTGTGCGATACCATGCCACGGACTAGTACGTCGATCGGTCAATGACCTGCTGGAATGCCGTCACGCTCGCCCTCGGCGATGTCGAACAGATCCAGCAAGAGCAGTTCCAGCCCGCGATAGAGGTGCTGGCTGAACGTCGGCTGTGAGATGCCCAGCGCGGCCGCACAGTCGCTGGCCGTGCTCCGACGGGGCCACGCGAGATAGCCGCTCTGGACGGCCGCACGGACGGCGTCACGTTGCTTGGCGGTGAGCCCCGAGAGGTACCGCTCGGTGCCGACCGCTCCCGTGACAGCGACCAGGTCGGCGTCGTCGCGGTGCCACTTCGACAACAGCGCCGTCTCGGGATGATGGTCGAACATGGTGTCGACGACTTCACTGGCGTCGGCGTGGCCGGGGACCTCGACGACGATGACGCCAGTCCCGGATTCGGCGACGGTCCGCTTGATCACCGCGTGGGTCGTCGCCAGCGTCCGCATCACGCAGTTCTGTCGGTCGATGACAACCTCCAGCAGCGATTCGGTGTCGGTCTCGCGGACGATCCGGGCCGACTGGACGCCGTCGAAGTCACGGGCGAACTCGATCGTCGCCCCGCCCGGTGCGCTGACGGTGTAATACTCCAGAAACCGTCCGTCGTCGCGGTGGATCGTGTCCTCGGCGACGACGCGACACTCCAGCGCGTCGGAGAGGGCGACGAAGAAACTGTCGGGATCACGTATCTCGAACTTGAGTTCGACCGTCTTCCGCTCCTGCTCCATACCCCCACATTGACAGTCGACTACAAATTCATAATTGCAGTACCTGGGTATTAATTGGAGTAGGCGACGCTTACTCGCGGTTCTCGTGACGGTTTGAGGTTCCGACGGGCGCGGACCGGACAGGCCAATACTTAGTGGTCTCGCCGGCAAGGGGACTGCATGCCAGCACACGCGTCCATCTACGACGAGATCGGCGTTCGGACGGTCGTCAACGCCGCCGGCACCAAGACACGCATCGGCGGGAGCCTGATCAGACCCGAGGCCGCCGACGCGATGCGGGGGGCAGCCGACTCCTTCGCGCGCATCTCCGATCTCCAGTCACGGGCCAGCGAACTGATCGCCGAGGTGACTGGTGCTGAGGCCGGCTATGTCGCCAGCGGCGCGGCGGCGACGATGACCCTCTCGGCAGCGGCCGCCATCGCCGGCGACGACCTGGGAACGATGGCGCGCCTCCCCGACACGGAGGGGGTCGCCGACGAGATCGTCATGCCCCGCACGCACCGCACCGGCTACGACCACGCCCTGCGCGCGGCGGGCGCGACCGTCGTCGACGTGGGCACCAACGACCGCCACCTCGGGACCGGGGCGACCAACGTCGAACCGTGGGAGATCGCCGACGCCATCGGCGATGAGACGGCCGCCGTCGGCTACGTCCAGAAGGAGTACACCGAGCCCGATCTGGCGACGGTCGCCGAGATCGCACACGACCACGACGTGCCCGTCATCGTCGACGCCGCGGCCGAACTCCCGCCGGTCGAGAACCTCGAACGCTTCGTCGACGAGGGGGCCGATATGATCGTCTTCAGCGGCGGGAAAGCGATCCGCGGGCCCCAGTCGACGGGCATCCTCGCCGGCCGCCACGAGTACGTCCGCTCCGCGGCGGCCCAGCACCTCGACATGCACGCCGCGAGCGACGCCTACGTACCGCCCGAGGATCTCGTCGATATCGAGGCCCTCGGCGGCGTCCCGCGACAGGGGATCGGCCGCGGGCTGAAGGTCGGCAAGGAGGAACTGGTCGGCCTCATCCGCGCACTCGAACTGTTCGTCGAGGAGGACCAGGCGGCAAAGCAAGACGAGTGGGCCCGCCGAGCCCAGCGGGTCGTGGTGGCCCTCGACGGTGCACCCGTCGCGGCGGAGATCACCGGCGGCGACGGCGTCAACGTCGCACCCGAGGTCGCCGTCCACGTCGACCCCGACACTGCCGGCGTCACGGCCGCGACGCTGGCCCGCGACCTCCGCGAGGAGGACCCCCGCGTGTTCGTCGGCGCGGACGGCATCGGCGAGGGCGTCGTCACGATCAACCCGATGTGTCTTACCGACGAGGAGGCCGACTACGTCGTCGAACGGATCGAGGCACAACTGGATTGACCAGTCACTCGAACAGGTCCGTCGAGAGGTAGCGCTCGCCGGTGTCGGGCAGGATCACGACGACGGTCTCGTCGGGATACTCGCGGGCGTACTCGACGGCGACGCCCAGCGCCGCGCCCGAGGAGATGCCCACGAGCAGCCCTTCCTCGCGGCCCAGCCGGCGACTCCACTGGCGGGCGTCGGCGGCCGCGATAGTGCGGACCTCGTCGAGCAGTTCCCGGCGGAGCACGTCCGGGACGAAGCCGGGGCCGATCCCCTGAATGCCGGCAGACTCGCTCTGCTCGTCTCCCGAACCCGACCTCTCGTTGTTCGGTCGAATCTCGTGGCGATCGGGGTCGTCCGCCGAGAGCAGCGGCGACGATTCGGGCTCGACCGCGACCGAGGTCACGCCGGTCTCGCCCCGCTCTTCTTTGAGGTGCTCCGAGATACCGGTGATGGTCCCGCCGGTGCCCACGCCGGCGACGACGGCGTCGACGCCGCCGTCGGTCGCGTTCCAGATCTCCGGACCCGTCGTCTCCCGGTGGATCCGGGGGTTGGCCTCGTTCTCGAACTGGCGGGCGCGGATCGTGTCCTCGTCGGCGGCCAGTTCGTCGGCCCGCTCGATCGCGCCGCCCATGCTGTCTTCGGCGGGTGTCAGTTCGAGGTCGGCCCCGAGCGCCCGCAAGAGTCGGCGACGTTCCTCGCTCATCGAGGCCGGCATCGTCAGAACACAGTCGTAGCCTTTGGCCGCACAGACCGCTGCCAGCCCGATCCCCGTGTTCCCACTGGTCGCCTCGACGACGGTGCCGCTGGGCCCGAGTGCGCCACAGTCCTCGGCGGCCTCGATCATCGCCAGCGCGATACGGTCCTTGACGGAGTATGGGTTCGACGCTTCGACCTTGGCGTAACAGTTCGGCGCGAACGAGTCGAGCGCTAACAGCGGTGTTTCCCCGACGAGGTCGGTGACCTCCTCGGCCGCGGCGATTCGTGCGGCGCTCTCTCCAGCAGCGGTCATGCAGTCGAGCAGACGGGCGGGACGGACCTGAGTCGCTACCCTCGATACTGGGGCAGTTTACCCGATACCGCGCTACGGGCGCTCTCGCGGCCTGCTGTCTGGGTTAACTCGGTTCCGAGTCTCACGATCTTTATACCTCACGAACGATAATACACGACCGATGCCAGAGATCACGGTGTCAGACTCGCTGTACCGAAAGCTCGAAGAATCGACAGACGGCCGCGACATGGAACAGGCGATGTGGCAGATGGTGTACCTGTTCGACCGCGGTAACAACCCCTCCGAGTAACGCCTCCGTTTGCTCCGCTACGGGTTCGGTCGATCACACCCGTCCCGCTACGCTGTCGGTGAGTTCAGTACTGCCGGCGAGTCGTTACTGGGGTCGTTGACCGCCGTCGAGACCGGTCGGGTCGCCAGTTCGCTGTCGTAGGGATCCAGCAACGCCGCCCGCGCCTCGCTATCGCCGTGGAGCCACGTCGACTCCTCCTCGGGGTCCAGCAGCACGGACATCCGGTGGTGGAGGTCGGCCATGAACTCGTTTGGCTCGGTCGTGAGGATCGTGAACGTCTCGACGACCTCCGTCTCGTCCTCGTCGTCGGCGTCCGCCCCCGCGCCGAACTCGCCCAGTCCGGTCTGGCGCTGGGGTGGCTCCCACCGCTCGTAGAGGCCCGCCATCGCGAAGGGGGTCTGATCGGCCAGCGTCACCCGGTAGGGCTGCTTGCCGCCGCCCTCCTCTTTCCACTCGTAGAAGCCGTCTGCCGGGACCAGACAGCGCCGCTGCTCGTAGGCGTCGGCGAAACTGCGCTTCTGGTCGACGGTCTCGGCGCGGGCGTTGATGAACTCGAAGTCGCTCCGGTCGTCGGCCCACGACGGGATCAGGCCCCACTCCATGCGCTGGATGGTCGCCGGTTCGTCGTCGGTGATGACCGGCAGGGACTGGCGTGGGGCGGCGTTGTACCGCGGTTCGTACTCGTACGCGAACGTCGCGCCGAAACGGTCCTCGATATCCTCGCGTGGCGCGAACAGGCTGTAGCGGCCGCACATAGGCAGGGATTGGAGCCCGTCGATTATATACTGTCTGCACCGCGCCGCCCGCGAGTTTAAACCCGATCACGCCGTACTGTCGGCCGGATGACGGCCGATCCCTCGTTCGCGATCCCGGCGCGGCCGCGGCGGCGCTACCCGACCAGCGGCGGCGTCGAGTACGAGGGCCAGACGATGTTTCGGGTCGAACCGGCCGTCGATCACTCCCACGCCGCGCTCCGGGACCTCGTCGAGTCCGTCGTCGCCGACGGCCCCTATCGCTCCGGTGAGTTCGTCGACCTCCCGATGCCGCTGTGGCTGGTCCGGGACGACGAGACCGCCGACGTGTTCCGCGTGTCGATCAGGAACGGTCGGATTCGCCTGCACGTCCTCCCCGAGACGGAGTCGGACGGCCTGCGACGCTTCTACGAGCGACTGGTCGCCGCCACCGACTGCGCGTGGTCGGTCGACTGCGAGTCGAACATCGCGTAGGGAAACCGTCTTGTCGCCCCCCACACTACCGTTCGGGCATGACTGTCTCCCGCGAAGTCGAACTGGAGGGCCACATCATCGACTCCGGGATGATGCAGACCTGCTTTGGCATCATCATGGACATGGGTGGCTCCTTCTCGGTCGAGACGTTCGAGATCGGTCGCCACGAGACCGCCGAATCCTACGCGAAACTGCTGGTCGAGGCCGACGACGAGGCGACGTTGCAGTCGATCATCCACGAACTCCACCAGAACGGCGCGAACCCCAGCGACCCAAAGGACGCGACGCTGGAACCGGCCCCCGCCGATCAGGTCGTCCCCCACGGCTTCTACTCGACGACGAATCATCCGACCTACATCCGCTACGACGGCGAGTGGATCGGCGTCGAGAACGTCGAGATGGACTGCGCGGTCGTGGTGGAGGACGGGGCGCGCGAGGCGCAACGCGCCTCGGAACGGTCAAGCGGTGACGGTGAGGAACCGCGAGACGACCCGCGGGCCTACACCAAGGTCCTCAACGCCGTCGAGGAAGGGGATATGATCGTCACCGGCGAGACCGGGATCAAGGTCGAACCGCCCGAGCGCCCCCGTGGCAAACAGGGGGCCTTCGGCTTCATGCAGGGTGGCGTCTCATCCGAACGGCCCTCCGAATCGACGATCCGCCAGATCGCAGAGGCCATCGAGGAGACGAAGGAAGATGGCGGCAAGATCCTCGCCGTCTGTGGGCCCGCGCTCATCCACTCGGGCGCACGCGAGGACCTCGCGCAACTGTTCCGCGAGGGGTACATCGACATGCTCTCGGCGGGCAACGGCTTCGCCGTCCACGACATCGAGCGGGACCTGTACGGCACCTCGCTGGGGATGGACACCGAAACGCTCGACCACGCCCGCAAGGGCCACAAGCACCACATCTACACCATCTCGGAGATCATCCGCGAAGGCGGCATCGAGGCCGCCGTCGAATCGGGCACCATCGAGTCGGGCGTGATGTACGAGTGTGTCACCAACGACCGGCCCTACGTGCTGGCGGGGTCGATCCGCGACGACGGCCCGCTGCCGGACACGATCACCGACGCCGTCGAAGCGCAAAACGCCATCCGCGAGCAGGCCCACGAGGCCGACATGGTGCTGATGCTGTCGACGCTGCTGCACTCGGTCGCTGTCGGGAACTGCCTGCCCTCGACGACGCGGGTCGTCTGTGTCGACATCAACCCCGCGACGGTGACGCAACTGCTGGATCGCGGGTCGGCGCAGGCGGTCGGGATGGTCACCGACATCGGGACCTTCGTGCCGATGCTGGCCGAGCAGTTGGTCGGCGACTAAATTTTTACTGCGTCGGGTTCGAGTCGCGCCTCCGGCGCGCTCGAACCACTCCTTGCAAAGATTTAGTACAAAACGCTCCGCGAGTCGCGCCGATGGCGCGCTCGCGGTGAAACCGCTCGCCAGCAGCGAGCGGTATGCTTTCCCCAGCGTTCAATTCTCGATCACCCACACCTGCTCCGTACTTTCGGCAGTCACGGGCGAACGGTCGAAGTCGCCGTACACCGTCCAGTCGGAGAACCCGGCCAGCCGAACGAGCAGTTCCATCTCCCGGCGATACACCGCTTTCAGGTCGAACGTGGTCTCCCACACCAGTTCGCCGTCGCGGTACAGTTCTCGCTCAGTGCGGATGATCGGCGCGACGGGGTCGACGGTCTCGCTCTCGTCGTGCTGGCGGTAGGTGTGGCCGTCCAGTTCGAACGTCTCCTCGACGATGCTCCCCTCGGCCATCATCTCGTGGCTCGGGATGAAGACGTTCAGTGCGAGTCGGCCGCCGTGTCGGAGGTGTTCGCGGGCCGACTCCAGTGCCGCTAGCTGGTCCTCGATCGACTGGAGATGGAGAAAGGAGCGGAAGGGGATCGTGATCAGCGCGTACTCACGATCGGCGTCGAACTCGCGCATGTCGCCCTGCCAGACCGTCGGGTCGAGGTCGCGGTCGGCGGCCTTGGCTTCCAGTCGCTCCAGCATCTCCCGCGAGGCGTCCAGTCCGTCGGCGTCGACACCGGCGTCGAGCATCGCGAGGTAGAGCCGGCCGGTACCACAGCCCAGTTCGAGGACCGGGCCGTCGGCGTCGATCGCGAGGTCGACGTAGAAATCCCGGTCACCGATCTCCTCGTCGGTGTAGATGTGGTCGTAGTAGTCGGCCCAGCCGTCGAACAGCGCCTCGGCGTCGTCCATGCGAGGCTGGTCGAGTGATGGCACAAAAAATCTGTTCTGGCAGTGACACGGAATGTCGCGCCGTCAATAGAGCGTCGATCTAGACGCCTTCGACGCCCGAGCGGTACTCCTTGACGTGCTCGTGGGCCTCGGCGATGGTCGTGGCGGCGTCCTCGCCAGCGCTGTCTTCGAGGTCGTGCAGGGCGTTCTGGATGCGAGCCAGTCGACCGTGGTCCGGGCCTTCGTCGGCCGTCGAGAGACGGTCGATCTGGTCGGCCAGCTCCGAGAGTCGGTCGCTGTCGTCGTCGTTGTCAGCCGACTGTGCTGCGTCGGCGAGCAGTTCGCTCGCGGTCGCGAGTGCTTCGCGCGTCATACTCGCCGCTACACAGAACGCTTGGATAACGCTTCGGTTCTCAGCGAGCAGGGGGTGGTGTTTAGTTTAGCAGAGTCAACCACGGTCGAGACACCGAAAGCCGAGCGAAGCGAGTCTTTCGGTGTGTCTGTCTCCCGATTCACTTAACTAAACACGACTGAGCGGGGGTGAGCCAAAGGTTATCCGGCCCGGCGACGGGTGAGTGGTATGACCAGCTTCCTGTTCGTCTCCGCCGACGCGGCACTGATCACCGATCTGGCGTGGCAGGTCCACCGCGAGGGCCACGACGTGAAGTACTACATCGAAGCCGCGAGCGATCGAGAAATTGGCGACGGATTCGTCCCCAAGACCGACGACTGGCGTGCGGAGGTCGAGTGGGCCGACGTGATCGTCTTCGACGACATCTGGGTCACGGGAGCCGACCAGCGGGCGGGTCCCGGAACGGACGAGTGGGGCGAGGCCCCGCGATTCGGGGACAGTATCGGCACTGGCGCGCTCGCACAGGAACTCCGCGAGCAAGGCAAAGCTGTCGTCGGTGGCACGCCGGCGACCGACCGCCTCGAAGAAGACCGCGGCTACGCCATGGACGTGCTCGAAGACCACGGCGTCAACACCGTCGAGCACCACGTCTTCGAGGACTTCGACGCGGGCATCCAGCACGTTCGCGAGAACCCTGCCGCCTACGTTATCAAGCCGCTGGGCGAGGTCCAGAACGTCAAGCGGCTGCTGTACGTCGGCAACGAGGACGACGGCAGCGACGTGGTGGACGTACTGCGAGCCTACAAAAAGGCGTGGGGCCACCGGATGAAAGGCTTCCAATTGCAGCGGAAAGTCGAGGGCGTGGAAATCGCCGTCTGTGGCTTCTTCAACGGCGAGCGGTTCGTCGACCCGATCAACTTCAACTTCGAGCATAAGAAGCTGTTTCCGGGCAATATCGGCCCCTCGACCGGCGAGATGGGTACGTCGATGTTCTGGGTCGGCCGGAATCAGCTGTTCGCGGAGACGCTGGGCAAGCTAGAGGAGTGGCTCGCCGAGGAGGGGTACGTCGGCAGCATCGACGTGAACTGTATCGTCAACGAGACCGGCATCTACCCGCTGGAGTTTACCCCTCGGTTCGGCTACCCCACGATCGCGCTGCAGGCGGAGTCGATCGAGTCCGGCACGGGGCAGTTCTTCGACGACCTCGCCAACGGTCGAGACCCAGAGCTGCAGGTCCACGAGGGGTACCAGGTCGGCGTTCGCATCGTCCTCCCGCCCTTTCCCTTCGACGACGAGGCGACCTACGACGAGAGTTCGCGCAACGCCGCCATCGTCTTCCAGACCGACAGCCGCGAGGGTGTCCACATCGAGGATGCAAAGGAGGTCGAGGGCCAGTGGCGCGCCGCCGGCGAGAACGGGATGCCGCTGGTCGTCACGGGGAAGGGCGAGACGATGCAGCAGGCCCGCCGGCAGTGTTACGACCGGATCGACGACATCCTGCTGCCAAATCTGTACTACCGGGACGACATCGGCGAGCGGTGGATCGACGGCGACGGCGACCGCCTGCAGGCGTGGGGGTATCTCGGGCCGACGAACGGACAGTCCCGAACGTGATGCGCCGCTCGTCCTGAGACTACTCCGAAGCCGACGTTCACCGCTCGCGGACGCGCTGCACGCCACCGCCCAGCACCGCGAGACCGCCGAGGAGGGTGGCGTACACACCGATCCCTGCGGTGGCGAGCCCCGACACGAGGCCGATCCAGTGACCCGCGACCAACGTAATCAGGAGGCCGCCGCCGACCGCCACGCGGCCGCTGGTCCGGGTGCCCTGCATGACCGCGACCACCGCGAGGACCCCGAACGCGGCGAGGATCGCGAGGAACCCGTTGGCTTCGAGGCCGACGGTCACGCTGTCGGCGGCGATCTGCCACGGGAGGACGGTGCCGACGATGGCGACGAGCGCGCCAGCGACGGTGGCGTACTCCGGCGGGCCCAGCGTCGCCGCGTCGTCGGTCATTCCGCCATCCACCTCGGTTGGGTCGGCACGTCGAAACGGTCGGTCACGACCAGGCCGAGGCCGAACAGGACTGCGACGGCGACAGGCACCCAGTTGCCGAAGTAGGCGTTGATCGACCCCCAGAGGATGACGAAGCTCACCAGATCGTCGAGCATGAACGAACAGGAGCGCAGTCGCTCGCGGAGGTCGGCCCACTCGAAGCCCAGATCGAGCGCCAGCACCGCGACCGTCGCCGACAGCACCCACCCCTCGTAGTTCGACCACGGCACCCCGTAGTACGCGCCGCCGCCGTAGTCCCAGAACCCGAGCGCCACCGCGCCGGGGTCGAGGACGAGGTCGACGGCGAGGACGGTGGCGATAACGGCGGGCAGGCGAACCCACGCGCTCGCTGCCCGGTCACCAAGCAGCAGCGTACACAGCAGGTAGCTGTTGACCACCAGCGGGACGAAGAAGATCGGCAGTCCCAGCGGGACCTCGCCGGCCAGCATCGGCCCCAGCGAGACACCGTAGGCGAACTCGCCGTAGGGCCACCCCGTCGACAGGCCGACGAACTCGATGGCGTAGGCGTAGGCCGTCAAGAGTGTGAGCGAGAGGGCTGCCCGGCGGTCGACCAGCGGTGCCAGCCCGGCGACGAGTGGCAGACGCATCACGAACGTCCCCAGCAGGATCAGGAGGGGATGGAAGACGAGCGCGTCGGGGAGCCACGCCGGATTCACGGCGCTGAGGGTGAGCAAGACTGCGCCCGTCACCGGGAACACGACGGCGATGGTGAAGCGGTTCTCCAGCACGAGGTCGTCCAGCCGGTCGACGAGTCGCTCGCGCGTGGTGGTCGCGAGGAGGTCATCCATACAGCATCACCGTCCCGACAATCGTACCGCGGGAGCGTCGACTGCAGAGACCTCGAAAGCCCTCGGCTCGCTCCGGGGTGCTGTGACGGATATCCTCACTTCGTTCGGATAGTGCCGCCGCAGAACCCCGGACTGAGCCTCGCCCTTTCATCTGCCAGGACGTAGCCCGTTCAGTCGTCAATATGCCTGGTGGATGAAAGGGCGAGTGCTGCGTGCCGGCTCCGCCGGCACGTTTTAGCCGGCCGGTGCCACCGGCCGGCACTTCCGGGAACCCCGGCGACGAAAGCACTGGAGCGAACGCAGTGAGCGAAGCGCGCAACGAGCCGCGGGACCGGAACCGCACGAGGGCTTTCGGTATCTCGTTCGGTTCGCTGGCGGTTTCTTCTTCAGTCAACGATTTTGTTTCACCCATACAGCATCACCCATAGGCCGACCAGCGTCAGGCTCATGCCCACGAGGGTGTTGATCGCGGGGTACCACCAGTAGGCCTCGTGGACGTCGACGCCGGCCAGCATGATCCCGAACACCAGCACTGGGTACAGGCCCAGCAGGAGGCCGAAGACCCAGTGAACGAGGCCGAAGGTGACGGCGGCGGCGAGCCAGCAGGCCGCACAGTAGTAGTAGGTGCGGCGTTCGCCCAGCCACGTCGCGGTCGTGCGGATACCGGCCTCGCGGTCGGGTTCGATGTCAGGGATGGCAGAGAAAGTGTGCATCCCCATTGTCCAGAGCCACGCGCCAGCGACAGCCAGCGCCGGCGGCAGGGTCCCCTCGATGGTGGCGTAGGCGACGACGGCGGGCAGGATGTACAGGCCGTTCGAGAGCGAATCGAGCAGCGGCGTCGTCTTGAAGCGCGCGGGCGGGGCACTGTACTCTACGGAGAGCAGGACCCACGCGCCGAAGACGACAAGTGCGCTCGCTGGCAAGAACGGGACGAACGAGAGCGCGAGCAGGCCCGAGAGTGCGATCACCGCGAGCACCACGGGGTCGCGCTGGAAGCGGACCTCCTTGCCGACCTCCTCGTCTTTCTTCGGGTTGTACTCGTCCACGTCGGCGTCGAAGGCGTCGTTGACGCCGTAGAGGAAGACGTTGGCGGGCACCAGGAAGTAGGCAAAGAGGGCGATGGCGACCGGTGCGAACAGCTCTGCGGGGCCGTCGGCGGCGTAGGTCACGCCGATGATGACCGGTCCTGCGAGATACAGCCAGAAGCGCGGCCGGGAGAGCCAGAGGAGGTATCCCACGCGGCTCTCCTCGGAGGGGAGCACGGTGCCGAGTCGGTCGGTCAGCGCGGCGCTCATCGGTCAGGCGTACACGCTCCAGCCACTCATCGCTGGCCCTCCGCACGGCCGGTCCGTCGCCGCTGGGATCATCGCTGGTCCTCGATCAGTTCGTTCGCAGTGTGTTCGCCGCTGATGAGACACATCGGGACACCGACGCCGGGGCGGGTAAAGGAACCCGTGAAGTACAGGCCGTCGACGGCCGACGAGCGGTTCGGCGGGCGCAACAGCGAGGTCTGGCGCAAGGTGTGGGCCAGTCCGAGCGCGGTCCCCTCGGTGGCGTTGTACCGGTCGGCGAAGTCCGAGACGGCGAACTGCTCCTCGAAGACGATGCGGTCGCGCAGATCGACCCCTGTATTCTCGGCGATGTCGGCGAGGATCTTTTCTCGGTAGTCGTCGCGGATCTCCTCGCCGTCGTGGAGGTCGGGCGCGATGGGGACGAGGACGAACAGGTTCGTGTGGCCGTCGGGGGCGACGGTGTCGTCGGTCTCGGAGGGGACACAGAGGTAGTAGGCCGGTTCGTCGGGCCAGCGCGGGCGCTCGAAGATGGCGTCGAAGTGGTCGTCCCAGTCGCTGGGCAGGACGAGCGTGTGGTGGGCCAGGGGTTCCACGTCGCCCTCGACGCCGAGGTACATGAGGAACGCCGACGGCGCGAGGGTCCGGTCGTCCCAGTAGTCGTCGTCGTACTGGCGTTCGTGGTCGGGCAGGAGTTCGCGTTCGGCGTGGCCGTAGTCGGCGTTGACGACGACCTCGTCCGGGCGATACACCTCGCCGTCGACGCTCTCGACGTGGAAGCTGTCCCGGCGCTTGGTGATCTCGTCGGCCTCCCAGTCGGTGACGTACTCGACGCCGAGTTCCTCGCCCAGTTCGACGAAGGCGTCGATCACGACGCCGATGCCGCCCTCGCCCTCGTCGTTCTCGGGGTAGTAGACGCCGAGGTTGAAGTCGACGTGGCTCATGATGTTGTACAGCGCGGGCGTGTTCTTGGGCGATCCACCGAGGAAGACCAGCGTGTACTGCATGATCTGCTGGAGTTTCGGGTGCTCGAAGTAGTCCGAGACGTGGCCCTGCATCGACCCGATCAGCGAGAGGCCGACCGGTGCAGCGCGCATCACGTCAAGGTCGACCCAGTCGCGCAGGCGTGGCCGGTCCGTGTAGACGAAGTGCTCCATGGCCGTCTCGTAGTGCTCCTGACTGGTGTCGAGGTACTCGTCGAAGGCCTCGCTCGCGCCGGGTTCGTACTCCTCGAACTTCGTGCGCATCTCGCCCAGGTCGCCGGTCACGTCCAACTGGTCGCCGTCCTTGAAGAAGATGCGGTAGTGGGGGTCGAGCCGTTCGAGGTCGTAGTAGTCGCCCGGTTCGCGGTCGAAGTGGGCGAAGAAGCGCTCGAACACGTCGGGCATCAGGTACCACGACGGCCCCATGTCGAACCGGAAACCGTCCGCTTCCAGTCGGCTGGCGCGGCCCCCCAGCTGTTCGTTCTTCTCGACGACGGTCACGTCCGCGCCGGCGTCGGCCAGGAACGAGGCGGTCGAGAGGCCGCCGACACCGCCACCGACGACGACGATCTCCTCACCGGACAGGTCACTCATTGAATGGACAGACGGCGGGGTCGGTGTTAAATACGTGGCCAAACCTGTGGGGCTACGCCGCCGGCCCCGAGTCGGGCGTCCCGATCCGAACTCGCAAGACGACGACGATCACGGCGAACGTGACCGCGAACACCGGCAGCAGCGACAGCGCGGCCCCGATGCCGTACTGGCTCGCCAGCACGCCGACGAGGGCGGGCGTCGCCGACAGGCCGAGATAGCTCGCGCCGGTCGCGATGGCGTTGACCGGGCCGCTGTAAGTAGGGTGGGCGTCGACGCCGAACGCCGAGATGGTCGGGAACAGGCCCGACACCGTCGCCCCGGAGAACAGCACTGCAGCGACCATCACCGTCGTCGAGGTCGTCGTGAAGGCGACGTACAGCGCCGGCGCGGTCAGCAGCGACAGGCCGGCGACGAGCCACAGCGAGTCGACGCGCTCGACGACGACGCTGTAGAACGCCCGGCCGGGGATGTAGGTCGCCAGAAATCCCGACAGCAGGAGGTTCGCCTGCGAATCGGTGAGGAACTGGCCGGCGTAGTAGGGCAGCCACGTGAAGAAAGAGCCCTCGATGCTGCCGCTCATGATCAGCGCCAGCGTCATCCCCGTGACCGGTGGATCGCGGACGAGTTCGAGGAACTTCGCCTTCGAGATCGTTCGCTCGTTGCCCTCGATGGAGGGCTTCTCGGCGCGCGTGACGAGGACGGCGGCAGGGACAAAGACGAGCGCGAGCAGGTAGAACACCCAACGCCACTCCCCGACGGCGAGAACGGCGTTGACGAAGATCGGCGCGGCGGCCGCCCCGATGGCCCACACCAGCGCGTAGACGTTGAAGATCCGCCCGCGCTGACTCGGGTAGAGGTGGCTGAGGATCGGCCGATCGAGGCCTCGAACGACGCCGTCGGCGCTGCCCTGCACGAGCAGGAACCCGAGAAAGAGCGGGTAGATCGGGGCCGCACCCATCACGAGGAAGGCGACGGCGGCGACGGCCAGCGCCCCTAGCACGGTCCGGCGGACGTTCAGGCGTCCGGCGGCGGTGCCGACCAGCACGACGGCGACGATGAAACCGGCGGTGCCCGCGGGTGCGACCAGCCCCAGCAGCGCCTCGCTGACCTGAAACTCCTCGCTCAGACTCGGAATGATCGCCCCGCGGACCTGCAAGGCGAGCGCGTCGCCGATGGTAAAGAGGAAGATGGCGACGGTCCACAGGCGACGTTGGTCCATGGGCGACCAAGCGATTTCTCCGGGTAAAAGACACCGATTTCGAGAAGATTTCTTGAACTACCTTGCAAAAGCTTTCGCCCCGTGTTGGGCCGACAGCGAGCGACCGCTGACGTGTGTGGTCGATACACCCACCGAACGTCGGACCGATGGTGTTATTAATGAAAGTGGTTTGTTTAATAATATGGTTGCAAACGAACGCTCCAACTTCACAAGTCTTCGGGAGTCTGTCTCCGTCGCCGGTGTCGCCGGGATCGTGTTGCTGGTCGGACTCTCCGGGCTCGCGGTGACGTTCGGCGCGGAGAAGGTACTGGTCATCTCGTGGGTCGCCTTCGCGGCGATGGCGGCCGGCGCGTGGCTCGGCGAGCAGGCAACGACGACGAACCCGCAGCGACTCGTCTGGGGGTACGGGCTGGCAAGCGGCGCGATGATCACGAGCGCGGCGATGTTCCTGCTGCCCCAGGCGATGGGGCTCGGGCAGGCCGCCGGGTCGCCCCGTCTGGGCGGGATCGGCGTCGCCGCCGGCATCGCCGTGGGCTACAGCGCCCACACGATCGCCCACCGGCTGACCCACGTCGACACCACCTTCGACGTGACGACGGTCGAGATCACGGCCCACGCGCTCTCTGCGGGGCTGATCATCGGACTCGTCTACGCCTCTATGCCGGGACTAGGACTGCTGCTCGGCCTGGCCATCGTCTCGCACAAGGGGCCGGCAGGCTACGCCGCGGCCCGGCGACTCTCCCGGAGCGGCAAGTCCGTCACCTCGCTCCTGCTCCCGGCGGCCGGCGTCGGCCTCACTGCCATCCCGATGGCGCTGGTGACCGTTCCGGACGCCCCGGAGATCAACGCCGTCGTCTTCGGCTTCGCCGCGGGCATCTTCCTCCACGTCGCCATGGACTTCCTCCCGAAATGTGAAGCGGGCAGCGAGATCGACGAGGTCGTCCAGCTACAGGAAGGGGCCCACCACCTGCTCGACGAACTGCGGACCCACGCCGTCGCCTCGACAGCCGTCGGCGTCGTCGCCGTCGTCGCCGCCTGGACGCTTGTGTGAACGCGGCGGCGTCGTCTCAGCGGATTCGTCTCGTCGCTCCCGGGTCGAATCTCCGACTCAGTAGGTATGCGAACTGAGCAGAACGTTTGCTTTATTGTGGCGGTTTCTTTTCAGTGTTTGTTGCGGTTTCTCCGTCGCTGTCGCGGTGTGTCGCAGTGATGGAGTCAGGGACTGTGGAACGGAAGGAGATGAGAAGTTCGTACGTGTCTGTCCCGAGAGAGTCTGGACAGCCGGATCGAACTTTTTCTACTCCGATCTGTATGGTAAGTCCTGAAGTCTGCTCATCAAACGAGAGCGATTCGAGGGAAGCGTCGTGACATGGGTTCCCCGCAAGCATCGTCCCGATAATACGAACCTGTGTCTCCTCCGGCAGATACGTGATAGTTGGCGGTTCGGGTTGCTCCCCTTCAGCAGTGATAGAGAAGTCAACGGTTGCGACCGGTTCTGGAAGTGTCTGTGGTGCCGTCCGCCCACTCGATTCGGTATCGAATAGTGATAAGCATCCCGTCGAACCGGCCAGAATTCCGACAGTGAGAGCACCAAAAGACCGCCTGTCCATAGCCGAAAATTGGCACTCAAACAATTACGTGTGGCGGTAGCTCAAGCGACTTTTACAGCCTTTTGTCTGTTCGGTATCTCTCCTATATTGCCCGGTTGTTTGCCGTAGCATCCGGGCGACCGAGCGGTCCGAAGGACCCGGAAGGTCGCCCGGTTCACTGAACCGAGCGAAGCGAGGTTCAGCCTTTTTCACCCATGTTTTTGCTCAAGCGGTGCGCCAAAGGCGCACCCGCAGAGGAAAAAGATGGTTGGTTAGCTCTCGCTTTGCTCGTCGAGCACCAGCTTTCGGAGGATGTCACCGTAGGCCGGTCGGGTGATCAGCACACCGATCAGCACGCCGATGATGGTGATGATCGCGAAGCCGGTCAGGTCACCGAGTCCCAGCACCGTCAGCGGGCTCATCGCGACGATGGTCGTCGCGGCGGCGGCACCGATCACCCAGAACGCCTTGCGGAAGCGGTTCTGGAACACCCGTCCCGTCGCGACCCCCTCGCGCTGGAGGATCTCGTCGGCGATGATGATCAGGTCGTCGACCCCGGTCCCGATGACGGCGATGAAGCCGGCGATGTGCGAGAGGTTGATCGGGAACTGGATCAGCGAGATGAACCCGAGCAGGAGCAGCACCTCAGACAGTGCTGTGACGATCATCGGCACCGCCACGCGCGGGTCGCCGTAGCGCAGGAAGACGACGACGCTGACCGCCAGCACGGCGATGATCCCCGTGATCAGGGAGTTGACCTTGAACTGGTCGGCCAGTGCCGGCTCCAGCGAGGTCGTCTGTGCGTTCTCGAAGTCCAGCGGCGCGGGCAGTGGCTGGCCCGCCTTCAGGCTGAGTTCGATGCCTCGTGCCTGCTCGCGGGTCGGCGTCGTCATCGAGAACGTCGGATCGTTGGTGAAGCTTCCACTGGCGAACGAGCCTGCCAGACCAGCGTCGACGCCACCGTCGAAGACGACCTCACCGTCCAGCGTCGCGAGCAGACAGTGAGCCTGTCCGTTCGGTTGCCCCGTCGAGGCGCTGGGGTCCGTCTTGTTGTAGCGACACCCGTAGCCGGTATTCTGGTTGAAACCGGCATCCTGTACGTCCCGGACGAACCCGGGTGCGGCCTCGTCGCTGATGGTGACGGAGACGCCGTACCCACCGTCCTGCCGGTCCTGAACGGTGCCGATCTGTGTGAAGTCCTGCTGGGTCAGCACCTGATTGCGGACGTAGCTGCCGTTTTCGCCGGGCGTGAACGTGTACACCCGGACGACGCCACGCTCGTCGACGATCGACTGGAGTTCGTCGATGTCCCGGCCCGTCGCCTCGATGACGATGTAGTTCTGGCCGGTCGCGGACTGGGCGGCCTGGACGTTGGCGTTACTGAGCGCCGAGAAGGAGAGCTTTCGCTCGATGACGCTGACCATCTCGTTGCGCGTCGCCTGCGTGACGCCGTCGCGCACGTCGCCCTGGCTCACGTCGTACCCCTCCTCCTGCAGCGCGGTGGCCAGCTGTTGCTGGCTGACGTTCCCGGTGAACACTTCGACCGTGGTGCCCGAAGCCTGCTCGGTGCGCTGGCTGGGCAGGCGCACGGCCACGTCGATCTGGTCGACACCGAACCGCGAGACCAGCGCGTCCTGCAGCGCCTGGGCTTCGGTGCCGTTGGTGATCCCCACGTCCTGAGCCGTGATGCCGACGATCGGTGCCCGGATGCGTGAGCCGCCGTCGAGCTGGATGCCGTACTGGAGGTTGGTCAGCCCCTCGTCGGAGGCGTTGGTGGCGTTGTCCGCGGTCGCGTTGTCGCCCGTCGCGACCGTCGCGCCGGGGACCATCAGCGTGATCACACTCCCCAGTGCGAGGACGACGAGCAGGATGATCCGCCAGTTCTCGCGGAGGCCGCTCATCGAGACACCCCCTCGAACTTGTACCAGCGAAGCAGTGAGAGATTGAGCATGTAGGTGTTCATCAGGTCGGCAGCCAGCCCGATCACGAGGACGATACCGATCGAGGCCATCAGTTCGATGTTGAACAGCGACGCCACGACGGCCATGACCGCCATCGCCGACAGCGACGTGACCGTCATCGTCACACCGGTCTGCATCGCCCGATACGTGCTCTCGTAGAACGATCCCGACCGACGCAGGATGTGGTTGTTCAGCAGGATGTCCGAGTCGACGCTGTAACCGATCAACATCAGCAGTGCGGCGACGGTCCCCAGCGAGAGCTTGATGTTGAGGAGGTTCATCGCCGCCAGCGGGATCACGATGTCCGAAAAGGCCGAGATGACGACGGCGATACTCGGCACGAACGTCCGGAACAGCGCGAAGACGAGGACGCTCATCCCGAGGAACGCCACTAGCACGCCGGCGACGGCGGTCGTCTGGTTGTCGCTCCCGAAGGCGGCCGCCGTCGACGAACTCGACAGCAGTTCCATCCCGGCGTCCCGGGCTTGCTCCCTGAGTTGATTGATGTCGGTCGCCTGTTCGCCGGCCCCGGTCGACTGGAAGCGGACGATGTACTGGTCCTCGTCGTCACCGACCGTGCTGGCCTCCTGCGTGGCCCGCTGGACCGACAGCGGTTCGGTGTCGAACGATGATTCGACCTCCGACTGGGACATAGTGGTGACGACGGTCAGTTCGGAACCGCCGGTGAAGTCGATCCCGGGAGTGACTGGTGCGCCCGTCATCGCCCACCAGCCGACAAGGACGAGTATCGCGAGGCCGAGTACCGCCAGCGGCACGGCCGCCAGCTGGCGGTTCGTGTACTGGTCGTAATCGACCTCCGGTACCTCGAACGCGTTCATGGGCGTGGGTGTGCGAGCGCCCCGAATAAGCCTTCTTATCTTTCGATGGAGCCACAGGACTGGGACACGCCACCGAACCGTTCTGACCGTCACTGCCCGGACGACGACGACTGATCTCAGTTCGGCAGGTAGCGGACGCTGACGACGCCGTCGCCGACCCGGACCGAGACGCGGTCGACGCCCAGCCGCGCGGCCCGTTCCAGCGTCGCCACGTCGTCGATCACGTCTTCGGCGGCGGCCTCGGCGTCGGGCACCGTCAGGACGTGAAACTCCCCTTCACCCTCGCGTTCGCGCTGCGTGATCTCGCCGACTGCCTGCTCGGCGGCGATCTCCGTGGCGAGCGTCGTCGGTTCGAGGTCGCTGCGCTCGACGGGAATCTGCCACTGGCGCTCGGTTTCGGTGAGCTGATACGCGACCTCCATCGGTGGCTCCGGTTCGACAGTCCCCTGGATCACGTCGTCGGCTTCGAGGCCGGGGTTGTCCGAGAGGGTGATCACCTGCTGGTCGACAACGTCGCGCAGCGTCGCCGTCTCCTCGTCGGCGGCCGTCACGAGGAACGTACTGGATTTCATACCATCCGGTAGCCACTCAGTGCATTTGCCCGTCACGGTTCCGAGGCGGTGCGGCCATTCCAGCGACGCGCGATCACGACGATTGCGGCAGCGACGACGAGGGGCGGCACCAGGCCCGCGGGCCGGGGCAGCGAGTACAGCGCCGCGAGGATCGGTTCGAGCGCGCCGCCGGGGGACTGCTGATCGGCGGCCGGCGTCGAGATTATGCCGCCGACGTACAGCGAGGCCATGAACGCGTACCCCAGCGCGGCGAGCGTGGCGTCGTATCGCCGGTCCGAGCCGCCACGCCGGATGCGGCGAGCGACGAACAGCACCGGTGCGACCAGCGGCGCGACGACGAGGAGGCCGACGAAGATGAAGAAGGCCCGGACGAAACTGAACGTCCCTCCGTCGGCCCCGACGGTGTTGCCCAGCAGGACCACCAGCGCGAGGCCGAACAGGAGCGCGGTCAGGAGCGCGGCGAGCCCGCCGAGGACGGCGTAACTCTTGAACAGCAACGAGTCGCTCGACCGGAAGGCGTAGGGGAAGGCCCCGAGCAGCCCCCCGTAGGCGTCGTCTTCGTCGGTCGTCGAGTCATCGTCCGGTTGGGTCTCGTCCGGTTGGATCTCGTCCGGTTGGGTCTCGTCCGGCAGACGAGTGTCGACTCCGTCGCCGCTCGTGCCCTGATCGACGGCGTCCTCGGCCATTGACGGACGTAGGGAACGGCCGGAGTTAAACGCCGTGTTTCACACCGGTGAACGGTGCCGAAGATGGAGCGTACTTTTACCCTTGCCCTGTCGAGGCTGGTACATGAACGTCGATATCGGGAACGCGCTGGCGACGGTCGCCGACCCGGGCCTCAGCCGGGACGACCTCCACGAACTGGACGAACGGGTCGCGGCCGCCCACGAGCGGATCGAGCGCGGGCGCGCGGACGGTGACTTCGGCTACGCGGCGCTGGCGTTGCCCGAACGGACCGACTCCGCGGCGATCAGGGACGCCGTCGAACCGGTGGCCGACGCCGAGACGGTGCTGACCGTCGGAATCGGCGGCAGCGCACTCGGCGCGCGGACCATCACGAGCGCGCTGGCCGAAGACGGCGGCGCGAGCCACGTCGTGCTGGACAACGTCGACCCCGACCACGTCCGACGCGTCTTCGCCGACATCTCACTCGCCGACACCGCGATCAACGTCGTCTCGAAGTCCGGGACGACCGCCGAGACGCTGTCGAACTTCCTCGTCGTCCGCGAGGCGATGATCGAGGCCGGCGTCGACTGGACCGCACGCACCGTGGTCACGACCGGCGACGAGGGGCCACTGGCCGAACTCGCGGCCGAGCACGACCTGCCGACGCTCGCGGTCCCCGACGGCGTGCCGGGCCGCTTCGCGGCGCTGTCGGCGGTCGGGCTCGTCCCCGCGGCGATCCTCGACTGCGACATCGAGGGCGTACTCGACGGGGGGCAAGCGGCCGTCGACGCGCTCGGCCCGTCGCTGTTCGACGCGCCAGCTTACGCCTACGGCGCGGTCGCCTACGCGCTCGAAGAACGGGGCGCGTCGATCAACGCCGTCATGCCTTACGCCGAGCGCCTGGAACCGTTCGCCGAGTGGTTCGCACAGCTCTGGGCCGAGAGCCTGGGCAAAGACGGCCGCGGCCAGACGCCGGCGCGCGCGCTCGGTGCGACCGACCAGCACTCCCAACTCCAGCTCTACCGAGCCGGTCGCCACGACAAGCTGGTGACGCTCGTCCGCCCGCAAGAACGGCCGTCGGCCGCGGTCCCGCCGACCGATACCGACGCGCTCGCCCACCTCGGCGGGACCGACCTCGGGGAGCTACTGGACACGGAACTGCGCGCGACGGAGGCAAGTCTCGCCGCGGCGGGTCAGCCCAACGTCCGCGTCGAGGTCGGCCGCCTCGACGCCGAGGGAGTGGGTGAACTCCTCGTCGCGATGGAGGCCGCCTGCATCCTCGTGGGCGAACTCGCCGGCGTGGCGACGTTCACCCAGCCCGCAGTAGAGTGGAGCAAGCAGGCCGCCCGCGACAGTCTCGAGGGGAGATCGACCCAGAAGACCGCCGCCATCGCAGACAAGTCCGAGTTGGTGATCGACGACGAGCGCTGAGAGCACGCCGCGGGCGGCGCGGGCAAACGGACAGTATATAGTGCCGTCCCACCAACGGGCCGGTAGATGGGGTCGGACCTGTATCACACCGCGGATCGGGACGTTCGACTGGAAGCCGTCGTCACGTCGCTGGGGATCGTGGCGCTGGCCTACGGCGTCGGGATCGTCCTCGCGTCGCTGGGGATCTCCGTCGTCACGGCGACCGGCTACGCGTCCGACGCCACGTCGGTCCCCTCGCTCGCGCTGCAGTACGCACTCCTGCCGGCAGGGTTCGTCCTCGTCGTCGTCGGCTACGTCGTCGGCGGCGACCACCACGACCTGCTGCGCTATCGGCTGCCGACCGCCCGTGATCTGGGGCTGATCGTCGCCGGCTTCCTCACGCTCGTCGTCGCGTCGACGATCCTGGGCGAGATCATCACCGCCCTCGGCGTCGAGACCGCCCAGAACCAGGCCATCGTCCGTGGTCGCGAGAACCCGGTCCTGTTCCTGCTCCTGTTGCCGATCACGCTGCTCTTTGTCGCCCCGGGCGAGGAACTGGTCTTCCGGGGCGTCGTCCAGGGGAAGTTCCGGGAGGCCTACGGGCCACTCCCGGCGGTCGTGATCGCGAGCCTGCTCTTTGGCATCTCCCACTCGGGCGCGCTGGCCGGGTCGGGACAGGTGACGTATCTCGCGGTCGCGACGATCCTCGGGCTGATCCTCGGGGCCGTCTACGAGTATACGGGGAACCTTCTGGTCCCGATCGCGATCCACGCCGTCTGGAACGGTCGAATCTACCTCGTCGAGTGGCTCGAAATCGTCCACGGCGTCACACTCCCGGTGTGACGGCCGTCTGACGGGGATTTATGCGACTATTCCGCATACTACTGTCTATGTCGACCCGGTACACCGTCGTCTGTGACGACGATCAGGCACGGGCGGTCAGCCGACTCGCCCACCGCTACGGGATCACCGAGGAGGAGGTCATCGCACAGTTGATCGACCTCGGGCTCGAATCCGCCGAGGAGTCGCCCGCCTGACCACGCGATCTGGCCCCGTTCGCTACGCCGGGTTCTTCCGCGAGAGGTCGCTGCCACAGATCGGACAGCGGTCGTGGTTCTCGTCGAACTCCCGGCCACAGCCCTGACACTGGAACCGCCAGTCCCGTTGTTCCGCGATGCCGTCCTGTGCGATCACGTCGACGGCGACGCCCAGTTTCTCGGCGACGTTCTGCATCGCGTAGTCGTCGGTGACGAGGTGGCCGTCGAGTTCGAACGCCGCGGCGATCAGCCGAACGTCGGTCCGGGAGAGTTCGGCCAAATCACCCGTCTCGCGGGCCGCCCGCTCGATCCGCTCGACCGTCTCGGGTTCGGGGATGTGCATGTGCATCCCCGACCCCTCCAGGGCGTCGAAGCGGTAGGCGCTCTCGTCTTCCAGTTCCTCGCGGACGAGCGGGATCGAAGCGATCGGCTCGTCGGTGTGGTACTCGTTGATAAACGCCGATGAGTCCAGAACGTACATCTAACGCTTGACGATCATGTGGTCTTTGACTGCCTGGACTCGCTCGACCGGGACGAGCAAGCGCCCGGTCTCGTCGCGCTCGAAGTCAGACTCTCCGAACGTCTCGTGGATGTCGATGACGAGGTTCTCCAGTGCCCCGGTATCGAGGTCCATCGTGATGTTGTACAGGCTGCCGATCTCAGCACCGTCCGTTCCCATGACGTCTTTCCCCGAGAGGTTCTCGGCGAGTATGTCTGCCATACAGGTCCATCCGAGTGAGCTACCTTAAACGCCACGGGCCGTCAGACATCCGTGCCACACAGTTTTGTGGGGAGAGTCCTACGAGAGGCTATGGACCGCCGCCGCTATCTGGCCGCGCTCGCGACCGTCCCCGTCACCACCCTCGCCGGCTGTTCGGACGGCGGATCGACCGAGACGGACACGACGGCGACCGAGACGGACGCCGACGCCGGGACGGACACTGCGACAGCGACGGCGACAGCGACGACCACAGCGACCGACACCGCGACGGCGACTGACACTGCGTCGCCGACAGCGACCGACACCGCGGCCGCGACGGACACTCGGAGCGCGACCGAGACGGCCTCGGGGACCGAATCGCCGACCGGCGGGACGGCCACGGAGTCGTCGGCGGGCGAGACGGCGACCGACACGGTCACGCAGACCGCGTCGCCGACGGCCTCCGCGACTCCGACCGAAGCGGCCCCCTCCGAACTGACCGTCGAAGTCGCACCGGGAAGCTTCCGCTTCGATCCCCGGTCGTTCGAGATTGCGGTCGGTGGCACCGTCGAGTGGGTTTGGGCGGGCAGCGGCCACAATATCGTCGTCGACAGCCAGCCGTCGGGCAGCGAGTGGTCGGGGACGCCGGGCGACGACCTCTACGACGAGGGGTACACCCACGAGTACACCTTCGAGGTGCCGGGCAGCTACGAGTACTACTGTTCGCCCCACGAGAGCTTCGGGATGGTCGGCTCCTTTACCGTCGTCGAGTAGCGCCCGATCGGCGCTGACACCGTCACCGGGGAGCGGCCGGTCGGCTCTGGGACCGTCACAGAGGAGCCTCTGCCAGCGCCGACGGAACGGGTGGCCTGCCACCCCAGCACACGGCTATTGGGGAATTACGATGCACTTATCAGGTGCGACCAACTTCGATTCAACAACTTCTCGACGGTGCTCCATCATGTCCGAACCCGATTCTCACGCTGACGACGACTTCGACGCCGGCTCTCTCAGAACACCGATCGTGGCGGTGCTTGGCCACGTCGACCACGGCAAGACCAGCCTGCTGGACAAGATCCGCGGCTCGGCAGTGACCGCCGGCGAGTCCGGCGCGATCACCCAGCACATCGGCTCGACCGCCGTCCCGCTCGACGTGATCTCGACGATGGCCGGCGACCTCGTCGACCCGACCGACTTCGACCTGCCCGGCCTCCTCTTTATCGACACGCCCGGTCATCACTCCTTCTCGACGCTGCGTTCTCGCGGCGGGGCGCTGGCCGACATCGCCATCCTCGTCGTCGACGTCAACGACGGCTTCCAGCCCCAGACGCTGGAAGCGATCGACATCCTCAAACGCACGCAAACGCCCTTCATCGTCGCCGCCAACAAGATCGACACCGTTCCCGGCTGGAACCCCAACGAGGGCGAACCGGTCCAGGTGACCAAGGCCGAGCAGTCCGAGCGCGTCCAGGGCGACTTAGACGAGAAACTGTACGAGATCATCGGCCAGCTGTCGGACAACGGCTTCTCGGCGGACATGTACTGGCGCGTCCAGAACTTCCAGGAGAACATCGGCGTCGTCCCCGTCTCGGCCGAGACCGGCGAGGGCGTCCCCGACCTCCTGACGGTGATGATGGGACTCTCACAGCGCTACCTCAAAGAGGAGATGTCCGTCGACGTGGGCGGGCCCGGCGTCGGGACGGTGCTGGAAGTGACCGAGGCACGCGGCTTCGGGACCACTATCGACGCCGTCGTCTACGACGGCACGATCAAGGAGGACGACCGGATCGTCGTCGGCGGCCTCGACGGCCCCATCGTGACGGAGGTCCGGGCGCTGCTCAAGCCCAAACCACTCTCTGAGATCCGCACCGAGAAGGAGTTCGAGCGGGTCGACTCCGTGGCTGCGGCCGACGGGGTCAAGATCGCCGCACCGGATCTGGACGACGCGATGGCCGGCGCGCCCGTGCGGGTCGTCCGGGACCGCGACGTGGGCGAGGTCATCGCCGAGGTCGAGGAGGAACTGGCAGGCTTCGAGGTCTCGACCGAGGAGGAGGGCCTCGTCATCAAGGCCGACACGCTGGGCTCGCTCGAAGCCCTCTCGGGCACCCTCGAAGAACACGAGATCCCGGTGATGCGCGCCGAGGTCGGCGACGTGGCTCCCCGGGACGTTCGCGTCGCCGGCACCGCGGGCGAACCGATCAACCGCGCCGTACTGGCCTTCGGGGTCGACATCCTCGACGACGCGACGCGCCTGGCCGAGCAGGAAGACGTGGAGATCTTCCACAACGACGTGATCTATCAACTGATCGAGGACTACGAGGACCACGTCGAGGCCATCGAGACCGCCCAGCAGGACCAGATCCTCGACAACATCACCCGCCCCGCTCGCTTCCAGATCCTCCCCGATCACACCTTCCGACAGAACGATCCGGCCGTCGTCGGCGTCGAGGTGCTGGCGGGGACGATCAAGCGCAACACCCACGTCGCGCTGTTCGACGGGGCCGAACCCGAACGCGTCGGCCTGATGAAGTCGATCCAGGACGAGGGAGAGGACGTAGACGAGGCCACGCGCGGGGACAGAGTCGCCGTCTCCATCGACGGCCCGACCGTCGGCCGCCAGATACACGAGGGCGACGAACTGTGGACCGAAATCCCCGAGAAACACGCCAAGATCCTCGAACAGGAACTCAAAGAAGACATCACGGGCGACGAACGCGAGGCCCTCAGCCAGTACCTGGAGAAACAGCGGAATCGCGACCCCTTCTGGGGCAAATAAGGAGCGATCCCGAGCCCTTTCCTCGGGTTCGACCCTCATGTCCGTATGGTTCGGATCAAAGACGAGTGGCTGCTCGCGGTCGGGTCGGTGGCGCTGATCGGTTCGTTGCTGTTGACCGACCTCCCGCGACCGTACGTCGCCGTCGCCGCGCTCCTCGTCGTCGCCCTCGACGTGGCCTTCGTGGTTGCCAGTGACGGGTAGCAGCCGAGTAATAATATTTAATTAGCTGGCGCTGCCCCGTTCGAGTACGATGCTCCCCGGAGAGGTTTCGCTCGCGACGGCCGACCTGGTCTTGCTCGTGATGGCGATTCCGATGGTGCTGGCCTCGCTGGTCGGCGTCGTCTTCTCCGTCCAACTGGGCGTGGCGATGGGTGCCGGCAGCCTCCCGGCCGGCGGGACGCTCGGCTACGCGCTGTTCTACGACCCGCCAGCTAGTAACTGATCGGGACGCTGTTCGTGATCGTGCGAACGGACTTGGTACGGCGGAGACACCGAAAGCCCTCGGCCCGCTCCGGCGGTCTGTGCGGGATATCCTCACTCCGTTCGGATAGAGCCCACGCAGACCGCCGGACCGAACCTCGCCCTTTCATCCACCAGGATTCGGCTGTGTCACTGTCTGAACCCTGGCGGATGAAAGGGCGAGGCGCTCTCGCGCTTGTTCCGGTCGTCTGAACGACCTCTATCCGAGCGAGCAGTGCGAGCGAGGATATGTCGTTCAGCGGCCACGAGAGCGCCGAGGGCTTTCGGTGCGTTCGACGGAAGGCCGTCGTCGCCGAGAAGTGTCGGTGGTCTCTATCTGCCGAGTCGAACATCACCTAGCCCCGACGTGCCCGAACCACACCCCGCAACCAGACCGTTCCTTCGACGGCGAGCCACCCCACACCGACCGCGAGCGCGAGTGCGAGCGCGACGAACTCGCCGGGCCCGACCCAGATCGGTAACACCCAGCCCGCCGTTCGGTAGGCCCACTTGAACGGGCCGTCGCCGGTCGCAGTCCCGTTGTCGGTGGTGACGTTCGTCCCGTTCTCGCTCTCTATCTCGGCGATAGTCGGTCCCCGTGGCTCGTCGCCGAGGTGGACGCGCTCCACGTCGTAGGGGTGGGGGTCAGTCGTGTTGTACTGCCAGACGATCGACCCGTTCGGCGCGACCTCGACGACGCGGTCGTTGGCCGTGTCAGTGATCAGGGTGTTGCCGCTGGGCAGTCGGTCCACGTCGCGAGGCCAGTTCAGGCCGGCCGAGTACGACCACACCTGTCGCCAGCGGCCGTTGGTCCGCCGGTACTCGACGGCACGGTGATTGAGGCTATCGCCGACCAGCACCGTCAGGGGGTCCGTGTCCAGCAGGACGGGGTCGTGCTGGCCGCGGATGACGTGCGGTCGGTCCTGTCCGCCCAGCGTCCACTCGGTCGTTTTGGTAGTGCGGTTGACAGCCATCACGCGGTTGAAGTTGCGGGGGCTGAGGAGGAACGCCGACCCGTTGTGGACAACGTCGATATCGTTCAGATGGGTGTAATCGCCGGAATGCCCCGCTTCCGGCGGGTCGGGGTAGTGTTCGCGGAAGTCGTACTCCCACTCGATGGCGTCGATGGCGCTCTTTGCCCCCTCGTCGGCCGTGTAGTTGTAGACGAACGCCCGGTGGTCGGCCTTGTCGGCGACCGCGTAGCGGTGGGGGCCGAGCCGATCGAGGTCGTGGGTGTCGGTGGGCACCTTGAACTTCCGTTCGGTCTCGTTTGTCACCCAGTTCCACTCGACGGCGTAGTGCGACGAGCCCTGCTCGCCGTCGGTGTCAAGCGCCGTAAAGAGTAGCGTCCGGTTGTCGACCGGATCCACGTCGTAGTACCACTGGTACCGGTCGTGGACGAACACGGTCGACTTGTTGTCGGTCCTGATCCCCGCCAACACCCCGTCACCGACGTTGTCCCCGCGGGGTTCCCCGCCCTGTGTCGTGACGACGGTCAGGTTCGTCGGCGAGACCGTCGCCGCCGACGAATCGCGATCGACGCCCCCGTCGTACTGGACGCCGGCGAGCGCGACCGGCGTCACCAAGAGCAGGACGAGCAGCGGAACGAGGCGTCGCCCCCAGTACCGACGAGTCCCCATGGATAGCACGGACTGGTGACGACTAACTGATAACAGTTGCGATCATTTCGCGGCGAGACGGGGAGAGAATGGCGCTACTGCGCGGTCGGGGCGGCGTCGTCGGTCATCGCCTGCTTGACCTGTAGCGCGGCCGACGCCGCGAGGCCGTGAACGAGGTCGTCCCGCTCCTCGTCTGTGATCTCGACTTTGTCTTCCGTCGGCGAGTAGCCAGCACTGACGACCGAACCAAGCGGCGGTTGGACGGCGACGGTCGCGCGTGGCCCACCCGAGCCACTGGAGATTTCGGACCCGACGACGAACTCGTCGGGGAGCACCTCGCGAAGCCCGGCAGCGACGTGGGTCAGATCGCGACGGAGCGACTGACGCTGCTCGGGCGTCAGCGTCACCTCCTCGACGTCGGCCCCAAACTGTGTGTTACCGTACATTCGGTTTCCGATGCACATATGCGAACAGTGCTTAAAAACGCGACGATGCTTACAGTGCTGGCCGGCTTTGCCCGTAGGTCGCACAAACGACGGCACTGGCGTGTTCCCCGTCGGCCGCGACCGACCGCACGACAACGTTCTCGTCGACGAAGGTCCAGTCTCTGAGTTGCCGGCCAGCGGCCAGTCCCGCCTCGATCTCCTCGCGGACTTGCTCGGGGTCTTCGCCCGAAACCTCGTAGAAGATCCCGCGACCGGACTCGCTGCGCGCCCAGCCGATGCCCGCCGCCGCTCGCTCGCCGGGTTCGGCCGTGGCCGACGATTCGACGACGTGGAGTTCGTCTCCGACGGGACCGAGGTCCGGCGCGGTACCGACGACCTCGATCGACGGCTCGGCCGGGATCACGGACGAGAGCGTCACCAGATTGTAGTTGTGGATGCCCGCCTCGGCGAGGGCCGTGTCGAACGACGAGAGGGCCGTGGGACCGCTGGCGGTGCCCCACACGACTCGGATGACGCTCATACTCTCCTCTGGACGGCGCTCGCTGTAAGGGGTTTCGTTTCGTGTAGACGCAGTGGGTTCGGGGGACGCTCCAACAGAATCAAAAGCGATGTGTGTTACAACGAGATAGAGAGAGACGATGTACAGCGATATTCTCGTTCCGACAGACGGCAGCGACTCGATCGAGCAGGTGCTAGAGCACACAGTCGACATCGCCGAGGGACGAAACGTCACAGTCCACGCGCTCTACGTCGTCGACGACCGGGCGTTCCTGTCGATGGACGACGACATGAAGGACGAAGTACTGGAAGAGCTGAAAGCCGAGGGCAGAGCGGCCACATCGGACGTGGAGGCCGCCCTCGAACAGGAAGGCATCTCCGTCACGAAGACGATCATGCGCGGGCGGCCGGCAGATCACATCGTGTCGTACGTGAAAGACGCCGGTATCGATCTGGTCACGATGGGGTCACAGGCGGGCGAATACGAGCAGAACATGCTCGGCAGTACGTCCCAGAAGGTCGTCACGCAGTCCCCCGCACCGGTACTTACCGTCGACGTCTCCGAATCGACGGACGGACAGTAGCTCCCGCCCCTCCGAACGCGGGAGCGCCGACGGTTGACCCGCTAGTAGCCATTGAAAAATCGTTCCAATTGTTACTGTGGTTCGGTCGTCGATATCTGACAGACAGATCGTCGCCCATCAGCGCACTGACGAGGCGTCTGGTCGGCCGTCGCAGTGCAGCAAGGCCGGGCGATCGAGAGGCTTCAGGCGAACGCGACGGGCACGCTGCCGTCCTCGGCTCCGTCTTCGATCTTTTCGAGGGCGTCGTCGAAGTCGTCTTCGGTGACGTTCGTGCGCTGGTCGCGGATGGCGAACATGCCGGCTTCGGTCGCCAGCGAGGCCAGTTCCGCGCCAGAGAGGCCGTCAGTTTTCCCGGCGATGGTCGACAGGTCGACGGTGTCGGCCAGGTCCATCCCCTGCGTGTGGATCTCCAGGATGCGTTCGCGGCCGTCGAAGGAGGGATTGGGAACCTCGATGAGGCGGTCGAAGCGGCCGGGTCGGAGGATGGCGCGGTCGAGCATATCGAAGCGGTTGGTGGCGGCGATGATGCGGATCTCGCCGCGTTCGTCGAAGCCGTCCATCTCCGAGAGGAGTTGCATCATCGTTCGCTGGACCTCGGCGTCACCGGAGGTCTTCGATTCCGTTCGCTTGGCGGCGATGGCGTCGATCTCGTCGATGAAGATGACGGCGGGTTCGCGCTCGGCGGCCAGTTCGAACAGGTCCCGGACCAGTCGCGCGCCCTCGCCGATGAACTTCCGGACCAGTTCCGAGCCGGCCATCTTGATGAAGGTGGCGTCGGTCTCGTTGGCGACGGCCTTGGCCAGCATCGTCTTGCCGGTGCCCGGCGGGCCGTGCAGGAGGACGCCGGCGGGCGGTTCGATACCGATCTCGCTGAACTGCTCGGCGTTGATCAGCGGTTCCTCGACGGCCTCACGGACCTCGCGGATCTGCTCTTCGAGGCCGCCGATGTCGTCGTAGGTCACGTCGGGCGAGCCATCGACTTCCATCGCCTGTGCACGGGAGTCTTTCTCGGCTTCGAGGATCTGCTTGACGCTGAAGGAGTCGTTGATGGCGACGCGGTCGCCCGCTTCGAGGCGTTCGCGCATCGACGGGGACACTTCGGTCAGCACCTCCTGGTTGTTGCCGTGTTGCTTGACGATCACGCCGTCGTCGGTGAGTTCCTCGGCGGTCGCGATGTAGAGTGACGACGTTTTGAGCATCTCGTTTTCGCGCTCGATGCGGTCGACCTCGTCGGTGAGGTCGTGCTGGCGGTCGCGGGCCGAATCGAGTTGCGATTCCAGTTCGTCGTGGACCTCGACGATCTCGGCGAAGTGGTCCCGGAGCGCTTCGAGGCGCTCTTCGGGCGTCATATCCGGGTCGAGGTTCAACCGTGGCCGGTCGGGAAGCGAGGGACTGCGCGACATCTGGTTATCGAACGTAGGGAACTGAACTATTAAGGGCCTTTGGGTCAGGTACGCATAACCGACCCGGCACCGTGAACGCTACATCAACTGGTCGAACTCGTCGAGATAGTCCCCGTAGGTGTCGATCGCCGCTTCGACCGGGGCCGAGGTAGACATGTCGACGCCAGCGCCTTGCAGCAGTTCCAGCGGGTACTCGCGGGAACCACTGCTGAGGAAGTCGATGTAGTCGTTGGCGGCGGGTTCGCCCTCGTCCAGAATGTTGTCGACCAAGGCGACGGCCGCCGAGATGCCCGTCGCGTACTGGTAGACGTAGAACGACCGGTAGAAGTGAGGAATGCGCATCCACTCGCGGGCGATCCGGTCGTCGACGTTGGCCGGTTCGTAGTAGTCGGTCTTGAGGCCGTGATACAGCTCGTCCAGTCGGTCGGGGGTCAGCGGTTCGCCGGCCTCGCTCATCTCGTGGGCGCGGTGCTCGAACTCGGCGAACATGGTCTGGCGGAACAGCGTCGACCGGAAGCGTTCGAGGTACTCGTTGAGGACGTGCCGGCGCAGGCGCTCGTCCTCGACGGTGTCGAGCAGGTGGTGGGTGAGCAGCGTCTCGTTGACCGTCGAGGCCACCTCGGCCACGAAGATCTCGTAGCCCGAGTAGACGTAGGGCTGTTCCTCGCTGGTGTACTCGCTGTGCAGGGAGTGGCCCAGTTCGTGGGCCAGCGTGTACATCGACTCCACGTCGTCCTGGTAGTTCATCAGGATGAACGGCTGGGAGTCGTAGGTCCCACCGGAGTAGGCTCCCGACTGCTTGTTGGCCGTCTCGTACACGTCGACCCAGCGCGATTCGAGGCCCTCCGAGACGCGGGACTGGTAGTCCTCGCCCAGCGGGGCGACGGCGTCGACGACGTACTCACAGGCCTGCTCGTACTCGATTTCGGGCGACTCCTCCTGTACGAGCGGGACGTAGAGGTCCCACATCTCCAGCTCTTCGGCGCCGATGGCCTCTCGCTTCAGGTCGGCGTGGCGGTGCAGCGCGTCCAGATTCTCGCGGACCGTGTCGACGAGCGTGTCGTACACGTCCACGGGAACGTTCGGGCCGTCCAGTGCAGCCTCGCGGGCGGTGTCGTAGTTGCGCGCCTGCGCCATCTTCACGTCGGTCTTGACGCTGTTCTTGTAGGCCGCGCCGACGGCGTTGCGCACCGTCTCCCACTCGTCGTAGAACGATTCGTACACTCGCTGGCGGAAGTCACGGTCGGGCCGCTTCTGGAGGGTCGTGAAGTTGTTCAGCGTCACCGGCTGTTCGTCGCCGTCGGGGTCTTCGACGCTGGGGAACTCCATGTCGGCGTTGGCCAGCATGTTGTACACCTCGCCCGACGCGCCGGTGACCTCGCCCAGTTCGGCCAGCAGGTTCTCGACCTCCGGTGAGCGAGTGTGTTCTCGCATCCGCAACACGTCGTCGAAGTAATGCTCGTACTCCGCCAGTGCCGGCTCGTCGTCGATCATCGCGTCGATGTCGTCCCAGTCCAGGTCCTGTAGCGCCGGTTCGAGGAAACTCGCCGCACTCGACGCATCCGAGGACAGCGACTGCGACCGGGCGGTCAACGCCTGATACTGGTCGCGGGTCGTGTCCTCGTCTTTCCGCATCCGGGCGTAGGAGGCCACGTTGGCGACGGTTCGCATCAGTTCTTCGTAGGTCTCCAGTGTCGCGAGCAGGGTCTCGGCGTCGTTGGTGGCCTCGCCCTCGTAGGCCGCCAGGTCCTCGACGAGGGCTTCGGCCTCCTCGTAGGCAGCCTCCCAGTCCTCGTCGGTCGCGTACAGCGATTCCAGGTCCCACTTGTACTCGTCGTCGATCTCAGATCTGTCGGGCACCGAACTCATGTCCGGCCGTTAGCCCCTCGGTACCGTAAGTCTTGCCGGGCCTGGGAAACCCCTATCCCCGCTCCGTGTGCATCGGTCACGCATGACGAATCCGACCGTCGTCTTCCCCGAGGCCCGCGCCGTCGAACTGCAGGACCGCGACCGACCCACACCGGGCGGTGACGAGGTCCTGATCGAGACGGACACCACCGTCGTCAGCACCGGCACCGAACTGACCGTCCTCTCGGGCGAGTACCCGGACCACTCGGTCTGGGACACCTACGGCGAGTATCCCTTCGTCGCCGGCTACACCAACGTCGGCACCGTCGTCGAGGCCGGCGACGGGGCCCACCTCGAACCGGGAACACGCGTCGCCTCGTGGACGCCCCACGCCGCCTACGTGACGGCCAGCGCCGACGACTGCGTCCCCGTCCCGGACGACGTGAGTGACGCCGAGGCCGCCCTGTTCGTGATCGCACAGATCGTCATGAACGGCATCCGACGGGGGCGCGTGACGTGGGGTGAGACCGCCGTCGTCTACGGCGCGGGCATCCTCGGGCAGTTCGCGACCCGGCTCTGTCAGCTCGCCGGGGCCGAGACGGTCATTGGTGTCGACCTCGCGCAGAACCGCCTCGACTTCCTGCCCGACGACCCCGCTGTCGTCGCGGTCGACCCCGACGATGAGATCCCTGCAAAAGTCGTCCAGACGGTATCGAACGGCCGCTTCGCCGACGTGTGCTTCGAGGTGACGGGCAACCCCGACGCCATCCCCGAGGAGTTCGAGGTGCTTCGCGATCAGGGACGGCTAGTCCTGCTGTCGAGCCCCCACGGCGAGACGACGCTGGACTTTCACGACTCCGTCAACGCCCCCAGCACGGAGATCATCGGCGCGCATCAGCTTTCTCACCCCAGCACCGCCACTGTCGCCGATCCGTGGACGAAGCGGCGACACGCCGAGTTGTACTTCTCGTACCTGCGACAGGGTCGGCTGGCCGTCGCGGACCTCTTTACACACGCCGTCGACCCGGCCGACGCGCCGGATCTGTACCGCGACCTGCTCGACGACCGGACGCAGGCGATGGCCGTTCGGATCGAGTGGTAGCGCCGCGGTCGACCGACTACTCGACGCCGTCGCGGATCGCGCCCGCGACACGGGCACCGGCCAGTCGCTCGACGTGGCGCTGGGCGAACACCTCCCGGACGCTCTCGCGGGCGTCGTCGTCGACTACAAAGTCGATGCCGTAGTCGACGGCCGACAGCACCAGCGGCGTCGGTGGGGCGGGCGCGACGCCCTCGGGCCCCTGGATCGGGTCGTCGTCGAGGACGCGCTCGACCTTCGACGGCGGCGCGTCCTCGCTGGCGACCTCGTCGACGAGGCCGACGACGCGCCGGACCAACTGTCGACAGAACCCACCGGCTCGGAGCCGACAGACCAGGAACGGACCGTCACGAGTCAGGTCGATCGAGAGGTCCCGGACCGTCCCGTCATCGTCGGGCGTCAGATTGTGAAAGTCGTGCTCGCCAGCGAGGGCGGCCGCGGCCTCGTTCGCCCGCTCGTCGTCGGCGTCGGGGGCGTACAGGTGGTAGACGTACTCGCGTTCGCGGGCGTCGTGAGTGGCGTGGAAGTCGTCGCGCACGTCCGCGCTGGCCCACGCCCGCACGTCGGCCGGCAGTTCGCTGTTGAACGCCGCCGGCGAGAGCCACTCCGGTGCCGCGAAGGTAACCGTTTGCGCGAGCGCCGACACGCCCGCGTCGGTCCGGCCCGCCGCAGCGTAGCCCTCGGGGACGTCGCCGTCGGTGACGCCCAACCGCGAGAGCGCCGCCAGTAGCTCCCCCTCGACGGTCGCCACGTCGGGCTGGCGCTGGAAGCCGTGATACGGAGTCCCGTCGTAAGCGATCCGAAAGGCGCGCATACCTCGACTCCGTTCGTCGCCCACTTATACCGACCGTTGTCGACGTTTTCCCGGTCGACCGCATGACTACGTGCGGTCGATCCGGTACAGAACGACAACGATCCGTATTACAGCGTGGCGTTCCCGGACGCCGGGAGAACGGGCCGGCTTTAGGTGCCCGGACGACCAAACGCGAACGATGGCACACGACGCCACCGGTACCGCCCAGTTCCCCCGCCCACCACGATCGTTCGTCGACAAACGGGACCGCGAGATCGAGATTTCGACCGTCGACACCGCCGACAGCGAGGCACTCGTCGACATGTACGCCGCCTACACCGATGCCGACCGCGCGCAGGGTATCCCACCGCGAGAACGGCGCGACATCCAAAGCTGGGTCGACGTGCTGCTGGACGACGGTATCAACCTCGCCGCGTGGCACGCCGAACGGGCCGTCGGCCACGCCGCCCTCCTGCCCTACGACGACACCGCCGAACTCGTCATCTTCGTCCACCCCGACTATCACCACGCCGGGATCGGGTCACGGCTGATTCGCGCGCTGCTCGGGGCCGGTCAACGGGCGGATCTCACACACGCCTGGCTCTCGGTCCAGCGGGACAACCACGTCGCGATGAACCTCTACCGGTCGGTCGGGTTCGAGACGACCGAACGCGACCGCAGCGAACACGAGATGGAACTCGATCTGGCGTAGCTACTCCTCGTCGATCAGTAGCTCTCGGTCCGTGTCGCTCGCTTCGACAGCGAGGGTTTCGGTCTCCAGTAACCGATCCAGTCGCGTCTCGAACTCGTCTTTCGAGAGCTCGCCACGAGCGTAGCGCTCGCGGAGCAGTTCGACGGGATCGGCGTCGGTCGACTGCGGTTCGTCGTCGTTCTCGGACGCTGCGACGAGTGGGAGGTCCGCACCCAGCAGCGCGACCAGTGGGATCAGGACGAAGACGCCGAGCACGAACAGCGCGGGGACCAGCGTCCCGCCGCCGAGGATGGCGGCCATGGAGGTGAACCCGAAAGTCAGGATGGCGATGGTACCGACGAGTCGCCACTTGTCCATCGGAAACAGGGAACTCATAGTCTGCGCTACGAACACAGGGATAAAAATGTCAGTGGTTACGTGAGATCGTCGTACGTCGGCCGCTCGCGGTCGCCGGGGAAGGCATCGACCGGCGCGGTCGTCTGGTCGCCACTGGCCATGTCCTTGACGGTGACCTCGTCGTTTTCGAGGTCGTTCTCGCCGACGATGACCACCGTCTCGGCGTTGATCGAGTCCGCGTAGCCCATCTGGGCCCCGAAGCTCCGATCCGACACATCCGTCTCGACGACGTTGCCCCGCTCGCGCAGGTCCCGAGCGATCCGGGCCGCCACGGGACGGGTGTCGCCGACCTGCAGGACGTAGTAGTCCGTCGCGACGGCCTCCTCGGGCCAGACACCCGCCCGCTGGAGCAGGAGCGGAAGCGTCGAATTGAGGACTCCCGGCGCGAACCCGACGGCCGGCGTCGGTTCCCCGCCGAAGCCCTCGATCAGGTCGTCGTAGCGACCGCCGCCGAAGACGGCCCGTGAGACCTCGCCCGTGGAGTCGAAACACTCGAAGACGACGCCGGTGTAGTAGTCCAGTCCCCGCGCCGTCGTCAGCGAGACGGTGCAGTACTCGCGCACGCCGAAGTCCTCCGCCGCCGAGAGCACGTTCTGGAGGTTCTCGACAGCGTCGCCGACCTGCTCGGAACCGCTCGCCTCGGCCAGTTCGTCGAGGTCGTCCTCGTCGGTCTGGAGCCACCCGTCGAAGCGCTCGGCCTGTGCGAGCGATAGGCCCGCCGACTGCAACTGCGAGAGGTACTCGTCGCGGTCGATCTTCGCGCGCTTGTCGACCGTGCGGATCGCCTCGCGCGTGTCCACATCGGCGTCAAAGGAGTCCAGCAGCCCGGAGAGAATGTCACGATGGGAGACGCGGAAGTCGAAGTCCTCGGCCGAGAGTCCCAATCCAGTGAGCATGTCCGCCGCGACCGCCAGAATCTCGGCGTCGGCCGAGGGGTCGCTCGACCCGAAGATGTCGATGTTGGTCTGGTAGAACTCCCGGAAGCGCCCCTGCTGGACCTGCTCGTAGCGCCAGAACGGTCGCGTGGAGACCCACTTGATCGGCTTGGACAGTTCCTGCTGCTTGGCGACGACCATCCGCGCGACCGTCGGCGTCAGCTCCGGGGCCAGGGCCACGTCCCGACCGCCTTTATCCTCGAAGTGGTACAGCTCCTCGACGATCTCCTCGCCGCTCTTGTCGGTGTACAGCTCCGTCGCCTCCAGCGCCGGCGTGGTGATCTCGCGGAACCCGTACTGGCGGGCCGTGGTCTCGACCTCGTCGATGACCTGCCGGTAGGCGGCCATCTCGTCGGGGTACACGTCGCGAAACCCCTTCAGCGAGTCGTACATGTCCCGGAATACAGGCAGGGCCCGCTTGAAACTGTCCTTTACCGACTCGGTGTCGTATTGTCGACGACCGCCGGGGATCAGTGCGCTCTTTGGAACGAACACCAGAACCATCGTATGGTCGGTACAGGGACACTCGTTATCGGCGCCTCGATCGTCGTCGTGATGGGAGTGGCGCTTGTTCTCTTGGTTCGTCTATTTCGCGACGCCGACAAGCCGTGAGCAGCACCCGCTATCGACGCCCGACGACGCGAGACTGGGTGTGCTCGGGGAACACGTCTGCGACGGTGTCGTCCCCGTACTCCGCTCGCATCAACGCCCGCAGTTCCGTCTCGTAGTCGGCCTTCGGGGTCGTCTCACTGGGACCGGTCTCGACCCGAAGCCGTTCGGCCACGAGCACGTCGATAGCCTCACGCCCGAACCCACCCAGCGGTGCCAGATAGTCCACCTCGAAGCGGTCCTCGACACTCTGTGCGAGCGAGCGGTCGACCGTCGGCACGCGGTCGTCCCGCCGGGTGCCGTCGGCGACGGCGTCGAACCGCTCGTCGGCCGCGATGGTCTCGACGGCGTGTTCGTGGACCTGCTGGATCCCGTTCCGTGGGTAGCCGTCCTCGACCATCCGCTCGACGGCCGACTCGGCGACAACCCGATCCAGTTCCAGCGTCGCGAAGTCGAAGCCGACCGCTTCGGCCGCCGCTCGGCCGTTCTCGACGACACCCTCGCCGCCGACAGCGCCACCACCGGTATCGATCCCGAACGTCCCCGTAACGAGGGTCACGTCGTACAGCGGTTCGAGGACGAGCGCCGCCAGCGTCGAGTCCTTGCCGCCGCTGTACAACAGGCCACACTCCATTACCGACGACGGATGTCGAAGCTCTTGGAATCGGGCGTGAGTTCCTTGAGCAACTCTTTCATCTTGTCGTCGTCGATCTTGCCCTGCACACGACCGCTCTGGGCCAGCGAGACGATCTGCTGCTCGATCTGCTCGCCGCGCTGGGGCTTTGACATCTTGACGGTGTTGAGCCGCTTGCGCGCCTCGTCGGTGAGGTTCTGGCGAAGGATGGCCTTCTTCTGGGCCTCACGCTGCTGCTGGGCCTCCTCGCGGGCCTCGGCGTCGCCCTCGCCGCCCTGCTGTTCTTTGAGCTGTTCCATCTTCTTCTCGCGCAGTTCCTCGAGTCGTTCCTCGTCTGGCTCACCACTCATGGGTTCTCTACCCTACCTACTGGCTTCGCACCAAAATTTCTTTCCTACTAAGCCCTCGCGGCGTCACCCGACCTGCCGCGCAGGTCGGGTTCGCTCGCTCTGCGAGCGCACTGGCGTGCGCCGCTCGACCTTAGTATTGCGCCAGGCCGCCTTGCGCACGCCGAGCGACGCTCGGCGGCGCTTGAGTCGCCTGTCGGCTCTCTGTAGCGGCGCGCCCGAGTACGCGCCGCCGACCGCACCACAACCGCGCCCCGTGCCTCCCCTGCGCTCGCGATGAAACGCGAGCGTCGGCATCCTGACGGCTGGCCAGCAAGCTACGTTCGATTCGGCGGACAAACAAGCGACGGTTGTTCGGCTGTGCGGGCAAAGATAGCGAGGAGCATTCGCGCGAACGAGCGGTCCGAAGGACCCGGTAGTTCGCGCGATTCACCGGAATCGCCGTCGGCGATTCCGGCTTTTTCGCCCACGTTTTTCGACAAGCGGTGCGCCGGAGGCGCACCCGCAGTCGAAAAAGGTGGTAGCTTAGGCGTAACGCTCGAGTTCGGGTCGGTCGAGGTCTTCCATGACCTCGCCGGCCAGGTCGTCGAGGAACGCGCGGCCGTCGGCGGAGACGCGCCGGCCCTCGCCGCCGGCGGCTTCGACGTAGCCGACTTCTTCGAGTTGCTGCAGGATGGTGCGGATGATGTTGCCCGATGCCTCCGTCTTGTGCGGGGGACGGACCTGATAGCGGTTGGTGCCGCCCTTGGACGTGCCGTAGGCAGTTCGGAGCGTGCCGACGCCGACGGGGCCGTCGGTGGCGACCTTGCGGAGGACGCTGGCGGCGCGGCGCTGCCAGAAGTCGTCCTGCTCGGGTGGGAGTTCTCGGTCGATGCCTGTCTTGGTGAACTCGGCCCAGTCGGGTGCCTCGATGGCATCCTCCTCGGCGAGCTCGAGCGCGGCGGCCTCGATGAGCTCGTCCGCGGGTACGTCGTAGAGCGTCGTCATTGCACTTTCGTTCCCGGCGGCGTCATTTAAGGGCATCGTTTACTCCCGACCATAGCCCGGTACGAGATGGCGTCACACGGCGCGTCTGGCGGCTCTCGGGGTGCCGCTACGCACCGTTGGTGGCTCGGTCGGCGCCGAGAAAGCTGGCGACGCCGCCGCCGATAAAGATCGGGAGCCAGTAGTGTGCGCCGCGGTAGAGCAACACCGCCGAGAGGGCGACTGCCGAGGGAACGCCGGCGGTCGGGACCAGCAGCGTCACCATCACCGTCTCGATGGCCCCGGAACCGCCGGGCAAGGGCATCACGCCCGCGACCATGCTGACCGGGATGACGAGCATGACGGCCGATAGCGGGACCGTGTAGCCAAGCGAGTACAGCGAGAGCCACAGCGAGGAGATCATCGCGAGCCAGCCAAGCGCCGAGAAGCCGGTCGCCACGACGAGGGCTCGCCGATCCCCGGCGACACGGTCGATCGAGGTGAAAAAGCCCTCGATGCGGCTCTCGATCCCCGACTTCGACGGGGGCGACGTTCGCGGGACGAGCCGACCGAGCTGTCGGGCGACCGGCGTGACGACCCGGACGACGGCTGCTTCGAGTTCGTAGCGGTAGCGCCAGCCGAGGAACGCGCCGACCGGAAGGGCAACCGCGAGGACGGCGACAGCGCCGGCGGCAAACAGGAGATTTCGACCGAGGCGGACGGTCCCGGCGGCGAAGAACGTGAATCCGGCGATGGCGAAGCCGATCGACGGGACGAAGTGCAGCGTGTCGACGCTGGCGATGGCCGCGAGGCCGGTCTCGTACTCCGTGTCGGCGGCCTGTGAGATCAACAGCGCGCTGACCGGTTCGCCGCCGGCCTGCCCGAACGGCGTGACGTTGTTCGAGAACACCGCCGCCGTGAACACGAGGACCGCAGTGTGGGCCGGCACGGGCGACCCCAGCGAGTCGAGGACCGTCTTGAGCGCCATTCCCCAGAGCGCGAGCCAGACCAGCGACAGCGGGACCAGCAGCCACAGAACCGAGAGGTCGGCCCGGGCCAGCGAGTCGAGGATGTCACCGAGGCCGACGAACCAGACGAGGGCGGCGAGGACGGCGAGCGCACCAGCGAAGCCGACGATCGTCGGCAGACGGTCTCCCATACCGGCACAGATCAGCGGCGTGCGTTTCAAATCATCGGAACTGTCGGGAGTGGGACGGCGAGGCCGCGAAACGGGACCGTTTTTTGTCCCGACGGCGACCGACGCACATGGACGAACGCGCGGCCCTCGCGATGGTGGGCGAGCGCCTGCCGGCGGCGGGCGACGACTGTGCCGTCGTCGACGGCCAGGTGCTGACGACGGACATGCTCCACGAGACGACGGACTTTCCGCCAGGAACGACCCGCTACACCGCCGGCTGGCGGGCGGTCGGGGCCTCGCTGTCGGACGTGGCGGCGATGGGGGCCGACGCGACCGCGGCTGTCGCGGTCTACGGCGCGCCAAGCTTCGACGCCGACGAACTGACGGCCTTCGTCGACGGGGCCAGCGACGTGTGCGAACGCGTCGACGCGGAGTACGTCGGCGGTGATCTGGACGGCCACGAGGAGTTCACCGTCGCGACGACCGGTCTCGGGCGGACCGACGACCCCGTGCTGCGGTCCGGGGCCAACGTCGGTGACGCGGTCTGTGTGACCGGGACACTCGGCCGGAGCGGCGCGGCACTGCGGCTGTTCGACCGTGGTGCAGTCGAGCGGGCGAACGAACTGTTCCGCTTTACGCCCCGTGTCGCAGCCGGGAACGCACTGGCCGGGACCGCGACGGCGATGATGGACTCCAGTGACGGGCTGGCTCGCTCGCTCCACCAGCTCGCCGAGGCCTCGGACTGCGGGTTCGCCGTCGAGTCACCGCTGCCAATCGACGACAGCGTCGACGACGTGGCCGAAAACGAGAACGAGCGGCTGGAACTGGGCGCGTTCTTCGGCGAGGACTTCGAACTGGTGTGTACGATCCCCGAGCAGGCCGTCGAGCGGGCTCGTGACGAGGTGCCATGTCGTCTCACGCGGGTCGGGACCGTCACCGACAGCGGCGTCACGCTCGACGGCGATCCGCTGCCGGATCGCGGGTACAGTCACTAAGCCTGACGGCGGACCGGTTCAGGTCACCAGTTCGAACGGTACCGGCGTGAAACAGAGGATCCCGAGGACGAACGTGAAGATCCCCAGCACGGTCCGCTTCGTGTCCAGCGGCGAGTCGCGGATCGGGTCCGCCGGGCCTGCGTAGGCCAGTCCCGTCGCGAGCACGCCCCACATGACCCAGATGCCGACGGCGTTGGTCACGTCCTGCAGGAAGTAGAGGTAGCCCGCCAGCGCGAACAGCGCTGCGGGGACGGCGGCCGCGATGGTCTCCTGGCGCTTGCCGTACAGCGCGCGGACGATGTGGCCGCCGTCGAGTTGCCCGACCGGGAGGAGGTTCAGGAACGTGATGAACATCCCGACCCACCCGCCGAACACGACCGGGTGCAGTGGCTGGGTGCGCAGCGTCTCCAGCGTCCCGGTGGCGAAGGCGATCAGTTCCAGCAAGAGCGGGTTGTGAAAGTCGACGTAGGGGGCGTCCGGATTGGCCGCCATGGCCTCCTGCGTGACGACCGGATCGAGCTGGAGCCCGATCGCCGAGACGACGACCGTCGCGACCAGTCCCGCGAGCGGGCCGGACGCGCCGATGTCGAACAGCGCCTTGCGGTCGGGAATCCGGCCTTTCATGCGGATCACCGCGCCCATCGTCCCGATCAGCGTCGGGAACGGGATGAAATAGGGGAGGCTCGCGTCGACACCGTGGTAGCGACTGGCCGCGTAGTGGCCGAGTTCGTGAATCGCGAGGACGCCCAGGACCGCCGCGACGAACGGCCAGGCCCGGAAGATACCGAGCGGGTCGCTCGCGATGTCGACGTTGTACCACTGGACCGCGCCGACCAGCAGGGTCGAGGCGACGGTCAGCAGCCCGAGCAGGATGTTCGTCCACGGAATCCCGTCGACACCGATCGAGTAGGGTCGGGCGACGAGTACCCAACCGTGGGTCGGGATAGCGGTCTCGTCGGTCGGTCTGTACTCGCGTTCGAGCGAGATTTCGTAACCGGCCTCGTGGAACGGCTCCCAGAGCTGACGCTCGACGGCCTCGGGCTGAATACGCGGATCGCCGACGTACAGCAGCCGATCACCGTCTCGACGTACCTGATAGACCCTGAAAACGGACGCGAGACGCTCGACCGACGGCGCTGCCGTCGGCGAGTCTGGCCGATCCATCAGCGTTTACTACGCGTCGCGCGAGCATAAAACCCCGGACGGGGACCAGTCCGAGAGAGCCCTAGGCGTGGGTTACTGCGACGGGAGTGGAGTCAGGGAGGGCTAGTCGGGGCGTCACTGTGCGGGTTCGACGCGCCAGGTAGTCGCGCTCGTGTAGGACCACTTCTCGACCTGTAGCTCGGCCGAATCCTTGAGCTTCACCATCAGCGCGCCGATCTCCTTGGGTGAGAGGCCGACCTCGTCCGCGATGAACTTGCTCTTGAAGTAGAGTTCACCGTTGTTGGCCTTCTCCGTGAGGAACGCTTTCAGACGGTCTTCCTTGCTCATCTCGTCCGTGGAGGGCTGCACAGTTGTGCTCATCTTTGTGACCTCACTCACCCATTCCGGCGCTGAGAGTATATAAAGGAAGGAAGCTTCGCGCCGCTTCGGCCACTTTCAGGGTGAATCATGCAAAAATGGACCTTTTACGAAGAGACGAGAGACTACGAGACGTTTTATCGAATGCTTTGAGGCCGTAAACCGCACAAAATAATCCAACCATGGAAATCTGAAATAATATCGGTGAAGGTAGGACTATCCGCTGCAAAATAAGAATTTATTGCCGGTTGTTCGCCGGCGGCTGACGGGCGTCAGACGCACTTGCGGCGGTCTTGACAACCCTTAAGACTGCCTCGGGGCTACGCTGGCACAATGAAAGTAGTCGTCTCCGTCGGCGGGAGCGTCCTCGCACCCGATCTGGAGCCGGATCGGGTCGCCGCGTACGCTCGTGCCATCGAGACACTCCAGGAAGCGGGACACACCGTCGGGGTCGTCGTCGGCGGCGGGCCCACGGCACGCGAGTACATCACGACTGCCCGGGACCTGGGGGCCAACGAGATCGAACTCGACCAGCTCGGCATCGCCGTTACCCGGCTCAACAGCCGGCTGCTCATCGCCGCACTGGGCGACGCCGCCGCGCCGGCACCGATCGAGAGCTACGACGGCGGCCGGGAGGCGATCAAGCGCGGCGACGTTCCCGTGATGGGTGGGACCGTCGCCGGTCAGACGACCGACGCCGTCAGCGCCGCACTGGCCGAGCACGTCGACGCCGACCTGCTCGTCTACGCCACGAGCGTTCCGGGCGTGTTCAGCGCCGACCCCAACGAGGACGACAGCGCCGAACGCTACGACGAGATCGCCGCCTCGGGGCTGGTCGATCTGATCGCCGACATCGAGATGGACGCGGGCAGTAACGCACCGGTCGACCTGCTGGCGGCGAAGATCATCGAACGCGCGGGCCTGCGCTCGATCGTCCTCGACGGCACCGATCCGGCAGCCGTCGAGCGGGCGATCCGAACGGGCGAGCACGACGGGACCGACGTAGTGCCAAACGGCGTCGGGGCGGCCCCCCGAGAGTGGGACCAAGCATGAGCGAGAGCGACGACCAGACGACGGACCCGTACTCGCTGGGCGACCACGACGAGGAGGGGGCCGAAGACGGACACACCGTGTTCTGGGCCGACGAGGCGGCCGACGAGATCGAGGCCCGCGAGCCGACCGAGCCGGTCGTGATCAAGGGCGCTATCTCCCCCTCGGGCGTCCCGCACCTCGGAAACCTCAACGAGATCATGCGCGGGTACTTCGTCGCCGAAGCGCTGCGTGACCGCGGCTACTCGGTCCGACAGGTGTTCACCACCGACGACCGCGACCCGCTTCGGAAACTCCCGCGAAAGCTCGCGGACTTGGACGGTAACATCGTCGATCTGGGGGAGGTCAACGCCGGCGCGCTCGGCCAGAACCTCGGCCATCCCTACACCGACATCCCCGACCCCTTCGGCTGCTGTGACTCCTACGGTGATCACTTCTCGAATCTCATCGAGTCCTCCGCCGAGATGCTCGGGGTCGACATCGACATCGTCTCGACGACCGACCTCTACGAGGACGGCGAGTTCGAGGAACTGACCCGGTTCGTACTCGAGAATCAGGAACAGGCTCGCTCGGTCCTCGGCGAGTACCAGGACAAGGTCGACGAGGACTACGTCCCATTTAATCCGATCTGTGGGGAGTGCGGCAAGGTCACGGAGACGGTGACGGGGGTCGACACCGACGCGGGCACGGTCGAGTACCGCTGTACCGACATGGAAGCGGGCGATCAGGTCATCAGCGGGTGTGGCCACGAGGGAACCGCGACGCTGCGCGAGGGCAAACTGCCGTGGCGCTTCGAGTGGCCCGCGGGCTGGGACGTGCTGGGCGTCGACTTCGAACCGTTCGGCAAGGACCACGCCGAGGGGTCCTGGCCCTCCGGGGTCGACATCGCCGAGAACGTCTTCGGCACTCAGCCGCCGGTGCCGATGGTCTACGAGTGGTTCACGCTCGACGGGAAACCGTTCTCCTCCTCGGAGGGCCACGTCGTGATGGCCCACGACGTGCTCGAACTGCTCGAACCGGAAGTGCTGCGCTACTTCTTCTCGAAAGACCCGAGCAAGGCCCGGGACTTCAGCATCGAACGCCTCGACCAGCTGGTCGACGAGTTCGACCGGACCGAGCGGCTCTACTTCGACGAGGAATCGGGAACGGAGCGCGAGGAGGGGCTGGCAAAGCAGGCCTACCCACCGTCGATCAGGCCGACTGTGGCCCAGCGGTTCGACCACGCGCTCGGCGAGGGAGCCTGGCGCGGGATGGCGAACGACCAGGCCGCTCGCGAGACGGTCGCCGACCTGCTCGACGACGACTTCGCCGACCGCGTCCGCATCCCCTACACCTTCGCGGCAGTGCTAGGGATGTTCGACGACCCCGAACTCCGGGCCGACGTGGCCCGCAAGGAAGGCCACCTCGTCGACGACACGCCCGAGTGGGCCGTCGAGACCGCGATGGGACGGGTCGAACAGGCCAGCGAGTGGGCCAGCCGCACGGACAACGAGTTCAACTACGAGCTGAAACGCGCCGCGGTCCCCGAGGTTGACTTCGAACCGGCCGTCGGGGACGCGCTCGACGAACTGGCCGACTTCGTCGCCGAGGGCCACGACGGCGAGACGATTCAGGGCGAGATCTACGAGACCGCAAAGCGCCACGACGTGCCCATTGGCGATCTCTTTTCGGCTGGCTACCGGCTCCTGTTCGACGAGGACGAGGGGCCACAGCTTGGCCCGTTCGTCGCGAAACTCGACCGCGATTTCGTCGTCGAACGATTCCGGCGCAATCGGTAGACCAAACCCTCTTTGCCGGGAGGGTCTTCTATCCGACCGAATGGTCAGTACGTTCACGTGGGTCCTCGTCGGCGTCGTCGCCTACACCATTCTCGGGATGGTGCTGCGAACGCGAGGACTGCTCCCGGAGTACGTCAGACTCTCCGGCCCGATCACGACCCTCCACACGAAGAAGGGGCGAGTGTTACTCGAACGGCTCGCCCGGCCCAAGCGGTTCTGGCGCGCGTGGGGGAACGTTGGCTTCGGGCTGGGACTGGTCGTCATGGTCGTCTCGTTCGTCGCGTTCTTCTCCGCCGGCTACAACTCGGTCGTCGATCCACAGCCCTCACAGCTCAACGAACCGCGCAACGTGCTGGCGATCCCCGGCGTCAACGAGTTCCTCCCGCTGGCCGTCGCCCCCGAGATTCTCGCGGGGCTGGCGCTGGGCCTGATCGTCCACGAGGGCGGTCACGGCCTGTTCTGTCGGGTCGAGGACATCGACATAGAGTCGATGGGACTGGCGCTGCTCGCTGTCATCCCAATCGGGGCCTTCGTCGAACCCGACGAGGAAGACGTCCAGCGGGCCAGTCGTGGCTCGCAGGTCCGGATGTTCGCCGCCGGCGTCACCAACAACTTCGCGATCTCGCTGATCGCCTTCCTCCTGCTCTTTGGCCCAGTGATGGGATCGTTCGCGGTCGTCGACGGCGCGAAGGTCGGCGGCGTCCTGAGCGGGTCGCCCGCCGCAGAAGCGGGACTCGAACAGGGCAATGTCGTCACCGCCGTCGACGGGCAGCCGATCGCCTCGGGGCGGGACCTCGAAATGGCACTCGCGAACACGACCGACCGCTCCGTCGACCTGCAGTTGCGCGGCGGTGAGACCGTCCCACTGGAGCGGTCGATCATCGTCCGGGGTAACGTCACGAGCGTCCCGGTCAGGACCAACAGCACGATCCGGGCGATCAACGGCACGGCCGTCCACACGGAATCGGAGTTCTACCGCGTCGCCCGGAACAACACGGTCGCCGACGTGACGACCAGTGCCGGCAACGCCACCGTCGTCATGGGCGCGTTCGGCCGCGTCACCGCCGACAGCCCACTCGTCGACGAGGGCGTGCCGGCCGAAGGGACGATCGTGATCACGTCCATCGACGGCGAGCGGATCGTCTCGCAGAACGACTTCCAGCGTGTGATGAGTGACAGAGGGGACGGTGACGAGGTCGGGATCGTCGGCTACGTCGACGGCCAGCGCGAGACGTTCACCGTCACACTCGGGGCCGATGGGCTCGGCGTGAACACCGCGCCCGACGTCGGCGGCCTGACGGTCGACGACTTCGGCGTCGGCTACTACCCGGCGGGTGCCTTCCTCGAACTCCTCGGTGGTAGCACCGGCGGCGAGACCGGCGTGGCCGACCTGGGGATCGCCCAGCGGATCTTCACGATGCTCGTGCTCCCCTTCGCCGGCGTGGCCAGCGGGCTGGGCTACAACTTCCCCGGCTTCACCGGCTTCTGGACGAACTTCTTCGAGGTCGGCGGCGTCGTCGGCGCGCTCGGCGACGGGCCTGGCTTCCTGCTGGCGAACGTCCTGTTCTGGACCGGGTGGATCAACCTCCTCATCGGCCAGTTCAACCTCGTGCCGACGTTCCCGCTGGACGGTGGTCACCTGTTACGGGCCAGCGTCGAGTCGGTCGTCGCTCGCCTCCCCATCGAGGGGAAGCACTCCCTGACCACGGCCGTGACGGGCGCTATCACGATCACGATGATCGTGAGCCTGCTCATGATGGTGTTCGCCCCGCGACTCCTGACCTGACGGGCACTTTCCCCCGCGGGAGCAGGCGAGTTCGTTATCCCTATACCGACTCCCGTGAAAGCCGCGGGTATGTTCCGCCAGACTCGTTCGGAGGTCGAAGCCGCCCTCGAAACCGCCCTCGAGGGGCTCGACCTGCCGAGCGACGACCTCGGTATCGAGGAGCCGCCAGAAGACGTGGCGGCCGTACTCGCCTCCAGCGCCGCGTTCCGACTCGCGGGCGAGGTCGGGGCACCGCCGCCGAAGGTGGCCGCCGACGTCGCAGCCGAGATCGACGCCGCCGACCTCGAATACGTCGACAGCATCGAGCAACAGGGGGCCTACGTCAACTTCCTGCCCAGTGAGGCCTACTTCGCGGGGACGCTCGAAGCGGCCCAGGCCGACGGCTTCGGTCGCCTGCCCGACCGCGAGACGAGCGTCGTCGTCGAACACACCTCCGCGAACCCGACCGGCCCGGTCCACGTCGGTCGCGCTCGCAACCCCATCATCGGCGATGCGCTCGCTCGCGTTCTCGACTACGCGGGCTACGACGTGGATCGCCACTACTACGTCAACGACGCCGGCCGCCAGATCGCCGTGTTCACGTGGGCCTACGAGACGTTCGACGAGTCCGACCTGCCCGAACCGGAACGCGAGTCGCCCGAATACGAAATGGTCCGTTACTACCGCAAGGGCAACTCCTTCCTCGAAGACGCCGACGCCGACCGCGTCGACGAAGCCGAAGGAGAGATTCAGTCGATCCTGCAGGGGCTCGAAGACGGCGACGAGGAGACCTACGAGCGCGTCGGTGAGGTCGTCGACACCGTCCTCGGTGGGATGAGCGCAACGCTCGAACGCCTTCCGGCCACCTTCGACGAGTTCGTCAAAGAGACCCGCTTCATGCGCGACGGCTCGACGGATGGCCTCGTGACCCGCCTCAAGGAACTCGACGAGGCCGTCTACGAGGAGGATGCCTGGCAACTCGACCTCCCCGACTTCGAGAAGAACCTCGTCTTCCTGCGCTCTGACGACACCTCGCTGTACACGACGCGGGACCTGGCCCACCACGAGTGGAAGTTCGACACCTACGACCGCGCCGTGACGGTGCTGGGCGAGGACCACAAGCTTCAGGCCGACCAGCTCGACGCCACGCTCTCCCTGCTGGGCCACGACACCGACCAGCTCGAGCAGGTATTCTACTCGTGGGTCAATCTCCCCGAAGGCGGGATGAGTACCCGCGAGGGTACCGGCGTCGACCTGGACGACCTGCTGGACGAGGCCATCGCCCGCGCTCGCGAGGAAGTCGAGGACCGCCTCGACGACCGCAGCCGCGACGACGACATCGACGAGGCCGACATCGAGCGCATCGCCCACCAGGTCGGGATCGGTGCGGTGCGCTACGACATCGTCTCGAAACAGCCGACAAAGGGGATCACGTTCGAATGGGACCGCGCGCTCGACTTCGAGGCCCAGTCGGCCCCCTACGTCCAGTACGTCCACGCGCGCTGTTGCGGAATCCTGGACGAGGTCGGCGACGAACCGACTGCGGACGACCTCGACGTGGCGTTGCTCGAGACGGACGCCGAACGGGACCTCCTGCGCGTCATCGCTCGTTTCCCCGCGGTCATCGAGCAGGCCGCCGACGAACACCGCCCCCACGTCGTCGCCACCTACACCCGCGCTATCGCCGAGCAGTTCAACACCTTCTACCGCGAGTGTCCGGTGCTGGACGCCGACGAGGACGTGCGACATGCCCGCCTCGCGCTGGTCGACGCGGCCCGCCACACCGTCGCGAACGCGCTCGACGCCGTCGGTGTGGAAGCGCCGGATTCGATGTGAGAGAGTAGTCGAAAGCCCGCGACGGAAACTCAGCCGAAGAGTCCGAACACGCCGCCCGACTCCTCCTCGTCGTCTTCGTCGTCGTCGTCCAGTTCCGCCTCGTCGAGGAACCACTCCTCTTCGAGGACCGTCTCGATCTCGTGAGCCGTTTCGCCGCGGAAGAACATCGCTTCGAGCGATTCGGAGAGCTGGCGGAACGCGCTCGCCGCGCGGCTGTCGGGGGCATTGAGGACGAGTGGCTCGTCGGTCGTCGCCTCCTGATCGTCCGGGACCACAGCCAGCATCTTGAACCCGAGTCGCTCAGAGATCTCGGCCACGTCGGTGTGCTTTGTGACGCGATTCAGTATCGTCCCGATCACCTCGCCGTCGATCCGATCCGCGAGTTGGGCGGTCTTGACGGTGTCGCCGACGGCCACGTCGTCGGGCGTCGTCACGAGCATGATCCCGTCCGCGAGGCCGAGCGGCACGGCGACCTCGTGGCTCAGGCCCGCACCCGTGTCGATCAACACCACGTCGTAGGCGTTGCGCAGGGTTTTGATGACCTTCCGAAGCTTGGCAGGGTCCGCGTCGGCGAAGGCTTCCAGCGACTGCTCGCCGGGGATGATCGTCAGCCCGCCAGGGGCGTCGGTCAGGGTCTCGCTGACCGCCGCGTCGCCGGCGAGGATCTCGTGGAGCGACGCCGAGTGCTCGATGCCAAGCATCGAACCCAGGTTCGCCATGCCGAGATCGGCGTCGACCACGACCACGTCGTGGCCCACCTCCTGCAACGCGGCGCCGACGTTCACCGCGGTCGTGGTCTTCCCGACACCGCCTTTGCCACCCGCGATCGTGCACACGTATCCCGCCATTGTTTGAGTACCTTAGGCCATGGCTGGCTATCATATAAAGCCGCCCGTCGTCTTGAAGCGCCGAGACGGCTACACAGCGACGGCTGACGAGCGAGCGGTGCTTGGCACAGTACAACTTGTTCGTTGTCGCTAGCGCTCCCGCTCGCAATTCGGCGGCCCGTGACTCCCGTGGGTCGTCACGCGCCGCCCTGTCAACACTTACTTACACGCGCTCAGCCAACTACCTCGTAATGAGCGAGTCCGAGCAGGAGCAATCAGACAAACAAAAATACGAGTTCAAGAAGGTCATCGAGAAGCTCAAGGGCTACGATGGCTCCGGGACTCAGCTGGTCACCATCTACGTCCCCGAGGACAAGATGATCAGCGACGTGGTCGCCCACGTCACCCAGGAGCACTCGGAGGCCTCGAACATCAAGTCCAAGCAGACACGAACGAACGTCCAGGACGCGCTGACGAGTATCAAGGATCGCCTGCGCTACTACGGGAACACGCCGCCGGAGAAGGGGATGGTGCTGTTCTCGGGTGCAGTCGACTCCGGCGGCGGCCGGACCGACATGGTCACCGAGGTCCTGGAGAGCCCGCCAGACCCCGTCGAGTCGTTCCGCTATCACTGTGACTCTAACTTCCTCACCGGCCCGCTGGAGGAGATGCTGGCAGACAAGGGGCTGTTCGGCCTGATCGTGCTGGACCGGCGCGAGGCCAACGTCGGCTGGCTCAAGGGCAAGCGCGTCGAACCGGTCAAATCCGCGTCCTCGCTGGTGCCGGGCAAGCAGCGCAAAGGTGGCCAGTCCGCCCAGCGATTCGCCCGCCTGCGCCTCGAAGCCATCGACAATTTCTATCAGGAGGTCGCGGGGATGGCCAACGACCTGTTCGTCTCCCGTCGCCACGAGATGGACGGCATCCTCGTGGGCGGCCCCTCACCGACGAAAGACGAGTTCCTCGACGGCGACTATCTCCACCACGAACTCGGCGACAACGTCCTCGGGAAGTTCGACGTGGCCTACACCGACGAATCGGGCCTGTACGATCTGGTCGACGCCGCCAGCGAAGTACTCGCAGAGCGCGAGATCCTACAGGACAAGGAGGCCATGGAGGAGTTCTTCAAGGAACTCCACGACGGAGACACGGCGACCTATGGCTTCGGTCCGACCCGTGAGAACCTGATGATGGGCGCTGTCGACCGCCTGCTCATCTCGGAGGACCTCCGGAAAGACGTGGTGACCTACACCTGCGAGAACGGCCACGACGAGTACGAGATGATCAGCCGCCAGAAGGCGACCGGCGATCACGACTGCTCGCGGTGTGGGGAAACGGTCGACGCCGAGGAGGCAGAGCGCGAGGACGCCATCGACCACCTCATGGAACTGGCCGAACAGCGTGGCTCCGAAACCATGTTCATCTCGACGGACTTCGAGAAGGGCGAACAACTCCTGTCTGCCTTTGGCGGCGTCGCCGGCCTGCTTCGGTACTCGACGGGCGTGTAAGACTACTCGTGCTGCTCGATTCTCGTGTTCACACGTGAACGCCGATCAGCAACGGCTGTCAGTTGTCGGTTCGTCGAAAGTCAGAGGCACGGTCGCCCGGGACAGGGCGACCAGGTGCGGCACGTCCAAGGTGGCATGGGAAGGATGATGTTGTGGTGGGGTGGGGATGGTGAGTGGGCACAACACCGCTGTGGCGTCGTGGACGACGTTGTCCACGTCCTGATGCCGCACTTGGTTGTATAGCCCACACATATAAAGAACCGATACCTTACTAGTTTGGCTCAATCTCAGAGGAGCTGCTCGAGCTGGTGGCGACGCCGGTCCAGATCGACCTCGCTCTCGATCGACGGGTCGTCGTCGAGGCGGTCGATGACCAGCAACGGGTCGACGCCCGCCCGCTCGACACGCTCTAGCAGCGCAGCGATCTCCTCGCGGTACAGCGCCAGCGACGAGAGCAAGCCGAGCAGGAGCGCCATCGGAACGGCGGCATCGCCCTCGGCGGGGAACGCGTCACCCAGCGGTGTGAAATCCGGGCGCGACGCCGGTGGCTCGGTCACGGGGCGAACATTTAGACAGTGCGGACACAGCGCAGCCCCGGACTCCTCGCCCGGGAGGTACTCGCGAAGCGCTGGCTCGACAGCGAAAGCGATGACGTCGTCGCCACACTCGGGACAGTTCATACGACACCTGCGGACGGAACGGTCAAAAGCACGACGGGGCGGCGAGAGAAAACAGCACGGGAACGATTGACGGGAGTCCGTCTCAGTCGTCGGCTGCGACGGTCGCGGGCTCTGCGTCCTCTTCTTCCTGCTCGTGGACGGCGGACTCCTCTTCTTCCTTCTTGTTCTTGATCTTCTTCATGCGGAAGATCTCCTCGCGTTCCTGTTCTTCGAGTTTCTGCTCGATGTACTCCTTGTTGTCGTACAGATCGGGCAGGAGCTTGAATTCCAGGGCGTTGACACGACGTTTGGTGGTCTCGATCTCTTCGAGCATCTTCTTCATCGCGGTCTCGACTTCAGCGGCGAGGATGATGTTCTCGATGAGGTCCTCGTAGGCGTCGGCGGCCTCGTCGATCCGCGCGGAGGTACCCATGACGCCGTAGCCACGCTCGTCCAGGGACTTCTTGACCTTGCTGGACTCGATCTGTGGGACGACGACACCCATGATGTTCTTGGACTGGGTCGTGATCTCGGGGTGTTCTTTCAGCGCCGCCGCAGCGCCCCGAACCGCCACGTCGCCGTCCATCGCACGGGCCATGTTGATCGCGTGCTGGGCGCGATCGTAGGAGTCGTCCAGATCCGACCGAACGTCCTGAGCCTGGTCCAGGATATCCATGAACTCCATGATGAGGCCGTCGCGTTTCTTCTCCAGCGTGTCGTGCCCACGCTCGGAGAGGTCGATGCGATCCTCGATCTGCATCAACTCTTTCCGGGTGGGTTTGACGTCTTTGGCCATTACCGGGGCGTTACGGGCCCAGTCGGATAACTGTTTACAGTTTCCCCGACCGGCCGCTCGCCAGCGGGCGTTCAGCCACTCCAGACGCCCTGTCGGCGGTCGAGGACGGTGACGACGACGACGTGGGGCAGGGTCAACACCGCCAGCAGGACCAGATAGACGCCAGCGATGTCGGCCACGTCCCCCGGCGTCGCGGGGACGGCCAGGGCTAGCCCACCAAACAATGCCAGCGCCCCGATCGTCCCCGGCAGCGCGTCACGGACGAACCGGCCTACCGCCTGCCACACGGCACCCCGATCCAGCGCCGCCACGGCGATGTCGTCGAGCGCCACGAGCCTGACGACGTGGCGAAGCGAGTGCCAGACGGCGAAGTAGACACCGATGGCCAGGACAGGCGGGACGACCGCGAAAAAGAGCCACAGGAGCGCCGTCTCGCCGGTGTCGACGGCCCACGCACGCCGGGACCCAGCACCCCGAGCGCCGACTGCGAGCGCCGCCGCTGTCACGCCCGCGAAACCGACACCGAGCGACGCGCGCACCGGCCCAGCGAAAAGCGGCGCGAGCCACGCCGTCCCACCGGGTGCGAACAGCGCGACGACGGTGCGTGCAACCGCCGCGTACCGGTCGGGGAAGAACAGGAGCGGGACCAGCATCGGGAGCCCACCCCGGACGACGACAGTCAGTACCCGAGCCGTCCGACTCGTGAGGTGTGGGTCGTCAGGGATCGAGCGAAGGACGTACAGTTCGCCCTGTCCCCAGTGAAACCACGTCAGTCCGATGAACGCGAGGAAGGCGACGACAGGTGCGAGAAACCACACGACCGTGTACGCCGCTGCGAGGGCGAGATAGCCGGCACAGAACACCACGAGGAATCGAGCAGAGAGTGTGCGATCGAGCGCTCGCGCCAGCGAGTGGTGATCCGCCGCGCCGTGTGGGAGCCCGAGGACTACGAGCGTCACCAGTAACACGCCGTACCGAACCGCGATCGGGAGTGAGACGCCGGCCACCGAGACGAGGACGACGAACGCGAGGGTCGCCCACCCCGGAACGAACGTGACACGCGCGAGTCGCCGACGCACCGCTCGGGACGGCCGAGCGTGCTGGCCGGCTACCTCGACCGCCATCTGTCCATCACCCACGGGTACAGTAGGAGTCCCTGGACGACGAAAACGTTCGTGACGAGGAAGAAGGCAGCCTCCTCGATGGGGAGTCCGAACAGCGCTAGTCCCGTCGTGTACTGCCCGGACAGCACCCAGATCCCGGACGCCAGCGCGATGCGGTCGGCGATCCACAGATACACCGTCGGCGCGGTGATCGCGACCAACAGCGTCCGCCACCGTGCCAGGAGGTACGGCCAGCCGACCGCCCACTGCAGCGCCAGCACGGGCCCACTCCAGGCCAGGATGGCACCGAGGTAGAACGTGGCGTCGCTGGCCAGGAGCACACCACCGAGGACACCGACGAAGACACCCGCGCCGACTCCGAGGATCCGATCGTGCCGACTGACGGTCGTCTCGTCGTCGACTGGCACGCCCGGCGAGATCTGGTGCAGCCACAGTGCGGCGACCAGGGGCTGCAACAGGATGAACAGATACTCCTCGACCGGCGCGGCCCAAATGACCGCTACGACGCTGTCGGCACCGTAGGACCACACCCCCCGCAGGATCAGGTAGTTGTCCCAGGGAATCGTGTAGGCCATCGCGACAGCGACGATGATGGCGACGGCGACAGGGCGAACGTCGCTCCGTGTCGTCCGAGATCGGACCTCGGCGGCACCGAGCAACAGCGCCAGCGCCGGCAGGACGAAGATGGCGTGAAACTGGAAGTATGTGAAAGCGGCCATAGTGGGTGTACTGAAACCGCACTGCAAGGTGGTCTATCGGTGCGATACCCCGAACGAGCGGCCGGCCGGACTGGTCAGTCCGCCGTCGCTGCCCCGCTCGGTACGTCCTGTTCGCCCTCGTCGAGGATGTTGTGGCTTCGCAGCAGGATGAACCCGAAGCCGATCTTGGCGACCAGGTCCAGCACCATGAACGCGCCAGTCTCAGCGGTCAGCCCGACGAGATTGAGCCCCTCGGTCCCGACCAGCCACAGGACCGGATAGAGGAGCCACAGCACGAGGATCATGTTCCGTAACGTCGAGAACGTCGATTGGACGCCGCTGGATAATTCGTTTGCACGCGCGGTGAGTTTGCTGAACAGGATGTACAGCAACACCAGCAGGAAGCCGGTGCTGATACCCCACCACACGAGTCGTTCGGTCTCTGCGGCCAGCACGCCAGAGCCTGCCGACAGCGTCGCCAGGGCACCCGTCCCGATCATCAGCACGTCAAGGCCGACGAGCGAGTAAATCGTGTTCCGGTCGGCACCCGCGAGGAGCGCGAGGTCATACAGCAGTAGCGGTGTCGTGAACAGCCAGTCGGTGTATCTCGCCCAGTATATCGCGCGTTGCTCGCCCGCGATGGTGATCTCGGTGACACCGAACCCGAGTGCCATCGCCAGATAGTTCACGAACGCGATCGCGGCGATCATGATCGTCGCGATGTAGAACTTCTGACGACGCTGACTCTCTACGCTCCAACCACGTGCGATGAAGTACAGCATCCCGAGGAACATGCCTGCCGTGCCTGCCCACAGGAAGATTCCTTCGCCGCCTGGTGTGTACGCACTCATGCCTGATTGTAACATGGCTCACAATCGTGTAGGGGCTGTTCACTTAAACGGCCCATGCCAACCAGGATTGGTATGCGATAGCAAAACAGCAGATACCGATGGTTACGGGCCTAGTCGTCCGTCCGAGGGAGTCTACACGTTACGGCAAAAGATGCGGGAGTCGAAATCCCCGAATTAGTCCGCGGAGACTTCTTCAGCCGGCTCGTCCTCGCGGTAGTGTTCTTCGATGAGTTCCTCGTCGATCCGGTTGAGTTCCTCGGGCGGGAGCATCGAGAGCAGGTCCCAGCCCAGTTCGAGTGTCTCCTCGATGGAGCGGTCCGTCTCGATACCCTGGTCGACGAACTCGGTCTCGAACCGGTCGGCGAAGTCCAGATATTTGTTGTCCAGGTCCGACAGCGCCTCGCGACCGACGATGTTCACGAGGTCGCGCAGGTCCTCGCCTTCCGCGTAGGCGGCGAAGATCTGGTCTTTCACGTCGGCGTGGTCGGCGCGGGTCAGCCCCTCGCCGATCCCGTCGTCCATGAGCCGCGAGAGGCTCGGCAGGACGTTGATCGGGGGCTGGACACCCTGACTGTTGAGGTCCCGATCGATGTAGATCTGGCCCTCGGTGATGTATCCCGTCAGGTCCGGGATCGGGTGCGTGTCGTCGTCGCCCGGCATCGTCAGGATCGGAAGCTGGGTGACGGAACCGTCACGACCCTCGATCCGACCGGCGCGCTCGTAGAGCTGTGCCAGGTCGGTGTACATGTACCCGGGGTAACCACGGCGACCGGGGACCTCTTCACGAGCGGCCCCGATCTCTCGGAGCGCCTCACAGTAGTTGGTCATGTCCGTGAGGATCACGAGCACGTGGTAGCCCTGGTCGAAGGCGAGGTACTCCGCCGTCGTCAATGCGAGTCGCGGCGTGAGCGTCCGCTCGACTGCGGGGTCGTCGGCGAGGTTCATGAAGACCACGGAGCGTTCCAGCGCACCGGTGCGCTCGAAGTCCTGCATGAACTCGTTTGCCTCTTCCTGGGTGATCCCCATCGCGCCGAAGATCACTGCGAACTCCGAGCCCTCGTCGTCGTCGCCTTCCTCTTCTTCTGGCACGCTGGCCTGTCGAGCGATCTGGAGCGCCAGATCGTTGTGGGGCAGCCCAGACGCCGAGAAGATCGGGAGCTTCTGGCCGCGCACGAGGGTGTTCATCCCGTCGATCCCGGAGACACCGGTCTGGATGAACTCCTCGGGGTACTCCCGCGAGTAGGGGTTGATCGCCTTGCCGACGATGTCACGACGCTCGTCCGGTTCGATGTCCGGCCCGCCGTCGATGGGGTCACCGGACCCGCTCAGGACGCGCCCGAGCAGGTCCTCGGTGAGCTTCATCTTCATCGTCTCGCCGAGGAAGCGAACCGAGGAGTTGCGGTCGATCCCCGTCGTCCCCTCGAACACCTGGATCGCGACGTAGTCGCTGGTCGATTCAAGCACCTGGCCGCGGCGCACGTCGCCGTCGCCGGTGTCGATCTCGACGATCTCGTCGTAGCCGACCGGCTCGTCGACTTCGGCGAACACCAGCGGACCGCTGATCTCCGTGATTGTCTCGTATTCTTTCTTCATCGTTAGTACAGCTCCTGAATTTCTGCCTCGATGTCCGCTTCGAGGTCGTCGATGTACTCGTTGTAGTCCTCCTGGACACCGATCCGGTTGAGCTGCGGGACGGAATCGAGGTCCGTCAGGTCCTCGACCGGGACGCCAGCGTCGAGCGCCGCGAAGGCCTCGTCGTTGTACGTCTTGATCGCGTCGAGGATGCGGTAGGTCTTCTCGGGCTCACAGTAGGTGTCCGTCGGGTGGAACGCGTTCTGCTGGAGCCACGCCTCACGCAGGTAACGCGCGACCTCCAGGGTCAGCTGCTGGTCCTCCGGCAGCGCGTCTTTCCCGACGAGCTGGACGATCTCCTGTAGCTCGGCCTCCTCGTCGAGCGTGTCGATGCCCCACTGGCGCTTCTCGGGCCAGTCGGCGCGCACGTTCTCGACGAACCACGGGTCGAGCTGTTCTCGGTACAGCGAGTAGGATTCGTTCCAGTTGATCGACGGGAAGTGCCGGCGTTCGGCCAGGTCCGCGTCGAGCGCCCAGAACGTCTTGACGATCCGGAGCGTGTTCTGCGTGACCGGCTCCGAGAAGTCACCGCCCGGCGGCGAGACTGCCCCGATAACGGAGACAGAGCCTTCCGAGCCGTTGATGTTCTTGAAGTAGCCGGCCCGCTCGTAGAACTCCGAGAGGCGCGCGGCCAGATAGGCCGGGTAGCCTTCCTCGCCGGGCATCTCCTCAAGTCGGGAGGAGATCTCGCGCATGGCCTCTGCCCACCGGGAAGTGGAGTCGGCCATCAGCGCCACGTCGTAGCCCATGTCGCGGAAGTACTCCGCGATGGTGATCCCGGTGTACACACAGGATTCACGCGCGGCGACGGGCATGTTCGAGGTGTTGGCGATGAGGCAGGTCCGGTCCATCAGCGCGTTGCCGGTGGTCGGGTCCTCGAGTTCGGGGAAGTCCTCGATCACTTCCGTCATCTCGTTGCCACGCTCGCCACAGCCGACGTAGATCACGATGTCCGCGTCGGCCCACTTGGCGAGCTGGTGCTGGGTGACGGTCTTCCCGGAACCGAACGGACCGGGAATCGCCGCCGTCCCACCCTTCGCGATGGGGAACAGGCCGTCGAGCACGCGCTGGCCCGAGATGAGCGGCGTCGTCGGCGTCTGCTTCTCCTCGGAGGGACGCTGCTCGCGCACCGGCCACTCCTGGCGCATCGAGATCTCCTCGCCGTTGTCGAGTTCGACGACCGTCTCCTCGACGTTGAAGTTACCCGACTCGGCGGCGACCACTTCGCCACCCTCGTAGTCGGGGGGCACCATCACTTTGTGCTCAATACTCGGAGTCTCGGGGACGGTCCCGACGATGTCGTTGGGGCCGACTTCGTCGCCGGCCTCGACCTCGGGTTCGAACTCCCAGGTCTTCTCCAGGTCGATCCCGGGGGCGTCGACACCACGGTCGAGGTAGGGCGATCCCATCTTCTCTTCGAGCACGTCGAGCGGGCGCTGGACGCCGTCGTAGATGGCGTCGAGCATACCCGGCCCGAGGTCCACGGAGAGCGGGGAGCCGGTCCCTTCGACCGGTTCGCCCGGTGAAACGTCGGACGTTTCCTCGTACACCTGGATCGTGGTGATGTTGCCTTCGATCTCGATCACTTCGCCCATCAGGCCCTCATTCCCGACGTACACCACGTCGTTCATGCGGGCGTCGAGGTCGGTCGCGGTGACGACCGGCCCCGAGACGCTGTCGATGACGCCGTCTTCACGGACGTCGGATTCTGTCGCTTGACTCATGTTAGTCTTCCTCCATCAGGTCGATTCCGATCGCACGTTTGATCTGGTCGCGCAGTCCGCCGCTCCCGGTGCCACCACCGAGTGTCACCATCACGGGTTCGACGCTCGTCTCGACTGACTTTCGCACCCCGCGCGAGAGGTGGTCGAGGTCGTCGTCGTGCATCACGATGATGCCGATGTCGTCGTCGTCGAGCATCTCCTCGACGGCGGCGTCGAGGTCTTCGTCTTTCTGGTCGTCCGGCACGTCTTCGAACTTCCGAACGCCGGCCAGTCGGAAGCCGGTCGTGAAGTCGGGACTACCGATCACGCCGATCTCCTGGCTCATAGTACCACTAGCTCCTGTTCGATCTCCTCGCTGTCGAGTCCGGCTTCGCGACCGCGGGCGATCGCGCGGATGTTGTCGACCTCGCGCTCTTTCGCGAGGATGTAGGACAACACCGGACACACCGACAGCGGGTAGCGATTCGATAGCTTGTCAGAGTACTCCAGCAGGGCCGCGTCGAGCGCGTGCTCGAACTCGATGACGTTGCCCGCCTCCGACAGTACGTCGAGCGCCTCGTCGAGGTCGTCGCCGTACTTGCTCTCGCGGACGACCGACACGAGCTGGTCGACGTTGGCCGAGAGGCCGGCCAGATCGCTCTGCTTGAACAGCCGACCGCCGTCGATGTAGTAGTCGGTCGGGTCGAGGCTCGCCGCGCCGCTGCGTGCCAGTCGCACCGCGTTCCGAAGGTTTCGGAAGTCCACTTCGGCACGCAGGAACGAGACGAACAGCCCGGTCGCGCTGTCGACCTCGGGGTTGCTCGGCAATCCATCGAGCAGCGTCTCGTAGAACGTCCGGTCGACGGCGTTCTCCAGGGGCACGAGGACGCCGGACTCCTCGTAGTCCTCGTAGGCCGCTGCCATGGCCTCACCGAAGATGGTGCGGTCGAGCACCTCGACCACTTCTTCGATCGAGCCTGCGGCGAGCAGCCGGTCGATCTGATCGGCCGTGAACTCACCGGCTCGAATGAGGTCGTCCTCGATCTCGGTCCGGTCGGCCCCGGAGTAGAGCCCGCGGACGACCGTCTTGACGTTCCACGCGTCGAACTTGCGCAGGTACCGGGCGAGGTAGTCGTACAGCCGACCTTCCGACCAGTCCAGAATGTCGTCGAAGTTCTCCGCGAGGTTGCGGTTGAGTGCGTACTCGATCAGGTCGACGCCGGAATAGCGCGACCCGAGCGCGTTCATCTCCGTCTCGTAGGCCGACTCCTCCATGAACCGGGCGATCTCGCCCGGCCCCATTCGGACCAGTTTGCGATAGTCGTCGTCGTCGAACAGCGAGGCTCGACGTGACCGGGCACGAGCGTTCACGTACTCGTAGTTGCTGCTGCCTTCGCCACGGTCGCCGACTCCCGCGCTCATTGGTCCTCGAAGAGTCGTCCGCTGATATCTCGCAGGTTGTTCTCCCAGACCTCGTCGAGGACGGAGTCGAAGGTGTTGTTCACGCTGATGCGCGAACTGTCGCTCTCGACGACGACGCCGCCGAGACAGTCGTACTCGCCGGCCAGTTCGTAGCCGTCGTAGTCCTCGAGGATCGACTCGAGAAGGTCGGCGTCGTCGGCGCGGCCGTAGACTTTCACGGTCGCATCGTCGTCGAACTCCTCGGCGGCGGCCTCGAGGAGCGCTCGCGTCAGCTCCTCGCGCTGGTCGCCGTCGAGGGCCGCGATCTCTGCTTCGACCTGTTCTCGAACGTCTTCGAGGACGTCGCGGCGTGCTTCGAGGCGCTCCTGTTTGGCCTCCAGCTTGGCGCTTGAGAGCTTCTGCTCGCGCTCCTGCTCGATCTCGCGCTCGACCTCGGCCGCCCGCTCCTCGTGGATCTCCTCGGCGTCGGCCTCGGCCTCGGCGACGATCTCCTCGGCACGCTCCTGACCGTCGTCGCGAATTTCGTCCGCACGTGCGCGGGCCTGCTCTCGAATGTCCTCTACGACTGTTTCAAGACTCATTGTTGGAAAAGTGGGGATGGATTAACCGAGGATGAAGACGACGACCAGCGCCAGGATGACGAGCGTCTCCGGCAGGACTGTGAGGATCAGCCCACGACCGAACATGCTGTCGTCCTCGGCGATAGCGCCGACGGCAGCGGCACCGATCCCACGCTCGGCGTACCCCGAACCGAGTGCCGCGAGACCGACTGCGAGTGCCGCGGCGGCACCGGCGGGGATCGCCGGGGCAGCAGCGGCGGTGTCTCCTTGCAGTACGACGTTAGCGATGAGTGCGAAAGTTTCCATCATTGTTTTGGGTTCCTGTCTGCGGTTGCTCGTATCCGAACAAGCGTATGTCACCCCACGGAGTTCATAAAACTTCCCAAACCCGTTCGTCAGCAGGCTGCATTGGCCGTTTAGGCCCTGAACGGGTGGGGAGTGTGAGGTGGTACCAGCCGCCTCCGTGCACCGGCCCCAGTCGTCGGGGCGACGGTCGTGACAGTGGCCCAGAACGTGTCGGGGCGCTGCCCGGTCGAGCGCAGTCGCTCTCGGTGAGAGCACACAGCAAAAGACCGCGAGAGCGCCCTCGTGGGCGCGTTACTCCTCGGTCGTGTAGTTGCGTTCGTAGCCAAAGGGGTTGTACTGCTTGCCGCCGCCCTCGAAGAACTTGCCGAAGAACTCGACGTATTCGAGACGCACACCCTGCAGGCCGGCACTGGTGACACCCAGCACGAGCACGAGGATGTGGCCCAGGACGAGGACGAGCAGGCCACCGACGACACCGGCGATGCCCGAGTGCATCAGGCCGCTGAACATGACTTCGGTCACCTCGTGGCCGTGGTACGTCCCCTGTTCGAGCATGTGCTGTGGGGAGTGGTTGATCCCGAAGTGCCACTCCGCGCCGTGTCCGGTCTCGACGACGTACACGCCGAAGAAGAGGAGATTGACCACGAAGGCCATCCCAGCTTTGGCCAGCAACACGGCGGCCAGTCGGGTGTACGACAGGACGTTGACGAACACGTTCAGGAACTCGACGACCTCGATGAGGTCGGCCATCGCCAGCAGGACGAGGCCGACGAAGAATACGGCCAGCCACGCCGAGAACGGCGCACCCAGCACCGGGATGTCGAACAGATTGAACGCGGGCAGGCCGGTAAAGCCCAGCGCGAACGGATGACCGGCAAAGATACCTTCCTCGGCAGTGTAGAGGAAGTTCGGCGCGGCACCGTTAGCACCGGAGAACACCCACGCCCACAGCCCGAACATCATCAGGAGCCAGGACCCGCTCTCGGTGAGCGCGTCCCAGAGGCCGTGACCGAGGTTCTCGATGAAGTCGAGCGTCCAGCCAGCCGCCAGATGAAGCATGCCGGCCAGCAGGCTGATCGTCAGCCACGCGATAGCGTAGTCGCCGTACACGGGCTGTAGCCCCTTGTGGATCGGCGGATTGCCGCCCCAGACGATCTCTCCGAGCTGGTGAAGTCCGAAGAACTCGCCGTAGAGGACGCCAAACAGCATCGTGAATCCGCCGGCCCACATGGTGACGCCGCCGAGGCTCTTCAGCACGTCGCCGTCCATCTTCGAGTACAGCCCGTACCCGGCGAGGAAGTAGAGGATCCCGTAGCCGAGGTCGCCGATCATGAAGCCGTAGAACGCCGGGAACGTCAGGAAGAAGAACACCGTCGGGTCGAACTCGCTGTATTTCGGGCGGTTGACGACCTCGACGAGGTCCTCGAAGGGCCTGACCGGGCCGGGGTTGTCCTGAACCACCGGCGGCTGATCGTCGTTCATCGTTACGAGGCCGCCGTCGGCGACCGTCTCCTTCTGGCTCTCCTCGGTGCTCGCCTCCTCGGCGGCACCGCCGGCGTCGGCCTGTGCCGTCGTCGTCGACGCTTCGGCGGCCGCGCCACCGCTGCCGCCGTGGTCGACTTCCTCCGCCGAGTGAGCGTGCCCGTGCTCGTCGTACTCGGCGACTTCGAGTTTGTCCACGTCGACGGCCTCGTCGACCGCGGCGTTGATCGTCTGCTCGAAGGTTTCGTAGTCGTCGTCGGGAATCCAGCCCTCGGCGATGAAGGCGTTCTCCATCGTCGCGAAGGTCAGCGGCGCTTCGCTCTTCTGGACCTCGATGGCCAGTTTCTCCTCGGCGGCCAGCAGGAAGCCCGCCACGTCGAGGCGCAGGTCTTCGAGTTCGTCCTCGACGGTCGAGAGCTTGGATTCGAGTTGCTGGCGCTTGTGGATCAGTTCTTCACGGTAGGACTCGGGGTCGGTCTCCCCGTCCGGGACGGTCAACTCGGAGAACGTCGTTCCGAGGATCGCGTCCTGTAGCGTGTCGCGGTCGGTCTGACCGAAGATCGCGACGACGCTGTCCTCGTCGAACGTGCCGTAGGTGTCGATCTCGCTGTCGGCCAGTTCCGCCTCGATGGCGTCGACATCCCCAGTGCCGACGAGGACCGACAAGGAGTCGTACCCCCGCAGCAAGTCGAGATCGATCCCGAGCGTGACGAAGGGATCGATGGTGTCGATCTGTTCTTCCACGTCGCGTAGCTCTCGCTCGAGGTCGTCGCGCCGGTCGTCGAGTTCGTTGACCTGCTGACGGATCTCCTCGAGTTCCTCGTCGAGGGCCTCGTCGGTCACCAGTCGCGTCGGCCCGGCGTCGGCCTCGTCGACGTCGAGGATCGACTCGAGCGAGCGGACGGTGACGAGTTTTTCCGACGCCGAGTCCGAGCCTTCGATCGGGTCGCCGGGTTCGAACCCCTCCCAGGACCCGTCGTACTCGGTGACGTGGAGCATACTCAGGTCGTGGACCGCGTCGACCACGTCGTCCATGACCCGTTTCGATCCCGTCACCGAGACGCGGCTCATCCGCTCAGGTCTGAGCATGTACCGCCTCCTCGAACAGGTCTGTGACGTGGTCGATCACGTCCTGGGTCCGTTCTTGGGCGCTGGCTTCGAGTTCCTCGCGGGCCTCTTGCCCGTCTTCGAGGATGGTTTCGCGTTCGGCCTCGATCTCCTCGCGAGCCGATTCGAGGCGGTCCTCGGCGTCCGCCTCGGCGTCCTCACGCGCGGCCTCACGAATCTCCTCGGCTTCGGCGTGAGCGTCCGAGATCCGCTCTTCGCGGTCCCGCTCGGCCTCGTCGACGATATCGTCGGCCTCCTGTTCGGCCTCCCTAATTCGGTCGAGAACTTCTGGCCGTGGCATCTTCTAATCGCCTAATCGTTGCTTCAGGGGCTATTTGGTAGTTGCGAAGTTAGAGCGGGGAGACGAGCGCGACGATCCGGGGCAATTATGTCTGCCAAGTCCTAACTCCGAACAATGGGAGTCCTCGAGAACAAATCGCGTGCGCGGACGTTCTACAAGTATCTCTCGAAGGTGTACGACCAGATCAACCCCTTCATCTGGAACGAGGCGATGCGTGACGAGGCCATCGCCCGACTCGACATCGGCCCCGAGGACCGCGTGCTCGACGTGGGGTGTGGAACGGGCTTCGCCACCGAGGGCCTGCTCGAACGAACCGAACACGTGTACGGGCTCGACCAGAGCGCCCACCAGCTAGAGAAAGCCTACTCGAAGTTCGGCAAACGTGGCCCCGTCCAGTTCCATCGGGGCGACGCCGAGCGACTCCCCTTCAAAGACGACAGCTTCGACGTGGTGTGGTCCTCTGGCTCGATCGAGTACTGGCCCAACCCCGTCGACGCCCTCGAGGAGTGTCGCCGCATCACCAAACCGGGCGGCCAGGTCCTGATCGTCGGCCCGGACTACCCGAGTCAGAGCGTCTTCCAGAAGCTCGCCGACGCGATCATGCTGTTCTACGACGAGGAAGAAGCGGATCGGATGTTCGAGGACGCGGGCTTCACCGACTTCGAGCACTTCATCCAGCAGAACCGACCCGGGAGCCCGAAGGCGATCACGACCATCGCACAGGTCCCCGAGTAGCACGATCATTTTGCGCCCGCTCGGAGCGTCGCTATCGACGACCCATCGACCAGCAGTCGGGCAGTGACCCGATCGCCGGTCTCCGGGAGCGGCGCGTTCGTCCCGGCCAGTCGAAGGGTGGCGCGTTCCCCCGCGGACCAGCGCGGATCGGCACCGCTGTTGAGCGGCCCCGTCGGCCCGCTCCGGTAGCCGGTCGCGGCGAAGAAGGGGACCGGTGGCTGGTGGCGTAGCGGTTCGCCCTCGACAGTGACACGGAGGGTCAGATCGTCGGTCGCCACGGACTCGCCGCCGCGATGACGCAGTGTCAGCGAGTCGTCAGCGGCGTCGACGGTCAGCGAGAACGACGCCATCGGCGGGTCTGGTGGGGTATCGAGCGCCACGGCCGCCGTCCCGACGGCCGTCGCTGCCACGACCGACAGTGCGAGGAGGAGTGCCACGCCGACGACCGGCGAGGTGGCCCGATCCATGCCACGGGGTGGCCCGTGCTACGGTTTGAACCTCAGGGCGGGATCCGGGTCTCGATGCGACCGTCGTCGGTCTGAATCGTCAGCGGGACGCCGACGCGGGGCTCGACGGTCCAGAGCGTGCCGTCACCACCGGTTCGACCCACGCGATCGCCGTTGATCGACACCGTGGCGTCGATCAGTCGGCCGGTGTCGTTGTCGGTCACCGTCACGTTCATCGGGCCGGTGTCGTAGGTCTTGTTGACCCGGACGGCAAGGGAGCCGTTCCGGGCCGTGACGGTGTCGGTGACCGGCACGGAACTGACTGACTGGCGCTGTGACTCGCGAAAGACGTTCGTCGTTCCGCCGTCGAGATACGCGGTCAGGTCGCCGCTGGTGTACTCGGCGCGGAACCGATAGATGCCGGTCTCACCGAGTGCCTGGCTCGACGGCGACGTGTCGTTGGCGATCCACGGGTAGAGGTCGACCCAGCGACGGTTGGCAGCGTTGAGCAGGTACCGATCGCTCTCGCGGAACTGGTCGGTGGCGTCGGGCCGTCGCTCGTTGGCGAGATACGTCTCGCGGAAGTAGGTGTCGCCGTCGATCATCGCAAGCGTGTAGCCCGTCGCGGAGGTTTCGACGTACACCGATTCGATCTCGCCACCGCCCGAGACAGCGCCGGCGGCACGCTGTGCGACGGGCCCGTGGAGGACTTCGAGTTCGCCCCTGAGATTCTCGAGTCTGGTATCGAGCGAACGGGGCAGCGAGTAACTCGATGTCCGGGCGACAGTCTTGATCCGCCTGACGGTCGCGGCGATTCGCTCGGCCTTCGAGTCGACGAGCGCCATCGACTGGAGGAACGACTGGGTCGACAGTTCGCCCGCACCGAAGTCATCTATCGCCGCGGTCCGACGGTCACGGAGCTGTTGCGTCCGGTCTTCGATATCCCGGACGTTCGACGCGATGATCTCGTCGCGTTCGCTCTGCTGCCCGGTCGCGTAAAACGCGTCCTCGAACGCGGTCGTCTGGTACTCGCTTCGCAGGCTCGCAGTGTCGGCTGCGATCGCCATCCCGACGTCGACGGAGGCACCGCTGTAGGTCGACACCGTGACGTTCTCGGCCGGGATCGTAGCGTGGTTGGCGAAGTCGTCGACCGGAGCGACGACCGGCGACGGATCGTCGAACTGGCCGACCGATGACTGCTTCGCCGGCGTCAGCACGGTCGAACCGGCCGGGATGGCCGCCGCAGCGACGAGGAGGAGGGCGAGAGTCGAGACGGTAGCAGGGCGCATCGTCACCGAGTACACCCCCGAGCCACAAAAATCTCTCTGTTCTGTCAGCGGCGTCTGACGCACGGAGAAGCGTCGAGACGTTTCAACGACGATGCTGACGTTTTATCCTTTGATGGAAAGCGTTTTCCTCTCGGGCAGCACAGTCCACAGACGAAGATGTCTCATCGGCTACGTGCCGCCCACCTCGCCCTCCTCCTGATGGCGCTCTCAGCGCCAGTCGCGGCCAGCAGTGCGGTCCTCGATGGCCCCAGCGCCCAGCAGCGTACCCCTACCGCGACGGAGACACCGTCCGCCGATCAAACGATGATCGAGATACAGCTCCAGTCGAACGGGGACGCACGGTGGGTGGTAACCGCCTTCTTCAACCTCACCACCGAGCAGGAGCGAGCAAGTTTCAACGACACTGCAGCGCGGTTTACCGACGGTGAGACGGACATCCTCGGTCTGCCGGCGTTCCGGCGGGCCAACGAACTCGCGAGCGAGTCGACCGGGCGAACGATGAACGTCACCAACGTCGAGCGCACCAGTGACAGCGTGGCTGGCTCGCTGACGCTGTCCTTTACGTGGACGAACTACGCGCGCAGCGATGGCGAAGTGCTGTACGTCGACGACGTGTACAACACCTCCGAGCCGTGGCTGAGCGGTCTGGAAGCCGATCAGACGCTGGCCGTCGAGCTCCCGGGAGACGCCGGTGTCAGGAGCGCACCCAAGGGCGTCCAGAACGGGCGGATCGTCTGGGAAGGGCCGACGGAGTTCGGAGAGGGCGACCTGGAACTGGCGTACAGTCAGGACGGGACACCGGTCGATCCACCGGATTCGCCGACCAGTCCGGTGTCGCCGTCGTCGCCGGATTCGCCGACCACGGCCGACCCGGGCAACGAGTCCAGTAGCGACGGTGATGGCGACGGGGACAACGACGCCGTCCTCTGGGGCGGGTTCTTCGTCGTCGGCCTGGGAATCGCCGTCCTCAGCGTCTACATGCTCTCGATGCGGGACGGCGATCCGTTCGACGGAGTGACGACCGCGTCCGGCCCGGACGACCCGGACGCGGAGACACCCCCGATGGCCACTGCAAACGAGGCCGACGCCGACGAGTCGACCGACGGGGACGAGGACGACGGCTTCGACGAGGAACTGCTCAGCGACGAGGAGCGCGTCGAGCGCCTGCTCGAACAGAACGGCGGGCGGATGAAGCAGGCCAACATCGTCAAGGAGACCGGCTGGTCCAACGCCAAGGTGTCGCAGTTGCTCTCGTCGATGGCCGAAGACGACCAGATCGACAAGCTCCGGATCGGCCGCGAGAACCTCATCTCGTTCCCGGACGAAGACGTGACCGACATCGAGGACTGAGACGGACAGTTGTAGCCGTTTGCCCGGTCGACCGCATGCCGGCGTGCGGTCGAAAACTCGTCTCGCGTGGTTTCAGGTTCGGAAACGTTTATTCGCCGGCCGGACCCACGTCGTGGTATGAAAATACTTGTCACAGTCAAGCAGGTGACAGCCGTGGACGACGAGTTCGAGATCGACGGTCTCGCTATCGACGACCGGTACGTCACGGCCGACCTCAACGAGTGGGACGAGTACGCCGTCGAGGCGGCGGTTCAGCTTGCAGAGTCGTTCGACAACGTGGAGGTCGTCACCGTAACCATCGGAGACGCCGACACCGAGGAGACGATCCGGCAGGCCCTGGCCAAGGGCGCGGACCGGGCCGTGCGGGTCTGGGACGACGCGCTGGCCGACACCGCGATGCTCGATCCGGCGACGAAAGCGCGGCTGCTGGCGGCCGTCGCCCGCGAAGAAGACCCCGATCTGGTCCTCACGGGCGTCCAGTCGGCCGACGACAGCCTCGGCGCGACCGGGCTGACACTGGCCGAACAGCTCGGGATGGAGTGGGCCGCAGTGGTAAACGATCTAGAGCTCGCCCCGGACGAGGGCGTCGCCCACGTCCACCGCGAACTCGAAGGCGGAGTCGAGGAGCTGACCGACGTACAACTCCCGGCCGTCCTGACAATTCAGACTGGGATCAACGACCCACGCTACGCCAGCCTCCGGGGGATCCGGCAGGCCCAGAGCAAGGACCTCGCCGTGAAGGGCCTCGGCGATCTGGGACTCGACGCGTCGGCACTAGCGAGCCCGCTCGAACAGACCTCGCTGTACGAACCCGAAGCCGAGGGTGAGGCGACGCTGTACGAGGGCGCTGCCGAGGAGACCGCCGGCGAGCTAGCCGGGATGCTCCGTGAGAAGGGGGTCGGCCAATGACGGTGCTGACCGTCGCCGAGCACCGCCGCGGGGAACTCCGGGACGTGAGCCAGGAACTCGTCGCTGCCGGTCGAGCGCTTGCCGACGCCACTGGCGGGGACCTCCACGTCGCCGTGATCAGCGGCCCCGTCGAGGAGTACGCCGACGACCTGAACCGCGACGGCGTCGAGACGATCCACACCGTCGCCCACGGCGAGGAGTTCAACCACGACGTGTACACACAGGCAGTCGCCCAGTTGGCCGACGCCGTCGATCCGACGGTGCTGCTCATGCCAAACAGCGTCAACGGCCTCGACTACGCGCCGGCCGTCGCGAGTCGGCTGGGACGCCCGCTCGTGACCGACGCCGTCGGACTGGCCTACGACGACGAACTGACCGTCACCCGGGAGCTGTACGGCTCGAAGGTCGAGACGACCATCGACGTCCACGCCGAACAGGCCGCCGTCACACTGCGCCCGGCCGAGTGGCCCGCCGCCGAGGGGACCGGCGACGCCGACATCGAGCCGTTCGACGCCGACATCGACGAATCACAGGTTCGGTCGACGGTCACGGGCTTTCAGGAGGTCGGCAACGGCGACGTGGACATCGCCGACGCCGACGTGCTGGTCTCCGTGGGCCGTGGCATCGACGAGGAGGAGAACCTCGATCTGGTGCGTGATCTGGCCGACGCGCTGGGCGCGACACTGTCGGCCTCGCGACCGATCATCGACAACGGCTGGCTGCCGAAAGACCGACAGGTCGGCCAGTCGGGCAAGGTGGTGACGCCGGACGTGTACATCGCCATCGGCATCTCCGGGGCCGTCCAGCACGTCGCCGGGATGAAAGGCGCTGAAACGATCGTCGCCATCAACAACGACCCCAACGCACCCATCTTCGACATCGCCGACTACGGCATCGTCGACGACCTCTTCGACGTGGTGCCGGCACTGATCGAGGAGTTCGAAGGGTAGTCCGTCGGGCATCCGCCGAGCGAAGCGAGGCGGTTCACCGGTCGGAACGGTGGCTCGGGCCGAAGTTTTTTACAGCCACAGAGAGACGATTCGCCGATGTCAGCCAACAGAACGTTAGACTGTCCAGCCTGCGAAGTGACGATGGACCAGCGTGTCGAACACGGCGTCACGATCGACTACTGCCCGGACTGTGGCGGTGTCTGGCTCGACCCTGGTGAGCTCGAACAGCTCACCCACCGCGACAGCCACAGCCACCACAGCGATATCGACATCGACATCGAGGACGAGGAGGAGGAAGTAGAAGAGGAAGAAGAAGAAGGCGGGATTCTGGGTACCATCGCGGGCGCACTCGGCGGCGACGACGAGGAGTTCGAGGAAGAGGGCTTCGAGGAGGAAGGGTTCGAGGAAGAGTTCGGCGGCGAAGATGAGTTCGGCGGCGAGGAGGAGTTCTAGATCGTCTGTGTGATCGGCCACAAAGCGGTCGGGGACGTGCGCAGCCCCACCGGTCTCTTCGAGACCACCCAGCGGGTGGCCTCACACCTCCCCAACCGATTCGCTCCTTGCAGTTGCTCATCCACCGATAGATGTCGCTTCGCCCCGAATCAGGCACCCCCGTCTCTCGAGCCATGCGCTCGTCGCTGGCTCGCGAAGACCCCGACAGTGGTGTCACACGCCGTCACCCGGACTCCGCACTACGCGCACTGAAACGGAGTTTCGATGACAATATTGCGGAGTCTTAATGGGATCCAGCGAGAGATGACGGTATGGTTCGGACTCGTGCCCTGTTGCCCGCTGCAAACCGGATCCCGCGGTATCTCACCGCGCTGGGCGTGGGGCTCGGTCTCGTCTTGACCGTCGAGATACTAGTTCGACTCAGCACACTCGACAGCCTGTCGGTCGGTGCTGTCGGAACGCTGCCGGCACCGTACCTCGTGAGCTACCTCCTCTCGATGCCTTTCATCGTCGGTATCGGAGCCGCGGGACGCTACCTCTCGACGGAGCCGCTCCCGCCGGAGCGGAACCGACGGATTCTCGCGTGGTGTCTGGTCGGGATCGGGGTCTGGCTCGTGATTAACGTCGCGACGATGCTCTCGTTCGGTATCGTCTCGCTCTGGCCGGCGGTCGGCTGGGTGCGCGGTGCCGTCGCCTGGGGCGGAGCCTTCGGGCTGATCGTCGGCCTCGTCGAGGCGCGGGCGATCACGAACGCCGTCGCCGCCGAGGAAGCGCGACTGCGTGCCGAACTGAACGGCGAGAAGCGCGACGCGATCGACTACGTCAACAGTTTTCTCCGCCACGAGGTACTGAACGGTGTCACCGTCATCCAGGGGCGCAGCCAGATACTGGCAGACGAACTGCCCGAAACCGACAGCCGATACGCGCACGTCGAAGCGATCGCCCGACAGAGCGAGGGTATCGCGTCCGTCGTCGAAGACACGCGCGCCATGATGGAGTCGGTGCACCACCAGCCAGAACTCGAGCGAATCGATCTGAACGAGATGATACGGCAGGAGGTCGAACGAGCGCTGGATATGGACGCTACGGCCGATGTCGAGGTCACGTCGTCGACGGATGCGTTCGTCGACGGCGACCAGATGCTCGGACGCGTGTTCGGGAACCTGCTCGCGAACGCGATCGAACACAACGACAGCGAGCGTCCGACCGTCGCCGTCTCGATCACGCGGTCGGACGAGACAGTGACCGTTCGCATATCGGACAACGGCCCCGGGATCGAACCAGAGCAGCGAGCGGCGCTGTTCGAACGCCCGGCCGTCGGCCCCGCGGAGCACGGCTTCGGCCTGTACATCGTCGACCGCCTGTGCGAGCGATACGGCGGCAGCATCGAGTTGACCGACACCGGCAGCGACGGGACGACGTTCACCGTGACGCTCCCGCGTTCAGACACCACGGTGTCGCCGACGGTGGACGGAGTCACACCCACACCGTCAGTCTGACCTGCGGACCGGTGTCCGGGCGTGACACACGCGAATTGGGGAGTATCGTAGCCAGCCGGAGGCATCGAGCGCCTCGGCTGACCACGGTGTCTCGGTTCCCATCACGAGACTCTATGGACTTCTACGATAATCCCTAAGTGTACACACTTTAGTCGTCGCCCCTCGCAGGCCTGCCTATGACGAACAAGCAGGCCGTCAGGGACAGCATCATCGACAGCGGTGTCACGGCAGTCATGCGCGGGATTCCAGAGGACGACATCGTCGACGTGGCCGAGGCGATCCACGCGGGTGGCGTCACCGCGCTCGAACTGACCGCCGACGCCAAGCGCTGTAGCGAGATGATCGCGAAGGTGGATCGGGCACTCGAAGGGACGGACGCCGTCATCGGTGCCGGTACCGTCATGGACGCCGCCGCGGCGCGCAACGTCATCGAGGCCGGCGCTGAGTTCGTGCTCGCGCCCAATCTCAACGAGGAGGTCATCGAGGTCTGTAATCGCGAGAGCGTCGTCGCCATCCCCGGCGTCATGACGCCAACCGAGGCCGACGCGGCGATGGCGGCCGGCGCGGACATCCTGAAGATGTTCCCCGCAAAGACCGTCGGCCCGAGCCACATCGGCGCGCTCCAGGGCCCGCTCGGTGACGTGCCGATCATGCCTACGGGCGGCGTCTCGGCGGACAACGTCGACGACTACTTCGACGCCGGCGCGGTCGCTGTCGGCGCAGGGTCGGCGCTGGTGAACTACGACGCCATCGAGGCCGGCGATATGGACGGCGTGCGCGAGCAGGCCGCCGAGTTCGTCCAGGCCGTCGAAGACGCGCGCAACTGAGGCAGCACGGTCGTTTTCTCCGTCCGCTCGCGGACCGAAACGCTCAATCGCCAGCCGTCGGTCCGGCCCGACATGACGGTCGCGATCGTCGGCGCGGCGATGACGCAGTTCGGCCAGCGCGAGGCGTGGCTCCGCGAGTTGCTGGCCGAGGCCGGCGCGGCCTGTCTCGACGACGCCGGGATCGGCCCGGAGGCGGTCGATCACCTGCTCGTGGCCCGCTCCAGCGGCGACTACGAGGGCGACGGTGGGCTGATGGCCACCGTCGCCGGCGACCTCGGCCTCGACCCCGCCCACGCCCGCTGTGTCGACCAGACCTCCGCGGCCGGCGGTGCGGGCGTCTACGCGGCGTGGCGGTCGGTCGCCAGCGGCGAGAGCGAGACGACGCTGCTGGTCGGCGGAGAGACGATGACCCACGCCTCGACGGCCGAGACCACCGACGGCGTCTCGGCGATCACCCACCCCTGCGAGTACAGGCACGGCGTCACCATCCCCTCCTTCGCGGGCCTCACCGCCCGCCACTATCTCCAACGGTACGACGCGCCCCGCGAGGCGCTGGCCGAAGTCGCAGTCAAGAACCACGCTCACGGCGTCGACAATCCGAAGGCACATCTCCAGAAGACGATCGACACCGAGACCGTCCTCGACTCACCCGTCGTCGCGGACCCCTTGCGACTGTACGACTTCTGTCCGATCTCCGACGGCAGCGCCGCGTTGCTGTTCACGACCGAGGAACGGGCCCGCGAACTCGGCCGGCCGTACGTCCGCGTGGCCGGCGTCGCAGGCGCGACCGGGAGCCACGTCGTCCACCAGCGCGACGACCTGACGACGATGCCGGCCGCCAGCGAGGCCGCTCGTCGGGCCTACGACCGGGCCGGGATGGGCCCCGGCGACGTGGACGTGGCCGAGGTGCACGACATGTTCACGATCCTCGAACTCCTGCAACTGGAGGCGCTGGGGCTTTCCGACGAGGGCGAGGCGTGGCACGATACGGTCGAAGGTCGGACCCACCGCGGCGGCGCGCTGCCGGTCAACACCTCCGGTGGCCTCAAGTCGAAGGGACACCCTCTCTCGGCCTCGGGCGTCGCACAGGGCGTCGAACTGTTCGAGCAACTCACCGGCAGCGCGGGGCCGCGGCAGGTCGAGGCCGACGTGGGGCTGGCCTGCAACGTCGGCGGCTTCGGGAACTGTGTCGTGACGACCGTGCTGGAACGGCCCTAGACGATCAGTTCCTCGCCGTCGAGCAGGTACCGCTCGGCCACGCCGGGGTCGATCTCGATACCCAGCCCCGGCCCCTCGGGGAGCGTGATCGACCCGTCCTCGATGATCGGCCCGGACTCGCCAGTCCTGTCGACGAGGTCCTCGAACCACGGCACGTCGAAGGCGTGGTACTCCAGCGCGACGAAGTTCGGGACGGTCGCGGCGGCGTGGGCGGCGGCGACGGTGCCCACCGGCCCGGAGATGTTGTGGGCGGTGATCGGCACCCCTTCCAGATCACAGAGGGTCGCGATCTGGCGGAAGTTCCGCAGGCCGCCGCAGTTGTGGGGATCGGGCGCACCCACGTCCAGCCCCTCGGCGTCGAGCATTTGCTTGAACTCGCCGGGATCGGCGAGGTTCTCGCCGGTCATGATCGGGACGCTCGTGGCCTCGCGCACCCGGCGGTGGGCGTCGTACTTCTTGGGCGGGACGGGGTCTTCGAGCCACGCCAGATCGTAGGGTTCCAGTTTCTCGGCGAGTCGCGTGGCGGTCTCGACGGTGAAGTTCCAGTGGAGGTCGAAGCCCAGGTCGACGTCGTAGCCGACCTCGCGGCGGACGGCCTCGACCATCTCGACCTTGTGCTCGATGGCGGCGTTGTCCAGCCGTCGGGCGGCGGTGTCCACGTCGGCGTGGGTCCGCACGTCCAGATCGAACTTGATCGCGTCGAAGCCGGCGTCGACGACTTCCTCGGCCGCCTTCGCGTAGGATTTAGGCGTGTATACGTCGCGAGGGTCCACGGCTTCCGACTGGGCCTCCCCCAGCGACTCGCCGCCGTGGGTGTCACAGTAGAGATGAACGTCTTTGCGGTATTTCCCGCCCAGGAGTTCGTAGACGGGCACGTCCAGTAGCTTGCCCTTGATGTCCCACAGCGCCATCTCGACGCCGGGGCCGGGTTCCCACATCACGTCCCGCAGGCGCTCGATGTCCAGCGGGTTCTCGTCTTCCAATCGCCCCGGGTCCTGGGGCCCGTCGCCGTGGACCGCGCCGAGCCCATAGATCCCGGCGTCGGTGTCGACCCGGACGATCCCCCACCGGAAGTTCCCCTGTAACACCATCGTCGACACGTCCGTGATCGCGATGTCGCGCTCGGCGGGGCGGCCGGTGTCACCCATCGTGTGGTCCATCCACGGCACACCGCCTCCGGGCGGAATGACGTACTCGGGAGTGTCGTCGTCTGTCATACGCGAGGGATCGGCTGGCGGGGTTGAAAGGGTTGTGCCGCCGTCGAACGATGGTGTTCAGATGAGAGGTCCAAACTGGAGACAATGCACCGAAAGCCCTCGCGGTGTCTGCACTGCTACGACGAGTCCTTCGCTGAATACGACCCGTCGAGCCGGGCCAGTGGGGCCTACTCGTCGACGAGCAGCCGATCCACGACTTCCTCGGGGTCGAACCGTTCGAGGTCGTCGTAGTCCTGCCCGGTCCCGAGGAACAAGATCGGTTTCCCGGTGACGTGGGCGATCGAGATGGCAGCGCCGCCCTGGGGGTCGGCGTCGGCCTTCGTCAGCACCGCGCCGTCGATCTCGGCCGCGTCGTCGAACTCGCGGGCGCGGTTGACCGCGTCCTGGCCGGCGACGGCCTCGTCGACGAAGACCGTCATGTCGGGGTCGATGACGCGGTCGATCTTCTCTAATTGGGCCATCAGGTCGTCGGAGGTATGCAGGCGACCGGCGGTGTCGCCAAGCACCACGTCCGTATCGTTGGCCTCGGCGTACTCGACGGCGTCGTAGATCACGGCCGCCGGGTCAGATCCCTGCTCGTGGGAGATCAGCGTCCGGTCGAGGTTGTCGGCGTGTTTCTGGAGTTGCTCGTTCGCGCCGGCCCGGTACGTATCACCGTTGGCCAGCACGGTCGAGAGGCCCTGGTTCTCCAGTCGCTCGGAGAGTTTCGCGATGGTCGTCGTCTTGCCGACGCCGTTGACGCCGGTGAAGATGATGACCACGGGCTTGTCGGCCTCCCGGATCCGCTGCTCGAAGTCGAACTGGCCGACGCTGATCACGTCGTACAGCGCTTCGCGCAGCGCGTCCCGGACAAGGTTGCCCGTACTGGAGAGTCGGCGGCGAGTCTCGCCGACGAGGTTCTGCCTGACACCGTCGAGAATCTCGCCGGCGACGCCCATCTCCACGTCGCTCGAAAGAAGTGCGAGTTCGAGGTCGTCGAGGTGTCCCTCGAGGTCATCCTCGTCGATGATGGACTTGCCCGACGCGAAGATCTTCGCCTTCTCGGTGAGGCCGCGACCGCTGTCGTCGGCGTCGTCGCTCTCGTCGGTGGCGTCGTCCGCCTCGTCGTCGGCCACGCCTTCGTCCCCATCGGCGTCGGCTGCCGGCTCGTCAGGCGTCGACTCGACGGCATCGTCGGTCGCGCTGGCGTCGGCACTCTCGGCTTCTTCGGCGTCCTCCTCGGCGGCTTCCTGTGCCTCGTCGTCGACATCCTCCTCGACGTCGGAGGTGAAGCTGCCGAGTTTGTCTTTCAGTCCGTCGAACATCGGGGACTACCTTACTCGTCGCCGCCTTCTTCCTGCTGTTGCATCATCTGCTGCATCTGCTGTTGCTGCATCTGCTGGGCCTGCTGTTGCATCTGCTCGGCCTCGGCTTCGAGTTCCGAGATGTCGGATTCGAGGTCGTCGATCCGGTCGTCGATGGTGTCTTGCTTCGTTTCGAGGCTGGAGATTGCGCCGTCCTCGTCGCGCTCTGCGGCGTAGCCGCCGCCCAGCGAGACGATGACCTCGTCGATGTCCTGAATCTCGGCGCGGAGGTAGGCGTCGCCACCCAGCGGGACCTGCACCGTGTCGCCGCTGTCGAGCGTCTCGATGGCCTCGATGGCCTCGTCGATCTCGGTCTGCTCGTTGCGGAGGCTCTCGATCTCTTCCTCGATGGCTTCCTGCTCCTGCTCGATCTGTTCGATCTCCTGCTGGATCTGCTGCATCTGGCCGCCGCCGCCACCGCCGCCACCGCCCATCATTGTGCCACCTCACTGATATCGACCTGTGTGCGCTTGAGCCCGTGCTCCGAGCCGAAAGCGGCGAACGCACGGTCGCGCGCGACGTTCTCGTTCGGTGCCTCGATAGCCTTCTCGAACTGCTGCGGTCCGTCGCGGGACTCGAACGTTCCCGTGACCGTAAACTCACTCATGCCTCTGGATGTGGCGGGGACAGGGAAGTATCTTCTCCTTGCGGTACACGGGATCGAATCAACGGTCGAGCACCGAGTCGTTCCGGGCGAGCGTCGCGTGTACCTGTTGGGCGGCCTCGACCGCGGCAGTCGCTCGCTGCTCGTCCGAGAGGGAGTGGGAGGGCATCACCCGAAATCGGGACTCGTCGGATAAGTATTTCGTGGCTAGCTCGCAGTACCGACGCCATTGCAAAGGGGCTTCCACCACGACCGCCCCACGATGGCGACCGAGCACTCGGTTCGGCGACGACGGCTGCTGGTGCTGACAGGCACTGCGATGGCGGGACTCGCTGGCTGTCCCGGCGAGAGCGGCTCTGACTCACCGACCGAGACGACCGCGCAGACGAATCGAACGGCGACGGGGACCGACACCACGACCCGGACCACCACCGCGACGCCGACAGGGACCGAGACACCGGCAGGGTTCAGCGACGACTTCTCGGCCGACGGTCTGGGCCGCTATCGTCCCGTCACTGGCTCGCTCGACCCGTGGTCCGTCACGTCGAAGATCGACGACGGGAGCGCACTGGTCGACACGACCGGCGGCGGCGCGGCGTCGCTGATCGCACCGACGGCCGACGCACTGACGTGGTCAGAGACGGGAACGATCGGCGTCGATCTCCAGTTCGGTACCGGAGCCGAGTTCAGGAACTGCAAACTCCGGGTCGGGGACCTGCCGAACGGACCGAGCACCACCGTGCTGGTGAGCCCTCAACAGCTGATGGTGAGCGCGCCGAACGGGGATCTGAAACAGGGGTTCCCACAGATCGGGGCCGACGGTGTGCACCGGCTCACGCTGACGTTCGAGGCGGGGACGATCGCCGCGGCTGTCGACGGCAACCACCGGATCGAGGTGGGGGTCGACGAGTCGTTACCGGAGGGAACGGTCGGATTCGGGATCGAAGCCGGCCGCTCGGGGACGGGTGGCAAAACCTGGTTCGACAACCTCGACATCGCAGTCGAAGAGTGAACGAACGATCACGACGGAACGAAAGAGTCAGTCGATGTAGCCAAGCGCGTCCTCGATCCGGCCGAGTTCGGGGCCGCTCGTGTCCTGACCGACGACGTAGCCGTTGACGTTGGCCAGCAGGCCCGACCCCACGAGCGGGCCACCGTAATTGATTGTGCCGATGTCGGCGGGCACGTCGAGCAGCGCTTCGAGCGCGTCGAGTTCGGGGTCGGTCGCTTTCGGGTGACAGAGGACGCCGCGATTGGTGGCGACGGCGGCGGTACCGACCGTCTCCACGTCCGCGAGCGTGCCGCGCTCGACCGGCACGTCGAGCGCGTCCTCGACGGCCGCGACGGCGTCGTCCGAGAGGTTCGCGTGGACGTACGCGCCGCTGTCGTTACAGAGGACGACGTTGCCGGCGGCGTTGATTCGGCCGGGGAGTTCGTGGACCGGCAGGTCGACGGCCTCGGAGATCAGGTCGATCTCGCGCTCGCGGACGCGACTGGAGACGAGCAACCCGTTCTCGTTCCCGGTCGCGAGCGCGCCGACGGTGCCCGAACCGCCGACGTTGGTCGGGACGACCGGGACGCCGAGCTCCTCGCCGAGGTCGTCCTGCAGCGACGTCTCGATATCGGGGCGAACCAGCAGACAGTCGTCCGTCGCGCGTGCGAAAATACCCACGTACGACGAACCGGAAAAGGCCGCGCGGAGCAAGATTTACTCTGCAGTCTCGGCTTCCACGACGCTCTCGCCCTCTTCGTCGAAGCGGGCGGCGCGAACGCGGAGCTTGCTCGGCGGGTTCGACCGACCGCGCTCCCAGATCGCCTCATTGATCGAGGGGTCGAGGCGGACGGTGTCCTCGTCGACGGCGAAGTGCTTCGCGAGGTGCTCGCGAATCAGCTTCATCGCCTTGTCTGCCTTCTTGTGGTTCGCTTCTGCGTCGGCGTCTCGGAGCGGGACGGTAACGACACGCTCCTCGAAGTCGTTGGCACTCATTATTCGTCAGTGTTGCTTCGCCGCCAGTTGCGGCGCTTGTGATTTCGCTGGACTTCGCGGTCGGTCTTGAGCATGACCCACGCGGGAATCCGACTGTTCTGTCGGTCGAGCTTCGCCAGTCGCTTCTTCTGGGCTTTGGATTTCTTGCTCATGATGTGCGTCTTTTCCGCGCCGTGGCTTAAATGTGTGTTCTTTTCGCCCAACGGCCACAGTCGGGCCGTCGTGACTACCGGCGTTCGTTGTTATCATCGATAGAAACTGGGCAGATATCGTTAAGCAGCCATAGACTGGATAGTATCAGTAATGAGAAGACGGGGATTCCTGCACGCCATCGGCGCGGGGACGGTACTCGGGACGAGCGGTTGTCTGGGGCTGGGCGGGGAGGCGATCGTCAGCGTCCAGCAGAGCGTCAGCGTCGACCCCGGCGACGGCTGGGTCGAGGAGATTCCCGACATCTCGGGCAGCGGCGGGGCCGTCTCGTACACGGTCCGGTCCGACGACAGGCGCTTCGACGTGTACTTTTTCGCCGGCGAGGACAGCTACGAGCACTACGACGCCTACGTCAAGGAACAGGAACCGTCCGAGACGCCAGCGGGCCACGAGGATTTCAGCAAGGCCGCGGTCCCGCGTTCGGACGCCGAGTCGACCTACGAAGCCGCGACCCAGGACGATGGGGCCCGGGAATCGCTGGACGTGGCCGGGCCGTACTACTTCGTCGTCGATCATTCGAGTTATCGGATGGAGAACCGCGTCGACGACTTCGCCGATCCGCTGAAAGCGTTCGTCGACCTGGAAGTGGTGAAAAACCGGCTCTGACCGTCAGATAAACGCCAGTGGCACCATCAGGACGACGCCACCGAGCGCGCCCGTCACCAGTTCCCGCCGACCGCCACCAGGCAGTTCTTGTCCGTACTCCAGTGCCTCGGGGACGAACTCCGTCGCGACGAGGTAGATCATCGCACCGGCAGCGAACCCGAAGCCGAAGGGGAGGAACTCCCGGGCCAGCCGGACGAAGGCGAAGGCGATGACCGCGCCGATTGGCTGGGGCAGCGACGAGAAGACGGCCCACCACACCATCTTCCACTCGCTGATCTCCATCGAGCGCAGCGGGATCGAGACGGCTACACCCTCCGGGACGTTGTGGATCGAGATGGCGACGGTCATGAACACCGCCAGCACCGGCAGCGTGAGGCCGAAGACGCCGACCGTCTCGGCACTGTCGAGCCCCAACTCGGCGAAGGAGACGCCGACGGCGACCCCCTCCGGAAAACTGTGGACCGTCAGCACGCCGAGAATGAGGACGAGTTTCTTGTAGTCCGCGGCCTCGAACTCCTTCGGGTGGTGATCGAACGAGTCGACCGCCCGATGGGCGACGGTCACCAGCACGACCCCGGCCAGCAGTCCCGGGACGAGCAGGATCGACGAGCCATAGGCCAGTCCTTCGCGAACGAGACCAAAGAGCGACGCCGCGACCATGATCCCGGAAGCGACCCCCCACAGGGCGACGTTCCACCGGTCACTAAAGTCGTCGACCAGGAAGAAAGGGATGGCACCGAGCCCCGTCGCCAGCGCAGTTATCAACCCTGCGACAAAGACGAGGACGAGGTTCTCGACGAGCGCCATACGATAGCTTGGCCGCCGACGAACTTAACACCTATCACTAAACTGATTGTTTTTGGAGGGCCTAAACCGTCCCGGCGAGGGGGCTCCTAGAACACCTATAATTCCTCCAACCGACCCCACAACCTTGGTCCGTTCAGGGTGTGTTACGAGACATAGAACCAACTATTCCACCTTGTAGCGAACGCTTATACAGTAGTTCGGGGAACAACCGTGTATGTCAACTACGAAGTCAGTCAGCAGTGACGAAACGTACGTTATCGAGGAACCGGTCGAGGACGACGGCGCGCTCACCGTCCGCGAGACGACGACCGAGACGGCGTACCACGTCGTCGACTACACCGACGAGATGATCAGGGAGAAACTGGCCGCCCGCCCGGTCGGCAGCACTGTTCGACTCGAACTCGCACCCGCCGACCCCGAGGGGCTGGACTGGGTCGTCACTCGCCTCAAGCCCGGCGCACCGCTGGCGCTCTAAGCGAGCGGAACGGACGCGACGGTCGAGTACGCCGGCCCGTCGTCGGTGAGGGCGCTCTCGGTCAACTGAATCGCCTCGACGTGCAGGTCCCCCGCTGACGGCTCGCGCTCGCTGACGATCTCCTGTATTAGTTCCTTCCCGCCCGCGTGTCGCATCCGCCCGAGCGTGACGTGAGGCGTGAAGTCGTGGTCCTCCGATTCGAACCCCATCGCCGTCGTCCGGTCCTCGATGGCCTCGTGGAGCGCAGTCAGCTCCGCGCTGCCCGCGCCGACGCCCAGCCAGACGACACTGATGTAGTCCAGACTCGGAAAGACGCCCAGCCCCTCGAAGGAAGCAGTGAACGGGTCGACGCCGCTGTCGGCGACGGCCCGTTCGAGTTGGCCCACGAGGCCGTCGATTCGTTCGGGGTCGGTGTCGCCCAGAAACTTCAGCGTGACGTGGGCCTGTGCGGGATCGACGGGGTCCAGCCCGCTCGCGTCGGCCAGAGGCTCCTGAATCGTGGCGACCTCGTCGGCCAGGCCGTCGAGGTCGACGCTGACGAACAGTCGCTTGCTCATATCGGTGCCTCGACTGCCGACGACTTCAGCGTTGCAGGACAGTACCACTAAGGCCGTGGCCACCGAACTGGATCGTATGGACGACGTTGCCCTCCTCCAGCGCACCGTCCGCCGCTGTACCGCCCTCCTGACGCTCGCGCTCGGTGCCGGCGTCGAGACGCTGACCATCGGCCCCAGTCCCCTTGCAGTGTTGTTGATCGTCGGGAGCGGTCTCTACCTGCTCGTGAGTTTCGTCTTCGTCGACGGGTCCGAGCAGCGCCCGGAGAGCAGCGGCGAACTGGAAGACCGGCCAGTTCAGTGACGTAGCCCTTAACCCTCCTGACTGCCAACCCGGGAGCATGACTGATCGAGAGCGCGACGACCACGAGTTCTCCTCGGGGCAGGGCTTTGGCGACCCCTACGAAGGGTTCGACATCGACCCGCCCGAGCTCTCCGTCGACACGGACAAGGTCGACCCCGTCGACTCCCGGGTCCTCACGGACATGCTCGACGAGGGCAACATGCCCGCAGACGACGTCGACGCCGAGCAACTGCTCGACGTGGGCGTCTCCTACGTCCACATCAACCGCCACGAACAGGCCGCAGAGACTTTCGAGCGGGCCGCCCGCTTCACCGACGACGACCGAATCGAGCAGGAGGCCTGGACGAACAAGGGCGCGGCCCACGCCGAACTCGAGGAGTGGGACGCCGCCATCGGCGCGTACCAGGAGGCGCTGAACGTCGAGGAAGAGAGCGACGCCGGCGGCGCGCTCGGCGAGGAGGGGAGTTCTGCCACCAGCGAACACGCCGCGACCGCCGAGACGAACCTCGCGTACGCGCTGTGGGAGTCGGGCCGCACCGAGCAGGCCCTGGAACACGCCGAGCGGGCCGTCGAGATCGACCCGCGCTTCGCCGAAGCCTGGTACAACCGCGGCTTCTTCCTGTTGGAACGGGGGCTGGCCGAGGACGCCGTCAACGCCTTCGACAACGCCACACGGCTGGGTTTCCGTAACCCCGACATCTTAGAGGAGAAGGCCCGCGCACTCGAAGAGATGGAGGAGTACGAGCGCGCCGAGGACCTCGTCGAGGAGGCCGAAGAACTCCGCGAGCAGGCCGAGCAGGAACTCGTCGACGAACGAACCGGATGATACTCAACGAACGCGACACGGACGAGGGAACGCTCGTCGCGGTCTGTGATCGAGACGTACTGGGCGAGACCTTCGAGAACGGGCAGGTCTCGCTGACCGTCGACGAGGAGTTCTACGACGGCGAGCAGGTCGACGAACAGGCCGTCGTCGACAGCCTCGCGCGGTGCTCGGTCGCCAATCTCGTCGGGACCGAGTCCGTCTCGCTGGCGATCGAACACGGCTTCGTCGACGAGGAGAACGTGCTGGACCTCGACGGCACGCTACACGCCCAACTGCTCTGGCTGTAGGCGACCTGTTTTGAAGTGAGTGAGGCCAGTACGCCCCACCGTGTACTCACGCGATCACGCGATCATCTCCGTACTCGTCGCCGTCGGGGGTGTCGTCGCGCTCGATCTCCCGATCGGCTGGCCGGTCGCCGTCGTCGCCGCGCTCGTCGTCGGCGTCGGCATCGACTTCGACCACTTCCTCGTCGCTCGCCTGACGACCGGCGAGTGGACGGCGCTGCGGCGCTGTCTCGCGGACCCGCGACTCGCCTTCCTCGATCAGGACGATATCTTCGAGCCAGACGCGATCTGGCCGCTCCAGCGGCTCCTGAGCCACGTCCTGATCGCGGGCGTAGCCGTGCCCGCGCTCGCGCTGTGGAACCGGCCGATGGCTGTCTTCGTCGCTGTGGTACTGTACGCCCACCTGCTCGCAGACCTCCTCTGGGACGTGTACCGGCAGGACGAGTACCACCGCCGTGTCAGGCAGTACACCGGCTGACGGCCCGAAGTCAACGCCGGGAGTCCGCCGAACCGAAGGAAAGTTCCCCGTCGAGACCCACCTAGCAGGTAATGAGCCACAGCGAATCCGACACCCTCGACGTCGAGGGAATCCGCGCCGATTTCCCGATCCTCGAACGGGAGTTCGACGGCACGCCGCTGGTGTATCTGGACAACGCCGCGACGAGCCAGACGCCCGATCCGGTGATCGACTCGATCAGTCACTACTATCGCCACTACAACGCCAACGTCCACCGCGGCCTCCACCAGTTGAGCCAGGAGGCCTCCATCGCCTACGAGGAGGCCCACGACCGCGTCGCCGACTTCATCGGAGCCAGCGGCGGTCGGAAAGAGGTCGTCTTCACGAAGAACACCACGGAGTCGATGAACACCGTCGCCTACGCATGGGGCCTCGCAGAACTCGGCCCGGGCGACGAGATCGTGTTGACGGAGATGGAACACCACGCCGCGCTCGTCACGTGGCAACAGATCGCCAAGAAGACCGGTGCGACGGTGAAGTTCGTCGAGGTCGACGAGGATGGCTACCTCGACATGGACCACGCGCGGGAACTGATCACCGACGACACCGAGATGGTCAGCGTCGTCCACGTCTCGAACACGCTCGGGACGATCAACCCCGTCTCTGAGATCGCCGACATCGCCCACGACCACGACGCGCTGTGTTTCGTCGATGGGGCGCAGTCGGTCCCCCACATGCCCGTCGACGTGGAGGCCATCGACGCGGACTTCTTCGCCTTCTCGGGCCACAAGATGTGCGGCCCGACCGGCGTCGGCGTCCTCTACGGGAAAGAGCACCTCCTCGATGCGATGCAGCCCTATCTCTACGGCGGCATGATGATCGAGAAGGTCACGTTCGAGGACTCGACGTGGCACGAACTCCCCTGGAAGTTCGAGGCCGGCACACCGCCGATCAGCGAGGGGATCGCGCTGGCCGAAGCCTGTGACTACCTCGATTCGATTGGTATGGAACAGGTCGAACGCCACGGCGAGGCCCTGGCCGAGTACGCCTACGACCGCCTGCAGGAGTTCGACGACATCGAGATTCTGGGCCCGGCGGGCGACGACCGCGCCGCACTAATCTCCTTTAACCTCGAAACGGTCCACGCCCACGACGTGTCCGAAATTCTCAACGCCAACGGCGTCGCAGTGCGCGCGGGCGACCACTGTACTCAGCCGCTCCACGACAAACTCGGCGTCCCCGCCTCGGCGCGTGCCTCGTTCTACATTTATAACACTCGGGAAGAAGTCGACGCGCTCGTGGAGGCGCTCGACGACGCGCGAGAACTGTTCGCCTAACGGGACCGCTCAGTTGTCGAGACCCAGCGGCGGCCGGTAGCGCTCGTCGGCGACGAAGGCCCACTCGTCGCGGCCCAGGTCGTCGTCGCCGTCGGAGTAGCTCAGTTGCTCGTACAGGCCGTTGTAGTTCATCACGCTGTCGTACTCCCGGGTCGAGTAGGTTTCGGCGTCGATCCCATCGGCCGACGCGTCGAGGCCGAACGCGTGGCCCAGTTCGTGCATGAACAGCGACGCGGTCAGTTTCGGCGACTCGAAAGTCTGCATGACGACGACGCCGGGGCGACCGGCACCGACGTAGCTGGCGTCGCCGTCGTAGGCCGCGTTATCGGTCAGGAGGACGTAGTAGTAGCCCGTTCCGCGGGCGTCGAACGCCCGGTCCCGGAAGTCGTAGATGTCGTTGCGTGGGCCGGTGCGGTTGTGCGAGTACACAGTGTCGTTGGCGGACAGTCCGCGATCGTCGACGAGGACGTGGGCGTCGATCCCGTGCGTTCCGTCGGGATTGTCGACCGGTGCGTCGGCGAAGGTCGTCTCGACGCGGGCGATCGCACCGGCGCTGATGCGTTTGTCGCCGGTCGCGTCGACCTCGATGTAGATGTCCTGTTCGAGCGGGTCGGCGTCGGGGTACAGTTCGGACGCAGTCACCTCCAGTCCGTCGGGAATGCCGTCGCCGTCGGTGTCCGGATCGGTGGGGTCGGTGCCGCGGCGCCGTTCGGCGGCGTCGGCGAGGCCGTCACCGTCGCTGTCGGTCGCGTTGGGCGTCAGTGACGCGTCGAACGACGGTTCCGGTTCGAACACTCCGAGATCGGCGCTCTGGGCGGAAACCGCTTCACGCGTCTCGAACAGCGGCGTCGCCACGAGCGCGTCCCCCGGCGTTGCACCGCCCGCCGAGCGGACTTCGGCCCCGTCGTCGGCGACCGAGAGCGCGAGCGCGCCGCTTGCGACCGCCGCGACGACGAGTAACGACGTGATGACGTGGATCGGCCCCACACTGATGTCGGGGCCTCGCCCACCCGTGGTAATGCGGAAGATACTGGTGAGTGATCGGCGGTTCATCGTTGCTTACCCCGTTTGTAATCAGCATTGATACTGATAGTAACGGCACCACATGCCGAACGTGAGTGAAGTATACGCCCACAGACGGCATTCATATGGCCGAAAATATGCTTCGATTCGGCTATAACTATTTGCCTATAATTATCAAAACTAGTATTGAGTCTGCAAAGTGGGATGGCATTCGGCCAGTTCGTGACTGGGCACGAGCACCCTCGCTGGTCCAGTGACAAGTCGACCGGGCCGGACGTTCGCGTCCTGCGAGTGGCGTCGCCACGACCCCCACGACATATTTAGGCCCCCTGATATAGCAGTGTGTATGAGCATCGGAGACGCCGTCAAACGGAGCTTCGTCGCGGGGTTGATCCTCGTCGCACCGCTGGTGGTGACGGTCTACGTCATCAGGATCCTCACGAACTGGACGATCCAGTTCGTCAACCCGCTCGTCGAGGGGACCAGACTGACCAACTACACCGCGAACAATCCCCTCGCAGCACAGACGCTGGCAGTCGTCGCCGTCCTCGCTGCGATCGTCGTCCTGGGCTATCTCGCCCAGCAGAGCGTCGGGCGGCAGCTGTTTGGCAACGTCGGTCGGATCGTCAACGTCATTCCGCTGGTCAACGTCATCTACGGGAGCGTCCGGCAGGTCGCCAACTCGCTGGTCGACCGCGACGAGGCCTACGAGAGCGTCGTCCTCGTCGAGTACCCCCGCAACGGCGTCTACTCCATCGGGCTCGTCACCGGCGAGAGCCCCGTCGAAGTCGAGGCTTTCGACGGCGAACCGGTCCACAACATCTACTTCCCGAGCAGTCCGAACCCGACCGGCGGCAAACTCGTGCTCGTCCCCGAGAGCGAGATCTACGAGACCGACATGAGCGTCCGCGCGGGACTGCGACTACTGGTCACGACCGGCGTCACCGAGAACGGGGAACCCAAGTCGATTCCCGCCAGCGCCGTCGACGACGCGATGTTGACCGAGACCGATCAGGAACCGCAGTAGTGGACGGTCGTCAGGAGACCGGCTGGAGGAACATGACGTTGACACGGCCGACGGCGTCGAAGTCCCGAAGCTGATACACCAGTTCGCGGATGCGGTCGGTCGAGCCGGTACAGAAAATCGTCTCCAGACACCACTCGCCGTGGTGGACGTGCTGGGTCGTCCCGATCACGTCCTCGAAGTCGTGCTGGATGGTGTGGAGGTCACCGATGACGAGCGCGTGCTCGTAGTCGAACGCGATCGCCGCGACGGCGTCGCCCGCGATGTCTTCCAGTTGGGTGTGGCGCTCGGCGTACTCCTGCATCGCCTCGCGGACGGCCCGGGACCGTGACTCGATGCCCTCCGCCTGCCACGTCTCGTCGAACGACGCAAGCACTTCCTGCGGAACGTTGAGGCTCGTTCGCATACCCGGATTTGACGGCAGCGCCACTTAGGACTCGTTATTACGATCACCCCGATTCGCTCATAACAAGCCCTAATCGGGGAGCGGCCCACTGTCGACGGGATGCTACACACCGACGCCGGTGGCCTGCTGATCGGGGCCGTCCTCCTCGGCGCAGTCCACGGGGTCGAGCCGGGACACGGCTGGCCGGTCGCCGCGGCCTACGCCCTCGACCAGACCAACAAGTGGCTGTCGGGCTTCGCCGCCAGTCTCATCCTCGGTGTCGGCCACCTGATCAGCAGTCTGGCGATGGTCGGCGTGTTCTTCTACGCGAAGTCGTACTTCGAGCTCACGCAGGTCAACGAACCGATCTCGGTCGAACTGCTCTCGACGACGGTCGTCGTCGGCGGCCCGGTGAGCATCGTCGCGGGCGTGTTGCTCATCGCCCTCGGAATCCGGGAGTACTACGGTGGCCACTCCCACGGGGCGGGCGGCGGGCACGGCGACGAGTCGCACGACCACGCGAACGACGTGGAGAAGAATCATCTCCACGGTGCTCACGAACACGACGCACGACACGAACACGGAGAGCACCCGGACCATCCACACGAACACGGAGTGTCGGACAGCGGACTGTTCGCTCGGCTCGAAGGCGTACTCCCGTTCGTCGGCGGCCACTCCCACGACCACGGCGACCTCGACGAAGCGGCCGAGCGGGGCCTGTTCGGCATCGCGTGGTTCGCGTTCGTCCTCGGGTTCGCTCACGAGGAGGAATTCGAGATCATCGCGCTGTGTGCCGGGTCGAACTACTGTCTCGAACTGATGAGCGCGTACGCGATCACCGTGATCGCTGGCATCGTCGGGCTGACTCTGCTCCTGATCGCCGGCTATCAGAGCTACGAGGAGCGCGTCGAGCGCTACACCCCATACCTGCCCCTGTTCTCGGCGGTCGTCCTCGTGGTCATGGGTCTTGGCTTCATCACCGGAATCTTTTGAGCAGGCGGCTCGCGCAATCGCCGAGAGAGTCGGCCTGCCGTGACTACGCCGACTCGGCGTCGTCGACGCGGCTAGTCAGGCGCATGACGCCGTAGAACAGTCCCGAGAACGCCAGCACCGCGCCGCCGCCGTAGGCCGCCATGTTCAGCGGCGTCGGTCGGAACGAAAGGAAGGGGAGTCCGATCGGGAGGGCGGCGTCGTTGCTGATGACGAGCCCAACGAAGTAGCCAAAGCCGATACCCAGCGTCAACGCGCCGACGAACACCCAGCCGACGACGCGACGGCCGGACGTGGTCGATTCCGTCTCGTTCATGATTGAGAGTCACCGAAAGACGGCGATAGCGGTCGATAGTGACCGGACGGACAAGTGGCTGCCGGGATCGAACGGGCGAGTCGGCGGATCGGCGACGCCGACAACGACCCACCCGTTGCACCGCGTTCCACTTCTGTGACGGATGCCATATTCGTTATCCTTATCCGGAGACAGTGCTAACTCCGGGTATGGCAGAGACAACGCAGGCCGTCGGCCACGACGAACTGGCCACGCTGAAGCTGCTGGCCCTCGACGGAGCCATCGAGGGCGAGCGCAAGGCCTCCTGTTCGGCGATCGCCGACCGGCTGGACGCCTCCAATCAGACCGCCTCGCGGCGACTCCAGCGCCTGGAGGAGGCAGACCTGATCGACCGGGACATCGTCGGCGACGGACAGCTCATCCGGATTACGGAAGCCGGCGAGCAGGCCCTCCAGCGGGAGTACGCCGACTACCGACGCATCTTCGAGCGCGCCGTCGGCGTGGATCTGGCGGGCATCGTCACCTCCGGAATGGGGGAGGGTCGCCACTACATCACGCTGCCGGGCTACATGGAGCAGTTCATCGAGAAGCTCGGCTACGAGCCGTTCGCTGGCACGCTGAACGTCGACCTCGTCGACGAGAGCGTCCGCAAGCGCGCCCGCCTGAGCGCGTTCGAGCCCGTGACCATCGAGGGGTGGGAGGACGACGAGCGCACCTACGGCCCCGCCTACTGCTACCCCGCGTCGGTCGTCGCCGGCGACAGCGAGTACGAACCGGCCCACGTCATCGCGCCCGAGCGCACCCACCACGGGGAGAGCCAGCTCGAAGTGATCGCCCCGGAAAAGCTGCGTGACGTGCTCGATCTCGGGGACGGCGACGAGGTGACCATCCATGTCTCGGAGCAGTGAGCAGCAGGTGAGCAGTGCCGAGGACGCCATCGCCGCCTTCGCCCGCGGCCAGCCCATCCTGATCCACGACGCCGCCGACCGCGAAGGCGAGGTCGACCTCGTGTATCCCGCCTGCGCGGTGACGCCCGACGCCGTCGCCCGGATGCGAAACGACGCCGGCGGGCTGGTCTGTGTCGCTCTCTCGGACGCGGTGGCCGACTCCTTCGGCCTGCCCTTCATGCAGGAGTCACTCGATCACCCCAGCGCCGCGGACCACGACCTGGCCTACGACGAGCGGTCGTCCTTTTCCCTGACCGTGAACCATCGGGACACTCACACCGGGATCACCGACGACGACCGGGCGCTGACGATCACCGAACTGGCCACGGCCGCCGACGACCCCGACAGTGTGGCGTTCGCCGAGGCGTTCCGATCGCCGGGCCACGTGACGCTGCTGCGCGGTGCCCCCGGCCTGCTCGGGGATCGGCTCGGCCACACGGAACTCGGGCTGGCGGTGGCCGAGGCTGCGGACCAATCACCCGCCGTCGTCGTCTGCGAGATGCTCGACGACGAGACCGGCGGCGCGCTCTCGCCTGCAGCGGCGCGGGCCTACGCCGAACGGGAGGGGCTGGCCTACGTCGAGGGCAGTGCGCTCGTCGAGCGGCTGGAGTGACGGCCGACAGTGTCGACGGACGCGAATTCTCAGGTGCTGGCGACTCTCCGAAGCACCTAATCCGTGGCAAGCGTAGTTCGAGTATGGACCTCCAGTCGTCGGCGTATCAGACGTTGTTCGAAGAGGCCCCCGCCGCACTCGTGCTGTTCGATCCCGAAACTGGGGATCTAGCGGAGTGTAACGACCGGTTCCGTGACCTGATCGACCACGACCGAGACGAACTGATCGGCCGTGGGGCGACGGCACTCGCGTCCTCGACGCGGGGTGTCGATCAGGACATCGAAGCCGCGTTCCGGGGAGACCGTGACACGGACGACGACTACCAGTGGCGACTACAGCCGGCATCGGGCGAACCGATCCCCGTCGAAGTGCGCCTATCGACGGTTCAGGTCGACGAGAACGACCGGCTACTGGCGCGAGTACGGGAGTCAGCAGCATCGAAACACGGTTTGAGCGAACAGCGCGCACGAGCGATCGACGCGGCTCCGATCGGCATCTCGATCAGTGATCCCGACAGCGACGACAACCCGCTCGTCTACGTGAACGACCGCTTCGAGGAGCTGACTGGCTACGACAGCGACGAAGTGATCGGCCGCAACTGTCGGTTCCTGCAGGGCGAGGACACCGCGCCGTCGGCGACCGCAGAGATACGCGAGGCGATCGACGCGGCGGAACCGGTAACGGCCCAACTCCGAAACTACCGAAAGGACGGATCGGAGTTCTGGAACCGCGTCACGATCGCCCCAGTCCGGGACGACGAAGGGCGCGTGACGAACTACATCGGGTTCCAGGACGACATCACCGAACAGCGACAGGACAAGCAGGAACTGGAACTGGCACGGGACCTGCTGGAGACGGTCCCGATCGGCGTCCTCCGCACCGAGCCGGAGTCTGACGGTGGTTTCGAGTACGCTAACCCCGGTCTGGTGTCGCTGCTGGACGCCGACTCCGTCGAACAGCTTCGCGAGCACTCCGTGGCCGACTTCTACGCCGATCCCGACGCCCGCAACGACCTCATCGAAGCACTGCGGGACGGTGAGAGCGACCGGGCCCGACACGAGGTCCAGCTCGAAACGCTGAACGGCGAGCGGAAAGACGTGGTCGTCACTGCCTCGCTGTGCGAGGAGGAGACGGGGACCGAGTACATCCACAAGGTCGTTCAGGATATCACGGACCGAAAAGAGCGCGAGCAGGCCCTAGAGCGGTACGAACGGCTCGTAGAGAGTCTCCCAATCGGAGTCTTCCAGAACACGCCCGGCTCCGACGGCCGGTTCACGTTCGTCAACGAAGCGATGGTCGAGATGTTCGACGCCGCCTCGAAGGCACACCTGCGAGACCACTCCGTCAGCGACCTGTACGTGGACCCCAACGAACGGCAGGCGTTCAGTCAACACCTCCTCGACGAGGGGGTCGTCACCAAACGAGAGGTCGAACTGGCAACGCTGGACGGCGCGGAGCTGTGGGGTGCCGTGACGGCGATCGCACGGGAAGTAGACGGTGAGACGATCTTCGACGGCGTCGTACAGGACATCACCGAACGGAAGCAGTACGAGCAACGACTCAGAGAGCAACGCGACAACCTCGACGTGCTGAATCAGATGCTACGCCACGACATCCGTAACGACCTCCAACTCGTGATGGCGCACGCCGACTTCCTCACCGACTACGTCGACGACGAGGGACGGGAGTACGTCGACTCGATCCGGAAGAGCACCGATCACGCGGTCGAGATAACCCAGACGGCCCGGGATATGGCTGACGTGATGCTCTCGACGGACGAGACGCTCCAGCCGGTCTCGCTCCGGAACGCGCTCGAAGGCGAGCTAGACGAGATTCGGTCGAAATACTCGAACGCTGTCGTCACCGTCGAGGGGCGGCTCCCGGAGACGAGGGTCGTCGCCAACGAGATGCTCGACTCGGTCCTGCGGAACCTCCTGAAAAACGCCGTCCAGCACAACGACAGCGAGATCCCGGAAGTTCGGGTGAGCGCCACCGAGCACGCGGAGACGACCGTCGTTCGGATCGCGGACAACGGACCGGGTATCTCCGACGATCAGAAAGACGTGATCTTCGGACGCGGGGAGAAGGGACTGAACAGCGAGGGGACCGGGATCGGGCTCTACCTCGTCGAGACGCTGGTCGAAAGCTACGGTGGGGAGATCAGCGTCGAAGACAACGAACCACGGGGCGTGGTCTTCGTCGTCGAACTACAGAACGCGACGTGATACGGAACGTTGTCGTTGGTTCCTGGTGAGCGTCGCCACGGGATCGATGCTCACGGGTAACTGCGCCCGATATTACGAAGATATATCCGAAACAGCGACAAACAGACAGTGGTTATGCCTGCTGACGGGACTGCCGACGACCGGCGTGTCCTCGGAGTCACGGCCGACGACGGATTCGCAGCCGACCTCGAACGACATCTCACGTCGAGTAGTGGGACCGCCGTCACGATCACAGCCACCGTCAGCGACGCCCTCGCGAGTGTCGCTGACGATTCCGTCGACGCCATCGTCAGCGACCACAGGCTCCCGGACGCCGACGGGATCGCGCTCCTGGAGATCGTTCGCGTCCACTCGCCCGACCTCCCCTTCGTACTCGTCACGAACGACGACGAGAACGTCCGTGCCGATGCGACCGCCGCCGGAGTCACGGAGTTACTCCACGAGGAGCGTGTCAACGATCAGTGGGAGCAGTTCGCCTCGCTCGTGTCCAGCGCCGTCGACACCCACCGAACGAAGCGAGACCTCGTCGACGGGAGTCCACAGCCAACGACGTGTCTCGACGCGGCCACGGACGTGATCGCCGTCGTTCGCGACGGTCGGTTCGAGTCGCTCAACGAGCGCGGCCGCGAGCACCTGGGCGTCGAGACACCGGCAGAGATCGCCGGCGAGCCCGTCGCACACAGCGTCACGGCTGCGGGCGATACGCCGATCACGGACCTGCTCGACGCCATCGAATCGGGGAATCGGACGCTCGCACGCACGGCGGGGACCCTCGCTCGTGCCGACGGAACGCAGTCACCGGTGGATCTCACGATCGGTCGCATCGGGAAGGCGGACGGACCGGCGGCAGTCCTCGTGATCCGCGAACGGCGAGCGGATCGCGAGGACGGCGAGGCGCTCACCCTCAGGAACCGCGTGTTCGACGAAGCCCCCGTCGGCATCACGATCGCCGACGCGACGGCGGCAGACACACCCATCGTCTACGCCAACGAGCAGTTCCAGCAGTTGACCGGCTACGACGAAGACGAGATCACGGGTCACAACCCACGCTTCCTCCAGGGCGAAGGGACAGATCCGGACCTCGTCGCCGAGTTGCGAGACGGGATCGAACAGGAGACGCCGGTGACCACGGAGTTGCAAAACTACCGGAAAGACGGCAGCGAGTTCTGGAACCGCGTCACCGTCGCACCGCTGACGAACGGCGACGGCGACGTGACGAACTACGTCGGCTTTCAGGAGGACGTCACGGACCGGAAGGTGGACGAAGGACTGTTGCGCCGGTTTCGGCGCGCAGTCGAAGCGGCCGGCCACGCGATCTACATGACCGACCCGGACGGAACGATCACGTACGTCAATCCGTCGTTCGAGCGGATCACCGGCTACGACGCCGAGACAGCAGTCGGGCAGACACCAGCGATTCTCAACTCAGGCGAGATGTCTGACGACTACTACGAGAGCCTGTGGGAGACGATCACTGCGGGCGAGGTCTGGGCCGAGGAGATACGCGACCGACGCCAGTCCGGAGAGCTCTACTACGCCGAGCAGACGATCGCTCCGCTGACCGACGACGACGGCGAGATCGAGGCGTACGTCGCCATCCAGACGGACGTTACCGACCGGAAGGAGCGCGAGACGCAACTGCGCCAGTACGAACGCGCCATCGAGGGTGCTCGCGAGTCGATCGCCGCGGTCGGCGAGGACTACCGGTTCCTCTTTGCGAACCAGTCCTACCGGGAGTTCCACGACCTCGACGAGGCGACCGTCACCGATCTGACGCTGCCCGACGTGATCGGGTCGAAGCCTTTCGAGACCGTCGAACCGTACGTCGAACGGGCGTTCGACGGCCACACAGTGCAGTACCGGATGACCAGAACGCGGCCCGACCGGAGCGACCGCACGTTCGATATCCGGTACTATCCGCTGGAAAACGACGGCAACGTGTGGGGGGTCGTCGCGACGATGCGTGACCTGACCGAGCAGATCGAACGCGAGCGCCAACTGGCGTCGCTCGACCGGATGTTGCGCCACAACATCTACAACGAACTCACCGTCGTCGACGGGCGGACCGATGTCCTACTCGAACGGGTTTCCGACGAACTCAGTGACATCGCCCGGCCGATCCGGGAGTCGGTCAGGCGTATCCTCGATCAGGCCGACAAGCACCGGGAGATCGTCGAACTACTCTCGGCGCCGGCGAAGCTTGCGTCGGTCGAGCTCGACAGCAAGGTGAGAAACGTCGCGGATCGTGTCTCGACGGCCAACCCGGCAGCGGAGATCACAGTCGAGGTCCCGGCGATCCAACTGACGACGATCACGTCGGTCGAGCGAGCACTGGAAGAAGTGATCGAGAACGCAGTGATCCACAGTGACCGCGAGTCGCCGACGGTGACAGTCTCCGCACAGTACGACGATGAGACCGTCTCTATCAGTGTCGCGGACGACGGGAGCGGTATCCCGGCAAACGAGCGGCGTGTGCTCGCGGACGAGACGGAGGTCGATCCGTTGTCCCACAACAGCGGCATGGGCCTGTGGCTGGTCAAACGGATCGTCACGAGGGCCAACGGGACACTCCAGTTCTCGGAGCGAGAACCACGCGGCTCGATCGTCACGCTCGTCTTGCCACGCGGGGGTCACACCGACCTCGACGCGATTCGATAGCGGTGGCCTGCCCCGCCTGGCCTGTGAGACTACGACACAAACATCGTCAACACTCTTAACGATGGCCTGCAATGGCCGGGTATGTACGTCGCAGCAGCGGTTTGCGGACAGCGTTGTGAGTACCCCACCACACGTTCGGGGTGGGACCGATGAGCGAGCGCCCGGAGATGTTCGAGGGCGTCGACACGATCTGGCAGGACGGCGAGTTCGTGGACTTCGAGGACGCGCAGGTCCACGTTCTGACCCACGCGCTGCACTACGGCACGGGTGTCTTCGAGGGCGTGCGGTGTTACGACACCGACGACGGTCCAGCCATCTTCCGCTGGGAGGAACACCTCGACCGCCTCTACGAGTCGGCCAAGGTGTACGACATCGAGATTCCCTTCGAACCCGAGGAACTGACCGAGGCGACCGTCGAACTGATCCGCCGCGAGGAACTGGACTCCTGTTACATCCGCCCGATCGCGTTCTACGGCTACGGCCCGCTGGGCCTCAACCCCGGCAAGTCACCCGTCGAGACCGCAATCGGCGTCTGGCCGTGGGGGGCCTATCTGGGCGAGGAGGCCCTCGAAGAGGGCATCGACACCGCCATCTCGTCCTGGCGCAAGCACTCCTCCAGCCAGATCCCGACCAACGCCAAGACGACCGGCACCTACGTCAACAGCGTCCTCGCATCGCTGGAGGCGAAAGGCAACGACTACGGCGAGGCCATCGTCCTCAACAAGGAGGGCAACGTCGCCGAGGGCCCCGGCGAGAACATCTTCCTCGTGCGCGACGGCGAGATCTACACCACCGGCCTCGCCGAGTCGATCCTCGACGGCATCACCCGCCGCAGCGTCATCACGCTCGCCGAGGACATGGGCTACACCGTCCACGACGACGCCACCATCTCCCGCGGGGAACTGTACACCGCCGACGAACTGTTCTTCACGGGAACGGCCGCCGAAGTGACCCCGATCCGGTCGGTCGACGACAACGAGATCGGTGCCGGGACGAAAGGGCCGATCACCGACGAGATCCAGACGAAGTTCTTCGACATCCTCGAGTCGCCGCCCGAGCAGTACGACGAGTGGTTCCACTACATCTGAGGACGGATCGGGTTCGGCGGTATCGACCGAGGGCGGGTGATTGCTACCCGCTGCTGATCGGGTGGTTACGTACCTATATCCCGAGCCACTCGTCGGTGCGTACCTGATAGCCGCTCGTCCGGCAGAACTTCGCCGCCTGCCGGCGGACCGCCCGAGAGGTCGGCAGTTTCTCCTTCTCGTGGAGTCGCTCCACGATCCAGTCACTGATCGCATGGATCCCTTCGTCGTCGTCGGTGGCGTCGATCGCTGCGAGTTCTTCGAACGTCTTCTCGTAGGCTTTGCGCTGGGTCCACCGGAACTCCACGTTCGGAAGCGCCCCACTCGCTTCCACGACTCGCTTCATGGCCGCGGCGACGGTCGGCCGCTGGACCAACACACCGACAGCCGCCGGGGAGTCGAACGTTTCGGCGTCTGTCTCCGGGACGAGCTCCTCGATCACGTAGCGCTCCTCGGTCGTGTCGACCCCGATACCGCCGACCGCGGTGACGATCGCTGCTCCCGTGGCCGGGAAGTCGAGCGCTTCGAGCTCTGACTCGAGGGCGCCGAGTTCCGTGGCCTCGACCGGCGGTTCGACTTCGTCTCCGCGCTTCAGTTCCGTGGCGATCTCACGTTCTCGCTGGCGTCGCTCGGCGTCCTGTGCCTGCTTCTCTCGACCGCTCTTGTCGTCTGCCATTCTAAATTGTTAGCTCTCCAACCAGATAGGTCTGTGGTTGCAAAGAGAGTGGCCGGGGAAACGCCGACCCGGAAGATCGGTGCGCCCTCCGGGCCCGTGAGCAGACGATGAGCGCTCTGTACTCACCCGCAGTCGAAAAAGGTGGTGGGTCTTAGTCGTCCTCGGCTTCGACCAGTCCCGCGGGCACCTTCTGGCGGTTCTCCTCGGCGTCGCCGAAGCCAGCCGAGAGGATGCGGGTCAGCGCGTCCTCGACGCGCTCGTCGGTCTCCTCGTACTCCTCGGGGTACACCTCGATGACGAAGCCGGTGGTGATGTTCGGAGCCGTCGGGAGAAAGAGCACGTCGCGGCCGTCCTCGGTCTGCTGGCCGGTCTTGAACGCCGTCATCCGCAGCCCGTCCCACACTTCGAGTTTCACCGGCGTCTGGAGTTCGTCGGCCCCAGAGACGGCCGTTTCGACCGCCATCTTCGAGGCGTTGTACACCACCCGAAGTCCGGGCACCTGATTCATCACGTCGTCCAGGGCTTGCTCGACCACGTCGCCGAAGGCCGTCCGCATCAGATAGCCGATCGAAAAGACGAGCAGAACGAACACCGCGAGCGTCGTGACGACGCGGACGAACGTCAGCAACTGGGGGAGGTAATCGTAGTTCGCGGGGACACCGAGCGTCGTGAGCGTCTGCTCGGTGATCACCGCCGCGAAGGGCAGAGACGCGAGGATGCCGTAGAGGTAGGCGAGAACGTAGACCGTCACTAGCACTGGCAGGAGGATGATGAGCCCGCTCGCGAAGTCACGCTTCCACGTCGCCGAGGCCATGTACAGTGCCTGGCCCTCCCCGGTTATGAGCGCTTCCCTTCGCAGTTGTCAACGCAGCGATGCCTACGAGAGAAGCGCCCGTACAGCGAACAGCGCGTTTTCCTTCCGCTCGGCCACCCGTCGATAGAAGTACGCCAGCCACTCGCCGCCGTAGGGGGCGTACTGCCACACCGGGCAGTCGTCGGTCAGGGCGCGCTGGGCGTCCTCGCGGACGCCCATCAGCATCTGGACCTCGTAGTCGGTGCCGTGCTCGCGGTGGAGCGACTTCGACAAGTCGATCATCTCGGGGTCGTGGCTCCCGACGGCGATGCCGTCGTCGAAGTGCTGGAACATGTAGCGCAACTGCTCGCGATAGGCCGCGTTCACCGCACTCTTCCCTTCGAGGGCAATCGACGGCGGCGGATCGTACGCGCCCTTGACGAGGCGGACCTTCCCCGGCAGGTCCGCCAGTCGTTCGAGGTCGTCGGGCGTGCGTCTGAGATTGGCCTGGAGACAGACGCCGACGCCGCCGTCGGTCTCGCGAGCGAACCGCTCGAAGGCGTCGAGTGTGGCGTCGGTCGTCGTGTAATCTTCCATGTCGATCCAGACGAACACGTCCCGGGGCGCGGCGTGGCCGACGACCCGTTCGAGGTTCTGCTCGAACAGCTCCGCACTCACCGAGAGGCCAAGCTGGGACGGTTTGACCGAGACACACGCCCGCAGGTCCGCGGCGGCGATCTCCTCGACCAGCCCCGCGTAGGTCGTCGCGGCCGCGTCGGCCGGCCCGCGCGTCTCGTAGTGTTCGCCCAGTCGGTTCAGGATGACGCCGATACCCTCCTCGTTGCGCTGGCGCGCGTGCTCCAGCGCCTCGGCGGCCGTCGCACCCGCGACGAACCGCCGCGCCAGTGGCGGAATCATCTGATCGAACTACGGGACGCCCACGTATGAGGTTTGTCGCCGCGGCGAGAGCGATCCGAAGACGGCGGAGTGGATGCTCGGGACGGCTGAGAGTCGCCGTCGTTAAGCCCCGGCGCGGACAGGACCGGGACATGGACGGACTCGCGATCGTTGCGACGGCCCTGTGGGCCATGCTCCCGGCGTACGTGCCCAACAACGCAGCGGTACTGGCCGGCGGCGGTCGCCCCATCGACGGCGGCCGGACGTGGGGTGGTCGGCGGGTGCTCGGGGACGGCAAGACCTGGCGCGGCACCGCCGCTGGGACGCTCGCCGGGACGGCAGTGGCGCTCGCGCTCAACGCCGTCCACGACTCCGTGGCGATGGCAGTGGGCGTGACGGCCGACCCGTTCCCGCTGCTCGCGGGGGTCGGCCTCGCGCTGGGCGCGATGGTCGGCGACATCGGGGCCTCGTTCCTGAAACGCCGGACCGGTCGCGAGCGTGGGGCGGCGTTCCCCGGCCTCGACCAACTGGACTTCGTCGTCGGCGCGCTCCTCGTGTCGACCCTGCTCGCACCGACGTGGACGCTCGCTACCTTCGAAGTGCCGGTGCTTATCGCGGTCCTCCTCGCGACGCCGCTCCTGCACGTCGTCACGAATGCCATCGCCTACGCGCTCGGCCTCAAAGACGAACCCTGGTGACTAGCAGACCGCGATCTCACCCTCGCAGGAATAGTCTCAGGTCTCGGGGGAATCATGCCCAGTGCGAACAGGAACTAGAAAGCCCTCGCCACGGTCGCGGTCGCTAATCGACATATCCTCGTTCGCTGCGCTCACTCGGATAGGGGTCGCTCAGACGACCAGGGTAAACGCGACCGTGGCTCGCCCTTTCATCTACCAGGCACGTGGAGTGCCACACAATCGACATCCTGGCGGATGAAAGGGCGAGGTTCGGTCACCCCGCCCGGAGGAAGTAAGCACCGCAGCCCGATGGGCGAGGAGCGCAGCGAGTCCCGGCGGGGTGAGCGGGCCGAGGGCTTTCGAGGCGTGAATGGTGTCTGCAATCGCACGCTGGGAGACAACACGAGCAGGAAGAACGGCTCGACACGTCACACCATCACGGTGTGCTAGTCGCGAAAGTGGAGGGCTTTTCTACGCTGGCCGACGACCAACGAGTATGACTACCGAATCGACGGTCCGATTGGCGACGCGGGGGTCGGATCTGGCCCTGCGTCAGGCGGCGACCGTCAAAGACACGCTCGAAGACCGGGGGTACGCAGTCGAACTCGTGGAGGTCGAGACCACGGGCGATCAGTTGCGTGACGAACTGATCCACCGGCTGGGCAAGACGGGGGCGTTCGTCCGCAGCCTCGACGAGAAAGTCCTCGACGGGACGGTCGACGCCGCCGTCCACTCGATGAAGGACGTGCCGACCGACCAGCCCGAGGAACTGGTCGTCGCCGGGGTCCCCGAGCGCAAGCGCCCCGACGACGTGCTGGTGACGACCGACGGCGCGACCGTCGGGGATCTCCCGGAGGGCGCGACCGTCGGTACGTCGAGCCTGCGCCGCAAGGCCCAGTTGCTCGCCGAGCGCGACGACCTCGATATTCAGCCACTCCGTGGCAACGTCGACACACGCATCCAGAAGCTACTCGCGCCGGCGCTGCAGGCCGAACACGAGGAGCGCAGCGACGCCGAGAAAGAGCGCAAGGAGAAGGTCGACGACGAGGACTACGAGTTCCCCTACGACCGGACCGTCGAGGAGTGGTTCGACGGGATCAGCGAGATCCAACGCCAGGCGCTGGGCCGCGAGGTCGAGACCGAGTACGATGCCATCGTGCTGGCGCGCGCCGGGCTAGAGCGAGCCGGACTCCTCCACCACGTCGAGTACCAGAGCCTCCCGACGACGACGTACGTCCCCGCGCCGGGTCAGGGTGCGCTGGCGATCACGGCCCGTGATAGCGAGTTTGCGGTCGAACTGAGCGAGACGCTGGATCACCCCCGTTCCCGGGCCGAGACGACCGTCGAACGGACCGTCCTCGACGAACTCGGCGGGGGCTGTGTCGCGCCACTGGGCGTCCACGCCGTCCTGCAGGGCAGCGTCGTCCGGACGACGGTGCGAGTCCTAGACCGCGACGGCGAGGAGGAAGTGAAGGCGACGCGTGACCTCGACGCGACGCGTCACATCGACGCGGCCCAGTCGTTCGCCGCCGACCTGGCCGATCAGGGGGCCGACGACCTGATCGCCCAGGCCAAGCGCGAGGACGGCAACGACGACGCCGCCACCGCACAGGGGGCCGACGGGGAATGACGGAGCCGGAAGCCGACGACGGGGCGGAAGCGACCGACGCAGGGGCCGAGGACGACGGCGCGGACGACGCTCCCGCCGAGACCGGGACGGTCCACCTCGTCGGCTCCGGCCCCGGCGACCCCGAACTGCTGACGGTCAAGGCCAAGCGACTGCTCGAATCGGCCGACGTAGTGCTCCACGACAAGCTTCCCGGCCCGGAGATCATCGGGATGATCCCCGAAGACAAACGCGAGGACGTGGGCAAGCGCGCCGGCGGCGAGTGGACCCCACAGGAGTACACCAACCGCCGACTCGTCGAACTCGCCCACGAAGGAAAAGACGTGGTGCGGCTCAAGGGCGGCGATCCGACGGTGTTCGGTCGCGGCGGCGAGGAACTCGTCCACCTCGCGGACAACGGAGTGCCCGTCGAGATCGTTCCGGGCATCACCTCGGCGGTCGCCGGTCCCGAAGTGGCGGGTATCCCCGTCACCCACCGCGACCACGCCTCCTCCGTGTCGTTCGTCACGGGCCACGAGGACCCCACCAAGGAGGAATCGGCCATCGACTGGTCGGCCCTGGCCGCCACCGGCGGGACCATCGTCGTCCTGATGGGCGTCGGAAAGCTCCCTGACTACACCGGGGCGCTACGCGAGGCGGGGATGGCCGGCGACACGCCGGTCGCGCTGATCGAACGGGCCACGTGGCCCGACCAGCGGGTCGCGACGGGCACCCTCGACACCATCGTCGACGTGCGCGACGAAGCGGGCATCGAGCCACCAGCGATCACCGTCATCGGCGACGTTGCGGCGACCCGCGAGCGCGTGCTGGACTTCCTCGTCGGCGGTGGCGAGGACGTGGCCAGTGCCACCGCCGAGGACGACGAGAGCACCACGGGCGACGATGCGGACGGTGGCACGGATGCGTGAGGAACGCCGCCTGCGGGTCGCCTTCTTCCGCCCCGACGACGAGCGGGCGGCCGAGGCCGCCGAACTGGTCGAGTCGCTGGGGGCCGATCCCGTCTCGGACCCGATGCTCGCCGTCGAATCGACCGGCGCTACTCCCCGTGCCGACGCCGACTTCGTGGTCCTGACGAGCAAGACCGGCGTCGAACTCGCCGCCGACGCTGGCTGGGACCCCGCGGGCGCGACTGTCTGTGCCATCGGCCAGTCGACCGCCGACGCGCTCGAAGCGGCGGGCTACGCCGTCGATCTGATTCCCGGGGAGTACTCCTCGACGGGACTGGTCGACGCACTCGAAGCCGAGGTCCCCGGCGCGCGCGTCGAGGTCGCCCGCTCGGACCACGGCTCCGAGGTCCTGACGGAGGGACTGGAAGCCGCCGGCGCGTACGTTCACGAGACGATCCTCTATCGGCTCGTTCGCCCCGACGGAGCCGGCGATTCGGCTGAACTGGCCGCCGACGGCGACCTCGGCGCGGCGCTCTTTACCTCGTCGCTGACCGTGACACACTTCCTCGCGGCCGCGGACGAACGCGGCGTCCGCCAAGCGGCCGTCGAAGGGCTCAACGACGCCGTCGTCGGCACCATCGGCGAACCCACTCGCCGGACCGCCGAGAACGCCGGCATCGAGGTCGACGTAGTGCCCGAGAGCGCGGACTTCGACGCGCTGGCCGCGACCGCGATCGAGGAAGCGGCACCCACATACAACGAATAAGACGGTCGAACGCGTGCGGACCGGAGGTTTAAATCCGACCAGGCACCAACCTCGCGTCGATGGGACCCGTTCCCGACCTCGACGACACCGCGACGGCGTGCGCGAACCGGCTGCGAGCGGCCGACCGCGTGCTGCTGGCCTCCCACATCGACGCCGACGGCCTGACAAGCGCCGCCGTCGCGTCACTGGCTCTGGAACGCGCCGAGATCCCCTTCGAGGTCGTCTTCAAGAAGCAACTCGACGAGACCGAGATCGCCTCGATCGCGGCCCGCGATTTCGACACGGTCCTCTTCACCGACTTCGGGAGCGGGCAACTGGACGTGATCAGCGAGCACGAACGAGCGGGCGATTTCGACCCCGTCATCGCCGACCACCACCAGCCTGCCGATGCCGAGACGGAGTATCACCTGAATCCGCTCCTGTTCGGGATCAACGGGGCTTCGGAGTTGTCGGGGGCGGGCGCGAGCTACGTCCTCGCGCGGGCGCTTGCCGAGACCGGCGACACCGCACCGCCCGAGGGGAACCGCGGTCTGGCCGCGCTGGCGGTCGTCGGCGCGGTCGGCGACATGCAGGCCGTCGACGGCGAACTGATCGGCGCGAACGCCGGCATCGTCGCCGAAGGAGTCGAGGCCGGCGTGCTCGACGAGGGGACCGATCTGACGCTGTACGGCAAGCAGACCCGACCGCTGCCGAAGCTACTCGAATACGCCACGGAGGTGCCCATCCCCGGCATCTCCAACGACGAGGCCGGCGCGACCAGGTTCCTCGAATCGCTCGGGCTGGACCTGAAGCGAGCGGGCGAGTGGCGCACGTGGGCCGACCTCTCCGACGACGAGCGCCAGACCGTCGCCAGCGCGCTGGTCCAGCGGGCCGTCGAGCGCGGGGTGCCCGCCGACAAGATCCAGACGTTGATCGGGACGACCTACACGCTGACCGACGAGCCGACGGGAACCGAACTCCGGGACGCCAGCGAGTTCTCGACGCTGCTGAACGCGACCGCCCGCTACGAGCGGGCCGACGTGGGACTGGCCGTCTGTCGGGGCGACCGCGACGACGCCCTGGATCGGGCCCAGACGCTGCTCGCGAACCACCGGCGCAACCTCTCTGAAGGCCTGAATCTCGTCCAGGAGCAGGGCGTCACGCAAGAAGACCACGTCCAGTGGTTCGATGCCGGTGAGGCGATCCGCGAGACCATCGTCGGCATCGTCGCCGGGATGGCGCTCGGGACTGCCGGCGTCGATGCAGACAAGCCGATCTTCGCCTTTGCCAGCAAGAACGACGCGGAGACGAAGGTCTCGGCCCGGGGGACTGGCCCGCTGGTCGGGCGGGGGCTGGACCTCTCGACGGTGATGCAGGAGGCGTCCCGGGCCGTCGGCGGCGACGGCGGCGGCCACGACATCGCCGCCGGGGCGACCGTCCCCGCAGGCGAGGAGCAAGCGTTCGTCGACGCCGCCGACGACATCGTCGCCGACCAGATCGGCAGTAAGAGCTAACTGCCTGCCCACGGGATTGGACCCAATGGAGCAGCGGGACGTGTTCGATCTGTTGCTCGCACTCGCTGCCTCGATCGCCGCATACGTCCAGCTATACGGTGTCGAAGACCCGCGACCGCTTCTCGAGGAGGTCGCGACGATTCTGCTCGCACTCGACGTACGGATCTACCTCGTGCTCGGCGGCGTCGGCGGCGTCTGTTTCGTCGCCTACCTCGTCGTCTACCTCCCGAAAAAGGACGCCACGCGGTCGGCGCGTCAGTCCTGATACGTATTATTGTAGCCGTTTGCCCGGTCGACCGCACAGCGTCGTGCGGTTGATCCGGTAGAGATCTACAATAATTCGTACGAGAGCGGTCAGGACGAGCGCCGATAGAGGACGACGAGCACGGCGATCAGGGCCACCTGTACGACCTTGTCGGCGATCCCGATCGTGCCGAGGTCGGGCCAGTTGGCCGCGAGCCAGAGCGGTATCTGGCCGGCGGTAAAGGGAATCCCGAGCAGGTACAGCAGGCGACGGCGAACGTCGAGGACTACCCCGACGATCGCACCGAGGAAGACGACCCCGGCAAAGAGGAAGGAGAGGCCGAGCGCCGCCGGCGCGAAACTCACCCCCAGCCAGAGGTGGATCACGCCGGTGATCGCCGAGAGCGCGATTCCGAGCCAGTGTAGCGAGGTCAGCGACTCGGTCGCGAGGGCGGAGCCGGTCCGTGCATCGGCGGTCTGTGAACTCATACGGTTGCGTTCGGCCGGGTCGAACTTGAGTGGCCGGCCTACAGCCGACCGTGCTGGACCAGCCGGTCGGTGACGTGGCGGCGGATCCGGTCGTGGAACCGGGCGCTCTCGAAGCGGTCCGGGGGCTGTGCGGGGCGTTCGTCGCGGTCGATCGCCCGGGCGATACGGTCGGCCGCGTCGGCGGGCGATTCGAACAGCCGTCCGGGATCGCCGACCACGTCGCGCTGGCCGCCGTCGTCGGGCGCGAAGGTGACCATTCCGGCGGCCGTACACTCGGCCAGCGCCATCCCGAAGTGCTCCCGTCGCTTGGTGTTGAGGCCGTAGCGGTGGGTCGCCAGCACGCGTTCCAGCCGCTCGCGGGACACGTCGCGTTCCAGCGTGACGTAGGGGCGCTCGCGGGCGGCCGCCGCGACGCGCTCGACGTACTGCCGGTAGGCCGGTGCGGCCGAGCCGACGATGTGGAGGTGACAGTCGTGGCCGCGCTCGCGGACGCCGTCGACGACTTCGATGGCGTCGAGCGTGCGCTTGTCGGGGGCGAGGCGGCCGACGGTGACGACCCCCTGCTCGCGCTCAGCCCACGGCCGCCGGTCGGGGATCGGATCGACCGGGGGGTGCAGGACGGCGGGCCGGCGGTCGTAGGTGGCCTCGACCACGTCGGCTGTCCACGCGGAGTTGGCCAGCACGGTCGCGTCGGCCGGAAGCCGCCGCTCACGTGGGCCGGCGAGACGCGACCACAGCGGGTTCGCACGGTCAAACCCGCCCGCAGGGCAGTGGTACTGGTCGAACTGCGGGAAGTGGATGTACTGGACCGACGGGAGCAGCAGGGCGACCTCGTTTGCGGTGCTGACCGCCAGATCGAACGCGTCGGCCCGGCGGCGGAAGTAGGCGTGCAGCAGGACCGTTCGGAGCGGTAGCTGCGGACCGAGCCACGGTGTGCCGGCGGCGAACGCGTCGGCGAGCCGACGACCGAAGGGCGGTCGCTCGACGGCCACGTCGACGCTGGTCCCGAACATGTCGTTCAGTTCGGCCACCGAGGTCCGGGAGAGGGTAAACAGCGTCACGTCGTGGTCGTCCTGCAGCGCCTGACAGACGTGGAGACAGACCGCGTCCGCGCCGCCGCGCAGGTCCAGCGTGTTGTGCAGGACGGCGATCCGTGCCATGCCCGCCGTTACGGGTGGGGATACATAGACTCACGGGTGGCGAGGAGTCGTTAGGTTCGTCCTTTACATCCGCGAAGGGCGTAGTCAGCGTGTGCAATGCGTCATCGTCGGTGCGGGCGACGTGGCGAGGCAGTACGCCGAGGGGCTGGACCGCTCGGTACTGGACGTGGTGGCGGTCTGTGACGAGCGACTGTCGCGTGCCGAGGACCTCGCCAGCGACCTCGGCGCGACCGCCGGCGCTGCGCTCGACGACGTGCTGGCGACGGCCGGCGCGGACCTCGTCGTCAACCTCACCAGCCACGCCGCCCACGCCGAAGTCACCGAGCAGGCCCTGAGAGCGGGCTATCACGTCTACAGCGAGAAGCCGCTGGCGCTGTCGGCCGAGCGCGCCCGCGAACTCGTCGCGCTAGCGGCCGACCGCGGGCTGGCGCTCGGCTGCGCGCCGAACAACGATCGGGGCGTCGCCCAGCGCCACGCCGCGACGGCACTCGCGGACGGTCGGCTCGGTCCCGTCCGACTGGGGTACGCCCACGCCCACGTCGGCCGGGTGACGAAGTGGCACGACAGCCCTGACTCCTTCCTCTCGGTCGGGCCGCTGTACGACGGTGGGGTGTACCCGCTCGCGCTGCTGGTCGCCTGGTTCGGCCCGGTCCAGCGGGTCCGGGTCGCCGACGCGCTGGACCCGTGGCCAGCCGACGAGTCCGCGACCCCCGACGGGCCGAGTCACGTCGAGGCGACGCTGTCCTTCGACGGGCCGACGGTGCGCCTGACGGCCAGTTTCTACGCGCCCCACCGGAGCCGGGAGTTCTACGGCGTCGAACTCCACGGCGACGACGGGTCGCTGTACCTCGACGACGCCGGCGCGCTCGTTGCCGAAGACGACAGCGTCCACTTTGGCGGTCGCGGCCGGGAGTACGTCCCGATGGCCCCGCCGACGCCCGACCGCGAGCGCCACCACGTCGACGGCCCCGACCGGCTGGCGCGCGGAATCGAGCGGGGGCGGATCGACTACGGCGACGCGCGACGCAGCGCCCACGTCGTCGCCGTCTGCAACGCCATCGAGACCGCGGCCGAGTCCGGCGAGGCGGTGTCGGTGCCGGACTGCGGCGCGACGGCTCGCGATCCGGCCGTTCCGACGGTTCGACCACCGGTGCCGGACCGGACGGAGGGGTCGAGCGCTGCCGGCGACGGGACGGCGTCGCTGCGCCTCCCGCCGGTGGGCTTTGGCTGCTCGCGGTACCGCGACGGCGAGTACGTCGACCGGATCGACTCGATCGCGACGGCGCTGGACGCCGGCTATCGGCTGCTGGACTCGGCGGAGCTGTACGGCAACGAGAGCCGGATCGGCGACCTGCTGGCCGCGCCGGGGACGCCCGACCGCGACGGGTTGTTCGTGCTCGGGAAAGTCTGGAACACGAACCACGAGCACGTCCGGGAGGCCTGTCGGGGGTCGCTCTCGGAACTGGGCATCGACGCCTTCGACTGCTATGCCTTCCACTGGCCCGAGGCGTGGGCCTATCAGGGACCGCTCGAACGACTGGCCGAGCGGCCCGTCGCCGAGCAGGAGCGACTGACCTTCCCCGAGCGAGAGGGCGAGCGCGCGACCGTCGACGTGTCGCTGGAATCGACGTGGCGGCGCATGGAGGCGCTGGTCGACGACGGCCTAACGCGGACGCTCGGGCTGTGTAACGTCTCCCGCGAGCAGGTGGCGCGAGTGTGTGAGACGGCACGCTATCCGCCCGCAGTCGTGCAGGTCGAGTCCCACCCCTACCTGCCGCGAACGGACCTGGTCGAGTACTGTCACGACCGCGGTATCAGGGTGATCGCTCACTCGCCGCTGTCCGCGCCGGGGCTGCTCGACGAGCCAGTGCTGGCCGAAGTGGGCGAGCGGTACGGCCTCTCGCCGGCCGGCGTCGTCCTTTCGTGGCAGATCGGCCGGGGCGTCGTCCCGATCCCGGCGAGCAACGACCGAACCCACGTCGCGGCGAACCTCGCGGCTGCGGGCCGGCGGCTGGCACCCGCGGACGCGGCCCGCGTCGCCGACCTCGCCGATCCGGAGTTCGAACGATGAGCGTCCACGAGGAGGTACCGAGCGGCCTGGTGTGGCGCTTGGTCGGCGGCGCAGTGCTGGCGGCGGCCGCACTCGCTATCGGGACGACGCTGCTCGGGCGCGTCACACCCATGCCGCTGGCGTGGCGCTGGGCGCTGGGCGCGGCCGCGGCGCTGTGTTTCGTGTTCGGGTTCTCCTACTACCACCTCGGCGCGAACCGGGCCGAAGGGGGCCAGCCCTTCGCGACGGTCGGGGCAGCCAACGCCGTCACCCTCGTCCGGGGCGGCCTGCTGGCCGTCGTCGCCGGCTGTCTCCTGATCGACCCCGACCCGTTCGCGCCGCTGGCGTGGCTGCCCGCGGCGTGTTACGGTGGCAACGTCGCCCTCGATGCCCTCGACGGCACCGTCGCCCGCGCGACCGACCGCGTAACGGTGCTGGGGACCCGCCTGGACATGGCCTTCGACACCCTCGGCTTCCTGATCGCGCCGGTCGTGGGTGTCCTCTGGGGACAGCTTCCGGTGTGGTACCTCTCGCTGTCGGCCGCCCGGTACCTGTTCAAGGCCGGGCGCGGGCTCCGGCGGTATCGCGGCCTGCCGGTCGAGGACCTGCCGGAGAGTCGCCTCCGGCGACCGCTCGCGGGCCTCCAGATGGCCTTCATCACGGTCGCGCTCGCGCCGGTCGTCCCGTTCGGGTCGGCCCGGATCGGGGCCGCAGTCGTGCTCGTCCCGTCGCTGGCCGTCTTCGCCCGGGACTACCTCGCGATCAGTGGTCGTTGGCACAACAGTCAAGCGTGATCGGTCCAACCAACAGCCGTGTCACCGCCAGCCGACCCCACGGTCCAGATGTCGCTGGTCCAGCTCGACGACTACGGGCCGTGGACCGTCACGCCCGCGCCGCGGCGAGAGACGGACCTCCAGTCGTTACAGGCGCGGCTGTTCGCCGATCTGGCGGACTTCGTGGGGGACCGGGACGGCTACGCCTTCTTCAATCGCTTCGACAACATGATCGCCGTGACCAACGGAATCGGTCGGGAGACCCACGAGCGATTCCAGCAGCGAGTCCGTAATCGCTACCCGATCACCGCCAGCGTCGGGATCGGCCACGGGACGACGCCGGCCGCGGCGCTGGGTGCCGCGAGCGAGGTGTTACAGGACGCGGGCAGCGCACAGGACCCCGACCGCCGGGAAGTAATCGGCGTCGCTGGGGAGCGAGCGGGCCCGGACGGGGTCACCATCGCACACTTCGACGTGGTCGACGCGACCGGGACCTACACCGACGCGCACAACGCCGTCGACGCCAACCTCGCCGTCCAGCGGGCGACGACAGAACTGGCCACCCACCTCCGGGCCGAACACGACGCCGTCACGCAGTTCGTCGGCGGTGACAACGTGATCTCGGCCTGCCCACCCATGGAACGGGCGGCTTTCGACGAGACGCTGGCCCACGTCCGCGACACCGCCGATGTCACCCTGCAGGTCGGGGTCGGTCACGCAGAGACCGCCCACGCCGCCGGCCAGCAGGCGAAACACGCACTGGAGACCTGCCGGGAGACGGGCGCTCGCGTCCGGCAAGCGGCCGACGACTGATGGGACGACGCACGCTGTACTTCACGGGCGAGCGCGAGGCCGCGATCCGCGAGCGAGCGGACCCCGCACCGGCGGCGGACGAGGTCCGCGTCGAGACCGTCGCCTCGGCGATCAGCCCCGGGACGGAACTGCTGCTGTACCGCGGCGAGGCACCCACCGAGATGCCGGCCGACGAGACGCTGCCGGCACTAAACGGCGACCTGACCTACCCGCTGGCCTACGGCTACGCCGCCGTCGGGCGGGTGACGGAGTGCGGGGCGTCGGTCGACGAGCGGTGGCACGGCCGCACCGTTTTCGGGTTCAACCCCCACGAAACCGCCTTCACGGCCGACCCGTCGGACCTCGTCGTCGTGCCCGAGGGGCTGGCACCCGAGCGGGCGACGCTCCTGCCCAGCGTCGAAACGGCCGTCAACTTCGCCCACGACGGCCACCCGCGGCTGGGCGAGCGCGTCGTCGTCCTCGGTGCGGGGCTGATCGGCCTCTGTACGACGGCCGTCCTCTCGACGTTCCCGCTGGCCGAACTGGTCGTCGCCGACCCCGTCCCCGAGCGACGAGCGGCGGCCGAGCGACTCGGCGCGGACCGGGTCGTCGCGTCCGCGCCCGAAGTGGCTCCCGAGCGCGACCCCGGCGGTGCAGACCTCGTCTACGAACTCTCCGGTAATCCCGACGCGCTGGACGACGCCGTCGCCGCCGTGGGCTACGACGGCCGGATCGTCGTCGGGTCATGGTACGGCACCAAACGCGCGAACGTCGATCTGGGCGGGCGCTTCCACCGCGACCGGATCACCGTCGAGTCCAGTCAGGTCAGCACCATCGATCCCGAACTGCGGGGGCGCTGGACGAACGAGCGACGGCTGGACGCCGCGATGGCACACCTCCGCGACGAGGGCGACCGGCTGCTCACCGACCGCGTCCCGTTCGAATCGGCACCGTCGGCCTACCGACGCCTCGACGAGGAGTGCCCGCCCGGCGGCCTCGTCCTCACCTACGGCGAGTGAGCGAACACACGAGACGACACCTATGACAGACACCTACCGCGTCGCGGTCGAACGCGACCTGATCGCACAGCACTACCTCACCGTCCCCGACCCCGGGCCGGAGGGCGAGGTCCACAGCCACCACTTCACCGTCTCGATCCGACTGGCGGGCCCGGAACTGAACGAGTACGGCTATCTCGCGGACATCGACGCGGTCCACGCCGCGCTCGATGGCATCGAGGACCGCTACGCCGACACACTGCTCAACGACCTGCCCGAATTCGCCGACCTGAACCCCAGCGTCGAGCACTTCGCGCGGATCGTCGGGGACCGGATCGCGCCCGCCTTCGCCGACGGGCCGGCGACGACGCTGACGGTCCGAATCGCCGAGGACGACCAGGCGTGGGCGAGCCACGAGCGCCGCCTCGACGAACGATGAGGCCGGCCCGATGAACCACGCGCGAGCGCGCTACCTCCACGCCAAGGAGTCGGTCGACGAGCGGGCCCGCTCGCACCGCGTTCGGGACCGTCTACTGGACGAACTGCCTGATTCGCCCCGGGTCGTCGAAGCCGGCTGTGGCACCGGCGTCACCGTCTCGCGCTTGCTCGACTGGGGCGTCGAACGGGGCCAGTACCGCGGGCTCGACACCGACCCGGGCATCGTCGCCCACGCACGCCGCGTCCGGCCGGCGATCTGTCGCCGACGGGGGCGGACAGTCGCGTCGACCGCAGAGGGGTGGTACGTCGATGACCTCGACTGTCGGGTCAGCGTCGGGGACGCACTCGCTCGGGCGGGCGAGCAGTTCGATACCGGCGCAGACCTGGTGGTCGCACAGGCCTTCCTCGATCTGGTCGCCCTCGACGACGCGCTGGCGGCGTTCGACGCTGCGCTGGCACCCGAGGGGCTGCTGTACGCCCCGATCACCTTCGACGGCCTCAGCAGTTTCCAGCCCGACCACCCCGCGGACGCGGCCGTCGAACGGACCTACCACGCGGCCATCGACGCCCAACCGGGCCGGGACAGCCGCGCCGGTCGTCACCTGCTCGACCGACTGCGCGGGGACCTCCTCGCGGTCGATAGCTCCGACTGGATCGTCCGGCCCCGCGGCGGCACGTACCCCGCCGACGAGCGGTACTTCCTGGGCCACATTCTGGACTTCGTCGCGGACGCGCTGGCCGACGCCGACGTGCCCGAGGCCGGCGACTGGCTGGCCACCCGCCGCGAGCAACTGGCTGCCGGCGAACTGACCTACATCGCCCACCAGTACGACCTGCTGGCGCGACTGTGATCGCCCGCGTATAGTACGATCCCACGACGGCCGGCGAAACACGACGACGGTAGTCCGTCAGACATCGGCCGATTTTTACCCGCGCCAGCGTAGACACAGCCATGACCGACTTCGACGCCGAGAAGTTCGAGGACAAGTACGAGCACTACTTCACGGAACTCCAGAAGGCCTACAAACAGGCCTTCGAGGTGATGAACGACCGCTACGACTCCCAACTGATCCACGCCATCGACCAGCAGATCCTCAACGAGTCGGAACCGGTCTACGAAGGCGACGGCGAGTTCTCGATCTCGCTGCCCGACGACCCCACAGAACGGCTGACGGCGGTCGTCGTCGACGACGAGAAACTGGAGACGGTGCTCGAACGCTACATCGAGGAACTGGAAGCCCAGCACCGCGCCGTGTTCGGGTTGTCCGACGAGTAACGCGATCCGGGCCGCCGAGACGGATGCCGCATCGTGTAATTGATACCCACCGCCGGCCTACCCCGTGTTGATGGACGCGCCGCTGTGGACCGAGACCCACGCCCCGTCGCTCGAGGACATCCCCCAGCCACAGGCCCGCGAGCACCTCCAGGGAGCTATCGAGGAACCGATGAACCTCCTCGTCCACGGGCCCGTCGGTGCAGGGAAGACCGCGAGCGTGCGCGCGCTCGCCGAGGAAGTCCACGAGAACCCCGACGCCGACCTCATCGAGATCAACGTCGCCGACGTGTTCGACCTCACCAAGAAGGAAGTCGCGAACGACCCGCGCTTCTCGCCGTTTATCGACTCGAAGCGCCGCCGCGAGTCATCGAAGGCCGACCTGATCAACCACGTCCTCAAGGAGTCGGCCAGCTACTCCCCGATGTCCGGGAGCTACAAGACGATCCTGCTGGACAACGCCGAGGGGATGCGCGAGGACTTCCAGCAGGCGCTGCGTCGCGTGATGGAGCAGTACTACGAGGCCACCCAGTTCGTCATCGCGACGCGCCAGCCCTCACAGTTGATCCCGCCGATCCGCTCGCGCTGTTTCCCGGTCGTGATGCGTGCACCGACCCACGCCGAGACGGTGGGTGCGCTCGAACGGATCGTCGACGCCGAGGCGGTCGAGTACGACGACGACGGCCTCGAATACGTCGCGGGCTACGCCGACGGCGATCTGCGCCAGGCCGTGCTGGCCGCCCAGACCACCCACGAGCAGGCGGGCGAGATCACGATGAACGCCGCCTACGAGGCCCTGAACGAAGTGGAGGCAGACGACCAGGTCGAGTCGATGGTCGCCGCCGCGGAGGCCGGCGACTTCACCGACGCCCGGTCGATCCTCGACGACCTGCTCGTCGACGAAGGCCACAGCGGCGGCGATGTACTCGAAGACGTGCTGGCGGTGGCCCGCTCGCGGTACTCGGGCGACCGCGTGGCCGAAATCCACCGCCTCGCCGGCGGCATCGACGCCGACCTCGTCGAGGGGACGAGCGACCGCATCCACGTCTCGCACCTGCTGGCCCAGATCGGCGAACTGGCCCGAGCGGATCGGTGAGGTGATCGGCGATGACGTACTGGGAGAACGTCCTCACGGTCGCGTTCGGCGCGACACTGTTCGTCGCCGGGGCCAGTGGCAGCGGCTCACTGGCCGTCCCGATACTGTTCGTCGGGGCCGCCCTCGCCGCGTGGGGACTGTTCGGCGGGATCGAGACGGCGGTCGAGCTCGGTCAGGGCGCGACCGACGAGCAGGCCACCGAGCAGTGAACGCTCGTGACACCGAGCGCACCGCCATCGTCTGGTTTCCGGGACGCAATCGCTAGATATGATTATAGCACTACACTAGCAGCAAGAGTTTTCAATTGAGTATCAGTAATAGCGCACGATGAGTCAGGTTTCCACCGCGACGGGGTCCGTACAGATCTGTCTACGACGGTTCGCGCCAGACGCCGCACAGCAACGCCAGCAGGATGTCCTGGCGCGGTTACACGACCTCTCCGAGCAGGGCGCGGTCGGAGACGTGACCGAGGAGTGGTGGAGCACACGGGTCTGTACGCCCGGTGCCGAAACGGGCGCGGGGGCGTCCTGCCCGGCCATCGTGGGCGAACTACTCGAGGCCGTCGAGGGGACCGAGGTCTCGCTCCAGCCGGCGTTCCGGCACGCGACCGGCCACGAGTCGACGGACTCGGACGTGCTGTATCTCCCCGTCATCTCGCTGGTGATCCGGCAGGAAGGGGAGATCACGGGCGTCTATCCGGCCTGTAACGGCGGCCAGCACCAGCGCGTCGAGGACGCGCTCGACCGGATCGAAGCCGGCGAGGACGTGGCGAACCTCTGATACGGACAGTTGTAGACGTTTTCTCGCTCGACCGTACGACACCGTGCGGTCGATCCGGTAAAGAACGACGACTGTCCGTATGAGCGACGGGATCGGGAGAGCCAGCGGGGGTGGTGCGAGCGGACATGGGAAGGTTCCTTAGGATCGAACCGGTAGCACCAGGCATGAAACGAGAGCCGCCACAGACCGAGGAAGGCTGGTACGTCCTGCACGATCTGCGACACGTCGACTGGGACGCCTGGCGCGAGGCTCCCGAGCGGGACCGCGAGCGGGCGCTGACCGACGGCATCGACTACCTGGAGTACTTCGAGGGCGTCGAGGACAGCACGGAGGGCCAGACGGCCGTCTACACCGTGCTGGGTGACAAGGCCGACATCATGATCGTCCACCTGCGCCCGACGATGGCCGATCTGGACGCCGCCGAACGCCAGTTCGAACAGACCGAGTTCGCTCGCTTTACCGAACAGGCGACCTCCTACGTCTCGGTGACGGAGGCCTCGGGCTACACGGAGAAAGCCCGCGAGTACTTCGAGGGCGAGGTCGACGACGACTCCGGACTGGCCCAGTACATCCAGGCCCGTTTGCATCCGGACATCCCCGACGACGAGTTCGTCTGTTTCTACCCGATGAGCAAGCGCCGGGACCCCGACCAGAACTGGTACGACCTGCCCTTCGCCGAGCGGGCTGAGCACATCAAACGGCACGGCGACATCGGCCGCCAGTACGGCGGCAAGGTCTCCCAGATGATCGCTGGCTCCATCGGCTTCGACGACTACGAGTGGGGGATCACGCTGTGGTCCGACGACATGACCCACGTCAAGGACCTCCTGACCCAGATGCGGTTCGACCCCTCGACCTCGAAGTTCGCGGAGTTCGGGAGCTTCTACGTCGGTCGGCGCTTCGCACCCGCAGACCTCCCCGCAGTCATGAACGGCCAGCGAGTACCGACCGACGGCGAGGCGAACGCACAGTCGGTGCCCGCGGCGGCGAGCGAACACGGACACGCCAACGGCGGTCACACGGCCACGGACGAAGACGCGACCGAGCACCACGACACGGCGACCAGCGAACACGCGACCGGCGACGCCGGGTCCCACGGTGGGGTCCACCCCGGAAGCTCCGCGGAGGGCGACCACCCGCACGGAGAGGAGGCGGCGAGCGACGACGACGACGACGAGGGCGAGCAGCGAGAGGCCGCACACGCCGGCGACGACGGAGACGGCGACGACGGCGACCACCCGTCGAGCAGCGGCGGCCGTCCCTCGCCGGGCGACGTGTCCTACGACGAGGTCGACGACCTCACCCAGCGCCTCGGCACGCTGGGCCTCTACGAGGGCAACGAGTACGACGCCGGCGACTACGGCCTACTCTTTTACTCGTCGAGCGACGCCGAGGCGCTGTCCGAGGAGGTCGGCGACCTCCGGGAGAGCTTCGACCACTACGATCGGCACGTGGCGACGACGGTCCGGGCCAACAGCGGACAGGCCGCCGTCGTGAGCATCTGGACGGCCAAGGAAGCCGCCGACACCGCCGCTGGCTTCCTGGGCGACATCTCGGGTGTCGACGAGAAGTACGGCGGCCACCTCGGCGAGGCCGACGCCGGTGAGGACGGCGAGACGGCCGATTCGGCGGCTGAGGACGCCAGTGAGGAGATTCGCGAGCAACTGGCCGAGCAGAACATCTACGCCGGCCAGCCCCACGGCGAGGACGTGTTCGCGCTCGTCCTCTATTCGGCGGCCGACCCCGCGGACCTCTCGACCGAGGTCGCCGACCTCCGGGAGAGTTTCGACCACTACGACACCCACGTCAAGACCGCCATTTACGAGGCCATCGAGGCCGACACGACCGCGGTCGTCAGCCTCTGGGAGACCCAGAGCGCCGCCGACACCGCCAGTGGCTTCCTCACGGATCTGCCCGACATCGTCGGCCGGCCCGAGGAGGGCGACGGCTTTGGCACGATGGGGATGTTCTACACCGTCAAACCCGACCACCGCGAGGACTTTGTCGACACCTTCGGCGAGGTCGGTGAGCTACTCGCGGAGATGGACGGCCACCGCGAGACGGCGCTGCTGGCCAACCGCAAGGACGAGAACGACATGTTCATCGCCAGCCAGTGGGACGCCAAGGAGGACGCGATGGCGTTCTTCCGCTCGGACGCCTTCAGCGAGACCGTCCAGTGGGGGAGAGGTGTGCTGGACGGACGGCCGCGACACGTCTTCTTGGCCTAGAGATCCAGGTCGACGGGCACGACGCCTTCGGCCTCGCGCTCCCCGAAGACGACTTCGGCGGCTTTCTCGCAGGCGATCGGCTGACGGCTGTACGACAGCACGAGCGGCGGCACCGGATCGACTTCGGCGGGGTCGAACACGAAGCCGGCGTGGACGACCGTCACGTCGCGGCCGCGGTCGGCGAGCGCGCTGGCGAATTCGAGGTCCTCGGTCGAGGCAGTGCCGACGAGGACCCGCTCGTCGCCTGCCGACACCCGCTCGAAGTGGGCCAGTCGTGTGTCGAGGTCCACGTCCTCGACGGGGTTGTCCGTCGGGAGTTCTCGTAGTGTCACCGACGGACCGGCGACATCGCCGACCGTATCGAGGAAGCGCCGGCAGACCGCCAGCGCGAGCACGTCGTCGCCAACCAGTGGCGCCCAGTCGTCGGGCCGGTGAGCCCACGTCAGCGACTGCTCGATGCGGGCAGCCATCTGACCCCGATCGTGGGGGATCGGCCCCTCACGAGTAGTGCCGTCGGCAGCCGGAAGCGACCGCTTCAGTTCGAGCACTCGCGTGACCGCCTCGTCGATCCGGTCCTCGCTGATCCGGGCCTCGCGGACCGCCCGCTCGACGGCACGCCGTTCCTCCCAGCCCGCACAGAGGACGAGGTCCGCGCCAGCCTGGACTGCTCTGATGGCCGCTTCGTCGCTCCCGCCGGCCGGATCGGCTGCGCCGGCCATCCCGATGGCGTCGGTCATCACCAGCCCGTCGAAGCCAAGATCATCGCGCAGCAGCCCCTCGATCACGGGTTTGGAGTACGTCGCTGGTGCGTCGTCGACCGCCGGGAACGACCAGTGGGAGAGCATCACCGCGTCGACGCCGGCCTCGATGGCCGCTTTCGGCGCGCGCAGGAATCGCTCGCGCAGCGTCGCCTGGTCGACGTCGACGGTCCCCGTCGCGAAGTGCGGGTCCGCGTCGAGGCTGCCGTATCCGCCCGGGAAACAACAGTAGGTCGTGCCCAGCCCCTCGCTTCCCATCCCCGCAGTCAGTCCCCGTGCCAGCGCGGCGTTGCGCTCGGGGTCCGCGCCCATCATCGCGTTGCCGAAGAAGAACCCCTCGATGTCGCTCCGTTCGAGGAAGTCGGCGTAGGGCGCGAGGTTCAGATTGAAGCCCACGTCGCGGGCGTCCCGAGCGATGGCCGCCCCGATCTCGCGGCCGACCGTGTCGAGGTCGTCGTCGATGGCGGTCTGGGCCATCGGTGCTGGGAACTCGAGCCCGCCGGCGTCGGGCGTGAGGATCGTCGAGTCACCGCCGCGGTGGTCGACGGTGACCAGCAGCGACCCCGGCAGGCTCAATTCCTCGTTGAGTCCCTGCAGGTCGGCGAGATACTCCGCGATCTGCTCGCGGTTCTCGACGTTGTGCGAGTAGACGATGACGCCGCCGGGTCTGAACTCCTCGAAGAACGACCGGTCGACGTGGTCGGTCGTCTCGGGACTACCGGACTGGACGTAGACGAATAGCTGCCCGACCTTCGTCGACAGGGGCAGGTCGGCGACGAACGCGTCGAGCCCCGTCTCGGGTATCGTAACCATGGGACAGGCCACACCGCTGTCGAACTAATAGGTTCGGGCGTTCGACACGGACCACATCGTTACGTCCCTCTCGGTCGTGGCTGGAGACGATGACCGAGGTCAGCCACCCGCTCGCGACCGACACCGAGTCCCGCTGGGATCGGCTCCCCAGTCCGACGTACCTCTGGTTTCTCGGCCTGTTGAGCCTGCCAGCTATCCTGTTCGACCGGCTCGAACTGTTGCGTCCACTGGCGTTTTGCTTCCTCTTTGGCTTCTGGCCGTTCGTCGCAGGGTTGTTCGACGGCGTCACCGACGAAGAGGTCGATCCGATCGACTGGCTCGACACGGGCGACACGTGGGCGAGGATGCGAGCGCTCGTCAGCTTCCTCCTGTTGTCGGTCCAGCCTGTGGTGGCCGTCACTGGACTCTTGCAGATCCTCGGCCAGCTACCGATGCTCGCCCGGTATCGCGGTGACCTCCCGGCACCCGAAAGCTACGACCCCGCGACCGACTTCCGCCTGCCCTTCGACGGCGAGTGGACCGTCGTCAACGGCAGCTCAGACGAGCGCTTCTCCCATTCCTGGAGCATGTTCACCCAGCGCTACGCCTACGACTTCGTGATCGCCGACGCCGACGGGCGGACCCACGAGGGCGAACGCACCGGCCCCGACGCCCACGACTGTTTCGGCGAGCCGATCCTGGCACCGGCCGAGGGCACCGTCGTGGAGACGAAGACGGGCCACCGCGACCACCCGCGAACGAACGGCTGGCTCGACCTGCGCCAGCGCGACATCCGCGGGAACTACGTGACCATCGAACACGACGGGGGCGAGTACAGCGTGCTGGCACACCTCCAGCGTGACAGCGTCACCGTCAATCCGGGCGACTGGGTCGAGCGCGGCCAGCGGATCGGCCGGTGTGGCAACTCGGGGAACACGAGCGAGCCACACCTCCACTTCCACGTCCAGGATCACCCGAACTTCTTCCTCGGGATGGGACTGCCCGTCCCCTTCGTCGACCTCGTGACGCGGTTCCCAGCCACCGACCCGACACACCACGACCGGGCGTTCGTCCACGCTGGCCAGCTGGTCGCCCACGACCGGGCCCGAGAGAGATCGAACTAGAGCGCCGGGCCGACGATAGCCAGGACCACGAGCGTGATGACGGCGACGCTGGCCCCGTGGCGCGCGAGCCAGTGCGTTCTGGGCGTGAGGTCGAGCGCGGTCGTCCGGTCGAGATGTGTGAGCGTGAGCGAGAGCACTCGACCGCCGTCCAGCGCACTGATCGGCAGGGCGTTGAGCAGCCCGAAGTTGGCGTTCAACAGCGCCAGCCAGAAGGCGGCGTTCGTGAGGACGCCGAGGCCGGCGACGGTCCCAGCGGTCGGCGGGCCGCCGCCGACGACGGCCCAGCCGAAGTAATCGAGAAAGGCCGCGCGGGGCGAGGCTGTCAAGGGCGACAGGAGGACGACCACGGCGACCGACGCGACCAGCAGATTGTGGAAGACGCCGATAGAGTACACCCGCAACTGGTCACGGAAGGGGGCGTCGTCGAGTTCGTCGCCGGGCAGGACGTATCCCGCCAGCGGGACGACGCCGAACAGGAGCGCCAGTCCCCACTCCTCGACGCGCACGTCGGCGGCCCGGCAGGCGACGGCGTGGCCGCCCTCGTGGACGACAGTGGCGACCACCAGCGCGAGGACGATGTACGGCGTCGCCGCCAGCGGCATGAAGGCGTTCATCCCCGGGACTGCGACCGTGTTCACGGGGTCGTTGAGCGCCGTCGCGCGCTGCTGGCCCAGCGCCTGGACGGCCGCCAGCGCGACGACGGCGATGCCAACGATCTGGACTGTAACGAGCGTCGCGACGCCGGCGTCGCTCCACCGGCCCCACCACGGGTGGTCGGCGACGCGTTCGACGTGGTCGGACTGGCGCGTCGAGTACCAGTACAGCGTCAGCGCACCGATCTTCAGCGGCCCCGGCAGGCGCTCGTTGATCCCCGCTTCCAGCCGATCGACCGCCGCCACGAGGCGCTGCATTCGACGGGGGTTCGTGGTGTCTCCTCATCACGTTTTGGGAGTCACGAACGGTGGTTTTCAGACCGAAATATCGGCGAGTCAGAAGCGAGGTACTGGTCTGTCGAAGGAAACACGTCCCCCGCTAAGGCAGTCACGACGGTCCCGTTATTCGGCGTCGTCGGGCACGTCAGCGTCGTCGGCCTCGGTCTTGGTCTTGTCCACGTCGAGTTCGCCGAAGTAGATGTCCGCGCCGTCCTGTGCGACCTTCTCGGCGAGCACCGCGCACTTGACGCGCATCGGCGAGATGTCGACGCCGAGCATATCGACGATGTCGTCCCGGTCCATCTCGCGCAGGTCGTCGACCGCCATGCCGTGGAGTTGCTCGGAGAGCATCGATGCCGACGCCTGTGAGATCGCACAGCCGTCGCCGCGGAAGGCCACCCGCTCGATGGTCTCCTCGTCCTCGGAGAGGACCACGTCCATCTCGATAGTGTCGCCACACATCGGGTTCTCCCCGACGTGGGTGAAGGTAGGGTCCTCGATCTCCCCGGTATTTCGAGGATTCTTGTAGTGATCGAGGATCTGCTGCCGGTACATATCGGAGCCGCCAAGACCCATTGTTGCGTTCGGATAGGTGAGTCCGGCGGAAAAGGGTTCCGGGGCGGTCCGGCCCGACGACACGCCCGTTCACGATGCCAACGCGATCGCCAGACTGCAACGGTGTCGAGAGTGTCCCCAGCGAGCGAACGCACGCACCAATTACTTTCGGAATAGTTATTCAGTATAGAAAATCACCGAAGCTTATAATTACACGAAGGTTGTGAATGATTATCAAGGGACTTCGATGTTCGACCGAATCAGTGATCTATCGAACAAGTCGTTGTCGAACGGCAGCGGGCCGTCGGCCGACGAACTCGATGGTGGGCCACTGGCATCGCTACTGGGCGAGGGGGAGTCGCTCCAGTTCGCGCTCGCTGGCGGCGGTGGGATCGACCACACGACCAACGGTCGCTCGACCTCGATCGAGCCAAGCGGCGGCCACGCGGCGTACATGATCGTCACGGATCGGCACGTCTACTACGTCCTCGGCGACGATCCGGGGACCGCAGAGGTGACCTTCCCACACGCGGAGGTCACGACCGCCGAACTCAAGAGCGGGCTGCTCAACGCGACCGTCTTCGTCAAGACGGCCGACGGTTCCGTCCGCTTCAAGCCCGAGGACGCCGACGAGGCCGAGGAAGTCGTCGACTACGCGGCGCGGATGGCCACCGCGTGGGGTGAGTTCGACGCCGCGCTGTCGGACGCTCGCGCCACCATCGGCGACATCGAAGACCGCCTCGAAAGCGGCAAGGAGACCTCGCGACTCGTGCAGGCGGCCCGCTCGTACATCTCGAACGCACGCCACGCGTCGACCCACGACGACGACGCGCCGACGGAGCTGATGACGAGCCTGATCGAACCCGTCGAGTCGGAACTGGACGCACTCTGTGTCGCCATCGACACCGAACAGATCGAAGCCCAACTCGACGAGGCCCGCGAGGCCAAGGCAAACGGCGATCACGAAACAGCGTTCAAGACGCTCGCACAGGCCCACTCGACGATTGCGGACGGACAGAAGGCCGTCACCGACGGGGGTGTTCTGGAGACGATCAACGAACTGGGATCGACCTACGACGAACTGGTGACGATGACCTTCGAGGACGCCGAAGATGCCTGCCACCGCGGCCAGACGGCCGAAGACCCGGGCGAGGCCGTCGAGGCGTGGCAGGAAGCCCGCGAGCGCTACCGGGCCGCACTGTCGGCCGAGTGGGACGGCGAAGCCAGCGTCAGCGCCGAGGCGCTGCGCTTCCAGCTGGCGTGGGTCACCCAGCGACTCATCGACGCCCACGTCGACCACGCCGACGCGCTCGAAGCCCATGGCGACGAGGCCGACGACGGCACCGACAGCTACGAACGTGCGAAACAGGCCCTGACTCGGGCCCGCGAACTGGCGAGTCAACACACCTACGCCACCGCGTCGGTCCCGACCGAGCGCATCGAGGACATAGAGGAGAAGATCGAACTCGGCGAGTGGCAGTGGGGCGGCGCGGAGTAGGCGACGGATCGAGTCCCGACGCAGGTCGACGTTTCTTGCAATTCTTACCGGATACATTCACAAGAACGATGGTTATAATTATGTGTCCGCGTGACTCCCTGACAGGGGTCAGTAAATGCTCAATCGTATCAGTGAACTATCAAGAAAGCGGTTGCGGGGGTCCACAGCAGCAGCGTCAGAACTCGGGACAGGTCCACTCGAGTCGCTCGTCGACGCCGACGAAACCGTCCAGTACGTTCTCACCAGCGCCAGCGGGATCGAACACACGACCGACGGCCGGACGACGACGATCGAACCGGAAGGCGACCACGCCGCGTACGCGGTCGTGACCGACCACCGACTGTGCGTCGTCCTCGGTGACGACCCGACGACCGCCGAGATCACCGTCGAACTCGGCGCGGTCGAGCGGACCGAGCGGCGGGATGGACTGCTGAGTACCACGCTCGTGTTCCGCACCGACGACGCCGAAATCACCTTCGAACCCAGCGACAGCGAACAGGCCGACGCCGCCGAGCGCTACGTCGACCGCGTCGGTTCGTGCTGGAGCGACCTCGACACGACGCTCGACGGGGCCCGCGACGCGCTCGCCGAGTTCGAGGCGGCCATCGAGGCGGGCAGCGAGGCGGACCGACTGCGCCAACAGGTCCGCTCGCGGCTGTCGAAGGCCCACCACTGCGCGACGCGTGCCGACGACGCGCCGACCGCGGAGATGCAGGCCCGAATCCGACCGGTCGAGGAACGCCTCGAACGGCTCTGTCGGGCGGCCGAGACCGACGAGATCGAAGCACTGCTCGACGACGGGCGCGAGGCCGCCGACGCCGACGAGCACGAAGCCACGTGTGACGCGCTCGTCGCGGCCCACGAAGCGATCACGGACGCGCGCGGCGTCGTGGACGACGACGAGGTACAGGCCCGACTCGACGAATTCGACCGCCGGTGTTCGGATATCGCCGAAACGTTCCTCGACGACGCCGAGGCGGCCTATCACGACGCACTCGGGGCCGACAATCCGGCCGCCGCCGTCGACGCGTGGGACGACGCGCTGGGCCGGTACCGGGCGGCACTCGCCGCCGACTGGGACGGCGTCGGTAGGGTCAGTGCCGACGCGCTACGCTTCCAGCTCGCGTGGGTCGTCCAGCGTCTCGTCGACGCTCTCACCGAGGCAGCGGCCGAGTTAGAAGCTGAAGGGGACCACCACGACGACGCCGACCGCTACGAGGCGGCACTGGATCGGCTCGAACGAGCGCGAACGCTCGCGACCGAACACCCACACGCCACCGGCGGCGCCTTCGACGAACGGATCGAGACGCTCGATGAAAAGATCGAACGCGCCCAGTGGCAGTGGGGCAGCGCCGACTGAACCGGATCGTCGAGCGTCTCGATCCGTTGAAAGGGGCCCGGGGACGAAACCGGTCGCCGACGGCGTCCGGGCCGAGATGGATTCGAGGACACGAGTTGTTAATTGCAATGCCAACCTTCCTCGACCGAGAGAGAGAGCTCGGATCGGGCGACAGCGAGGCAGAGAAACCCTTTTTGCAGGGTGCGCCGCACCGACACCTACCGCTAATGTCTCGTATCACTGACTACGAACTGTTCGAAGTACCGCCACGGTGGCTGTTCCTCCGACTGGAAACCGACGACGGCCTCGTCGGCTGGGGCGAACCCGTCGTCGAGGGCCGCGCAAAGACCGTCCGAACGGCGGTCGAGG